>VFQP010001215.1_pt1 | contig 36140 bp, 28 predicted proteins | sample 3512351 | NCBI WGS metagenome assembly VFQP01 (sample SAMN10412372, study PRJNA504923) | tailings metagenome | isolation source: Relicate 1 Philex TSF1 revegetated site | place: Philippines: Tuba, Benguet | collected 2017-08-29
TTTTCGTCGTCGTATTGGCTGGTACTCCGGGGCCTGACCACACATACGTCAATCCATTAACAGGGTTGGTGGTAGGAGATAATTGCAAACTCGTAGTAGTACATGTCAATACCCCTCCATTAACTGTAACGGTGGGCTTGGTCGTATTTGAACTTACAATGGCAGTATCGCTTGCTGTACAACCAGTAACAGGATCAGTTGCCGTTACGGTGAAAGTTCCAGCCGTTGAGGTTGTGTAGTTTTTCGTCGTCGTATTGGCTGGTACTCCGGGGCCTGACCACACATACGTCAATCCGTTAACAGGGTTGGTGGTAGGAGATAATTGCAAACTCGTAGTAGTACATGTCAACACTCCTCCATTAACTGTAACGGTGGGCTTGGTCGTGTTTGAACTTACAATGGCAGTATCGCTTGCTGTACAACCGTTGGCTGGATTCGTAGCCGTTACGGTGAAAGTACCCGCTGTTGACGTTGTATAGTTTTTCGTCGTTGTATTGGCTGGTACTCCGGGGCCTGACCACACATATGTCAATCCATTCACAGGGCTGGTCGTAGGAGATAGTTGCAAACTCGTTGTAGTACAAGTTAATACTCCTCCATTAACTGTAACGGTGGGCTTGGTCGTATTTGAACTTACGATGGCCGTATCACTCGCCGTACAGCCGTTGGCTGGATTCGTAGCCGTTACGGTGAAAGTACCCGCTGTTGACGTTGTATAGTTTTTCGTCGTTGTATTGGCTGGCACACCCGGTCCCGACCATACATAGGTCAATCCATTCACTGGGCTAGTCGTAGGAGATAGTTGCAAACTCGTTGTAGTACAAGTTAATACCCCTCCATTGACTGCAATCGTGGGCTTGGTCGTATTTGAACTTACAATGGCAGTATCACTTGCTGTACAGGTAACGCCACCTTTAGTAACTGAATAAGTAACAGTATAAGTACCCGCAGCAGTGACAGAGGGGTTTTGGCTAGTACTATTGAAACCTCCCGGACCTGACCAGCTATAACTTGAAGATGTAATACCCGAAGTAGGACTTCCCACTGCTGTAATTTGCAAATTAGCCGGAACACATTTTACCACCCCTCCCGTAGCCGACACCACAGGTTTTACTACATCTACTTGATAGCTCACAAAAGGTTGACAATCATCCGTTGCATCTTTTAAGCAAGCGTATACATAGTAAGATTTTACTTGGCCATCTACCGCAGGAAAGTTATTAGAATTAATAGAAGCCGAGCCATTTGAAATACTCCCCGATCCTAATACTGTTTTGCCATTACCAGTAGCCGTATATGGATTAGCAACCGCCGTGTTGAAGCGCACCCACTCGATGGTAACAGGCGATAGTGCAGTAGTGCTTGCAGAAAATGATACATTCGTATTAGGACAAATAGTCTTCACCGCTGAAGGAATCGGATTTGTGAGCGTAGGACAAGTAATATTCAAGCACGCAGCATCTACTTTAATATAATCTCCACTTGCAAAACCTTCTACTCTTACATAACTAGTATTGGCCGGGGCTGTGCCACTTAAAGTATAATACTGAGTACGTGGGTAAGGTCCAAAATCAACATCCTTGTTTACTTCTACTTGTTGGGTATTTAGGGCCTGATTGGAAGCATCGTAAAATATCAATCTTATATAATGATTTAAGCTGGGCTCATGCGTACCAGCCCAAATGGATAAGCTAGCAGTACTCCCTGGCGTAATTGCTACATCTTGCCAGAAGCGGGCATTATTGTTGTCAGTATTTTCTTCCAAATAGCCATTTTTATCACCACAGACTTCAAAACCCGTACCATTATAGAAATTTCCTCCTGAAGAGTTCCATCCCGTCACCCCGTTTTCAAAACTGGGATTTATCAATTTATTGTCGGGGCACGTACATGATGCTTCGCACGTAACTTTGACATTCAAATTTGTAACTACTGAAGTACCGGTAGCCATATACGTAATACCATTATAGACCACTTCAGCTCTTACAGAGGTACCATTATTGATGGGAGAAGCGTCATAAAAACCATTAGAATTTGTGGTTACCGTTCTGATAACGTTGTTGGTACTCAGATTGCGGACAACGACTGAAATTCCACTCAATCCTTCTCCAGAGTCATATGTAGCATCTCCATCTTTATCACAAAAGACATAACCCGTGACGTCTGTTGCAAAAGCAAGTTGTGATGTAAATACCAGTATCGCCCCTAGCATACATCGCAGAAGCAACAACCGTAAGTCTGTAAGGGTTTCACCCTTCTGTTTGGGAAATGTAAAAGTGGCCATAAGGGGCATAAAGTTTAAATTAAAAAGCAGGATATATAAGGGGTATTGGGAAAAGTGGAGTTATTTGAGGGTAACCCCACCTTTCTTGATTTTTTTGATTGTCATCGGAATACACACATCTTTAGGACAACAATTTGCCGAAGGTTCAACAATGATAGCACAGCACCCTTGCGTAGGACATATATTGTTGGTTGCTTCAAAGGTATAGATACCAGGCTCTGTGATAAGAAATACATTCCCTGTAGCAACTACCTCGGTTCCTTGGTTTTTAAACCATTTTACATTTTTATAAAACTCAGGTAGCCTAGCTTCTATGACTTCACCTGCGCATACTTCCATAGGCACTGTAAAGCATTCGTAATCAATATCATCTTCCTCTTCTTCACCATTGCATGGAGTAGAGTCCTTGTCTTTTTGGGTCATACTACATATCTCTGCTGTATTGAACCACACTCCTTGCCGTACCACTTTTACCACTAATTGAAGAGTGGCGGTATCACCAGGAGCTAAAGAGCCTATTGTCCATTGTTTTGAATTAAAATCATAGTTGCCCGTGGCAGTAGCATAGGTGACATACTCTACTCCAGCGTTCAAGGTATCCCTTACTACGATGTGGGTAGCCGTCGAAGCACCCTCATTCCACACTTTGATAGTATAGGTAAGAGCATCGCCTATTTTTGCTACTTTTTTATTAATTGACTTATCAAGGGCGAGATCATAATCTCCTTCGCAGTTTTGGAAACTAGGAGCAGGGGCAGGTAAAATACTCGCACAACCGTTAGCATTTTTTACGAAAATAATATGCCCTCCACTGGTCGACAAATTCAAAACTGTAAGTTGGTTATTACCACCTACATTTGTCAATGTTTGCTTTATTCCGATTGGAACTGGTCCATTGCCTATCGACACAAAGTCCGTAGCCACAACTACTTCAAACAATCCTGCTCCCGAAATCCGTAAATTGACCCTATAGGTAGTATCGCCTGTACAAGCAGGAATGGAATCCAAGCTGAATTGAGGAAGTGGCAATATGGTGTAAATCTTTTCGGCATAAGGGGCACAATTAGGAACGCTCGTAGGGAGATTTTTCAAAATGGCATAGACATAATAATTGACAGGGACTGTACCTGAGTTGGAAGGTAACACCAACCCCGGAAAACCATTCGGAATAGAAGCGACACCATTTGTAGGCTTCACTTCTTCTAGCAATGTTCCCCCTGAGTACATGCTATTACCCGTTTTTGGGGTGGTAAAATAAACAAATCGTATAGTTTGAGAAGTATCAGATACATTCACAACCATAGACTCCCCATAACTACCCGAACAAAGTGTATCACGCGCATCTGTAGTAGCAATGGTAGGGCACAGACTATTACAAGGACTCGCCGATATCGTCACAGTAGTATCTTTAAAGCAACCCGATTCCCCAAAAACTCTTACGTAATAAGTTATGGTTGGGGTATTGTTGGCAATATTTTGTGCCAAAACTAGCGGTAGAGTACCAATGACAGTGGCTGCAGCGGCATCAGTAGGTAAAGTTCCAAAACCAGTTGTATTGAATGCATAACGTCCGTCAACATTTCCAGTGCCAATACTTACTTTACCATTGTTTTTGGGTTGACCGTTTTCACATTCTGGAGTTTGTACTTGTACCAAATAAGAAGGTTTTGAAATAATAGACAAAGTCACCGGGACACGCGTCGGATTTACTTCTCCGTTGCATCCTTGTACTGTACTTTTTGCTTGCATATAATACGTCCCTACTGAAGGCGCCGTAAAGGTGAGAGAATTGGCCTGAAGCAAAGTACCATTGGAAGAAGCACTATACCAATCTACGGTGGTATTGGTGTTTACTACTGCCGTGAAAGTTGGATTAGGAATGGTACTACCTTCACAAATACTCACACTAGAAGCCAAAGCTGAAGGTATGCTGGGCGTACAACTACAATTTGGTGCTATGATAGTGGTATCTACTGCACATCCATTGAGGTTTGAATTCAACACCAAATTTTGTCCAGCGGGTATATTAGAAATCGTATAAGGATTTGAACCAGAAATGTTAGTTCCATTGGGAGATGCTACCGTTACGAGTCCAGTTGAGGCAATTGTTACGTTATAAGTAGAACTTTGAACAACACAATTAGTGCTTATCCCACTGAAAGTTGGTAGGGGTTTTATAGTAGCAGTAGCCTGCACAGGGGTGCTTCTACAAATAGACTGTGAGTTGCTTACACAAGCTACATAATAGGTTTTATTTTGTGATAAAGAAGGGGTTACAAAACTATTGCCTGTACCCAATTGAGTTGTAAGTGCTATATCGCCATACCAGGTAGCAGTAGTACCAGTAGCACAACCCGAGGCCGTCAACGTCACTGTTCCTAATCCACATCGACTAGCAGAAGTGGTGGTTGGAGAGACAATTTGAGGACAACTACAATCGGGCTTATTTACGGTAAGCCTTTTCAGACAGCCATCTAAAGTAGCTGTAATGCTGTATTGAGTTGTATCTTTTCCTACAGTCACCGTAAAAGTAGTACCACTTCCCGTCACAATACCCGCGTTGGCAGTTACAACTGTCCCGTTGGAGACAGTTACGGTGGTTATATATTTACTGTTGTCTTGCGAACATACCGACGATACCAATACCAATTTAGGTGCTGGTTTTACTGCTACCGTCACTGTATCAGTAGCTTGACATTGATTGTGAATATTGGTAACGGTTACGTAATAATCAGTAGTTGTGTCTGGTTTTACGGTGATTTTGGGCGTTGTGGCACCCGTACTCCACAAATAAGTAAAATCTGTCGTATTTGTAAATCCAAAATTCAACTCCGTCCCCGGACAAATCGGATTAAGTTGGATTTGCGGAATAGTAACCGAAGTTTTTTGCACCCTTATTGTATCCTTACATCCACTGCTATTGGTAAGTACAAAACGATAAAAACCATTTTTATCCAAACTAGCGATGTTTCCTTGTGCATCAATCGTAGCGGCATCTGTATTACTAGGATTATTGGGATCATTGAAAGACAAAAACGCCCAACTTTCCCCGTTTCCTGCCATTTTGATTTTGGCAGCGGGAGTACATACTACCGTATCGTTGCCTGCATTGGGCTTGGGAAGCACCACCACCTGAACAGTATCAGCTATTTTACAGCCTGTGGCATTGGAAGTAACTACAACACTATATGTAGTTGTTTGCAAAGGACTTACGCTAATAGTAGCAGAGGTAGCATTGTTGCTCCATTGATAAGTTACATTCGAAAGGCCTTGATACCCGAAAGTCAACGTCTGACCAGGACAAATATCATAATCGGGTAGATTAGCAACTACAAAATTGGCTTTTGTGACCGTTATGGTATCACTACAGCTTGCATCAGCCTCTTTTTTCAAAATAAAACGGTAAGTCCCACTCACTGTCAAGCCCGTCACTAGACCCGCACTCGAAACAGTGGGTGTGTTGTTATTGCTTGATGATAAAAACGACCAAGTTTGCCCCTGAGCTGCTGTTGTTAGTTGGATACTTGTGCTACAAACTGTTGTATCTTTACCTGCATTAGGTTTAACACATACGACATTGCCACAACTTGGTACATCTCCCAAAAAAGGATAAATGTGCATCTCTCCACTTACCATCACGTAATTTTGTGCAATGAGCTGCCCCTCAATGTTTGAATTGTTTCCTCCCGTTTCTTTGTCTACACTTGCATAAGGAGCCAAAATACTTCCTTCCACTGTAGCACCTCCATCAATTACTAGATTGCCGGTAACTGCTGGAAAATTCCAGAGGATATAACCCATCGTGCCGTTGACATTTTGAGTTTTTACTTCCCACGTAAAATCAGTACCCGTAGTTACATTGATAATGAGTGGGCGGCTAGCCGAGGGAGTAAAATCTAAATTAAGGTTATTGATTGAATTTAAAGCAGCGCCTGTCACATTCCAAATTCGTGGCCCCGTAGCTCCCGCTTCATCTTTCAATATTAGGTTTGTCCCATTTATATCTGTTACCTTTTCTTGAAGTGTCCAGGTCTCAATATTATTTTGACACAAAGTAAGATTTTGAGAGTTGGTTTTGAGTTGTGTAAAAGCATTTCCAAAATCAATTACATTGGCTTGGCACACAGGGTTACTAACCGTATCAACTCCTAGTCCCGAAAAACTAGAAGTTAAGGAAATATAAGCAGGAGAAGGACTATTGTAACTGCTTCCTTGAGTCGTAATTCTGATATTACTAACCGCATTGTTGGCGTCTTTATACCATACTTTAAGTGGATCTATACTGGCATTGCCTGTTGCCAAACAATTCCCGATTTTTAAATATCCATTATTTAAAATTTTAAGTTCACCTTGCACCAATTTCACTCCTCCTCCTACTACTAGCCCCACAGTGACACCACCCACCTGAAAAGGCGATGCTCCATTTGTATTACTAGGTGTGACTAATAATTGATACCCTTTTACCGTAAGATTTCCTCCAATGGCAATGGCGCCTTCACTTTCATTAGATTCGAGGGTGGCATTTCCTTGTAAAAAAACATTAAAACTCCCCGCCGGAGCAAGTGGATTTTGAGCGCCAATATATACAATAGGCAGTCCCACTAGTAGGCATAAAATGGAAATTAACTTGTGCAAGACAAGTCTCAAGAGTGAGCTCAACGTAGAGTTGAGCCCCTCAAGACTTCTGTGTAAAGTGAACATATAAAGTAGGGTAAAATAAAACGCTAATACAAAAACATCACTCTATAGTCATTCCATTAGCCCCAACTAGAAGCACGATTTTCTTCTAGTTTCAGCATGGATTTTGACACCAATATCCCAATTTGTAAGACCTTATTCTTTCCAATTTCCCGCACATAGGAAAACAATCCCGTCGACAAATGGTAGCTTCAAGTCTAGTATCGTATGGTTAGTTTTAATTAGATGTAATTCTATTATCTACTATAAATACAGAATTTCTATTATAATTTAAGAATAAAATATTTGCCTATAAAAAATCACATACTTCATGATCCAAAACTCAAAGTAATTTTAGTCCTCAAATCACGAAACCTTAGTTTCAGTCTAATGGCGCGTTATAATATTTTTAAATAGAAAGAAATGGAGTATCCTTAAGCTCTATAAAGTGCTTGGTGGGCATATGGATAAAAAAGAGATTACTAAACTCTTTAAGAGTTTTTAATTGAATTGCATCTAGTGCAAAATCTTCTCGAAAGAAGATAGAAGATTTATTTATCATGATTTTCTTATAAAGTAGGGATTGGTAAATAAACACATCTCTAAATGATGTATATATTCCTATTCGTTACAATTTTTATACCAAAAAAGCTTTTTGAACAAAAATCGCCCTTACTCCAAAGAAGCTCACGAGACATAATAAACTAAAAATCAAACACTTAGTCTACTACATTTCATTTTATAGAGAATGACTAATTTATTAATGAGAAGAGACTTATTGGAATACCTCTAAAACATAGAAGCAAAAAGAAAGGATAAAATGAGACCTCAATTTCCATGCCAATCCTACAAGGGATAATAGGAATTAGAGAATATCAGAAGTTATATTTCCAAGAAAAACTACAGCAAATCTGGTCGACGAAGTTGGGTGCGCTCCAAAGATTGCTGATAGCGCCAATCAGCGATTTTGGCTTCATGGCCTGAAAGAAGAATATCAGGAACGGTCCAGCCTTCAAAGTCAGAAGGCCGAGTGTAAACGGGAGGCGCTAACAGATTATCCTGAAAAGAATCTGTTAAAGCGGATGTTTCATCATTAAGAACCCCCGGAATAAGTCGAATAATAGCATCAGCAACTACACAAGCTGCCAATTCGCCCCCAGAAAGCACATAATCTCCAATGCTAATTTCGGAGGTGACAAAATGCTGCCGAACCCGCTCATCAACGCCTTTATAATGCCCACAAAGAATAATTAGATTGTCGACCATAGAAAGACGATTGGCAGTTTTTTGAGCGAAACGTTCACCGTCGGGAGTCATATAAATTACCTCGTCATAAGTACGCTCACTTTGTAGCTGTCTAATACAACGAGCAATAGGTTCAATCATCAATACCATACCCGCACCTCCTCCAAACGCATAATCATCTACTTGGCGCTGTTTGCTGGTGCTATAATCTCTCAAATCATGCACATGCACTTCCACATGCCCTCCTTCTTGGGCACGTTTCAAAATAGAATGTCCAAAAAAACTATCCAGAAGACGTGGCAAACATGTTATGATATCGATTCGCATGGGCTTTAATGGTTGGGTGGGTTCTAATTAATCTTCGTCGTCTGCTTCCTCATTCTCTTCGCTTATGTATACATCCAGTAAGCCTTCTGGTAAGTTTACATAAAGAGTTCTAAGAGCCCGATCCGTACGAGGCACGATGGTGTCGTTGACTGGAATCAGCACTTCGTTGCCTTGGTAATTCATCGCAATCAAATCTTGGGTAGGCATGCTATAAACCGTAGCAACAGTCCCTAATTCGCCAAGCTTCTCATCTACGACTTTGAAACCCATGATTTCATGATAATAAAACTGCGACTCGTTGAGGTCATCAAGTGTATCTTCAGGAAGAAAAAGGCCACAATTAATCAAAGGCGTAGCTGCTTCAATAGAATTAATATCCTCAAATTTGACAATGGCTTTGCTACCTTTTTGGATATTGATATTTTCTACAAAAAAAGGGGTAAGCTGCCCTTTTATTTCAACGAATACCGAGTCTAAGTCTTCGTAATCATCTGGAAAATCAACGTCCAAAAAAATCACGACTTCACCTCGAGTACCGTGCGTGCGGGTGATATGCCCTAATTGAAAACAATCGTTGTGATTCATAACTTATTTATAAAGTTGGTATCAAAAAAACCAATCTTTTCTTTCTTAATCAATGCTTGGAAAGCAAGCAATGTTGACTGAGTATCATTCTAAAAAAGAAAAGTGGTACGAACCTGATTGATAGGCTCATACCACTCCGTAAGCTTTCGAAATTATTCAGCAGAATCGGCAGCAGGGGCATCCTCAGCAGGTGCTTCGGTAGCTTCGGCGGCAGGTTCTTCTACTACATTTTTCTTAGCAATTGCAGCAGCGCGAGCTTCGTTCACTTTACGCTCTGCTTCCAACTGAGCTTGTTTAGCTTCAGTTTGTTTTTTGGTCAAGCCGTCTTGTTTAGTTTCGACTCTTCCCGCTTTTCCTTGTTTCCAAGCTTCAAAACGCTCATCGGCTACATCTTGAGTGATAGCACCTTTGATAACACCTACTTGCAAGTGCTTGCGCAACAATACACCTTCGTGGCTCAAAATAGCACGAGTGGTATCAGTAGGCTGGGCACCGTTCAAAAGCCATTTTACGGCTTTGTCAACGTTCAAAACAACTTTTGCAGGATTTGCGATGGGGTTGTAAGTTCCCAATTTCTCAATAAAGCGACCATCACGTGGTGCTCTGGCATCGGCTACAACAATGTCATACATTGCTGCTTTTTTACGTCCACGACGCGCTAAACGAATTCTTACCATTTTATTTTTTTAGGTTTACTTGTGAAGGAACACGTCCTTCGGATGAAACGTGGCCGCAAAAGTAGGCATTTTTATAAAAAAACCAAAATCTGCACTTACTAAACTAGCTGAAACTAAGGAGAAGAAGTAAATTATGGGAAAAACCAACCCCCTATTGGTATTTTACCTCCAAAAAACAATAAAAGTGAGGAGGTGTGAAGCGTATTAGTGAATTTTTGCTTTCTAATACAAAACTTTATTAGTTGTGTATTGAGTGAGTGTTAAAAATCACTCACTCAATATGAAGGAAGTGCCTATATTAAGCTTCTACTTCTCTATTTTTAGGCTTGCGACCACGACGTTTCCCAGTATATTCTACTTTGGGTTTTTCTTCCTCACTTACAGTCGACAACTCTAACTCAAATCCTTCCGCACCTTCATATTCAAATGGTTTGATTATGAAAGTGTACTTAGTTTCTGAAAAATCTACTCCAATTTTTTTCAAAAGTACTGGCAACGAAATACTAACACTTTTCGCAGCAGGTTGGACCTGAAATGAATCAGCACTTTCTTCTGATTTTACTAGATAAAGAGATTTTGCTTTACGTTTACCTTCTTGTGTTCCGATTCTGAAAAAAGAGCTTTCAAAATCTGAATCCAATTGAGCAACAGTTTTTGCAGGAAACACTAGCTTTCCTGCCCCAGAAATATATCCTGTCAAAACTACTTTTTTAGGTTTAGCCTCTTTCTTTTCCTTAGGGAGGCTATTGTCGCTTAGCGAGAAAAATTGAATACTGAAAGATTTCATTTAATTTAACTTTATTAATGTATGAAGTATTAATGTATAATAATACGCAAACTTAATAAATAAAGTTGGGTATTAGCAAACAATATTTTTTCATTAAGTAAATTTTAATCTCAAAAATTCCTTTCCAATTATATATAACTCCAAAAAATATTCAGAAAATAATTTTTATTGCCTTATTTAATACTTACCATTTTACCAACAAAAAGTGGTTGACCTAAACGGCCAACCACCTAACTAATACGTGTGATTTATAGAATATTTTATGCCTTATTGAATGAATTTTAGAGTGTTTTAGTCACAATTCCTCCTTTTCGACTATTGACTTCTACGGTCCATTTATCGGCTTTTCCTTTTACAATCCAGCGTACTTTGACGGCGTTATTTCCGCCAGCTCCACCACCAAACATACCACCGCCACCACCACCAGCTACAGTACCGGGGATGTTTCTTACTTCGATAGTTTGAGGAGTATATTTTTGTTCTTTGGTGATGCCTAAATCTTCATTTTCGACTATCATCCCGGCAATTACTTGTGCATTTTTGAGGGTAATATAATCAGGACGTTCTATTTTAAATTTCATGTCATGAGCCGAATGAGTAGGAATAGCGCGCTGATTTTGAATAACAGCAGTCACCTCTGTAAGCCCTCCTACCAAGGCTTTTGATTTAATTTCTACAATTTCAATTTTAGGTAAGTGATAGGCATGTAACATCGTAAAGGCCATATTTCGGTGGCCTTCTTCTTCTAGCATGAAGCCGGGAGTATTGCGAATATAATTACGCTTGGTGCCCCCAATTTCGATATCGCCATACTGTGGATGTTTGAAAGATTTCCATTTTACGTAGCCATCTCCCAACAATAAAAATTTATCAAATTCTTCAAACTCACTATTTTGATTACGATTTTCGGTTGAGTTTTTATTGAACATTCGGTACGAAGTATTTATTTCATTAGAAAACATAAATACCCCTCTTCCCAAACCAATCCAATCAATTTCGCCACCATATACTGTGTAGAGATCTTTCCACAATACATAATATTTATACCCTGGAATCATTTTTTCGCCTACTTTCCCAATTACATCATATACTGCTACATCCGCTTGAGGCACATACATTGCATCCTCTTCTGCACCAGGAGGACGCAAAAACATGCCTCCAAAGTTGTGATAACTCTGTGCTCCTGCAATGTTGGGATGACTATAAAAGAATTTTTTGACGTTTTGAGTTTCGGGTAAAGTTCCGGGATAAAACAACGCCCCCCCTTGGATGTGGTCAGGCTGCCATCCCCATCCCCAGTCACGATTGGGATCATAGGCACCAGGATTGTCTTCATTGACGCGTCCGTCGCCGTCGTTGTCGATACCTTCAAAACCCAGCATTTCATATTCGCCTTGCTCGTCGGGTTTGGCTAGTATCATTCTTCCCGGAAACTCAGGATCAACTTTATAACGCCCTGTGGGAGATTTGCGGCGCATCATCACGATATTGCCGTCGCCATCCAAATCATCGTAGGTATCTTCATCTACAAGCCCATCGCCATCATCATCGATAGGCATCATACCAGAGCGCGAAGAGCTTGTGGTGTTTGATTTATAAATAAAGTTTTCGTGAGCATCAGGATTGAGGGACGGCAAAATATAAAAAGTACGCCCTTTGAGCATTTCTGTCACAAAATCAACTTTACCAAAACTCTCAGCCAAATACCAAGCTGTATACATCGCAAACTGAGTTCCTTGTAATTCGTTAGCGTGGATATTACCATCAATCCAAAAAGCAGGTTTGGTCTCGGGCTTTCCGCTTTTAAAATCTGTAACGGTCAAAACATACATTTCACGACCTTGATAGGATTTTCCTATCGACTCATATTTGACCAAATCAGGATAGGCTTTGGCGAGGTCTTGGGTAAGTTTATTGAAACCCGCATAATCCATATAATAATTCCAGGCCCACTTGACTTTGGGATTGGCAGGCGACCCAATCGCCCGCATTCCGTTGAGGTCGGGGTCATTTTGAGGAGCAGTTTGGGCAATTACATTTAGGGCCGTAAAAGTGCCAATAAATGCATAAGCAAAAAAGTGAATATATTTTTTCATTGATTTTTCTCAATTTAGAAATGAATAATAAACCGAACAAAACTACTTTAAAGTAATCTCTACCGATTTGGTACCTGCGGTGGGGCAGCCCGCTTCAATCGTCACTTTTCCGGCACCTGAGATAAGCCATGTATATTCTTCTGATTCGTCGGCGCCCAAAGCACTATTTAAATTGAGACGTTTACCCGACAAAATACTTTGTCCAGAAGCTAGTTTTAGTTCGGTTTTTACTTTTTGTACAAACTTCACGCGGTCCCCTATTTCGGCATAAGTTGGCAAAAGGCCCTTATTAACCACTGTCACAGTGATACGTGAAATGCCATTACCCAACGATTCTGTTTTTACGTTTACGAGTTGGATTTCGGGCATTTGGTGGCCTAGTCCCGTCAAAAACTTGAGGTGCTTATCCGCAGAAGCTTCTAAATAACTAATGGGGGGATTGAGCTTGCTGAAAGGAGCAATGCCTCCTACCTCTACTTTTTGTCCAGGAAAATCAGGGTGCTGAATCGTTTTCCAATCTACATACACTCCTGTGAGTTTTTCTTTATCAGCCCATTTCAAATATTTGATTTCCTCGTCTCCTGCTTTCGGCTCACCACCGCCACCAGTACCTTTGGCTCCATCGGCTTCTGCTTTAGGAGTGTCATCGCCTTTTGACCGGTCAGAAGGGGCTTCTTTTTTAGTAGTATCTTTGGCAGGGGTAATCTTAGGCACCCACCATCCTGGAGTTGTAAAGCTAAAACGTCCCGCATGAAAATAAGCAGTCTGCGAAAAGTTCCCTTTCGTCTGGGGCATTTTAGGAGCATCTTTCAAGCCAGTTTTGCCATTATATAGTTTTGATACTTGCTCCATTACTTTGGCATCTTTTGCCAGTGGTCCGGTCAAGATTTTTTTTGCTACTTTGGAAGCTTCAAATTTAGGAGCTTCACTGAGGTTGTTGTTAGGGCCAAATGTCAGTACCGCAAAAATATGCGGCGCACGATACAAAAACTCCAGTAAAGCTCTTACTTCAGGCGCTTCGGCGGCATATTCTCCTGAGCCTTTAACAAAAATGGGATATTCGTATGTAAAGTTTTTTTCGGGATTGATGCCACCAGCAGCATCTTCGTTAAATTCCCCGTCTTTGTCATTGTCGATTCCTTCGGTCAACAAAAGGTATTTTCCGCTTTCTCCTTTGGTAGGGTCGGCTTTTACCAATACACGAGGGTCTTCTTTGCTTGTCACAAAAGTTCCGGTAGGACTTTCGACGCGCATCCAAGTAACCAAGCCGTCATTGTTGAGATCTTCAAATGGGTCTTCGTCTAGCCGACCATCGCGGTCATCGTCGGTAGCGGTATCATTGCCACTGCGCTCATATTTGAGCTTGGCCACAAACTGCTCTTGCGCATCGGGGTTCATGCTTGGCAAAAAGTAGAAAGTTTTGGTTTCAAGCAATTTGGCAATACTGTCGGTACTAGCCGCAGCCAGCATTTTTTCGGCAGTTTGCACCGCTAACTCACTGCCTACTAGGTGTGTTCCGTCAAGACCTGCCACCACCAAAATAGCTGGTTTTTTGGAAGCATCTCCTTTGCCAAGGGTTAATAACCACAAATCGCGCCCCCCTCCACTTTTACCAATAGACCGTACAGAAGCCAAAGCATTGTACTTAGTAGAAAGATTTTTGAGCCGTGTCGAGAGCTGTGCATGACTATTATACGTACTTTGTGCCTCTACATGAGGAGTCATCCATACGAGCATTGTCACCAACCCACCATAAAGTAGTTGACGAATCATAAAATTTGGTTTTTAGAGTTTGATAAATATAAACTTCGAAGAGACGAGCGAAATCCTAGAAAATTGTATTTTTTCTATCTTTCTGACTCAAACTTCGTTTGATTGCAAGTTAAGGAAGAAACTTTATACCAAATAGATTGTTGAGATATTGAGCGATAAACGCCCCGAATGTATAGAGATAAACGATAGTTTTGCGAACCATGTCTTTTTTTCGACTTCAACACATATCCAAGAGTTACAAGGAATTATCAATACTTAGGCAAGTCAATTTTGAATTAAATTCAGGAGAAATATTTGGCCTACTTGGAGAAAGTGGTTCTGGAAAAAGCACTTTATTGCGCATTGCAGCAGGTTTGATAGATGCTGACGAAGGCGAAGTATGGATTGGTTCTGAAAAACTCCCTCCTGCCAGTGATCAGTTGATTCCGGGGCATCCCGACATCAAAATTGTTCACCAAGATTATCAATTATCACTCCCGCTCACTACCCGAGAAAATATCAATTATGCTTTGCGTTTTTACGAAAAAACATACCGAAACGAACGGATAGAAGAGTTACTTGAATTATGCCATTTACAAGCCGTAGCCGACCGACCTGCCAAGCTACTTTCGGGCGGCGAAAAACAGCGCACGGCCATTGCACGGGCCTTGGCCGAAGAAGCTCGTGTGTTGCTTTTAGATGAACCCTTTGCTCATTTGGATTTACCTAATCGACGACGACTCAGCGACACCTTACGAGAACTGACCACCCAAAGTGATCTGGCTTGTCTTTTTGTGACACACGATGCACAAGATGCGTTGAGCTTATGCCATCAAATGGCCGTTTTGAAAGAAGGGGAATTACTACAAAAAGACACGCCCGAAGCTATCTATCAAACTCCTGCCAATACCTATATTGCGGCCTTGACTGGTGAAATTATATTGATAGAGCCTTCTTTTTTTCAACATTATTTCAACATCTCGGCTCCACTCCTTGATCATCAAATAGTAGCTCGACCTGAGCATTTTCAACTTTCTACAATCATCAACACAGAAGAAACGGAATGGGTCAAAACAATGGTAAAGCGAGTGGCTTTTGAAGGAAGTAGATACAAAATTGAGGTACTATTAGAAAATACCTTACTTAGCGTGTATTATTCTACGCCACTTCCCTTGGAATCTGAGGTTTTTATAAAATATGTAGCTCAATCTTAGCTACTATGAACCTGACATTTTATCAACCAAATCTCGCGCAATCTCCTGAAAATAAGCACCATTATAAGGCCCAAACCAATTCATAACGAGGGTTTCGTAAGTATCTCTATCATAATATTTGTCGGGAGTTATGTAGCCGATATATCCGCCGTTGAAGCTTGTCACCATGAGTTTTAATCCTTTCTGATTGGCATAAGCACTCATTTCGGCGATCAGTTCTCCCGAAAAATCACAGGGAAAACCTACCATCAATACATTGCCGATACGCATGGCTTTTACATAATTGGGAAAATCGCCAAATGCCCAATTGAACACCCAAGGCCGCAAACGCCACCCAAGCGTGACCCGAGGATTGGCTTCTCGCAAAGGAATCGGTAATGTCACCATCCTAAAGGCTGCTTTTGAAGAAAGGTTCATCCCTAAAAGCTGCTTTTGAACATCCGCCTCCAAGCTATCCGCTTCAGCTCGTGCCTGAATTATATCATTTTCGCCTTCAATTTTGGGTGACATACTTCCCACTGCGCCCGACATAAACATCGCAAAGTTGGCTTCGCCCTGTTCTAAAGAATCCACCAATACTCCCGGATAATCGCGCGACAAAACGATATTGTCAGAACTCATAATCGTCGAATGTGCACCATAAGAACACACCAAGGCTTTTGTACCGTCATTTCTTACCAATTGTAAAGTACGTATGTAAGGATCTATGGGTCCTCCTTTGATGAGTCGATTGCGAATACGCGCCGTATCTGCGACTTCGTGGTATCCCACAGAAGCTGGTCGAATGTCTTTTTGGGCCAATTGTACTGCTTTGACCACCGCATCGGCAATCCAAGTCACATTGTCGGGGTTAAATTTTCCTCCAAACAATCGCCCCACAACTCCCCCACTCCATCCTCCCATGCTATTGTGGGTATGTGTAGCTCCCAGATATACATTCTCAAAAGGAATACCTGTAGACTTTAGTTTGGTTTTGAGCTGTTCGGTCACTGCAGGGGGCATAATGAGCAAATCTGCCGCCACAATCGCCGCCCTTGTTTGACCATTGTCAATCACAATCGCCCGCACATATATCGAATCGTGTACAGATTTGTAATGGGCACCTTGCCTTACACCATATCCCGCTGTGGGCGTAGGTGTAAGTGGCGTAAAATTGACTTTTGCCCAACCCACTTTGAGAGAGTCACCCAAGAGAGAAGGGGCATTGGCAGGGAGAGAAGTTACTTCTTGCTTCCACTGCTGATAATAGGGCATTTGGGTATAAGGTGTATCATCCACAGGGGCTACCATACACGCCAATAAAACCAAAAGAAAAAGGAGAAATCCGCCGAGGACTTTGAGAAGAATTTTCAGAAAACGCATTAGTAAACCTTTGTCAGTATGATGCTATACCGACAAAGGTTTCATTTTTTTTTAATCTATCAAAAAAGCAACCATTGACTTAGGGCCGTGCGCCCCCAATACCAACGATTGTTCGATATCTGCGGTTTTGGAAGGCCCTGCTATAAATGCCCCAAAACCATAGTCTGCCGACCCAATTCGAGCATAAGCGTCGTGCATTTTGGGTACTATTTCCGAAGTTTTAACTACCAAAGCCAATGATTCTGCAATAAAAGGCGCAGCTCTCTGTCCCATTTCGGTTTCGGTGACCCACATAGAACCATTTTCAGCTACGGCAAATTGCCCCTGCAAAACCGCCAATCCTACGTTGTTGAGCGAATGAGGGTCTGATTGTAACCAGCTATTTTGCGCCATATCAGACAGTTCACTTATGGTAGTGATGATTCTAAAACCCACAAAATGAGTTTGTATATAAGTCCTAATTTCTTCCCAATCTTTTACCCTTACCACTTCTCCGCCGATGGTGGTAAGTACCGAGCGGAATTGTTCGGCCAAATCAGCATACTGATTCCCAAAGTTTTGAATTTGGGGTAAGGGTGTAGAAGTAGGTTTGTTTTTGGCTACCGCAGCCAATATCTTTTCTCGACTCATTATTTATTTGGTATGGGAGACATTTACAAAAGGCCTCATTTTATCCCCTATTTTTCTTATACCATTCCCCAAAAGATTCTTTGGGGGGCTCGGGCATTTCGCGTTGTTTGTACCAAGGATTCAATGAATTGTTGACTACAAAAGGTACATTTGCCAAAGCCAACCTTCCCATTTTTCCTGACAATCTGTACACACTAGGATTAGACAAAACCGCTGCCATTGCTTTCATGCCCAGTGTTTTGGCAGTGGGAGAATGCCCGCTTTTGGTAAGTACTTGCCGCCATTCGTACAATTGCTCATGAATATTGATTTTGACAGGACACACATTTGAGCAGCTACCACAAAGCGTACTTGCAAAGGGTAAGTCAGCGTTTTTGGTCATATCCAAATTAGGTGCTAAAATAGAACCAATAGGCCCTGCCACCGCATTGTGATAACTATGTCCCCCACTCCGTCGATATACGGGGCAGGTATTCATACAAGCTCCACAACGAATACATTTGAGGGAGTTACGAAACTCTTCGCGCCCTAGTTGGGTCGTACGGCCATTGTCTACCAATACGATGTGCATTTCTTGTCCGGCACGAGGTTTGGCAAAATGGCTCGAATAAGTCGTAATAGGCTGCCCCGTAGCACTACGTGCTAATAATCTTAAGAATACACCCAAATGCGCTCGTTGGGGGATAATCTTCTCGATACCCATACAGGCGATATGGACATCTGCCAAATGCGCTCCCATATCGGCATTTCCTTCATTGGTACATACGACAAACTCGCCCGTTTCGGCCACCGCAAAATTGACGCCCGTAATCGCTACCCTACGCGTCAAAAACTTCTCGCGCAAGTTTTCGCGGGCAGCATGAGTGAGTAAGGTAGGGTCGGCGCAGCCTTCAGGAGTGCCTAAATGTTTATGAAAAAGTACGCCAATTTCTTCTTTTTTCCAGTGAATACAAGGCAATACGATATGGCTTGGCGGTTCGTCGGCTAGCTGCACAATTCGTTCTCCCAAATCAGTATCAACGACTTCTACGCCATTTTCGGCCAAATATGGATTCAGGTGACACTCTTCCGTCAACATTGATTTACTTTTGACGATTTGCGTCACACCTTGTTTTTTCAAAATAGAAAGAACGATTTCATTATGCTCATGCGCATCAGCTGCCCAATGAACCGTAATTCCATTTTTTTGGGCATTTTTCTCAAACTCCACCAAGTAAGTGTCTAGGTTAGACAATACATTGTGTTTGATTTGAGAGGCGGTATCGCGCAATTTTTCCCATTCAGGAATTGAAAAAGCAGCCCTATCTCGTTTTTGACGAACCCACCAGAGCGTTTCATCATGCCAAGTAGTTCGGTCAAAATCTTTATTAAATTTTTCGGCAGCAGTAGCGTGATTGATGGTCATGATTGATGGTCTTTTGAGTAGTCTCTTACTCTGTTGCGGTCAAAATTTCGGCAATGTGCATCACTTTTATCGGAAGCTTACGGCGACGAATCACCCCTTCGAGGTGCATCAAACAAGACATATCGCCTCCGGTCAAGACCTGTGTGCCATTTTTGACGTGGTCGTCGATACGGTCGATACCCATGCGAGACGATACAGCTTCTTCGGCCACACAAAAAGTTCCTCCAAATCCACAGCATTCGTCCTTCCGACTCAGCTTCACAAGTTCTACATCTTTTACCATATTGAGAAGCTGCTCAGGCTTAGAAAAAGGAGTCGCTACTAGCTCCGACATCTGGGACAAATGCAGGCCTCTTTGTCCATGACAACTTTGATGCAAACCCACTCTAAATGGAAAACGAGCTTCTAAATTTTCCACTTTCAGTATATCCGTCAAAAATTCCGTAAGCTCGTAGATACGTTTGCGAATATGAGTAGCTTTTCCTTCATTTTGAGTCTCGTTTTCTGGCGCATGAAGGTGCTCTTTGATGTGCAAAACGCAACTCCCAGATGGTGAAACTATATAATCATACTCAGAAAAGTTATTCATAAACAAACGATTACAATCATGAGTAAGGTGTTCATACCCAGAGTTGGCCATGGGTTGTCCACAGCAAGTTTGTTTAGGCGGATAGCTAACCTGGCATCCGAGTTTTTCTAACAACTGAAGCGTGGCAATTCCCACTTTTGGGTAAAATTGATCCACGTAACATGGAATAAATAAACCTACTTTCATCATGTCGCAAACTTACAAGATTATTTCCCAAAACCCTGTCCTGTAGAAACCTGTTAAAAAAAATTAATCCAATCTGACAACTCAGAAGGTATCAAGCAGATAGATTTTGCCACTTGGATCAACTATTTGTAAAAGGGGTTTGTTATTTTTTTTCTTGCAAAAACACGTGTACTCCTTTCTTATTGGCTACAATAATATCCGGCAATTTGTCTTTGTTCATATCATCTACTACTAAGTGAAGCCCTACTCCCGAATCGTCATCCACTTGATGAGGAGTCCAAGTAGGCGTAGGGCCAGGTTTGAACTCAAACCAATAGAGTACGGCTGGTTCAAAAGCGCCGGGGTCTTTACCATTGTGAGCAAAATAACGCTTTCCAGTCACTAAATCGGGGTAGCCGTCGGCATTCATATCTACCAAACTTAAACCATGCGTTTGCGAAAACATCTTTCCGATTTCGTGCTTTTCCCAAGTTGGATTTCCTTGAGCGTCTTTTCCTTGCTCATGCCACCACATTCCGTATTTGTGTGCCGACATACTAATCACGTCCTTTAGCCCATCTTGATTTACATCCAAGAGATACATCTGCGAGCACTCTTCTCCTAAATTAGCTTTATGAAATACCCAATTTGGTTGCGTACGGTCGGCGGGTGCTTCCCACCAGCCCTCACGAATCAACACATCCAAGCGCCCATCTCCATTCATATCGACCATTCCCAAACCATGCGTGTATTTATGAATCCCAATCGGCCCTTCGCTAATCACGTATTTTTTCCATTCGGTATCGCCCTTTTTAGAAGGGCTTTTGAGCCAAATGACTTGTTTGGTTTCGGGGTCATTGCCCACAATATCGGGGCGACCATCGCCGTCAATATCCCCAAAATACGGAGACTCATTTCCGATAGATTTATGAATAGTGTTTGCTTTCCAATGTCCAGGCTTATTTTTGGGGTTTTCGTACCATACTACCGATTCACCAGGGGTATCTACTCTGATAAAATCTATCCAACCGTCTTGGTTTACATCCATACTAAAATTTAAGAATGAATTGCTATAGCCTCCATTGACGGTAAAAGTGTCGCCTTTGGCGATTTCGTGGCGAGTCCAGTTGGGCGCTTCAAACCAAAAAGCCCCCGCCATCACATCTTTTTTCCCGTCTTTGTTGACATCTCCTACCGCTACTCCTTCCGAAAAAAACATCCTAGTCAGCGTATGCTTCTTAAAACTTATCTCTTTTTTTTTCTGCGCCATTGAAGTAACTCCTATCAGTTGCGCAAGAAATAGCATCAAAGCAATGTGCCGGTTTTTAAAGATTCTCATAATGCTATGGTTGTATTTTGGTAAGAATGTTAAAAGTTTATTTGGATGTAAAATCATTAACCTCGCCCGATATACCCACTATCATTTTATTTTTTTGGGGATAGACGGGCTAAAATATCCAAAAAGCCCTCTATTTTATCTGACAAATTCATTCTTTCTTTGCAAGAAATGGTGTAAGTATCCATTTTAAAATATAAAAACCTTACTCATTTCATATCAAAAAACTATCAATTTGGTAGGCGTATGACCGCAAAAAACAAAAAAAAATGGACTTTAGCTGCCGCTATTATCATGTCGTTGGCGGTAGTATCAAGCATTGTTACGGGGCTTGTGCAAGCATTTAATTTTATCCGTATCATTATGATTCTCAGTTTTGGGGCAAGCGCAGGCTTATATTGGTACAGGTACTACACCGAAGAATTTGAAGACGATTAAAAACCTAGCGTCAAACGTTTTCTTTGTAATTGGTGTTACTAGCAAAACAGCACATTTCAGCACAAACCGAACATCTCTCCTCCTTGAAAGCACTTGCCCACCTTAATAAGTATCTAGTAAAGTATAAGTGGTATCTCATTTTAGGTACGCTTTTTACGATTATCTCCAACTTATTTGGCATTATTCCCGCCCAAGTTGTACGTCATGCGCTCGATTTGGTGAGCGATACACTCGATATTTACTTTTTGCTTGACGGTGCAGCTATTCAATCCAAACTCTATGATGTGTTTGCATTTAGCATTTTGTTGTATGGGTTGTTGATTTTGATAATGGCTTTGCTGAAAGGGGTATTTTTGTTTTTGGTACGCCAAACCCTCATTGTCATGTCAAGGCATATCGAATATGACCTCAAAAACGAAATTTATGCTCATTATCAGACTCTTCCTTTGAGCTTTTATCGACGCAACAACACGGGCGACTTGATGGCTCGTATTTCGGAAGATGTAAGCAAGGTAAGAATGTACGTAGGCCCTTCTATTATGTATGGCATCAATCTCATCACGCTCTTTATACTGGTCATTAGCTATATGGTTTCGGTCAATGCCAAATTGACATTTTATGTACTATTGCCCTTACCCGTGCTTTCGATTAGTATTTATGTAGTAAACAATATCATCATGAAACGCTCTGAGGCGTTGCAAGCCCAACTTTCCAATCTCTCTACCTATGTTCAAGAGTCTTTTTCAGGAATTAGGGTTATCAAAGCCTTTGTCAAAGAGCGTCAGCAGTTTCATGAATTTGTGGTACAGAGCAACGATTATCGCAACAAATCGCTCAAACTCACACTCGTAGATTCGCTATTTTACCCTTTTATTGTGGTATTGGTGGGTCTTAGCAATGTACTCATTGTGTACGTAGGTGGCCAAGAAATCATGGCAGGACGCCTCACTCCCGGCAATATCACCGAGTTTATTTTATACGTAAGTATGCTTACATGGCCCGTGATGGCGCTTGGCTGGACCACTAGCCAAACCCAACGCGCCGCCGCTTCTCAACAGCGTATCAACGAATTTTTGACCACCAAAACGGATTTGGTTTCTACCAAAAACCTCGAAAAAGAGATTGAAGGAAGCATTGTTTTCAAAAATATCAACTTTGTCTATCCCGATACTGGTATCAAGGCTCTCAAAAATTTTAATCTTAACGTAAAAGCAGGCGAAACGGTTGCTATTTTAGGAACCACAGGTTCGGGAAAAAGCAGTGTAGCCAATCTACTCACCCGCTTATATGACCCTACCGAAGGTGAGATTTTGATAGATAATATTCCGTTGAAAGAATATCAACTCCAATCGCTCCGCCGCCAAACGGGCTACGTGCCCCAAGATGTGTTTTTGTTTTCGGATACCATCGGAGCTAATATTGCTTTTGGAGATACTCATATCCCTTTTGAAAAAATAGAGCAAGCGGCCAAAGATGCTGACCTATACACCAATATCATGGGCTTTTCGGAAGGGTTTGAAACTAAAGTGGGCGAACGCGGTATCACCCTTTCGGGCGGACAAAAACAGCGACTTTCTATTGCGCGAGCTATTGTAAGAGACCCCAAAATTTTGATATTGGACGATTGTCTTTCGGCGGTAGATACGCATACCGAAAACACTATTTTGACCAATCTTCAGCGCATCATGAATCATCGTACTTCGGTGATTATTTCCCACCGAGTTTCGTCGGCAAAACTAGCGGATTTTATTGTGGTCTTGGACGAAGGTATGATAGTAGAACAAGGCACGCACGACCAGCTAATAGAAAAAGGTGGCATCTATAAAGAGCTGTACGACAAACAATTGCAGACAGAGGAAGTATAAAAAAGCCAGCGAGTAGGCAAAATGCCACCCGCTGGGCTCTATACAAAAACAAACAGGAAGTTTTAGTCTAAACCACAAGCTCCCGCCAACGCTCGTTTGGCATAGACTTTTGCCAAATGTTTGCGATAAGCTTGAGAGGAAAAATGGTCTTCATTGATATGAATGTCACCTTCGGCGGCAGCATTGGCCGCCGCTTCTATGGTCTCTAAAGTGACGGGTTGTTCTATCAAAGCTGCAGCTACGCCTTCATCCAGAAAAGCAGCATCCGATACCCCCGTAAAAGCCACTTTAGCATCTTTAATTAGCCCCCCTTCCACCGTCACAGAAACACCACATCCCACAATCGCAAAGCGAGAGGCAGGTTGCATAAACTTCCGATAGGCAGTTTGCTGTCCTTCCGCAAGTTTAGGAATATGGATTGCCGTGACGATTTCGCCTTCGTCTAAAGCTGTCATAAAAAAGCCCAAAAAGAACTCATTTGCGGCAATAGAACGCTCTCCATTAGGCCCTTGTACTTGGATAGATGCGCCTAACGCCAGCAAAACCGCAGGCCAATCGGCTGAAGGGTCGGCATGAGCAATGCTTCCGCCCAAGGTACCCATATTTCTTACTTGGGTATCACCAATGAGTTCGCCAGCTTCTATCATAGCCTTCATATCCTGAACTGCTTCATTTGAAATTATATCGTGATGCGTACTAGCTGCACCTATCACTACTTTATCTCCTTCATCAGAAATAAAACGTAATTCGGGAATACGTGCGATGTCGATGAGTAAAGAGGGGGCGTTAAGGCGTAACTTCATGGCCGGAATCAAACTATGGCCTCCGGCCAAAATTTTAGCGTCGGGGTTGTCGGTCAGCAAGCGAATAGCCTCCGTCACTGAGCTTGCCCGTGTATAATCTACAGAACTTGGAATCATGTCTTTAATGCGTAAATGATTGTTAAAAAAAGGTCAAACTCAACTTTGCATCGCTCTCCAAACCCGCTCTGAAGTCAGAGGCATACGAATGTCTTTCACCTTATGTCCTACCGACCATAGAGCATCAATGACGGCATTGGTCACCGCTGGTGTAGAGCCAATACATCCTGCTTCACCTGCACCTTTGACTCCCAAAGGATTGTGAGGACAAGGAGTAACCTGACGGTCAAGCTCAAACATCGGAAAATCATCGGCCCGTGGCATGGTATAATCCATATAAGAAGCATTGATGATTTGGCCGTTTTCGTCGTACTCGACTCCTTCAAACAACGCCTGCCCGATTCCCTGCGCCAAACCTCCGTGGATTTGGCCATCTACAATCATCGGATTGATTACGTTTCCTACATCATCAACCGCAATGAAGCGTTTGATTTTGGTAGTACCTGTTTCTTTATCCACTTCTACGACGGCTATATGACACCCAAAAGGATAGGTGAAGTTGGTGGGGTCATAAAAACTACTAAAATCAAGGCCAGGTTCGAGATTAGCAGGATATACGTGTGGCACGTAAGCCGTCAAAGCAATATCTCCAAACCCTAATGATTTATCGGTGCCTTTAACGGTAAACTTCCCGTCTATGAATTCGATATCATCTACTGAACACTCTAGCTTGTGCGCCGCGATTTTGGCACCTTTTTCGATGATTTTATCCAGACTTTTCACGATAGCACTACCTCCCACCGCCAATGAGCGCGAGCCATAGGTTCCCATTCCAAAAGCTACCGTATCAGAATCTCCATGAACAATATCTACATCTTCCATCGGAATTCCTAAGCGGTCGGCTACCACTTGCGCAAAAGTAGTTTCGTGGCCTTGCCCATGTGAATGCGCCCCGGTAAATACGCTCACTTTGCCCGTAGGCTGTACACGTACTTGTCCTACTTCATAGAGACCCGCCCTAGCACCTAGTGACCCCACTACCGCTGAGGGTGCAATCCCGCAGGCTTCGATGTAAGTTGAAAATCCCACCCCTAGCAACTTGTTGGTTGTGGCCGCTTCGGCTTGCGCCTTACGGAAATCTTCATAGCCAAGCATTTCGAGACCGCGCTGAAGCACTCCGTGGTAGTTACCACTATCGTATTGAAGAGCTACGTTGGTTTGATACCCTGGTTGGGTTACGCCATCGAAGGCAGGGATAAAGTTTTTAAGCCTCAGCTCCGTAGGGTCCACCCCCATCTCTAAAGCCGACAAATCTAGTAGCCGCTCCAAAAGATAAGTGGCTTCGGGTCGTCCGGCACCTCGATAAGCATCTACGGCGGTGGTATTGGTAAATACACACGTCATATCCAAGTGGATTTTGGGCGTAGTGTATAAGCCTTGCAAAAGCGTCCCGTGCAAATAAGTAGGTACTGCCGTAGAAAAAGTTGATAGATAAGCGCCTAAATTAGCAAAGGTTTTGATACGGAGTCCGACGATTTTTCCGTCGGCGTCAAAACCCATTTCGGCTTTCGTAACATGGTCGCGGCCGTGGGCATCGGTCAAGAAAGCCTCTGAGCGTGTCTCTGTCCATTTGACAGGTCGCCCGATTTTTTTAGAGGCGAGCGTCACTAATGCTTCTTCCGTATAATGATAAATTTTAGAACCAAAGCCTCCTCCTACATCTGGCCCTACCACCCGCACTTTATGCTCAGGCAAGCCCAGCACAAAAGCACACATGAGTAGGCGTATCAAATGAGGATTTTGGGTAGAAGTATAAAGGGTATATTTATCATAAACGCTATCGTATTGGCCGATATAGCTACGCGGCTCCATCGCATTGGGAGCGAGTCTTTGATTGACAAATTCGAGGGTGGTGATATGGCTTGCCGATGCCATAGCTGCATCCACTTCTTCTTTTGGATTTCCGATTTCCCAATCAAAACATATATTATTAGGTACATCCTCATGCACAAGCGGAGCGCCTTCTTCTACTGCCTTAGAAGCATCAATCACAGCTGGCAATACTTCATAGTCTATGATGATGGCTTCGGCAGCATCTTGAGCCAATTCTCTACTTTCGGCTACTACCATCGCCACTGCATCTCCTACATGCCGTACCTTGTCTTTGACCAAAAGCGGATGCGGAGGTTCTTTCATAGTATCTCCGTTTTTGAAATTGACTTGCCATCCACACGGCACCCCATAATGCCCTACTTCTTCGCCCGTCATGATGGTCACTACCCCTTCCATGGCTTCGGCGGCTGAGGTATCTATGCTTTTGATACGTGCATGAGCGTAGGGGCTACGCAAAATATAGGCATAAGTCATACCGGGCAGCACGATATCGTCGGTATATCGGCCTCTACCAGTAATAAAACGCTTATCTTCAACACGTTTTACTGATTTACCAATGAATTTATTGCTCATTATCTTTTTGATTAGTGGTTGGTGAAAGGTGGTTGGTGAAAGTGCTTCAAGACACTCTATTCACTAACCACTAAAGATTTATTAGCAGCATATTGAATGGCTCGTACGATATTATGATAACCCGTACAACGGCATATATTTCCTTCTAAACCTTCTCGGATTTCTTGCTCACTAGGATTAGGATTATGACTCAACAAATCGGCAGCGCACATAATCATGCCGGGTGTACAAAACCCACATTGTAAGCCATGCTCTTCTTTGAAACCTTCTTGCAAGGGATGTAGCTCATTGCCAGTGGCCAGCCCCTCAATAGTCGTGATAGTGCTTCCGTCGGCCTGAGCTGCCAACATAGAGCAAGATTTTACGGCTTTACCGTCAAGATGAATCGTGCAGGCGCCACAGCTACTGGTGTCGCATCCTACGTGCGTACCTGTCAAATGAAGGGTATCACGTAAATAATGCACCAACAGCAAGCGCCCTTCCACCTCGCTGGTGTGGGAAGTTCCGTTTACGGTTACTGTGATTTTTGGCATAATTGGTCAAGGTTAAATTGAATAGTTTATTTTCAAGGAGGAGATAAAGCGATGTCTTAGTTTGTTACCTTCATTGGGCAGCTAGTTCATCTTCAAAATTCTTAAAGAACTGCTTAGTGAGGGTATTTGCCACACCACTCATGACACGGTTGCCGGTTCGAGCCAATAAACCCGACATATCTGCTTTACCTTCAAACGAAAGCTCTGTTTCCGAATCATTGATGGCTTTGAGTTTCATGTGTATATCCGCTGCCACATTGCCGATTTTACTATTCTGTAATACTTTTAAAGTAAAACTCTCTGGAGCAACGGGATTTTCTACCATGGCTTTCCCTTCAAATTTGCCAGATACTGGGCCAATCTTAACCTCGGCGACCGCCTTATATACGCCTTCATTTTCAAGCTCAAGACGCGAGATACCAGGAGTTACTTTAGCCAATATATCAGGAGTCATAAGCATATCCCATATTTTTTGGGCAGGAGCTGGGAGAGTGTGTGTGCCGGTTAGTTCCATGAAAAAGTGAGGTAAATTTATAAATATTATAAAAATAATAATATTTCAAAACTACAATATTCTCCTTTTTACCAATGCTACAATTATCTAAAAAAATAGAACTATTCTATCAAGAATTGGGAGTAATAAGATTTAGAAGAGACTCCAAAGCAAGGGAAGACAGGCAAAATCAAAAAATCACCCACTGTTTACGATAGTGAGCAGGAGTAGTACCTACGGCTTTTTTAAAAACTTTCAAGAAGTAATTAAGGTTATTATATCCACACGCAAAACAAATGTCAGAAATGCTGTATTGGGTGTTGCGCAAAAGCTTAATAGAGAGTTGTATCCTTTGCTGATTGATATATTCGACGGGCGTAACCCCATATTGCTGCTTAAAACACCGAAAGAAATTAGGTTCACTCATGCAAGCTTTGTCCGCTAGTTCACGAATGGTTAGATTTTTATGAATATTGTCTTGAACATATTTGACGGCAAACGCCAATCGATTGCTGTTGGCAAGCTCTTGCAAATTGTTGGTCAACACATTTCGGGCTTTGGTCTGCATCAACCGTACGATAAGCTCTTGTAAAACCAAGTTGGCAAAAAAATCCTTTGCTTCGTTGTTTTCAGTAAAAATATAAATTAAACGAGCGATCAACTGATGAATGGCATTTTCATTGGTAAAATAGAAATTATCATTCGTAAATTGCCATCCTTGTGAGTTGTCAACCAAAGGAGCCTTTTCGTTGAGAGCTTCTACCATACTTTTGATTTTGGCCGGCGCAATCGCCAAAGCCAAACATTGAGTAGGATTATCAAATTGAGCCTCGGGAAAATCAATGGTCATGGTTTGATTAGCGGGTACAATGACTGATTCCCCTGGTAAAAAATCAAAAGAAGGGGCATCGGCCAAATACATGACTTTTTTACCACGAATCATACTCGCCAAAACTGGATTAGTGAAAGTAAGCTCCACATTTTTGGCTACTTGATGGGTTTCGTAGATATTAAGTTCAGCATTTTCAAGAGTATAAGCCGTTCGGTTTTCTACCACTAGCTCTAACTTACGAGATTGAATATGACGAGACAAATCAAAAGAGTTCATAAAAGGAGGTAATGTAGAATGACAAGGCCCTTCAATAGTACAAATTCTAACAATTTTATGATTATTTCTATACAAAAACAACGTCCCGCCTTCATTAAAATTATCAATATGTCATTCATTTTGTGTTCTCATATGTCTTTTTTTCGTCTGAAGCACATGATATGGATTTCTGTGTGCTTATTTATTTGCCCTTATTTACTATTCGCTCAAAGAGCCGATTCTTTGCGTACATTGTCTTTGTCGCCCGTTACGGTTTCGACTACCCGCCTCGAAACCAACGAAAAACGCTTACCAGCAGCCTTGACTGTACTTGAGGGTGGCAGGATTCAAATCGGGCAGCCTCAGCTCTCGCTTTTTGAATCACTTGGAGGAGTTGCGGGGCTTTTTGCTCAAAATCCTGATAATTTTAATCAAGACCTGCGTATCTCGATTCGGGGTTTTGGAGCTAGGGCTGCTTTTGGGATTCGTGGTATTCGGCTTGTGGTAGATGGTATTCCTGAATCCACTCCCGACGGCCAAGCCGATGTGGACAACTTGGACATGGGAGCAATGCGACGTTTGGAAGTGATGCGGGGGCCTTCCTCAGGCTTATATGGAAATGCCGCAGGGGGAGTTATCAGTTTACAAACCGACAATGCCGCCGACTTGCCTTTGGCAGAAGCCCAAGCTACCGTGGGTTCTAATGGATTTAATAGTTATCGCCTCAAAACAGGCTACCAAAAAGGGAAGTTTCAATACGTTTTTGTCGCAACTCGCAATGCCTCCGAGGGCTATAGAGGCAACAGCCAAATGCAAAGTTCGATTCTAAATCTCAAATTACGCTACGATTTCGACTCACTTACGCGCTTATCAATATTGGCCAATTATGGCAATGGCCCTACCGCCAACGACCCTGGCGGCCTTACGTTGGCACAAGTAAACGAAAACCGCCGCCAAGCCCACCCCAACAATTTGAGGTTTATGGCTGGTGAGTCGGTAGCACAAGGACGTATCGGTATTACGTTTGAGAAAAAAATGGGGAATAGTCTCCTCTTTGCAAGGGTATTTGGCACCAAACGCGACTTCTCCAACTTTTTGGCATTTCAGGCAGCAGGGGCTGGTACTATCAATCGAACTTTTGCAGGAGCTAGTTTACAATATCAATACAATCAGGCGTTTGGGGAGCTTCAATATCGCTTTCGACTTGGGATTGATTTCGAAACGCAAGCAGATACCCGCCGCCGTTTCGACAACCTAATGGGCCAGCGGGGCAAGCTCACCTTTGACCAGCTTGAATCTTTCAAAAATACCGCAGCCTATATTACGCAAGAGATTTCGTATCATAAAGTGACGATTTTGACGGGCTTACGCTCCGATGCCATTCGGATGAAAGCCGAAGATGCTTTCTTGACCGACGGAGACCAATCAGGCCAACGCCAATACAGCCGCCTCAATCCGACCATCGGAATTTCGTTTGAGGCATCTCCTAAAATAAGTCTTTACTCCAACCTCGGGACCAGTTTTGAAACCCCTACTCTTAGCGAGCTTTCCAACAATCCTTCGGGCACGGGAGGCTTCAATCCTGACCTAAAACCTCAGCGCGCAACCAACTACGAAATAGGTGCCAAAACTTATTTCAACCAACGTGTCAGAATGGATATAGCTCTTTTCAATATCAATGTATCGGAGGAGTTTGTACCTTATCAAATTACGGGGCAAGCAGGTAGGGTATTTTATCGCAATGCTGGCAGCTCTCGCCGCCAAGGCGTAGAATTGAGCCTTAACGCCAATCTCGCCAAAGGACTCTCATTGTTTTCAAATTATACATACTCTGATTTTAAGTACCGCCAATATGTGACTACCGCCGGCGAATTTGACGGCAATGCTCTACCCGGAATTCCAAAACACGCCGCTCAAGCCGAATTACGCTATTTTCGGCCCAAAGGTCTGTTTGCGATTGCCCAGATTCGCCATGCTTCTGACCTCTATGCCGACGACGCTAATGCTGTCATCGCCAATGCTTATACCCTCGTCAATTTACGTCTGGGACTTCACTTGACCTACCAGCGTGTGGCGTTGGAACCTTTTGTAGGAGTCAACAATTTATTCAATGCTATTTATTTTCAGAATGTTCAAATAAACGCCGCCAATGGCCGTTATTTTGAGCCAGCTCGCGGACAGTTCTGGTTTGGAGGAGTTAAGGTGTCACTAAACAGAAAAACATTAGAGTAATTTTAAACCTTTTTCATTATAGAATATCTAATGAAAAACAAGGCTCGATAAGCTCGAATTTTGTTAACAACCATGAAAACAATTTTTCTTTTCGCCGCTTTATTACTCGTTTTTGTCGCATTGAGATTAGTATCTTATATTTTTCCTCGTAAATTTGGATGTATTTATTCAGTTTTCTATCTTTATAAAAAGAGTTGGAGAGGCGTCTGAAGAATCAATAATAACAATGGAACTTTTTGGTATGCGAACAATGTTATTTAATTGTTATGACAACTGAAGTAGTTACACAATTTATCAACAAAGACTTACGTTAAGTAAAATATTTTTAAAATGGCTGTATGGGTTGGACAGGCCTCGACTTTTAGTTGAGGCCTGTTTTTTTTTACAATTATTCCCTAATTAACAAACACTTAAATCAAATTAAGGTTTTACTTCAACCAACCCTGCTTTTGGGTCAAAGCTATATCTTTGGGTAGAGGCTCCCTCATTTATGTCTTCAATAGAGAGTGTCAAGGTACCTTTTTGGAGAAGGGACTCTACCTGATAATTTCCCTCTGCATTGTCATAATATACTTCTTTAGTAAACACCAGCCGTTGCTTTTCATCATAGCCACAAAGCCATACAATATTCTCATTCTCATACTCCCGTCCGATGAGGTATAGCTTGGTTTGGGGTGTTTCTAATACAGTTTGTAATAAATGGTATTTATAATTTCGCAAAAAATTTTCGTCAACTCCCGTATCAATCGAATATTTCTTGATTTGATCGCCTTCCAACAAACGCGCTTTACTCAACTTCCCTTCTTCCATTAGTTGTTTATAACTCAAAGAAAAACCTTCTAACTGAGGCTGCGATACATTTTCGTGCGTTGTGGAAGGCTGCGGTGCTGCGGGCAGGTTAGTAGCCGTTTCTTGCGTTTGGGTTGTACATTTTACCATTATCAAAACCAGCATTAGCAGGGTTATTTCATCAATAGCTTTACTTTTTACAAGGTGCAAAATCCTGTTTACAAAAGATTTTCGATCAAAAGACATAACAATTTTAAATTTAGAGTTCATCACAACCGACCGATTAGGAGCGTTTTTTAAGTTCAAAGAGTTTTGACGCAATCTCTCGCTCCCCTTTTATATCAGGCATTGCCTCTTGAAGTTGATAAATTCGCAGTATACCTGTATCTTGGTCGTACTCCCACACCACAAATTCCTGTTTTTTGGGATTTGAAAGCTGCATCACGTTAGCTATTTTGGCTGGCTCGGAGAGACAATCGCCAGCGTAGCAAAGCTCAAAGGTTTCATACTCACCCAAACCCTCTATTTTTCCATTGGCATGAAGAATGACTCGTTGCTTTTCTTTGCCTTTCAAATCATATTGTCCCGCAATCTGGGAACGAAGTTGATACTCAAAACCCTCAAAAACAGACGTTTTCACAAAATGTGCGGCTTCTTTAGTCCCCGTAAATTCCTGCTCTAAAGCGTCGAAAGTAGTATCTGATAAAATCACCAATCTCAAATCTTCCAAACGTCCGTGGTTTTGATAAGCTTGATGAACGTAGCAAGTATCACGCCTAATCGTATAAGCGAGTGAATACTCTTCTACCCCATTACGAATAAGCACGCTATCAGGGCGCTCAAAAACCAACTCTGTCGCATAAAATGGAATCACCGCCAAAAGGCTATCAGAGGAACGCCGTAGGTACGATTCGTTGACAAATGTACCCTTCAATTCTATTTTTTTGGATTCTTCATCGACCCAGCAAGCCTTTAGTCCTATCGCGACTAAGAGCGAAGCCAAGGTATACTTTATGTTTTTCATAGCTGTATGTAAAATGATAGCACAAAGATGCACCCCTTTAGCCATCATTTAAGACAAATGATTTCTAAAGCGTCGAAAATCAACAATGAACCGAAAAGAGATGTACTTAAACCGTTTGGTCGGGTTTTCTCATTTTAGAAGCTTCATAAAAACCATTGGCAAAAACCAATACCAAAATAATAGGCATCAGAATAGCCCCTGTTTTGAAGCCTGCCCCTGTCATGGCATAGGAGCCAGAAGAAAATTTAAGAACGGTATTGACCAAAATCCCCACTGCCACTAACGTAAGCAAGCCAGTAGCAAGCAACGCCGTTTGCTTGGCGAGCCTTTTCACAAATAAAGTCACCCCTACACACACTGCCGTCGTGAGGGCTACCGTAGCCAATGCTTTAGGAAAGGTTCGAATCATATCGTATTTGAAAAACAAAATCCCCAGCCTTCCAATGAAATTGGGATGCGCTAAAAGCCAAGCATCCACCACGACCAAAAGAACCAAAAGAACATAAAAAGGAAGATTGTTTTTCATCAGATTTAACTTGACCACTAAGGGTATTTTTTGAGGATTTGTTCAAATAAAACGCCAGGATTATGTTCCTTTGCTTTGTCTTTTATTAGGGCTACAAATATAATTTATTTTATGCAACAACATCATCTCGAAGTAAAACGCACGGCGCGCTATTACACGCTTGGTTCGCTTAGTGAAGCTACCAAGCAAGTTTGGTTTGTACTTCATGGATATGGGCAATTAGCGCAGTTTTTCATCAAAAAATTTGAGGCAATTGGCCAAGAAAATACTTTTGTGGTAGCCCCCGAAGCACTGTCTCGGTTTTATTTAGAAGGTGTAAGTGGGCGCGTTGGCGCCACTTGGATGACCAAAGAAGAACGCCCCCAAGAAATAAATGACTATGTATTTTATCTCAATCACCTATATGACTCCGTGCTGACGGGCTACGATACCAGCCAACTTCAAATCAATATTTTGGGGTTTTCGCAAGGAATGCGACCGCTCTGCGATGGCTCAATGATGGGCACATTCGCTGCGACAGATTCGTGATTTGGGCGGGCTTTTTTGGTAATGGCGTTGCTGATGTCATTGACCCAAACAAGCTTTCTTCGATTCCTACTACGCTTGTGTATGGTACTCAAGATGAGTTTCTAAACAAGATTGATTTGCATCAATACGTAACAGATATTCAATCTGCGATTCCTCACTTAAAAGTAATTACTTTTGAAGGAAAGCATACCGTCGATAAAAACACTCTCTTACAACTTGTATAATCAACAAATACTATCACATATTTAAGTACTTTTTGGCATCGTCGAGCTGACCGTGGCGAGCCAAAAACAACGCATAACTTTGCCGAAAAAGTTGGTTTTTAGGTTCAAGCTCTAGCGCGTTCAAAAATTGCCGATTAGCTTCGGGATAAAAATAATTTTCTTCGTATAAACCCGCTTTCAAAAAGGCATTCATCGCCTTATTGAATTTCAAATCGGTTTGAAGTGCAGTGAGTTTTTCTTCAAATTTCTTTAAATCATCATTTTTGAGACGTTTGAAAGCGTACCTGATGCTCTGAGAAGTATTTTGGGGTGCTACACTCCAATAGTACAGTCGGTCGCTTTCAAGCAGTGCTTTGTCCATGCTCACTTGGAGAGAAGTATCAGGGATTTCTTTTACAAAAACGGGGTCGGCATTGGCGTTCCAATCATCATAAATAGCAAAAGTATAAGAAGTAGTATGAGGCTTAGACTTCCACATAAAAGTTATGGTTTCATTTTCAAGATTAGATTCAAATTGGGGCGAAACCATAAGTGGCGCTGTCAATCCTGGCCCACGGTTGACTAAGCCTTTTTTGCGCATATACCCCTCGGCGTATTCGTCGATTGATTTTTCGGCATGATTGATATGCTGCATCAAAAAACCTAAATATTGTTTTACCATCGAAGGCGACTTGATTTGTGGTTGGTCGATAAGCTGTTGCAAACGCCACACTCCGGCTTTGTTGAGCAAATAGCCCGAGCCGTCTTTTCCCGTCACGATGATTTGTGCTCCTTTGCCAATTTTGATTTTATCGGCAGGGTTGATCGCTACGTGCTTGGTTTTGTTTTCTAACTTTTGCCATTTGACCTGACCCGTCGGTTGGTGCCAGAAGTCACCTTCTATCCACGCTATTTCGTACTCAATTAGAGGTGCTGGGAAAAACGACACGAGCGTCAGCACTAGACATAGGCTAGTTCCCCAAAGAAATAAAGTTTTCATTTTTGTATTTTTAGGTGTTTTTTAAACATATAAATAAATAACTGACGCATGGTCTTTTTTGCCACTTTGGTATCAGAATCAAAATATGTCACAAACCCAGTTTGGCGATGAAGCCACTGCGCAAAAGTATTGTAGAAATACAGCACATCGACCGTAAGAGCTATCGGAACAATGAGCTTGAGGGTATCGATTTTGATTTGCCATTTATAAAAAATCCATAATCCTACCCCAAACGACAACGCCCCCAACATCAATTGTACTAGCTTGAATATGAGGTGAAACCAAAGATTGTGTTTGACAAATTCATAAATAAAAAATATCATCAAAGCCAGACACACTAAAAAAGAAGCAATACTCAATACCCAGCCTTCAGCATAGCGCACATAATCTTCCCGCAAAATCATCTCAATGATATTGGCATGAATTACTAAGCCGTTCATATCGGGCTGAAGGGCATTGAGATTAAAAGGAGAATAATGCTTATCTTCTGCCACCGTCGAATCTCCCAAAAGTCCAATCAGCACAATTTTCCCTTTGAGTTCGTCGAGTTCGGGATTTCCCTCATAAAATTCTTCTGGTTGTAGTTTATGATAATCGATTTCTTGGTGTTGATACACAATCACTTCTGGTGCGTGTACGTTGGTGTATTTGCGATGTTTAATAAATTTTTGATAGCTCTTTTCATCAAATTTCTTGACGATTTGGGTCGAAAACGATTCGAGCGGAGGTTTGTATTTAGGACCAGAGCCTGTTTTGTTTTTAGGAAAAAATTGTGGCAAAAAGAGCCGCACCGTACTGTTGGCTTCGAGTGTTACGAAATTGGCAAAACCTTCTACCCCAAAGAGATAGGGAGTATCGGTGCTTTCGGGCTTTTCTTGGATTTCACCAAGTTGATTGGTCAATAAGTAGGAGCCTAATACCAGCTTATCAGAGACGGATTTTAAGGCCGCTGCCAAGCGGGGATT
>VFQP010001216.1_pt1 | contig 36121 bp, 37 predicted proteins | sample 3512351 | NCBI WGS metagenome assembly VFQP01 (sample SAMN10412372, study PRJNA504923) | tailings metagenome | isolation source: Relicate 1 Philex TSF1 revegetated site | place: Philippines: Tuba, Benguet | collected 2017-08-29
GACCAAAAAAAGACCAGATGCATTTAAAGTACGAATCACAGCTCAGGGAACCGTTGGTGTACGGTGAGAAAACTTACCATCAGGTAACGGAAGACATCGTTCGCCCTATTGAAGCCAAACCAACAAAGCTTTGGTATATCGGTTTCTATATTTCTGTAGCCCTCCTGTTATTTGGTGTGTACAGTGTTTATCGTGAAGTAACCTATGGTATTGGTCAGTGGAACCTGAACAAAACCATCGGATGGGGTTGGGATATCACCAACTTCGTATGGTGGGTAGGTATCGGTCACGCTGGTACACTAATCTCTGCGATCCTGTTGCTTTTCCGCCAGGGTTGGAGAACAGGGGTAAACCGTGCGGCTGAAGCGATGACCATCTTCGCGGTAATGTGTGCCGGTCAGTTCCCCATCTTCCACATGGGTCGTGTATGGATGGCCTTCTTCGTACTGCCTTATCCTAACACCCGTGGTCCTTTGTGGGTAAACTTTAACTCACCGCTGTTGTGGGACGTATTCGCAATCTCTACTTATTTTACTGTATCTCTTTTATTCTGGTACTCTGGTTTGATCCCCGATTTCGCAACTGTTCGCGATCGCGCTTTCACCAAACTGCGTAAGCGTTTGTATGGTATCGCATCATTCGGTTGGACCGGATCTACTAAACACTGGCAGCGTCATGAGAGCCTTTCTCTGGTACTGGCAGGTTTGAGTACACCACTGGTACTTTCCGTACACACCATCGTATCATTCGACTTCGCCACTTCAGTAATTCCAGGATGGCATACCACGATCTTCCCGCCTTATTTCGTTGCGGGTGCGATCTTCTCCGGATTCGCCATGGTACAAACCCTGATGGTGATTGTTCGTAAGGTATTCGGAATGGAAGACTATATCACAATGGGCCATATTGAAGCCATGAACAAGGTAATCGTACTCACGGGTTCTATTGTGGGTGTGGCCTACCTTACAGAATTGTTCATGGGTTGGTATAGCCAGAATAAATATGAAGGGTACACATTCTGGTACAGCCGTGCTTACCTGTTCAGCCCCTATGGCTGGAGCTATTGGGGTATGATGGCTTGTAACGTATTGAGCCCGCAAATCTTCTGGTTCCGTAAAATGAGAAGGAATCTCTTTGTGACCTTCTTCATGAGTATCATCGTAAACATCGGTATGTGGTTCGAGCGTTTCGTAATCATCGTAACCTCACTGTACCGCGACTACCTGCCCTCCAGCTGGTCTGTATACTACAGCCCCTCTATCTGGGAAATTGGTTTCTATGCAGGTACATTCGGACTGTTCTTTACCTGCTTCTTCCTGTTCGCCAAATACTTCCCTGTTATTGCAATAGCAGAGATCAAATATGTATTGAAAACAACAGGTGAAAGCTATAAAAATGATATGAGCAAGATTGAACAACAGAAGTTGGAAGACTTCGTTCATGAGCAAGCGCATCATCATTAATTTGGAAATTTGAAAATTTGAAAATGATGATTTGTTGAATTTGATAAAGCTGAATTGGATACGGGAATGCCTCCTTCTTCCATTTTCAAATTTTCAAATTTTCAAATTATCTAATTGAAATACTATGGCAAAAAAGAAATTCGTAGTAGGCTGTTTTGATGACGAGGCCGTACTGTTTCCAGCTGTGAAAAAAGTACGTACTGCCGGTTACAAGATTCATGATGTGTACACGCCATTTGCGGTGCACGGGTTGGATCATGCATTGGGCTTGAGAGAGACCAGTTTGCATACTGCCGGTTTCATCTACGGTATCACAGGTACCACTACCGCGCTGAGCTGCATCAGTTGGATATTCACGCGCGACTGGCCTCTGAATATTGGTGGTAAGCCCCATTTTGCCCTTCCGGCCTGGGTACCCATTATGTTCGAATTGACCGTACTGTTTGCGGCAGTAGGCATGGTACTTACATTCTGCTATCTCTGCCAACTGGCCCCCTTCGTGAAGAAACATCATTTCCACGCTCGTGCAACCGACGATCTGTTCGTAATGGCCATTGAGTGTACCGATAAAACCAATACCGATGACCTCCAGGCTTTCCTGCAAAGCAATGGTGCCATTGAGACCAATGTACAGGTTGCTGAAGAAGGTTGGTGGTTAGGTCGTTATGACAAGGAAGAAATGATGTTCGAAAACAAACAAACCGTAGCCGCTTAATACTGAATAAGAAATGACGATGAAGAAAATATCCATCATAGCTGTTGCAGTGACCGCGGTAACCGTGGCCTGTAGCGACGTAAAACGTACTCCCGGTTCTATCTATATGCCAGATATGGCTACCAGTAGGGCGTACGAAACCTATGCAGACCATAGCAACCTGACCGAGAAGGATATTCATTATACCGCTGCTCCGGTAGAAGGTACTATTCCGAGAGGAGCTGAGCTTCCTTTCCATATTTCGAAGGATGCTCCTGGTGATACTACGAATTATTATGCGTCAAGGCAAGTGCCTAATCCTATCGACTCTATGGGGGAGAAGGATAGAGCAGAAGCTGAGCGTTTATACCAGATCAACTGTGGAATCTGCCACGGTACCAAACTGGATGGTAATGGTCCGCTCTGGAAAGATGGTAATGGACCATATACCGCAGCTCCCAAGAATCTTATTGCTGATCCGATTGTATCAGTTATGCCTGATGGACAAATGTTCTATTCTGTCACTTATGGTAAAAACCTGATGGGATCCTATGCTTCCCAGCTCAGCAGAAAGCAACGCTGGATGGTGATTAAGTATATTAAAGAAAAGCAAAAAGAAAGTAAGGCGGCAGCTCCAGCAGCTACACCTGCTAAATAAGCAGCTTACTAAGAACAAACAGAGGAGAGAAACAAAACAACTGATCTTATTTTAAAAGCATAAAGATGGCATCTATCAAAACGCAATTTGAGATACCCGGGAAAATGAAAACATGGGCCTACGCCTTGATTGGTGTGGGTTTGGTGGCACTCATTGCCGGACTGGTGATCAAAGGCTTCAGTGCCGATGAGCACGAGCAGACAATGTTCTGGGGTACTTTAATGTACAATACCATTTTCTGGACACTGGTTTGTAATGCCAGTATGTTCTTCATTTGCGTAACAACCATGGCCATGGGTGGCTGGCAGCAATCTTTCCGCCGCATTCCCGAAGCCATTTCTACCATGGTGCCCATTTTTGGTGCCATCACGTTTGCTGTACTGATTTATGTAGTAGTGGGTCATAAACACCATATCTACCATTGGCTTGATACTGAGGCCGTTGCCAACGACCCCATCCTAAAAGGTAAAGCAGGCTTCCTCAATCCCGTTTTCTTCATCGTATGGACCACCCTTACCATTGGTTTGTGGAGCATCCTGGGCTGGAGAATGCGTCAACTGAGCAAAGAAGCCGATGAAGCGCCTATGGATGCCGAACAAGGTGCCAAATTCATCTTGAGAAATACTGTCCGTGCTGCCTTCTTCCTGGTTTGGTTCGCCCTGACTGTAGGTTCTACCATCCCCTGGTTATGGATGATGAGTATCGATGCACACTGGTACTCTACCATGTACAGCTGGTACACTTTCGCTAGCTCATTCGTATCGGGTATGTCGCTGGTAGCCCTCTGGGTTATCTACCTCAAAAACAAAGGCTACCTGGAACTCACCAGTCAGGAACACCTGCACGATATTGGTAAATTCATGTTCGCCTTCTCCATTTTCTGGACCTACCTCTGGTTCTCCCAGTATATGCTGATTTGGTACGCGAATATCCCTGAAGAAACCGTTTACTTTAAACACAGGGTTCAAGGACCGTATAAAGGAATTTTCTTCCTGAATTTAATCATCAATTTCCTTTGTCCGTTGTTAATATTAATGAAGCGTTCTGCCAAGAGAAACTATACCCTGGTTACTTTCATGGCCGTGCTGATCATCTTCGGTCACTGGATCGATTTCTATCAGATGGTAATGGGTAGCTTGTCGAAAGAACATGTAACCCTTGGCTGGTTAGACTTTGGTATCCTCAGCCTCTTCGTAGGTATGATGATCCTGGGTACTGCCCGCTCACTGGCCAAAAGGCCACTGGTGCCAAAATATCACCCATTCCTGAAGGAAAGTGTGATTCACCAGGTGTAGGGGATTTGACAATTTGAGAATTTGAAAATTTGAAAATGAGGATCGTTTGAAAATAAAAAGAGTTTGAGTTTCGAGAATGTGGGTAACGCCAACATTTTCAAATTTTCAAATTCCCAAATTTTCAAATTGTCCTAACGAAAATACAGATAGCATTATGACAATGTTTCTAACCATAGCAGTGATCGTACTGATCTTCGTGGTGATCTTCCAGATTGCGAAAGCAAGTGAATATGTATCAGTACTGAAGGGTGAAGAAGTAAGCCGTAAACAGAACAACAAGATCAACGGCTTCCTGATGATCGGATTCCTGATTCTGGGTCTGATTGGTGTATGGTACTGTAATAAGCTCTATTACGGTAAAACCTTACTCGTGCAGGATGCAGCCAGTGTAGAAGGTGCGCGTGTGGATTCTATGCTGTGGGTAACCCTCGCCGTTACCGGTATCGTATTCATCATTACACAAATCATCCTGTTCTGGTTTGCATTCAAATACCAGGAGAGCGATAACCGTAAAGTGTTCTTCTTCCCGCATAATAATAAGCTGGAAGTAATCTGGACCGTTATCCCGGCCATTGCACTCACCGTTCTGGTGATCATTGGTTTACGTAACTGGTTCCTGTTTACCGGCGAACCCCCACAAAATGCAATGCGTGTTGAAGTAACGGGTAAGCAATTTGGTTGGATCTATCGTTACCCAGGTAAGGATGGTGAATTCGGTAAGAAATACTACAAGAATATTGATAACGCTACCAACAGCCTTGGTTTGATCTGGGAAGATGAATTAGCACATGATGATGTAGTGATGGAACAAACCATGTACCTCGTAAAAGGTAAGCCTGTGAAATTGATCATCGGTTCAAGAGATGTGATCCATGACGTAGGTTTATCGCACTTCCGTATGAAGATGGATGCTGTACCAGGCATTCCAACAACAATGTGGTTCACTCCTAAGTACACCACCAAGGAAATGAAAGAATTAACAGGTAATCCCAACTTCCAATATGAGATCAGCTGTGATCAGATGTGTGGTAATGGCCACTATTCTATGAAAGGTGTGATTGAAGTGGTAGAGCAGGAAGAATTCGATGCATGGATGGCAAAACAAAAGCCTTACTATGTGATGCAATTCCCTGAAAAAGACCCTGCTGCTGCACCGGCTGCAACGCCTGCAGACAGTACAAAAACAGCTAATAACAAAACTGTTGAAGCAACAAAAAAAGCTGTAGCCAAAAACTAAAACATGTACAACACTTTTAATTAAGGGTTGTTATCATTGATAGAAATTTTTAAAAGAAGATTATGAGTAACGAAGCAGTAGTGCATGCACATGGAGCGGTAGCCACACACGATGTACATGGCGACCATCATCATGAGCATCACCATCATGAAACCTTCATCACCAAGTATGTGTTCAGCCAGGATCATAAAATGATCGCTAAGCAATTCCTGATCACCGGTATGGTTTGGGCCGTATTGGGTGGTTTGATGAGTGTGCTGTTCCGCTTGCAATTAGGGTATCCTGATGCCACTTTCCCCTGGCTGGAAGACATCCTGGGTAAATGGGCTAAAGGCGGCAGGATCACCCCTGAAGCTTATTACGCTTTAGTAACCACACACGGTACCGTACTGGTATTCTTTGTATTGACCGCAGGTTTGAGTGGTACTTTCGCCAACTTTCTGATTCCACTGCAGGTAGGTGCACGTGATATGGCATCTCCCTTCATGAATATGCTCAGCTACTGGTTCTTCTTTATTGCCAGTATCGTGATGCTGTCGTCTATGTTTGTTGAAACTGGTCCCTTTAGTGGTGGCTGGACGGCTTACCCTCCTTTGAGTGCCTTGGGTGATGCGTCACCGGGTTCTAAAACGGGTATGGACCTCTGGCTGGTATCCATGGCATTGTTCGTGGTATCTTCTCTGCTGGGTGGTTTGAACTATATCGCTACGGTTCTGAACATGCGTACAAAAGGTATGAGCATGACCCGTATGCCGCTTACCATCTGGGCACTGTTCTTCACCGCTATCCTGGGTGTATTATCTTTCCCTGTACTGTTCTCAGGTTTCATCCTGTTGATCTTCGATAGGAATTTCGGTACCAGCTTCTACCTGTCTGATATTTTCCTGTCAAGCAGCGGAGCCCTCCCCAATGAAGGCGGTAGCGCAATCCTGTACCAGCACTTATTCTGGTTCCTGGGTCACCCCGAAGTATATATCATTCTCTTACCAGCCATGGGTATGGTATCTGAAATATTGTCTGTGAACTCACGTAAACCCATCTTCGGCTACATGGCCATGATTGGTTCACTGTTCGCCATCGCAGTACTGGCCTTCCTGGTATGGGCACACCACATGTTTGTAACCGGATTGAACCCCTTCCTGGGATCTATCTTCGTGTTGCTGACCCTGTTGATCGCCGTGCCTTCTGCTATCAAAGTATTTAACTGGTTAACCACATTGTGGAGAGGTAATATTCGTTTCACACCCGGTATGCTCTTCGCTATTGGTTTCGTGAGCTTATTCATCTCCGGTGGTTTAACAGGTATCTGGTTGGGTAACTCTGCACTGGATATTCACCTGCATGATACTTATTTCGTCATCGCTCACTTCCACATTGTAATGGGTGTAGCTTCTATGTTCGGCATGTTCGCAGGTATCTACCACTGGTTCCCCAAAATGTATGGTCGTTATATGAATAATTCCCTGGCTTATATCCACTTCTGGGTAACATTGGCCGGTGCTTATCTCATCTTCTGGCCTATGCACTACGAAGGTTTAGCCGGTATGCCCCGTCGTTACTACGATTACAGCATCTGGGAAAGCTTCAAACAATTTGCAGAACTGAACAGATTCATCAGTACGGTAGTAATCATTGTATTCGCTGTACAGCTGCTGTTCCTGTTTAACTTCTTCTACTCTATTTTCAAAGGCCGTAAAGTAACCAACCTGAATCCATGGGGTGCTACCACACTTGAGTGGACCACACCTATTCAACCAGGTCATGGTAACTGGGTGGGTGAAATTCCTGAGGTTCACCGCTGGGCTTATGATTATGGTAAGGATGGTAAAGAGTTCATTCCACAAACAACACCTGTGGGAGCCGACGAAAGCCATCATTGATTTGATGAAAGCCTGCAAAGGAATGATCGATGCAGGTCATAATATGTCAATGCTCCCGTTTAACGGGAGCATTGTTTTTAACAGCTAAACAATTACTGTAATGCCAGCAATGGACAGACAGTAAATAACAATGACAGAAACAACCACAGGATCTACTTCATTTTCACTGGCCGCTAAGGTGAAAGATTATATGCAACTGATTAAGTTCACCCTGAGCTTTACCGTTGTGTTTTCTTGTGTGATCTGTTATTTGCTGGCACCGAAAGTGGTTGAATACGACCTGGCCATGATCCTGCTGCTTTTCCTGGCAGGAATGCTGGTAACAGGAAGTGCCAATGCTATTAACCAGGCTGTAGAGAAGGATACGGATGCCATGATGAAAAGAACCGGCACCCGTCCTGTAGCCAATGGCCGGATGTCGCAGCAGGAAGCCTATGCTTTCGCTTTGATTGCCGGTGTTGGTGGGGTATTGATGATGTGGTACTTCTTCAATCTGTCATCAGCACTGCTATCTGCCTTCAGTCTTTTTCTCTATGCGTTCATCTATACGCCACTGAAGAAGATTAACTCTATTGCGGTATTGGTAGGCGCATTTCCGGGTGCATTGCCCTGTTTGATAGGCTGGGTGGCCGGAAATGATGACTTTAGTGCAGGTGGCTGGATTTTGTTTGGCATACAGTTCCTCTGGCAATTCCCCCATTTCTGGGCCATTGCCTGGGTAGCACATGCCGATTACAGCAAGGCCGGATTTAAGTTGTTGCCATCCGATAAGGGGCCTACCAAATTCACGGCCTTACAGGCAGTGATGTATTCGGTGTTGATGATACCCGTGGGAATACTGCCTTATTATTTCGGGCTTACCGGACAGGTATCTATGTGGATTGTAATGGCAGCCAATCTATTCATGGTGGTACAAAGCCTGCGCCTATACCGTGAAATGGATGTAAAGGCAGCCAGAAGGGTCATGTTTAGTAGTTATATCTATCTGCCTATTGTATTACTGGCCTTATTGGCCGATAAGGTAAATATGTAGTTAAACACTCGCCCAGGCGAGACACGAAAATGAGATGATGATGAGTGCAACAACCAATGAACCTAAGCGGATTCATCCGCACAAATTCACCCTTTGGGTGGCCATCGGCGCTATGTGTATGAGCTTCGCCGGCCTTACCAGCGCTTATATCGTTAAAAAGAACCAGAGCAGTTGGCTCGAATTTGAATTACCGGTTGTATTCTGGTATTCCACATTGGCAATCCTGTTGAGCAGCCTGACCATGCACCTATCGGTAAAAGCATTCAAGGCAAGGGAAATGGGGCGTTACCGCAACCTGCTCTCCGTAACTGCAGTGCTGGGTCTTATATTCATCACCTTACAATACCTCGGATTCCAGGAACTGGAAGCCAAGGGAATTGCTCTGATAGGTACCAAGAGCAACTCTGCCGCCTCCTTCCTGTTTGTGATCACCGGACTACACATGGTGCACGTTTTGGGAGGGGTAATTGCCCTGCTGGTGATCTTTATCAGGGCATTCAGCAGTAAAACCAAGAGCTATAGCCCGGTTCCGGTAGAAATTGCCGCTACTTACTGGCACTTTGTAGACATACTCTGGATCTATCTTTTCATCTTTTATAACTGGATAGGATAGTTCAAGAAAAAGTTAGGGTTTATGCACCTTTTTTGAACAACAGCCAATATTTTTGTAACGAAATTTTTAAGACGATCATGGCAACTACAACAACTGTAACAACCACCAAATTGTGGGGTGGCGGAAAGAGTCCCTTTAATGTGGAGTATGGCAAACTGATGATGTGGTATTTCCTCATGAGTGATGCCTTCACATTCGGTGCTTTCCTGATCTCATACGGTACCATTCGTTTCTCAACCAACGGATGGCCTGACCCCAACGAGGTGTTCAAAAGTTTCCCCTTTGCACCCGAAGGAGCGAATGCACCATTGGTGTTTGTAAGTATCATGACGTTCATCCTGATCATCAGCTCTGTAACCATGGTACTGGCAGTAAAAGCTGGTCATGAAATGAATAAGAAGGGCGTGGTGAAAAACCTGGTTTGGACCATCATTGGTGGTTTGGCTTTCCTGGGCTGTCAGGCCTGGGAGTGGAATCACTTACATCATGAAGGTGCCTGGTGGGGTAGCAATCCATTCCTGAATGCTGATGGAACTGCTTCTTCTACCAACTTCACTAACTATTTCTTTACCATTACAGGATTCCACGGTTTCCACGTATTATCAGGTGTAGTGATTAACATTGTTATGCTGGTGATGACCCTGATGGATAAATTTGAACAAAGAGGCCACTACCTCATGATTGAAAAAGCAGGTCTTTACTGGCACTTTGTAGATCTGGTATGGGTATTCGTATTCACCTGTTTCTACCTGATCTAAACAACATTTCATTTAATTTTCTAATTAAGATATTCATATGGCACATACAGCAGAACATGAGGCGTCACACGGTAATGGCGAAGTAAAAAAAGTCACGATCATTCTCTCCGTACTCACCATCATTGAACTGGTGATCGGTTTCTGGATGATTGGCATGGAAAGCGAAGCCTTGAGAATGGCTTGTAAAGGAACCATCGTTATCCTGATGCTGGCCAAAGCATTCTATATCGTTGCTTATTTCATGCACCTGAAGCATGAACTGCGCAACATGATCATGACCATTGTAGTGCCCCTGGCATTATTCATCTGGTTCATCATCGCCTTCCTGGCCGATGGTAACTCTTTCCGTAACCTGCGTAACACCTACGATCCTTATTTCAAGGAGCAAAGCACCATTAAAGTGCAGCCCAAAGAACACGGATCTGGTCACGGCGCTGCTGGTACACACCACGAAGCAAGTGATAGTACCAAGAAAGGAGAAGAGAAGAAAGCGGTGGAAGAAATGAAGCACTAGTCCGTACTTTGTAACAACAAGCAATATCATTCAAAGAAACCATCGCTTTTTATGGCGATGGTTTTTTTATAAATACAGGAATATGAACAAGAAAGCATTGCTCGGTTTGTCGGTAGCCGTTCTAATCCCTATCAGCTGTTACCTAATTCTCAAATATGCCAGTGAAAGCGCCGTAGAAATGCCGCGAAAATACCTGCTTGATACGGTAGTGACCCATGTCAAGAATGGTAAGATGGAAACCGACAGCCTCTGGCATAAAACAGCCAATATTCGACTGGTAAACCAATTAGGTGATACTGTAAGCCTGTATGATAAAGAGGGTAAGATCATGGTGGTCGATTTCTTTTTCACCCGCTGCCGTAGTATTTGTCCGCAGCTCACCCGCAATATGGCTACCCTGCAAAAGTCATTTGCCAAAGGAGGTGATACCCGCCGTAAAATCGATACTTCTATTGTTCAATTCGTTTCTTTCACTGTAGATCCCGAACACGATTCAGTAAGTGTGCTGAAAGACTATGCCGATCGTTTTGGTGTAAACCATGATAACTGGTGGATGCTAACGGGTAGCAAAGACAGCATTTATCGTTTTGCCTTTGAAGAATTGAAGGTTGGTAAATTTAGCGAAGAACCAATTAGCCCGGATTTTGTTCATACTAATAGATTTGTGCTGCTGGATAAGGAGAGAACTGTACGTGGTTACTATAACGGACTTGATTCAACATCTATTTCCAAACTGGCACGCGATATTGGCGTGTTGATGTTGGAAAAGGATGTGAAGAAGAAGAATGGTGTATTTCGCCAGATTATAGACCTAAGCTGGCTATGGCTGGTGATTGTGTTACTGGTTACTTTCTTTGTGTTATATATGCGTAACCGCCGGAAAATAAACGGATAGCATACTCTTTTGTCAAATAGTAGTTAATTAAACCCTATACCATGCTGGAACCCTCCATACCTAAAAACGATAAGAAAGCCGGATGGCTGATCGGGATATTCTCTGTAGTTGTATTTACTGCTGTTGTAATACTGGGCCGCGTACAACTGAATATTGGCGTTGATTTCGACGTACATATTTTTGCTAAGGTCAATGCCTTCATCAATGGCACCATTGCCGTATTACTGGTGGCAGCATTGGTTACTGTAAAACAGGGAAAGTATCAACTGCATAAGAGCCTGATGATGGCCGCATTGTTCTTGTCGGTTTTATTCCTGGTTTCATATATCGCTCACCATTTACTGGCAGGTGAGGCAAAATTTGGTGATGCAGATCACGACGGTATTGTATCAGAAGCTGAGAAACTGGCAGTAGGAGGTACTCGTATTCTTTACCTGGTGATCCTGCTTACCCATATTTTTCTGGCAGCAGTGATATTACCCTTTATTTTGTTTACTGCTTACCGCGGACTTACTTCTGAATTCGCGAAGCATAAGAAAATAGCGAAGATCACCTGGCCACTGTGGTTTTATGTAGCTGTTACCGGTCCTGTTGTGTACTTCATGATCAGCCCATACTATACCTAATCTTGTTAGGTATACAAGTCTTTATGGTTTGAACCATACTGTGTTCAAACCATAAAGCATATAACGGTCACAGACTAAGTTCCGTTATCGGATCCCAGAATTTTTCTTTGAACTGGACAATGGTATCATCTTTTACTTTGATGCCCTCTTTGGCCAGTAATTCTTCCATTAAGGTTGGAGTGGCAAAATGTGCTTTGCCACTAAGCATACCATTCCGGTTTACTACCCGGTGTGCCGGTACTTTGGGTCTTACGGTAAAAGAGGCATTCATTGCCCAACCCACCATTCTGGCACTCATGCGTGTACCCAAATAGGCGGCAATAGCGCCATAGGAAGTAACACGACCTTTAGGAATCAGGCGTACCACTTCATATACCTGTTCAAAAAAGGATAGATCTTTAGTGCCGCCTGGTAATACCGAACGGGGTTTTTCTGTTGGGAGACTTTTTTTCTTGTGAGACAATGGACGATGCTTTACGGCAAATTACGATTTTGTAGCACCATCTTCTTTCTTTTGAGCCAGTAATTCAGAACGTTTGGGTTCGGGAACGGAGTCATACTGGAAGGGGCAGTGCCGGCATCCGTGTCCACAGCAATAGCCCTTGGTAAGATGGTAGTGTTCGGTGAAGACAACATAACCCATCTCGTCATAATAGAAATCAGTTCCTTCAATCAATTTCTTGCTCACTGGTCAACTCTTTTAGGATGATATCCTTTTCAACAGGTAATTCCCTATTTAGTTTGAAACAGAGATAATGAATGCGATTACTCTGGGCAATATCCAGGGCCTCATAATGGGTTTTGATCTGTAATTCCCTGGAAATATCGGCACGTGTATATACATTATCGGAATCGTCGATCAGCTCAAGACCAAAGAGCTCGATCACCTGTTTGGTGAAAGCATAGAGGTTGGGGCTATCTGTTTTTAAATGCACCAGTCCATCGGGACGAAGCACTTGTTGGTATAAGCGAAGAAATCGGGGGTGTGTGAGTCTTTTCTTAGCCCTGGATGCCCTTAACTGCGGGTCGGGGAATGTGATCCAAATCTCAGACACTTCTCCGGCCTGAAAATAGTCGGTGATTTTGTCAATATGGGAACGAATGAAACCAATATTGCCAAGCCCCTCATCCAGAGCTGTTTTGGCACCCCGCCAAATGCGGTTACCCTTGAGGTCCATACCCAGAAAGTTTCTATCGGGGTATAAGCGACCCAATCCTACTGCATACTCTCCTTTGCCACAGGCCAGTTCGAGGGTAAGGGGATGATCATTCTTGAAAAAAGAGGCCCAATTGCCGCGCATATCCTGCGGATATTCCATCACATTCGCAAATTGCCGGATGGCCTCAAAACGTATCAGTTTCTTCTGTCCCATAAAGCCCCAAAGATACAAATTCCTTCGTGCCCCCTTTGTGTACTTCGTGTCCTTTGTGGTTTCAAATTTCTTTGACGTTTCGCGGGCATGCAGATTGTGTTAGCAGATTTGAAACCACAAAGGACACGAAGGACACAAAGGGTACACGAAGGGTTAGACGAGGCCTTTGCCTGCTACGGGACGTAGTACTTTACGTTCGGGCTCGGCGGCGAGCAGGGGGGTAACCTGCGACATGAGTTCCTTGCAGCCATCCATGGTTTGGGAAATGGCATGACTCTCGGCCGAATCCCAGAGTTCGGTAACAAGGATATGATTATTATTTTCTGTATCCTGATTAATCAGGTAAAGGTGACAGCCATGTGCATACGCGATCTTGTTATAGATGCGGGTGAGTACCTGGAGTAGGTTATTGTTCTCCGTTTCCTGGCTAACAAAACGTGTTTGTAATGAGTAGTGATGCATGTGATCATTATTTGCTTCTACAATAGACAAGCAATTATGAGGCCATGTGTGCCGGGGAATGTGAAAAAAGTCTAAAAATCAGCAAATTGGTTGGCTAATGGCTTTGGTTTTCAATTAATTAGTTGTTTTAAGGATGGCTTTCCTCAGTAGCTGAATCACACTAAATATTTCATCACCAAACATTTTCTGCCCCCAAACCTTCGCAGTTTCCAGCCGCTCCAATGCCAAAAACATAGCAAGTCCTTCTTCCTGCGACCACCATTTCTTACCCCTTCTTACCCCATTCATTGCGGTAAGCCGATCCAGATTTGCTCCCTTTGGGTGCACAAGCCAGCTGTACATGGAGTATTGTCCTACCCCTTCCATGGTGAGGAAAAATTGATCAAGCACTGGTAAGTGTGCTTGCTTTCGATGGAGGTATTGCTGCCAGCGTTGCTCCATGAGGACGAGGCCATGCTTTAATGCGGTTGTATCCAGGATATCGTTATCAACACTTTTGTAAAAGGCATTTAATTCTTGCCTAAACAGCGCCACATAGGCGCTATCCTTTCCATAAATATGTTGAATCAGGTCATCATCGAAGGGTACACCAAAATCATAGGCTTGTTCATCCTTCGACATTTGCTTGCCAAAGTTTTGCATTTGCTGGGCATGGGAGAACTCGTGCAGGAATACACCTGTTACCAGATTAGACAATCCCAACTCGGCACTTTTCACACCTGCTTCCTCCCAAAATGATGGGAGTGGCATGACAAAAAAGGCTTTGCCTTTTGCTTCACCGGCAAATGATAGTAGGCCAACCGGAATCACCGATGAATCTGGTAATCGGATTGAATCACCATGTTTTTGCTGATACCATTCAAATGAACGATTCAGTAATGGGAGACCGGCAATTGTAGCGCCTCCGGGTATGGATATATTCGATGTTGAATAGAGAAACTGGTTGTCGAAGAATACAAAATCTACTTCATGCAGCTGATGAATGCCATATACCTCCTTGCTCACCAATTCCCAGGCCGAGAACCAATTTTGTACTGATTGCTGAAAACCAGCGTCTCTCTGTTGCTGCGCAAGGCTATTCGACTGTATCGACAGCAGCAGAAAGCAGAGGTAACAGATGTACTTATTCATGATAAGCACAAAGCTATAGCGAACTCATGCGGGGAAGAAACCAGTTGTCATATTCCTATAAGCAAGGCTTCACGGGAATGAGCCAGTGGTCACTTTCACATATTTGTGTGATTGATGGTATTTGACAAAATGTCGTTACTAATTCTTTCAATAAGCCTATCCGAATTGGTCTGATATCATTGCATAGAGCAGTAATGGATACCAGCATGCATTAGTAAGGGATCACTTTAAACCGTTGAAAATATTTTGTCGAATAAGGATACGCAAACAAATTAACCCTACTGATGCGTCAGTACGATTTGTTTGATCTCCTGTTGGATAGAAGGGCTTTCAGTAATCAACACATCATGCCCTGCTTTTTCATACCAGAAAAGTTTTTTTCGGGGTGCTTTTAGCAGTTCTTCATAGTTTTTTGCAATAGAAGAGCTGGTTTGTTGATCAGTACCGCCTGCAAAAATGTAAACAGGGCATTTGGCTACCGGTAAGCTCTTGGTAAGATCAATGCCCAGTACCTCATTCCAGGTAGCTAACCAGGTGGCAGACCAATCCTTTAAATATTCTTTAATCGCAGCCGTATCTTTTGCCGGAAAGCTTTGTCCGTTATAATCAAACCACCATTTGCGTAGATAGTACATTTGTTCGTAACTGGTGAAAGGGATCTTTACTTTATTCAATTCTTCTATCGCCGTTTTATTTTGTTTGTCAACGGCATGCGTCTTCATCTTTTCTAATAGTAATTCTTCGCTCAAAGATTGGTGTACAACAGAGCCAAATGACATATAGGCGAATAGTTTATCAGGGTACTGTTTCACCATTTGAAATCCCAATGAAGTACCCCATGATTCACCAGCCAGAAATAATTTCTTTCTGTTATACCGGCGAAGTAATGTGTCGATCAGATCTCTGGTATCGTTTGTCATTAGTTTAAAACTGATGGGGGTATTGGTTTTATTGAGCTTTTGCGTAAGCCCGCTTTCCCTTTGATCCCACATAACTATACAGAGATCGTTTAAGAGCTGATCTGTGAATTTATCTGCAGTATTCATTCTGGAACTTCCCGGACCTCCATGAAGAAAAAGAAGTAATGGTTTTTGTGGGTTGCCTTTTGTAGCGATCACCTGGTTGATACCACCAATAGCTACTGTATCGTATGTCCATTTCGATTGTGCACTTACTGAAAAGCTGATCACGAATAGTATAAGATAACTGAAAGCAACTCTTTTCATAGCGTAAACGATTATATGTCAAATTTACCTTTAATGAATATTATTTTATTTACCATTCATGGAAGTTTTGCAGATGGATGAATCAACTTCTGCATCCGCCAATGATAAAAGCCATAAGAGTATGTTGGATGATTGAATGGGAGTCCATTTTGAATATTTTCCGCTGGTCATATTGGTTACTGATCACCCTTGCCTATCAGTAAAATGAGCTTCATTTCTCATTTCATCCCACTAAGTAAACGGTTCATCGGGTTTGCATTGTTTCAGCTGGCACATCTGCTCAAATTTGAGGTATTAAAACAGATGAATATGAAAAAGCTACTAATCATTACCGCCTGCCTCATTGCCCTCATCAGCCAGGCACAAACAAATATCGTTGCCAAACTGGCCTTTAACCCAATTGGGGATGATTTTAATGTCATCCTTCAGCTTGATCCTGCCACCCATACCATCAAAACCCGTCAACTGCCAGGCATGACCACCCCCTTGTTGTATACAGATTCTGTGGTGCAACAAAACGGTCAATGGAGCGGACATATTCGTATCGTTAACTGGACCTGTAAGTTCAGGGGATACCAAAGTGCTGATAGCATTCAACTGGTTTTGGTTAGCAGTATTAATGGAGCCGTACTGGGACAGCTTGCCGGTTCATCACGTAACCAGATTGGTTATCGTATGCAGGATATGGCGAAAGAAATGGTTACCATGACCAAACAGTATATTTATGATACCCTGCTGGTGCACACGCCCGAATGGAAAACCTATGAAAAAAATTTGCTGCAAACCAGTGTTTTCCTGCAAGAGGATCTTGAATTTTTTGCATTGGCCAACCGGGATATGAATAAACTCACGTTTACCCATTATGCAGTAAGTAAAATGAGTGAGCCTACCTGGAATGCCTATTTCAAAAATACGTACGAAACAGAAACCCCTGCCAGCTTAACTGCCGTTGATGATCGTACTGCCTTACTCACCATCAACAGTTTTGGTGGCAATGGTAAGTCTTTGGAGAGGTTTATGCAGGAAGTGATTAGTAAGGGATATACCAATCTCATCATTGACCTGCGCCAGAATAGTGGGGGAGGTGCCGGGGCAGTATTGGCGCTCGGTAAGTACCTGGGTAAAGAACCGGTAGTAGCTGGCGCTTTATTGACCAACAAATGGTTTCTCAGGCATCAAAGAATTCCCACTGCAGCCGATTATCCCAACTTTGCCGTATTTAGTGAAGGTAGTACCAATGATTTGATCGCTATGTTTGCCCGCGAAGAGGGGATTATTCTAAAAGCCAAACCAGCCAATCAGGTATTTACCGGCAAGCTGCACATACTTACCAGTGCCAGAACCGCCAGTGCTTGTGAGCCCTTTGTATATGGCATGAAATATTTTAAGCGCGCCACCATTATTGGCGAGCGTACAGCAGGTGCTATGCTCAGTAAAATCCCATTTGCCATGAGCAATGGCTTTAAATTGTATCTTCCCGTAACCGATTATTATACCATCGACGGTGTTCGGTTGGATAAAAATGGTGTTGAACCCAATATAGCCACAAGCGCAGCCAATGCCCTGAACGAATCGAAGGCCATACTGCAAAATAACTGATGCTCATGCAATGGATTTTCCTGCTCTATGCCTTGCAAACCCTGTTGGGATCTCTGGCTGGCATCTATATCTTGTATAAATGGGACCGCATTTTCCTTTTCATAGGTCGTGAAAGGCTTCGGCGGCAGTTAAAAATTGTGGCACTCACTTGTTGTTTTTATGCCGCGTTTCAGCCTGCGAATTATGGATGGTATAAAATGAGTCAGGGGCTCTCTCCCTTTTTATTAATTGGCGGATATTTTTATATGAGTTTGCTGGCATTTGGTACCGCAGTATTGTATGATCTTATTGTAACAACCCAACGCTACCGAAAAGCCAGCCATATGCAACAACAAATAACGGGCTTTGTGTCACTGGCTTTATTGCCCGTGGCCATTGAACTGGTAATTGGTCCGCTCATAGGGTTTACGGGCGTGTACCTCACCAATAACCTGGCTTTCACCTTCTGGGCAGGTTGTGTGGCCGGAACCATTTTGTTGTTCTTTAATAATTATGCCAGTAAGCAGCAGTTGCTGATACAACAAAAGGAACTGGAATTGTCGAGGCTGAGTCAGCTGAATACACAAACGAAGCTAAATGCCCTGCAAGCAAAGATCAATCCCCACTTCCTGTATAATACCCTTAATGCTATGGCGGGATTGGCTTTGGAAGATGGGGCCAAGACCAGTAAAATGGCTGTTGCCCTGAGTGTATTATTCCGCTATAACCTGAATAAGGAAGAAAGTAGTTTTTCTACCATTGCCGAAGAAGTGGAGATGGCCAGCTATTACCTGAGTATTGAAAAAATTCGTTTTGAAGAAAGGCTGCAGTATAGTTTCGACATAGCACCTGGTATTGATGAACTGCCCATGCCCCGATTTATGATACAGCCATTGGTAGAGAATGCGATTAAACATGGTTTTGTACAAATGACGGGTGTTGGCATTATTACCGTTACCATTCGTGAGCAGGAGGAACAGATTATACTGGAGGTAGCCGATAACGGACAACCCTTTGCCCAACAACTTACACCGGGTTTTGGATTACAGGGGCTGCAGGATAAACTACGGCTTTTTTATCCTGGTAAGTTTAGTATTGAATTTCATCAGCAACCCAAAAGAATCAGCCTTATATTTCCATCGCATGCAAGTACGTTATAAAACCATTGTGGTAGATGATGAACGTCCGGTTCGTAATTATACCAAACATATACTGGCACAATTTCCGGAAGTATTTGAAGTGGTGGCAGAAGCTGGCAGCGGACAAGAAGCGGTGCAGGTGATCCAGTTGCATCAGCCAGATCTGGTATTCCTGGATATTCAAATGCCCGACCTTACCGGCTTTCAGGTATTACAGCAACTGAGCCGCCCGCCAATGGTGGTATTTCTTACTGCTTATGACCATTTTGCTGTGAAAGCATTTGAAGAAAACGGACTGGATTATTTACTTAAGCCACTGGAAGAAAACCGGCTTAAAAAAACTATTGTACGCATCAATGAGTACCATGCTGGCGTACAGGCAAGAACAGCTACTATCAATTTCGGACAATTGGAGGCGCTCTTGCAGGCATCACTAATGCCACAGCAAAAAGCATCCACGATTACCGTAAAACAGGGAAATAAAATTCTCTTGCTTGATCTGGCCGATGTAGTGGCCTTGATTAGTACAGAAAAATATACCGCCATTAAAACGGTAGATGGCAAAAGCTTTCTCGATGCTAAAACCCTCACAGCTTTTGAACAGGAATTGCCCAATGATTTTTTGCGGGTTCAAAAGGGGGCAATCATCAATACCCGGCATATCAGGGAAATACAGAAGCACTTCAATAACCGCTATAATATTTTTCTGAAAGATAAAGAAGCCACGATGGTCTTAACCGGGCATACTTATGCAGCAGTGGTTAGGGATAAATTAGGGATTGGTCGATAAATGGGTGTACGATTCCGTTAGGTAGGCCTATTTAGCAATCAGCCAATGTTAGCAGACGAATAATCTGAATATATATATTAAAATATCGACTATATTTACCTCCGTTTCTTATTACTAAAGCTGATCAGGTATGCGTAGTCTTTGCTACTTATGTTTATTGGTATTTCTTATGCTGTCTCATGCTGCGGATAGCCAGGATAGAGTGCAGTATTACACAAAGGATTGGACAGTGGCCAAGGATAGAAATAGTGTAAAGTACTTTGTGCTTATCAGTAAGTTAAATGATACGGCGCATGTGTGTAAGTTTTACCAGGCTTTTGGTCCGATGATCAGGCTGGAAACCTTTAAAGACTCAACCCTTACCATACCTCATGGTTATTATGTGTGGTATAATAAAGTGGGTGTAGTAGATAGTATGGGCTTTATGGCTGAAGGAAAAAAACATGGTACCTGGGGTATTAAATACAGTAAAAGATTTGAACGATTAGAAATTCGTGAATATAAAAACGGAGAGTTGCTATATGAGGGGCCTCCAAAATCGAAGTTGGATGATCAAGCCGAGAACCCGGATGTTTTCTCTCCGGCCATATATCCGGGAGGCACAAAAGAATGGGGCAATTATCTTTCAGCAGGCATTGAGAAAGCCAATCTGTTTGCACCACTCAGGCGAACAGGACAAATATCAGTTGCTATGATGATGGTGATTGATACTGAGGGTGTAGTTCGTACGGTTATTCCTATGGAATCGGGAGATATTTATGCAGATACCAATGCAGAGTATCTGATCAGAAAAAGTGTAAACTGGAAACCGGCTATGCGTAATGGAGTTGCGGTGCGGTATACTTTTATGCAGCCGTTGAGTTTTCGGTAATGTTTGGGGAGAGGTGGTGGTAAACTTTTTGGAAAGTTGTACAAATTTTCAAATGTTCCAATAGAGTGTTTCTGTTTAAAGAACACCAATCAATGCCCAATCCATTTTCATCTCCGGTTTGTTTATGGCAGTTAAGAAATCTCCAAATCCTTATTCCGTATTTGCATTCAGATTCATACTTCTTCCCTAATATTTTTTCTGAATCATATACCTCACTTAAGCGCAAAAAGCCGCAGTATCCTCTCCTGCTTCGATAGAAGTATAATGGGAAGTGATTTCTGTTGCCCAAGAAATAGGCACACCAAACACCATCAACACCCACCAACAAAAAAGCCCCATAAGTTCATCACTTACAAGGCTTTTATCGGTTGCTTATGCTGTAGGGGGAGTTCATGTTTTTTTATTGAATTGCACATGATTTTAAGGCTAGGCGATTGATTTTCAATTTATATTATCTTTGTTTCTGCTGCTGTTGAAATGGTTACAGTTGTATTAAAACGTGTCAGCATAATTTTTTTACCTAGTACACAGTGAATATTTTGCGGCACATAGTTTTATGCTTTTGCCAAAGTAACAAAAGCTGATACTAGTACCAAGATACTGATAAGTAATATTCTACCTCGCCACTTATCATATGAAAACCAAGGTATTTAACCGGTAAGTTTTTCACAAACAATGCCGGGTAACAAACACAAAACCTTGGATTATGAAGGTCGCTTTTTATTTAAAATCTCCCAGAGACAACCGCGTTTCACCAATTTTTACCCAAGTAAACTACAACAGGTTTCTTTACAAGTACTACCTGCTTTAAAAGATTTATCCCTTAGACCGGAGTACTAAAACGCAACGAGCAAAGCCGAGTGCGCCTAACTGTCTAGAATTTAACCGACGGCTAAATGAGATATAGATAAAAATTAGTGAGACTTTTTACCATTACTTAAACACCCATGATGGTAAGGCTCCAAATCCTAAAATATTCTGCGAAAGGCTGGATGAAGTTTTTAACAAACGTACTCCTGCTAGAATCGAGAGGGCAGCACAACATTCGTTCTGGGGATTCTTCCAAAACTTTATTGATCGAATGGTTTCAGGAAACCGGTTGCATTTGACGAAAAGTACACCCCTTTCCCAAAGCACCATTAATAACATATGCAACCTGATGAATCATTTAAGAGATTTTCAGGAGTACAGCAAAATTGAGATCGATTTTGATACTATTGATATGGAGTTCTACTATGGGTTTGTTGATTATATGACTAAGATAAAAAGGGGAATATCAATACAATCGGTAAGCAAATAACCCAAATCAAAGTCGTGATGCGTGAAGCATTGGAATTGGGATATACAACCAATACCATATTTACCATAGAAAATTTCGTTCGGGATCAGCCGAAACCGATGCTGTTTATTTGAATGATAAGGAGATTGAAGAAATATACCAGTTAGACCTATTCGGACATGCCAAGCTAGAACGTGTAAGGGATTTGTTTATTATGGGTTGTTTTACAGGTCTTAGATTCTCTGATTTCACTGATCTTTCTATTGAAAACCTAGATGATGACATTTCAGAGGTTCGTCAGGTAAAAACAGAAGACAGGGTTTATATTCCACTCCAGCCGGAAGTAAAATCCATCATGAAAAGATGTGGTGGAGGTTTCCCGGAAGGGCTCTCTAATCAAAAATTCAATCAGTATATCAAGGAGGTATGTGAAAAGTGTCAACTGCTTCAAAAGACTGTTTTACTGAAAACTTTTGTAGCAGGAAAGAGGGCATTAATTACACACCCCAAATATTTCTTTGTCAAGTCACATACTGCTAGGCGTTCATTTGCCACTAACGAGTACAAGAAAGGTGAGCTAACAATAGCTGAAATCCGTGCGATAAAGGGCCATAGACGATAAGTCTTTTATAAGTACATTAGGGTCACTCCGCGTGAAAATGTCGAGAATGTGGCTGCTAAATTGTGAGAAAAATCAGCCAAGAAACTTCGTGTCGTTTCAGGAGGGGTAAAATTGAGGGCGGTATAAGGGTCTATCTCAATAGCGTCCAAAATGTAGCCACATCAATATCAAATCAAAATTTTCTCAATTACCAGAATAATAACTATATGCAAGAAATCCCATTCTTTTCCCGATAACACCTTCCGAATTCCTGAAAGTACTGAGGGCCATGATAGAGGAAGTGGTAAAAGAATCAGTTGAAAAGCAACCACAATTACCAAGTGAATTCGCAGACAAAACGTTGCTAATACCTGAAGAGGTTTGTAAAATTTTGCGGATTTCCAGGCCGACATTGTATCAACTGATGAAAAACGGGAAGCTAAAAGGATTTACCATCGGCAATCGCAGGTATTTTGCCAGAACAGATGTTGAATGGATCATGCAAAGACAATACTAGAAACATACAATTAAAAGGTAGTTTTATGGAACTAACAGTTATTAAAGAAAGGATATTTGAAATCAGGGGTCTGAAAGTCATGCTTGACTTTGATCTTGCAGCACTTTATGAAGTTGAGACCAGGGTGTTAAACCAGGCTCTTAAGCGAAATATCGACAGCTTTCCGGACAATTTTATGTTCAAGCTTCAACGGGAAGAATGTGGGTGGATATTATCACAATTTGTGATGACATCCGGAAAAAGGCCGAGATCATCACCTCCTTACGCTTTTGCAGAGCATGGCGTAATCATGCTGGCAAGTGTTCTGAAAAGTCCGAAAGCTCGGAAAATGAACATTGAAATTGTCAGGGCATTTATAAGCTTGCGAAAGTAGGTGGTGGAGCATAGGGATATAATGGAGCAATTGACCGATCTGAAGCAAAAGATCGGAGAACATGATGTTCAGTTAAGCCAGATTTATTATGCTATTGAAAACCTGCTAGATCAAAAAGCAGAGGAAAAAAATGGGATGAAAGGAAGAGAATTGGGGTCAACAGAGACATGAGTGATAATCAATGAATGAGTTTGGTCTGAAAACTCCTTATAATTAGCTATTTTCAACATCAAACAATTGAGAACAGATGTTAAAGCGTTTTTTTCATGTATTTAAGAGAATCGCTAACTGGAAAGTGGTATGCGGGTACATGATCCTATTTTCGATCATCCTTTTGTGTCCATTTCGATTTGTCCCAGATCTTTTTAACTTAGGTGGTCTCGTTCAAAAAAAGGAGATCGTTTTTAAGCTGTTGACCACAATCTTGGGCTTTTCAGGTATTATTCTGACTATACTTTTGGTTGTTTACAACTTTTATTTCAAGTCTATTCGGAGAAATACACTGGATTTTATTATTGACAACAAATGGTTGCAGCTAATATTTTCATTATTTTTTGGAAGTATACTCTTCTTGAGTGCCGGGTTTTTCCTGACTGAAGTCAACTCCTCCTTTAATGATTTGACATTACTTTACTTTAGTTACGCCATTACTTTGATTTTCATAATTCTATTATTACCCATTTCATTCTTGTCACTAAGTGACTCGGTTTCCTTGCAACGAGTTAACAGCCTGATAGCTGCTGTTTCGGAAGACGATATAGGAGAACTTAATAATCCCGAAGTTTATGGGTCATCACGGCATATTGAAAAGAATCCTTTGCTTATCTTGAAAGATATTGGGATTAATGCTATATCAGATAAGGATTGGGTTCTACCTCAAACCATACTGACAAGTCTTTTTAATTTGCTTATTCAACCCCTGGATTCAAAGGCATCAAATGGTAGAATTCAATTTAATATAGGTGCATGGACATTGATATGCCATCATTTTAAACGAGAAATTGTTAATAAAGAGGATACGGTAACGGGGCATGTTCTTTTAGCGTATAATTTAGAGGCACATCGTTTATTTGCAGAAAGAAAAGTACTATCAATCCGAGGTAACAGTATTGATGACTTTCTTGCAGATTATTACAGAATAATAATTGAAAAGAATTTGTTCTTTGAATTGCAAACGAGGATTATTTCAAATTTGGCAAATATTGTTAAACATCATTTCAAAGCGCTAAATTATACGGACGAGCAAATCCCAGTTGGTGAGTACTATTACCAACAAAGTGTAAAAAATCTTAATTTTTCTTTGCCTCGTGATTCGCGAACAAATTATTGGTACTACATTACTCACGAATTACCAAATAACCTTTTTTCGATAATTAAGTACGCGATTGACGCTAAGAGAGAGCATGTGTATGAACATTTTTCCTGGCAAATACACTATTTAATAGCCCAATTATGTAGTGAAAATCTTACAAAGTCTCAACAGGAAGAGGCAGTTAAGCAAATTATGTTTAAAGCCAATCAGTCTGTAGAGTATGCTATTTCTAAAGGAATCAATGAGGGAATCGACGTCATATCGCACATTCAGATCGAAACATGGTTTAAGAACAAAAGTCGATTAGGCTTTGAAGGCCTATTTACATTTGGTAGGATGATAAAATTGTTGCACAAAAACATGATAACATCCAGTAGGTACGTTGATGATTTTTTTCTGATTGCTAGAACCCTTTCGAATACTGATATCCCAAAAAGCATCAAACAAGAGATCGTTAAATATATCATAGATACGAGTCTCAAAATTGTTGAAGAACCAGAAGTGTCTAAGTATGAAAAAGATGTTTTCCTCAATCAGTTGTATTGGTTATATAACTCTTATCTTAAAGAAGTAAACGATTTGGCAGAAGTAAATGAATTTTACTCGCCTAAACTTGATATTTTATTAAATGGATTTAATATGTGGAGTCGATATGACTAATAAATAATTTACTGTTATGCCGTTACACGTGATCCCAATTGATGATCTGCGCAATGCCTGTCGTAGACGAATTGAAACTCTAGAAACCTGGCTTAGGAGGTTGATTGACTTCAAATTGACAGAAGCGTATGGGCTAGATTATATCAATTATTTGGATGATGATGGTAAATTTATTTTTAATAAAGATATTCGAGATCATTGCGAATCAATGTTTAATGGTAATGCAGGACGGTACTCCAAAAAAGTAGATACGCTACTGTATGATCAGCTAATCTATTTTATCTGTCGAGATGATATGTATAAGGTTTTCTTCGGAGAAGCATTGCGTTACGCTTATCCCGATGGGAATAATGAAGCGAGGACGTTTCTTGACCGAATTACACCCATTCGTAATAAACTTTCTCATGCCAATGAGATTACGCAGCATGAAGCAGAACGTGTGATTTGCTATACGTCAGATATAATTTCGGGATTAAAACAGTACTACAAAGACAAGAATATGGAGCAGGATTATAATGCGCCAAAATTTGTCGCATTTCGCGACAATTGGGGCCACTCAGAAGTTGTTTCTAATACCCAAGAAGTGATCAGTTTTGCTCGTAGAGGTGAAACTTTACGTGTTGGTGACACAATACGTTGCGAATTTGAGGTAGATTCTAGTTTTGATTCTTCATCCTATGAAGTACAATGGGCTGCGTTTAACTGGATTGGGAAAGCAAAGGATCATGGAACTGGGGTGGTTTTAGAAATTATCCTTGAGTCATACCATGTAAATAAAGTATTAACTTATCAGGCAATGATTATTTCTAAGAATGAATGGCATAGGCATGGACATTTTGATGCGCGGTTGGCTGTTGAATACAAAGTTTTACCGCCCCTTTGATATTGATTAGTTATTCAAGTTCTTCAGATTGAGCATTTGTTACATTGATTTTATAACATTCCTGATCAATTATGTTTTGAATATCCTGTTTGATTTGGTAAAAGTTGTCTGAAATCTTCTGATCGGTAATATCTCTTACTTTTTTATCTTTTGAAACTTACTCATTTCTTCATTATTTTTTTTGTTTTCCTGTAATATTTCACCTTGAAATGTTTTGAGCTTGATTTTATTTTCAGGGTCATCTGCCACCATACCTACAAATTCACCTGAAGAAAGAGCGAAAATTTTAGAGGCCGGTATAGCATATTCGAGTTGTGTAGATTTGTTAACCGATGTATCTATTCTTTTGTTGGAAAGGCTTTGCCTGCCCTGCATAATTTTGCCAAAACGCTCAGATAGTAATTTCGCGCTGTCGCCCATAACCTGACCGCTTATAATGTTGCCGCAAATGTTGACAATTATATCGGCCTGCTCTTTACCATAGTCTTTACGCAACTAGCTGAAGTCCTGCATTCCTAAAACAGGTGCAACTTTGTTGCTTCGGGCAGTGGCGATCAGTGAATCAATGTTGTTAAAATAGGTAGTTGAAATTCGTCAAATACTAGCGCACATTTTTGCTTTCCTTCTCTGTTTACCAATTTTACCAATCGCGAGATGTATAGTGACAATACAGCTCCGTAGATCGCCTGCTTTTCGGGGTTATTACTTACGCAAACAATTTTTGGATGCTTTGAGTCATTGATGTCAAGGGTAAAATCATTGACGGATAATACCCAATATAATTGGGGAGAAGCTAATCGGGTCATGCAGATTTTAGCGGATGCAACCTGGCCTTCCAACTGTTCCATCGCATCGTTTTCGTATGCCATTATAAAAGGATTGATCAGCACCTGTATTTCAGGTTCTGTGTTGAGTGCCGCAAATAATTCTTCATAACCTATCTGCATCATTTCAATCACATGCGGCAGGGTGCAAAAAAAGCCATTCCCATATTTACGTAAATACCAGATCACTGCTGTTGTGAAATTGATGGGTGATTCCACAAAGAAATCACCCTGTCTTTTGATCCATTCGCGGTTTAGCCCTAACAGGATTGTCCGGGCAGATTCGGTGGCATCTGTGACATTAACTTTTGGAAAGTTCTACAACTTTCCAAAAGTTCTATTCGAGTGTTTCAGTTTAAAGAAACCCAATCAATGGCAATCCATTTTCATCTCCGGCTTGTTTATGACAGTTAAGAAATCTCCAAATCCTTACTCCGCATTTGCATTCAGAGTCATACTTCTTTCCCAATATTTTTTCTGAATCATAACCTCACTTAAGCGCAGCAAGACGAACTATCCTCTCCTGAGTCGATAGAAACATAATAGGAAACGATATCTGTTGCCCAAGAAATAAGCACACTAAACACCATCAACACCCCCCAACAAAAAAGCCCCATAAGTTCATCACTTACAAGGCTTTTGTCGGTTGCTTATGCTGTAGGGGGAGGGGTCGAACCTCCACGAGGCAGTTAGCTATAGCGCAAAGTTCAGTGGTCGACCCTGGTCGTTCCAACGTTGCCGCTGAAACGGCTCTACACTACGTTTATCCTGTGATCCTCACCCCCGAGACAAGAGGGCATGTCTGCCAAAAATTTCATCACCCCACAATGTTTGAAGAACTATGTCAATCGCATTGACAACACAATGTTAAGATAAAAGGGCTAAACGTTGTATAAGTTTCAATAAATAATTTAAAAATATAGATATTATTCAATTAAATTAGTCTATATTTGAATAATAACTAAAAACAATCCCTGAAATGTCTGCCAAATTGAATCTTGACAAACTGGATTACCAGATCATCCAGGAAATGATGAATGATGCCGAGATATCCTACGCCGATTTGGGAAAGAAACTATTCGTTTCCGGCGGTACCATCCATGTTCGCATCAAAAAACTCGAAGAGCTGAATATTGTGAAAGGTAAAAAATTATCGGTAGACCTCAAATCCCTTGGCTACGACGTTATCGCCTTTATTGGCGTTTACCTCGAAAAAAGCTCTCTCTACGATACCGTAGCCCGCGAACTTCGCAAAATACCTCAAATCGTTCGCCTTAACTATACTACCGGTAACTATAGCATGTTCGCTGAAATCGTTTGCAAAGACATCCAGGAACTCCGCTTCGTACTCCACGATGAATTACAAAAGATCAAAGGCATTGAACGAACCGAAACCTTTATATCGCTGGAAGAAAGTTTTAGCAGGAATGTAGTGGTACTCCCCATAACTTAGTTCCTCCCTTTTATTGCCTTCATCGTATCTTTAATACATACCCCAATTACATGAATGATCCCGGAATCAATATGCCCGCTGTACTTTTGCTATTGCAAAAAAAATGGCGAACCATTATAGGGTTTACCGTATTCGCTGCACTATTGGCTACCCTCGTAGTATTTATTGTACCTAAGCAATACCGCTCTTCTGCCAAAATCGTTTCGGCTAACACGGTCATGGCAGATAAGGCCAACCTTTTCAACAACAATATTCAGCAACTATATTCCTATTTCGGTTCCGGCGATGACCTCGATCGTATTCAGGGTATCGCCATGCTCGATACCAGCATGCTGCAATTGGTAGATAGCTTTCAATTGGTGTCTTACTATGAATTAAAGGGTACAGATACCGCACGCCTGCGCAATAAGGCAGTTAAATTGCTACGTGAAGACCTCTTCTTCAAACGCACACCCGAAGGTCAACTGCTCATGGAAGTATGGACCCGCGATCGTTGGCTGTCGGCAGCCATCATTAACCAGCTCCTGCGCATCATTAACCGTCATGCTTCCGGCATCTGGCGTGCTAATTATGAAAGAAACCGCCAGGAACTGGAGCTTTCCATTCAAAAGGCCGAGCAAGACTATCAGCAATTATTTGATAGCATCCCCAAAACCAATAGCAAACAATATGCACTGGTTCAAACGCATATGCAAACCCTGCTCGATCAGCTCAAAACCTATAGGGCTTCGGCAGAAGCTTTCAAACTCATGGAGCGTTCCATTCCTCCCGTGATGTATGTGTTGGAACCAGCTGTTCCTGCAGCAAGATCTGAGAGGCCCAATAAACCCTTGCTCATCGCTGCCGCCGCCTTGGCGGGTTGTTTGCTCAGTATCCTGTGGTTATTGTTTACCAGTGCGAAACAAAGAGATTAATGCCCTTGTCTGGTAGCACATATCAGCCGAAACAATTTGTATTGCCACTATTAGCTTTATCGGCTTGCATTATTGCAGCCGTATTGTATGATCAGGTATGGCTTATGTGGATGCCGGCAGCACTGCTACTGCTTACTTTTTTCGTGCATTGGTCCCTGCATAACACCCGCTCACTTTTTTGGATTTTATTATGCTCTTTGCCGCTCTCTACCGAATACAATCTCACCCCTTCACTGGGTCTCGATTTGCCCGATGAATTGTGTATGATGCTGCTCACCGCCATGGCGCTTGCCTATTGGTTATTTGCCCCCCGGAGTTTTCCTGCTTCCGTTTGGCAACATCCGCTGTTTGCGTTACTGGTGCTGCATGTATTATGGATCGGGATAACCATTTTCACGTCTACTGTACCCGTTCTATCCATCAAATTCCTGCTGGCCAAAATCTGGTACATCGTTCCCTTTGTAATATTACCTGCTGTATGGATCCGTTCTGTGAAACAAACTGAATGGTTGGCTAAAGCCTTGTTATATCCCATGGTGATCATTGTTATACTCGTACTGCTGCAACATGCTACCACAGGTTTTAGTTTTGAAACCGTAAACAAACATCTCTCACCTTTCTTTCGCAATCATGTGAACTATGCCGCCATGCTCGTGTGTTTACTCGCTATTGCCTGGGCCATGTACCAGTTAACACCCTTACATGCCTGGCAACAACGCCGATGGATCAGGGCAGGACTGCTGCTCGGACTTATTGCCTTGGTATTTGCCTATTCCCGCGGTGCGTGGATCGCTTTAGTGGCGGGCGGTATCACTGTTGTTCTCATGCGCAAACGTTGGATGTTGCCGGCTATATGCTTTTCTTTAATGCTGATGCTTGCAGCTATCGCCTGGCTAAGTACGGAGCAACGTTATTTTCGTTTCGCACCTGATCATGACCGAACTGTTTTCCATACCAATTTTGGAGAACACATGAATGCCACATTGGCTTTAAAAGATGTATCCAATGCAGAGCGCTTCCATCGCTGGGTGGCAGGTGCCCGAATGGTGGCCGAGCGGCCGCTGGTAGGTTTCGGTCCTTCTTCTTTCTATAGCCAATACCAGTCTTATACCGTTGCCGATTTCAGAACATGGGTGAGCAATAACCCCGAACATTCTACTGTACATAATTATTATTTACTAACTGCATTAGAGCAGGGTGTACCTGGATTGCTCATCTTCCTCACGCTGTTCATTGCTATGTTATGCAAACTACAATATCTCTATCATGCTTTGCATAATCGTTTCTGGCAGGTTACAGCACTGGTTACTGCTGTTGTGCTGGTTATGATAGGTGTGATTAATGCTATGAGTGATATGATTGAAACAGATAAGATCGGCTCCCTCTTCTGGCTTTCGCTGGGCATGGTCATCGTATTGGATACAAAGCTGAAAGAAGAAAAAAACAGCTGGACCTGATTATTGTCCGCGAACATTCAACGCATCCCGCAATCCATTTCCCAGTAAATTAAAAGCGAGTACCAGCAGCATAATGGCCACACCTGGTGCCAGTGCCAATGCCGGATTATTGGTGATGATGAAATTATAATTCTCCTTGATCATTAATCCCCAACTGGGTTGCGGCGGCTGTACACCAACACCCAAAAAGCTCAGTCCCGCTTCGATCACAATCGCCGATGCAAAATTACTCGCTGCAATCACCATTACCGGACCCATAATATTGGGTAGTATATGTTGTATGATGGTTCGTGCATGGCCATAGCCCAATACCCTCGTAGCCTCAATATATTCAAGCTCCCTAACCGATAGTACTTGTCCGCGCACCAGTCTGGCTACGTTCACCCACATGGTGAGTCCTACGGCAATGAATACCTGCCAGAACCCCTTGCCCAATACCAATGTAATGGCAAAAACCAGCAGTAGGGTAGGAATGCTCCAGATTACATTGATGAACCACATGATTACTTTATCGGTAATGCCGCCAAAGTATCCGGCAATAGCGCCTAGTAATACGCCCAGTGTTAGCGATATAATTACGGCAATGATGCCTACCCCCAAACTTACACGCGTGCCAATAAGTAAGCGGCTGAAAATATCACGTCCGAATTTATCTGTTCCAAGTATAAAGCGGTGTACGCTTACCGGATTCGCAGCCGTGAATCGTTTATGGATGCTCTTCATTTCGGTGAGTCCTTCATCGATGAGTCGTTCATATACGATGCTATCGCCCTTGCTGGTATAAGCGCCTACAGGAATGTATTGCCATTCATCGGGTTGACCATAAAGTAGTTGTTGCAGAACACCAACAGGTGCTTGTATTTGCGTGCGTTTTATCTGTAAGAGGTTTACTGAATAGCCCGGTTTGCGGCTGCCTATTTCAGGAATCATTCGGTTGGCATTGGGAGAGGCATCGGGTGCTATGAAATAGCCAAATACTGCCACTATCATACTGATAGCAATAGCGGCTAGTCCGAACAAAGCTCCCTTGTTCCTGCGCAATTTTTTCCAGAATGAGGTTGATTGATCCACCTGCGGAAATTAATCATTATTCGTTATCCCTGTTCAGGAATCTATATTACCGAACCTTTCTGCCCTTCCACTGGTAAGTACCAAACTTGCCTAGCCATCCTGCCACAACGGTGTACAATAAATGCAATGGCTGCATAAAGGGGAAGTATAACATATTGTCTTTCTCTCCATAAAAACGGCTTACCGGATACAGGAAGTACATTTCTGTCAGCGTTTTAATGAGCATGAGGGTAAGCCAATGTGCAATCTCTCCATCCACAAACAGGTTTACTGGCAGCAGGATCAGCAGGCTCAGGTTAAGCAGGTACACGAGCAGCAGTACCCAGAAAATAGATCGGTCCTTATACCGGTCGGCCTTACTGGCCCAGCGGATGCGTTGGTTGATGAACTGCTTCCAGGTAAACATAGGTGCTGTACGAACAATAGCGTTACGGTTAAATAAATATCCCAATCCCTGCGGATATTCTTGTTTGATCTTATACATGAGCAGCATATCATCGCCACTGGCTAGTTGATCGATGCCGGCAAACTGTCCTACTTCGTAAAACACATCTTTGCGATAAGCAAGATTGGCACCATTACACATGGTATGTGATCTTGCCGAAACGGCTGCAGCAGTGATACCTTGTAAGCTCATGAAATCAAGTAGCTGAAACAATTGTATTATACTGCCATTGCTGGTAAACATCACCGGACCAGCCACCATCACTGGTTTATGTTGCTGAATATAGGCATCATATAGCGCGAGCCATTGATTGGGTAAGCGACAGTCGGCATCGGTGGTTACTATCCATTCCCCACGACTTTCGCCGATAGCTATTTCAATGGCTTTTTTCTTGTAAGCATTCATTTCCTGACCGCGTAGCTTTTCTTCCAGGTCAATGAGTTGTATTTGCTGCGGATATTCACGTATCAGGGATTGTACAATTGCGGCGGTATCATCGGTTGAGTGGTCATTGATTACAATGATCTCTACAAGGTGAGCAGGATAGTTTTGCGATAGCAGGTCTTGCAAACAGTTGCCAATATTTTCTGCTTCATTTCTGGCGGGAATAATGATAGAAAAACGTGTTGCCGGATCAAGTCCCTGTGTCTGAAAGGGACGTAGTTTCCGAAACCATTTGCGGTAAGCCAGTATGAGTAGGCAATAGACCAGCAATAGCACTGTGCTCACCAATAGAAATAGCATATACATGCAACAAAGAAACTCAATTATCTCTTTATATGGTCTATTGTGTCGCTTCTTTCAGCAGGGGTAGGATATTGGGAAGATATTTCTCTGTAAGCAGATGGTGTCCACCTTCCAGTAACTGCACCGATACACAGGATAGCCCCTGCGCAAAGCGATGCCCATGTTTGGCAAGGATGACCCGGTCATAGCGGCCAAAAAGCAGGTGGATCTCAACAGGGTTCTTACTGAGTTGCGTGTGGAGCCTGTCGAGTTGAGGCCTGAACTGACGCATGATGGTCCAGCGCCGGTAAAGCTTCTCCCTTTGTATTGGATCATCCAGGTAGTGGTGCACAAACTTGCTCAGGCTCTTATTAAATAATTGCAGCTTTGCTGCCCCATTCATTAGCTTCAATATCCAGCCTGGATGCGCCATCGTCCATCGAAACAATTGATTCCCGATCGCACTGTTGGTGGCCAGTCTTTGCCAGGGGTTTTTGTGTAGTCCGTCGGGTGCTATTAAAACCAGTTTGCCAAAACGATGTGGATGGTCTTGCAATAGCCGCAAACAAATCCTTCCACCCATACTATAGCCCAGCAGGTCAATGGGAGCCTCTGCGGGAATAATCTGATCAATCAGTGCCATGAGTGCAGCAGGTTTGAATAGGAGGGGGCCATGCCACTCTGTTTCCCCATGTTCGGGCATATCAATGGCCAGTAAGCGGTATTTATGACCCAGTAAAGGGCCAAGAAAGTCAAACTTCTAGCCATCTTCCCCATATCCATGAAACAGGCATAACCAGCTGTTTCCTTGCCCGGAGATCCGGTACCTGAACCGGGAATGACCATCACTGATATAATTTGGCTTCGACAATGGAATTTTATGATTTTATTCTTGGCAATCTCAAAGAAACGAATTTACTTTGAAATTAGTTGCATAACTAACTATATGCCAAACAACCAATTTAAAAGAGGGGAATTATACAGCGTCATCAATGGCATGGCTTCAACAGCTGTGGCCAGGCGCTTACAGAAGAATTTCAGGCAGGCAGGGCTGGATATTACCATTGAGCAATGGAGTGTATTGTACCACTTGTGGAAGGAGGATTGTTTGAGTCAGCAGGAATTGTGCAACCGCACTTTTCGGGATAAGCCCAGCATCACCCGTTTGATTGATAACCTGGAGAAGCAGAAACTGGTAAAGCGCATCCCCTCGAAGGAAGACAGGCGTATTAACCTGGTTTGCTTAACAGAAGCGGCACGACCATTGCAGGATCTAACCATCGATCTGGCTAATCAAACCATGGTTGAGGCTTTGGTGGGGGTTACCAGGGATGAGATTGAAACAGTGAAGTCGGTTTTTCAGCGGGTGTATGATAATCTAACATAAAATCTTTAAACCAATACCTGGTATTGGTCAATCATAACAACAATAAAAAACTTCTTACCATGGAAACAACAAAACAAGGCAAAGCCTTACAGGGTGGTGAGTGGCTCATTCAGGAGAGCGATCCGTTAGCAACATTTATTCCGGAGGATTTCAATGAGGAGCAGCAAATGGTGATGGACATGTGTGCCCAGTTCCTGGATTCGGAAGTGCTACCCATCGTAGAGCGCATCGATAAACTGGAACCCGGTCTTATGCCCAACCTGCTGGAGAAAGCCGGTGAGCAAGGCTTACTGGGTACCGCTTTTCCTGAGCAGTACGGTGGACTGGGTAAAGATTTTATCACGGCTACCATTGTGAATGAAGGTCTTGGTGGCGGTCATTCTTTTTCTGTAGCCATTGCCGCTCATACCGGTATTGGTTCTTTGCCCATCCTGTATTTCGGTACCGATGCGCAAAAGGAAAAATATATTCCCAAGCTGGCCAGTGGTGAATGGAAGGGTGCTTATGGTTTAACAGAACCCAATAGTGGTAGCGATGCACTGGGTGCAAAGACTACGGCAAAGCTGAGTGATGATGGTAAGTATTATATCCTCAACGGACAAAAATGCTGGATCACCAATGGTGGTTTTGCTGATGTGTATACGGTATTTGCGAAGATTGACGGAGATAAGTTCACCGGCTTCATCGTAGAGCGTGGCTTTGAAGGCTTTACACAAGGTCCCGAAGAACATAAAATGGGCATCAAGGGCTCATCTACCGTTCAACTGTATTTCCAGGACTGTAAAGTGCCTGTAGAGAATGTACTGGGTGAAATTGGTCGCGGTCATGTGATTGCTTTCAATATCCTCAATATCGGACGTTTGAAACTCTGTGCAGCTGCACTGGGTGGTTCTAAACGTGCAGCTTCTCTTTCTATTCAATATGCATTGACCCGCGAACAATTCAAACTGCCTATTGCCAAGTTTGGTGCTATCCGTCATAAGATGGCTGAAATGGCCATCCGGATGTGGGTATGTGAAAGTGCTTTGTACCGCGCTTCTAAATGGATCGACGATAAAGAGCATGCATTGATGGAAGAAGGTAAGTCCTTTGCAGAAGCCCTGCTGGGTGCTGCCGAAGAATATGCCATTGAATGCGCTATGCTGAAAGTATATGGTAGTGAGGTATTAGACTATGTAGTGGATGAAGGTGTTCAGATTCATGGTGGTAATGGTTTTAGTGATGAATACATGATCTCCAAAGCCTACCGAGATAGCCGCATCAACCGTATTTATGAAGGCACCAACGAAATTAACCGTTTGCTCACTGTTGATATGGTCTTGAAACGTGCCATGAAAGGTAAGCTCGACCTGATGACGCCAGCCATGGCTGTACAGAAGGAACTGATGAGTATCCCTGATTTTGGGGCGGAGGATGAAGGTGCTTTTGCCAAAGAAAGAAAATACATTACCAACTTTAAGAAGGCGATATTGATGGTGGCAGGGGCCGCAGTGCAGAAATTGATGATGCAGTTAGACAAAGAGCAGGAAATACTCATGAACATTGCAGATATGGCCATTGAGACCTATAATGCAGAAAGTGCCCTGCTGCGTGTGATGAAGCTAGCCGATACCCGCGGAGAAGCAGCCGTTGCTGTTGAAACCGATATCATGCGGACCTACCTCTACGATGCAGCCGACCGCATCAATAAGGCGGGAAAAGACGCCCTGAACAGCTTTGCCGATGGCGATGAGCTCAGGATGATGCATATTGGATTGAAGCGTTTTACCAAGGTAGACCCCTTTAATACCAAGGATGCCCGCCGCCGGATCTGCGAAAAACTGGTAGCCGACAACGGATATAAACTGTAGGCGAAAAAAAATTAACAAAAAAATTACCGTAATTCCCAAAGTTTTTACATATTTGAGCTTTGTTTTACGGTTGCTTGCTCAAACAGAGGTCTCACTGGTCTAATCAGTGAGGCCTTTTTTTTTGCTTTTTATC
>VFQP010001217.1_pt1 | contig 36110 bp, 32 predicted proteins | sample 3512351 | NCBI WGS metagenome assembly VFQP01 (sample SAMN10412372, study PRJNA504923) | tailings metagenome | isolation source: Relicate 1 Philex TSF1 revegetated site | place: Philippines: Tuba, Benguet | collected 2017-08-29
AGCCTGACGCTGAACATGAAGACGCCGGAAGGCAAGGCGCTGCTGGAAGACCTGATCCAGCAAAGCGACGTGCTGATCGAGAATTTCGGTCCGGGCGTGCTGGCCCGCGCCGGATTCGACTGGGACACTATCCAGGACCTGAATCCGCGCATGATCTACGCGTCGATCAAGGGCTTTGGTCCCGGTCCCTACCAGGACTGCAAGGCCTATGAAAACGTGGCCCAGTGCATGGGCGGTTCGGCCAGCACCACGGGTAGCGATGACGGCGTGCCCACCGTGACCGGTGCGCAGATCGGTGATTCTGGCACCGGCGTGCACTGCGTGGTAGGCATCCTGGCCGCACTGCTGCAGCGCGAACATAGTGGCCGGGGCCAGCGTGTGGAAGTGGCCATGCAGGATTCGGTGCTGAACCTGTGCCGCGTAAAGCTGCGCGACCAGCAGCGGCTGGCGGCGGGACCGCTCAAGGAGTACCCGAACGGCGACTTCGGCGACTATGTGCCGCGTGCCGGCAATGCGTCCGGCGGTGGCCAGCCCGGTGCAGCACTGCGCTGCTCGCCGGGCGGCGCCAACGACTACGTGTACGTCATTATCCAGCCGCAAGGCTGGGAGCCGCTGATGCGGCTGTGCGGCCGCGAAGACCTGATTACGCATCCGCAATTCGCCACGCCGGAAGCGCGCCTGAAATGCCTGGGCGAATGCTTCGGCATCGTCGAGAAGTGGACCAAGTCGAAGACCAAGTTCGAGGTGATGGCGGCGCTGAACGACGTTGATGTACCGTGCGGCCCGATCCTGTCGATGAAGGACCTGATCGAGGACGGCTCGCTCTACGAGCGCGGCTACCTCGTGGAACTGGACCATCCGACGCGTGGCAAATACGTGCAGCTCGGCTCGCCGATCACCCTGTCCGACTCGCCGGTGAACGTCGAACGCTCGCCGCTGCTGGGAGAGCACACCGAAGAGATCCTCGAATGGCTGGGCCGTTCGCCGGCACAGATCGCGGCGCTGCGCGAAGCGGGAGCAGTCTGACCCGAGGCGCCCGGCCACCGGCCGACGCCCGTCATCATGTCCCCTGACCGGGGGCCTTAACTTCTGCTGGGAGCGCAGGCGCGGCACACACGCGTCTGCCTGAGGAGCTCTGCCGTGCAAACCTGGATTCGCTTCCGCCGTCCTGACGGCGACACCGCTTATGGTCGGCTTGATGATGGTGATGCCGACCGGGTCATTGAATACGATGGCCCTGGCTTTGCCGATCCCCGTCCAACTGGCAACACCTTCAGCTACGCCTCGCTGGAACTGCTGGCCCCGTGCCAGCCCGGCAAGATCGTGGCGCTATGGAACAACTTTCACGCGCTTGCGGCCCGGCTGGAGAAATCGGTGCCCGTGCATCCGCTGTTCCTGCTGAAGCCGGCCAGTTCGCTGGCCGGCCCAGGCGACGACATCCTGCGTCCGGGCGGATACACCGGCAAGATCGCCTATGAGGGCGAACTCGGCATCGTCATTGGCCGTCAATGCCGCAATGTGCCGCTGAGCGAAGCCGCCTCGCACATCTTCGGCTACACCATCGTCAATGACGTCACGGCGGGCGAGTTGCTCAATGCCGATCCAAATTTCCCGCAGTGGACGCGCGCCAAGGGTTCCGACACCTTTGGTTGCATCGGTCCGGCCATCGTCACCGGCTTTGATTGGCGCAGCGCCAGCGTGGTGACGCGTCTGGATGGCGTCGAGCGCCAGAACTACCCGCTGTCCGACATTGTTTTTTCGCCCGAGGAGCAGGTCAGTCGCCTGTCGCAGGACATGACGCTGATGCCGGGCGACGTGATCGCCGTCGGCACCTCGATCGGGGTCGGGTCGATGAAGGAAGGTTCGGTGGTGGAGGTGTCGATCCGCGGGATTGGCTCGTTGGTGAACCAGATGCGCGGCTGAGACGCGAGTCGGTAATTTCCCTTATTTGCGTCTAATTTTCACGAAATGCTGCAGTGCGTCGACGAAATTTCGTCGAAATAGTGCAAATTTTCTTGCTGATAGTTGATATATCACATACCGTATTTTTGCGTCGCAGGGTGCAGCGAATCGTCAGGAGGAGACAACGCGTTCCGTCATGGCCGAAGGGGCAGGTGGGACGAGAGGGCGACCGCTGAAGACACTCTGAGGCAGAAAAATTTCAATCCCGTCAATTTGCATAGAAGGAAGCAACCATGGCAGAAGTCGGAAACGAACTGCAGCGTCACGCTGTGGAAGAACATCAGGCACAAACCGATGGTTTTCATCTGGTCATCGACGCACTGAAGCTGAACGGCATCGAGAACATCTACGGCCTGCCCGGCATTCCGGTCACCGATCTGGCCCGCCTGGCACAGGCCAATGGCATGCGCGTCATCAGCTTCCGTCATGAGCAGAACGCAGGCAACGCGGCCGCGATTGCCGGCTTTCTCACGCAAAAGCCCGGGGTTTGCCTGACCGTGTCCGCACCCGGCTTCCTGAACGGGCTGACGGCGCTGGCGAATGCGACCACCAACTGCTTCCCGATGATTCTGATCAGCGGCTCCAGCGAGCGCGAGATCGTCGATCTGCAGCAGGGTGACTACGAAGAGATGGACCAACTGGCGATCGCCCGTCCGCACGCCAAGGCCGCCTTCCGCGTGCTGCATGCCGAAGACATCGGCGTCGGTGTTGCGCGTGCCATTCGTGCCGCCGTGTCGGGTCGTCCGGGCGGCGTGTACCTGGACCTGCCGGCCAAGCTGCTGGGCCAGTCGATGGAAGCAGAGAAGGGTCGCAAGTCCCTGATCAAGGTGGTGGACCCGGCCCCGCGCCAACTCCCGGCGCCGGACTCGGTCGAGCGCGCCGTCGAGCTGCTGAAGGGCGCCAAGCGTCCGCTGATCCTGCTGGGCAAGGGTGCCGCATACGCACGCGCCGATGCCGATATCCGAGCGCTGGTCGAGAAGACCGGCATTCCGTACCTGCCGATGTCGATGGCCAAGGGCCTGCTGCCTGATACGCACCCGCAATCGGCCTCGGCCGCACGTTCGTATGTGCTGGCTGAAGCCGACGTGGTGTTGCTGGTCGGTGCCCGCCTGAACTGGCTGCTGTCGCACGGCAAGGGCAAGACCTGGGGCAAGCCGAAGCAGTTCATCCAGGTCGACATCTCGCCGACCGAGATGGACAGCAACGTCGCCATCGCCGCGCCGGTAGTTGGTGATATCGGATCGTGCGTATCGGCACTGCTTGGCAAGATCGGCAACGACTTTGCCAAGCCGGGTGCAGAGTGGCTCAACGCGGTGGACGAACGCAAGGAAAAGAACCTGGCGAAGATGGCCGAGACGCTGGCCAAGGACACGTCGCCGATGAACTTCCACAGCGCACTGCGCGTGCTGAAGGACGTCGTCAAGGCCAACCCGAGCATCTCGTTTGTCAACGAAGGCGCCAACACGCTGGACTATGCCCGTGCCGTGATCGACATGTACGAACCGCGCAAGCGCCTGGACGTGGGTACCTGGGGCGTGATGGGCGTGGGCATGGGCTATGCGGTAGCCGCGGCGGTCGAAACCGACAAGCCCGTGCTGGCGGTCTGCGGTGACAGTGCATTCGGCTTCTCGGGCATGGAAGTCGAGACGATTTGCCGCTACAACCTGCCGATCTGCATCGTCGTGTTCAACAACAACGGCGTCTACAAGGGTATCGACAAGAATCCGAGCGGCGGCACGGACCCGGCCGTCACGATGTTCGTCCCGGGCGCCCGCTACGACAAGATGATGGAAGCGTTCGGCGGCGTTGGCCACAACGTCACCACGCCGACGGAACTCGAGGCGGCAGTGAATGAAGCACTGCGCTCGGGCAAGCCTACCCTGATCAACGCCGTCATCGACCCGGCTGCCGGTACCGAAAGCGGCCGCCTGACCAATCTGAATCCGCAAAGCTCTGCCAGCAAGTAATCCACTCGAATTTCACCCCTCTATTCCAACAGGAGAGCGAAAGTGAACCTTCCACTGAACGGCATCAAGATCATTGACTTCACGCACGTCCAGGCCGGCCCCGCCTGCACCCAGCTTCTCGCGTGGTTTGGCGCAGACGTGATCAAGGTGGAGCGCCCTGGCTCCGGCGATGTCACCCGCTCGCAATTGCGCGACGTCCCTGACGCCGACGCGCTGTACTTCACGATGCTGAACAGCAACAAGCGCTCGCTGACGCTGGACACCAAGAAGCCGGAAGGCAAGAAAATTCTCGAGCAACTGATCCGCGAATCGGACGTGCTGGTCGAGAACTTCGGTCCGGGTGCACTGGACCGCATGGGGTTCTCCTGGGAGCGCATCAACGAACTAAACCCGTTGATGATCGTGGCATCGGTCAAGGGCTTCAGCGACGGCCACCACTATGAAGACCTGAAGGTCTACGAGAACGTGGCGCAATGCGCGGGTGGTGCGGCGTCTACCACCGGCTTCTGGGATGGTCCGCCGACCGTGTCGGCAGCCGCGCTGGGCGATTCGAACACCGGCATGCACCTGGCCATCGGCATCCTGACGGCAATCATCGGCCGCCAGCAGACCGGCAAGGGCCAGAAGGTCGCCGTATCGATGCAGGATGCCGTGCTGAACCTGTGCCGCGTGAAGCTGCGCGACCAGCAGCGCCTGGACAGCCTTGGCTATCTGGAAGAGTATCCGCAGTATCCGCACGGCACCTTCAGCGACGTGGTACCCCGCGGTGGCAATGCCGGCGGCGGCGGCCAGCCGGGCTGGGTGCTGAAGTGCAAGGGCTGGGAGACCGATCCCAACGCGTATATCTACTTCACCATCCAGGGCCACGCCTGGGAGCCGATCTGCAAGGCGCTGGGCAAGGAAGAGTGGATCACCGATCCGAACTACAACACGCCGAAGGCTCGTCAGCCGCATATCTTCGACATCTTCCAGACCATTGAAACCTGGCTTGCCGACAAGACCAAGTACGAAGCGGTGGATATCCTGCGCAAGTTCGATATTCCTTGCTCGCCGGTGCTGTCGATGAAGGAAATCGCGGCGGATGAATCGCTGCGCAAGAGCGGATCGATTGTGGAAGTCCCGCACAAGGTGCGTGGCACCTACCTGACCGTGGGCAGCCCGATCAAGTTCTCGGACATGAAACCGGAAATCACCGGTTCGCCGCTGCTGGGCGAGCACAGCGATGAAGTGCTGGCCGGCCTTGGCTACGGCGCCGAGGAAATCGCCCGCCTGCGCGAGTCGCAGGTGATCTGAGCGAAAGCGCCAGCCCTGCCAGCGCCCCGATGGTGAAGGTGGGCCCAGGCTGGCGCGCCGGGGATGCGTGGACCTGACGTACCACGCACCCCGGCAGTTCCTGACTGGACGCTTCACCTGAAGGGCCGGCAATGCCAGGATGACAGCCTGAACCCCGGGGCGGTGAACCATGCCACTCCCATTCCTCAGGAATGACCATGCAGACTGCAATCGACCACGAACAACTGGTGTCGGCCATCGGCGACGCCATCATCATCTCCGGCGCCGACGGCGCCATCACGTTGTGGAACCCTGCCGCGGAATACATGTTCGGCTATACCCAGGAAGAGGCCCTGGGCAAGTCGCTGGATCTGATCATTCCCGAGCGCCTGCGTGCGCGCCACTGGGAGGGCTACGACAAGACCATGGCAACGGGTCAGACCCGCTACGGCCATGATTTGCTGAAGGTCCCGGCGATCAACAAGAAGGGCGACGCGATGTCGATCGCCTTTACCGTGGCGTTGCTGCGCGGGGAGGGTGGGGAAGTTACCGGCATCGTGGCGGTGATCCGCGACGAGACCGCGCGCTTTCAGGAAGAGCGGGCGCTGCGCAAGCGCATCACGGAACTGGAAGCCAAGGCGAGCGCCGCGGCCTGAGCCTGCCGACTGTCTGACTCATGGGGGGCGCGCCGATAACGGGGCGTCGCCTGGTGCTTGCGCGCCCTTGGATCCGCGCGCCCTGATGCCTACTTTATTGCTGTGGCCATCGTCGAACCCAGCTCCGCGGGCGAAGCGGCCACAAGAATGCCGGCTTCCCGCATGGCATCGATCTTCGCTTCCGCCGTTCCCGTACCACCCGAGATGATGGCGCCCGCATGACCCAAGCGCCGTCCCGGCGGCGCGGTGGTGCCGGCGATATAGCCCACCACAGGTTTGCGCGTGCGGGTATCGCGCAGGAACCGGGCCGCGTCTTCTTCCGCAGAGCCACCGATCTCTCCGATCATGATGACGCCTTCGGTCTGGTCGTCGGCCAGGAACATCTCCAGACAGTCAATGAAGCTGGTGCCGTTGACCGGATCGCCGCCAATGCCGATGCAGGTCGACTGCCCGAGCCCGGCCGCCGTGGTCTGCGTCACGGCCTCATAGGTCAGCGTGCCCGAGCGTGATACCACGCCGATCTTGCCCGGCGTGTGGATGTGTCCCGGCATGATGCCGATCTTGCATTGGCCCGGTGTGATCACGCCCGGGCAGTTCGGCCCGACCAGGCGGCTGCCGGACCCTGACAGCGCACGCTTGACGCGCACCATGTCCATTACGGGGATGCCCTCGGTAATGCAGACGATCAGCGCAATGCCGGCATCTGCCGCTTCCAGGATGGCATCGACGGCGAACGGCGGCGGCACGTAGATGACCGATGCATCGGCACCGGTAGCATCGGCAGCCGCAGCCACGGTGTCGAAAACGGGCAGGCCGAGGTGCGATTCGCCGCCCTTGCCGGGCGTGACGCCGCCGACCATCTTCGTGCCGTAGGCCAGCGCCTGTTCCGAATGGAAGCTCCCTTGCGCACCGGTAAAGCCCTGGCAGATCACGCGCGTGTTCTGGTCAATCAGGACAGCCATTTCACTTGCCTCCATGTTTTTGCGTGGCGCGCACGGCGGCCACGATTTTTTTGGCCGCATCGTCAAGATGGTTGGCGGACACGATCGGCATGCCCGAATCGCGCAGGATCTGCTTGCCCTGGTCGACATTGGTGCCCTCCAGGCGCACCACCAGCGGGATGGTCAGGTCCACTTCGCGGGCGGCGGCGACCAAGCCTTCGGCAATTACGTCGCAGCGCGCGATGCCGCCGAAGATGTTCACCAGAATGCCTTCGACCTTCGGATCGGCCACGATCAGCCTGAAGGCCGCTGTCACGCGTTCCGTGGCGCCACCGCCTATGTCCAGGAAGTTGGCCGGCTCGGCACCATGGAGCTTGATGATGTCCATGGTGGCCATCGCCAGGCCCGCGCCATTCACAATGCAGCCAATATTGCCGTCCAGCCGCACGTAGTTCAGCGCGTGCCTTGCTGCCTCGGTTTCGGCCGGGTCTTCCTCGCTCTCGTCGCGCATCGCCTCGATGTCGGGGTGGCGGAAGAGGGCGTTGTCGTCGAAACTGAATTTGGCGTCGAGCGCCATCAGGTCGCCACTGCCGGTGACCACCAGCGGATTGATCTCGACGATCGATGCGTCGAGTTCGGTGAAAGCGCGGTAGGCCGAGAGGATCAATCGCGTGGCCGAGCCCATCTGCTTGCCGGAGAGCCCGAGTCCGAACGCCAGCTGGCGTGCATGAAACGGCTGGATTCCGCTGGCCGGATCGATCACCACCTTCAGGATTTTCTCGGGCGTGCGTGCGGCGACCTCCTCGATCTCCATGCCGCCTTCGGTGGACGCCATGATCGTGACGCGCGACGTGGCGTAGTCGATCAGGATACCCAGGTAGAGCTCGCGTGCAATGTCGCAGCCTTTCTCGATATAGAGGCGCCGTACCACGCGACCAATCGGGCCGGTTTGCCTGGTAACCAGAGTCTTGCCCAGCATCTGCGCGGCATTGGCATGCACCTCATCGATCGACGTCACGACGCGTACGCCGCCTTTGCCCGAGCTGTCGCCTGTGAAATGGCCGGTGAAATGGCCGGCACCGCGGCCGCCCGCGTGGATTTGCGATTTCACCACCCAGACCGGGCCGCCCAGCTTGCGGGCGGCATGGGCGGCCTCGTCCGGCGTAAAGGCCACGCAGCCGAGCGGTACGGGCACGTCATAGCGCCTGAGCAACTCCTTGGCCTGATGTTCGTGAATATTCACGTGTCTCCTCGCTTGCTTGTATGCACCGCGTGCCGCAGGTCGGCGTTCGCCTGCTCGCTTTAATTTTTTTATAAATACGGTATGTAATATATCAATAATGAAGGTGCGACGAAACAACACGCTGCTATCGCAGGTCAATCACAGGTCCATCTATTGCAATGCGGAATTAAAAGTCGGCCCGCGCGGCATGTTTTCCTTGTTGTTTCTTGGTATATCACATACGGTATGCGTCAGGTTGGTACGAACTGGATCACGGCTAAGACGTGCGAGGCCGTTCGCGCCTTGCCCATCGCCGACATTGCCTCAAGAGAATCCTCAAGGAGACAACGCCATGGAAAACAAGGCTCTGAATGGGGTCCGCATCCTGGACATGACCCACGTGCAAGCGGGACCGTCAGCCACGCAGCTGATGGCCTGGCTAGGCGCGGACGTGATCAAGGTGGAGCTGCCCGGCCGCGGCGACATTACGCGCAGCCAGTTGCGCGATGTACCGAACGCGGACAGTCTGTACTTCACGATGCTGAATTCGAACAAGCGCAGCCTGACGCTGAACATGAAGACGCCGGAAGGCAAGGCGCTGCTGGAAGACCTGATCCAGCAAAGCGACGTGCTGATCGAGAATTTCGGTCCGGGCGTGCTGGCCCGCGCCGGATTCGACTGGGACACTATCCAGGACCTGAATCCGCGCATGATCTACGCGTCGATCAAGGGCTTTGGTCCCGGTCCCTACCAGGACTGCAAGGCCTATGAAAACGTGGCCCAGTGCATGGGCGGTTCGGCCAGCACCACGGGTAGCGATGACGGCGTGCCCACCGTGACCGGTGCGCAGATCGGTGATTCTGGCACCGGCGTGCACTGCGTGGTAGGCATCCTGGCCGCACTGCTGCAGCGCGAACATAGTGGCCGGGGCCAGCGTGTGGAAGTGGCCATGCAGGATTCGGTGCTGAACCTGTGCCGCGTAAAGCTGCGCGACCAGCAGCGGCTGGCGGCGGGACCGCTCAAGGAGTACCCGAACGGCGACTTCGGCGACTATGTGCCGCGTGCCGGCAATGCGTCCGGCGGTGGCCAGCCCGGTGCAGCACTGCGCTGCTCGCCGGGCGGCGCCAACGACTACGTGTACGTCATTATCCAGCCGCAAGGCTGGGAGCCGCTGATGCGGCTGTGCGGCCGCGAAGACCTGATTACGCATCCGCAATTCGCCACGCCGGAAGCGCGCCTGAAATGCCTGGGCGAATGCTTCGGCATCGTCGAGAAGTGGACCAAGTCGAAGACCAAGTTCGAGGTGATGGCGGCGCTGAACGACGTTGATGTACCGTGCGGCCCGATCCTGTCGATGAAGGACCTGATCGAGGACGGCTCGCTCTACGAGCGTGGCTACCTGGTCGAGCTCGATCACCCCGAGCGCGGCAAGTATGTGCAACTAGGCTGCCCGATCATGCTGTCGGATTCGCCCGTGGAGGTTGAACGCTCGCCGCTGCTGGGAGAGCACACCGAAGAAGTGCTCGAATGGCTGGGCCGTTCTCCGGCACAGATAGCCGCACTGAAAGCGGCCGGAGCGGTCTAGCACCGGCACGGTTTCCCCGCAGAAATTTCTCCACGTGAAGTTCGCTCCCCGCCCGCGTCGGCCGACGCGGGCGGGGAGGGCCAGCCAGTCCAAATCCGCAACGCCCTTGCAAGTCAGTTGATGCCGGCGCCTGCCATGGCCCGCAGGTACTCGTTCTTCTTGTCGAAGATCAACTGGCTCAGGAACGGCGCGTCGTATGCGTTGAGCAGATGGGCGTGGTAGTCCTCGATATAGCGCGTGACGCGTGACTTCTCGCATTCGATGCCGCAAAGCCAGTTGAACATCGGCGCATCCCAGCGGAAGCGCAGGCCCAGCTCGGTGAATGCGGCGTTATAAGCGGCCAGCTGGACCTCACGATCAATGTGGTGCAGCTCGCTAACGGGCGAAGTGGTTGTGGCGGTGGGCGCGTCGGACTGGAGGTGGTTCATGATCGTCTCCTGAAGTTGCACGGTGTGAAGCGTGATGAGTGCAGCTTAGGCAGGACGAACGATATACGATAATTAAAGTTTCATCGAATAATCATAAGTTATCGTTTATGAATCGATGTTTCGAGGTTCATGCGCGACGCATACGCGATTCATGCGCGTTTGCGTGGCCGGATCAGTCCTTCCACGCCAGTGATGCGCTGGATCAGGGTATGCCCTTCCTCCATCAGGAATTGCTTGAATGCCAGCGCCACCGGGGGCAAGCGCTTGTTCTTGCGGTGCACCACATACCAGTTGAGCATCACCGGAAAGCCTTCGATATCAAGTACGGCGAGCTGCCCGGTCTGCAGTTCCAGGCCAACCGTGTGTGCGGAAAGAAAGGCGATGCCCATGTTGGCGATCACGGCCTGCTTGATCGTCTCGGTGCTCTTGATCTCCATCGCGATCCGCATGTTCGACAAGCGACCTGCAAAGCCTTCCTGCATCGAGTTCCAGGTGTCCGAGCCTTTTTCCCGTGAAACGAAGGCTTCCTCGGCCAGGCCGGCCAACGGAATGTTGCGCTGCCCAACCAGCTTGTGATTGGGCGCTGCCACAATCACATACGGATGCGGTGCGAACGATTCGGCAATCGTATCAATACCTTCGGGCGGCCGCACCATCACTGCGAGGTCGGTCAGATTGCCCGCCAATTGATGCAGTAATTCTTCCCGATTGTGCACTGCGAGATTTAAAGTAACCGAGTCATGTCGATTCATGAATTCGGCTAGCAGGCGCGGAAAGAAATAGTCACCGGCACTGATTACCGCGACATTGAGTCGACCTCCGGATATACCCTTAAGTTGCGCCATCGCATCTTCGGCTTCACGAAATTGCTGAATGATGCTGCGGCTGTAATGAAGCATTTCAGTACCGGCCGGCGTCAGGAAGATACGCTTGCCAAGCTGCTCGAACAGGGGCAGGCCAACATGCAGTTCGAGCTGCCGAACCTGTGTGGAAACAGCGGGTTGCGTGAGATGCAACTCTTCCGCCGCACGCGAAAAGCTCAGGTGGCGGGCCACCGTTTCGAACACTTTAAGCTGACGCAGCGTGGCATTCTTCATTGAACTGTTTCCTGCAATCTATAAAGGATCGTCAATGATCATAATAAAAAACTTTATGCTGTGCTGATCTAAGTTTGAAGTAGCATCAATCCACGAATACACGTGCCGCAATGTCAGGCGCGCTCATTCAGTAGTGAAAGTCGGGCGTCCCCCCCCAAGGCCAGCCCACAACGCGCGCCACAGAGCGCGAATGACACTAATGCAAGGAGACACGACATGGCGCACATCGATGCGACAGGCCCCGTTGCGGGCAATTCCAATGGTGGCCTGCTCCGCAACCGCTGGTTCCAGTTGTTCATAGGCGTACTGTGCATGGGGCTGGTAGCGAACCTCCAGTATGGCTGGACGCTGTTCGTAACACCGATGAATGCCAAGCACCATTGGGGCGACTCTGCAATCCAGGTCGCCTTTTCCATTTTTATTGTCACTGAAACCTGGCTCGTGCCGCTGGAAGGCTGGCTCGTCGACAAGCTCGGACCGCGTCCCGTGGTGGCGGTTGGCGCGCTGTGCGCGGGCCTGGCATGGGTGATGAATTCGTATGCCACGACGTTGCCGATGCTTTATGCCGCAGCGGTGATCGCGGGGATCGGTGCCGGCGGCGTCTATGGCACGTGTGTCGGCAATGCGCTCAAGTGGTTCCCGGACAAGCGCGGCCTGGCTGCCGGCCTGACGGCCGCGGGCTTTGGCGCCGGTTCGGCGCTGACCGTGATTCCGATTGCCAGCATGATCCAGAAGTCGGGCTATGAACACGCGTTCTTCTTCTTTGGCATCCTGCAGGGCGCACTGATCTTCGTGATGGCCATGCTGCTGGTGAAGCCGCAGCCGCCCAAGGGCGTGACGGCCAACAAGGCCATCCTGACCAATCCGGTGGAATTCACACCCGGCCAGATGGTGCGTACGCCGGTGTTCTGGGTGATCTATGCCTCGTTCGTAGCGGTGGCAGCTGGTGGGATCATGGCCACCGCGCAGCTCGGCCCGATTGCGAAGGACTTCGGTTTCGCAAACATGCCGGTCACGATGCTGGGCATGACCTTGCCGCTGCTGACGATGACGCTGTCGATCGACAATCTTTGCAACGGATTGACGCGGCCGCTGTGTGGCTTCATCTCCGACCGCATTGGCCGTGAGAACACGATGTTCGTGATCTTCATCGGTGAAGGGCTGTCGCTGATCGGTCTGCTTGAAATGGGCCACAACCCGTACTGGTTCATGTTCTTCGCGGCACTGACGTTCCTGTTCTGGGGCGAGATCTTCTCGATCTTCCCGGCACTGTGCGCCGATACGTTTGGCAGCAAGTTCGCCGCTGCCAACGCCGGCACGCTCTATACGGCAAAGGGCACGGCCGCGTTGCTGGTGCCGCTGGCATCGGTGCTGTCACATAGCGGCGGGTGGAACCTCGTGTTCGCCGTAGCTGCGGTGATGACGGTCGCGGCAGGGTTGTCAGCCAAATTCGTACTGCAGCCAATGCGCCGGCGCTTTATCACGGGACATGTTGCTGCGCAGCCGATCAGTGACACCGGCACGTATATGGCCGGGTTCTCGACCGGCAAGGGCGAATAACAACAACGATGTTTGCAAGAAAGGAGCGGCACCATGAATGTTTCGCTTCCTCAACTGAAGGCGTTCGCAGCGGTGGCGCGACAAAAAAGCTTTACGCGCGCCGCAGCGGAGCTGGGTCTGACGCAATCGGCAATCAGCCGCAGCGTGCGCGAGCTTGAAGAAGAAATCGACCAGCGGCTGTTTGACCGTACCACGCGCCAGGTGGAACTGACTGATGCAGGCGAGACATTGTCGCAGCGCATCTGCCATCTGATCGAGGAGGTCGAGCAAACGCTGCGCGACAGCCACGGCACGGGCAAGCCTTCGCAGGGCACGGTGCAGATCGCAACCGATCCGGTGCTGTCGTCGATGACGGTGCCAATGTGGGTGGCGGGATGCCGCAAGGCGTGGCCCGGCATTGGTATCACGCTGCGTGACCGCTCGCATGAGAGCGTGTTGCAGAGCGTGCGTAGCGGCGAGGTGGATTTTGGCATTGCGAGCAACCCGGCGCCGTGCGATGACTTGTATTGCGAGCCGCTCTGCGTGGATCCGTTGCAGGCGGTACTGCCTGCCGACCACCCGCTGGCCGCGAGGGAATCGCTGGGGTGGGGCGAACTGGCCGATGCATCGGTATTGACGCTCGATCAGAGTTCCGGTGTCCAACCTGCAGTGGAACGCGCCCTGTCGACTTATCACATAAGGCCCGGCTCGTTGCAGTTGCTTGGCCACTTCGCGGCCATCTTTGGCATGGTGGCGATGGGGCTGGGCATCGGCGTGGTGCCGTCGCGTGCGCAGGCCAGCGGCATGGCTCCCGCCGCTGTCCTGCGACCGTTGCGGCCTCAGGTCACGTCCAATGTCATGCTGGTAAGACGCAAGGCACGTTCGCTGAAGCCTAATGCCGCTGCTGTATGGGACAACCTGCGCGCCCAGGAGTACGACCAGAGCCTGCTGAAGAAAGTAGGGTAGGGCCATGAGCGGAATTCACGTGTCGCAGTGCGATAGTGTTTTTTGGGGCGCATGCCGCATCTTTTGTCCTTGAGAACAGCTGGCTCACAGCAAACTTCGCGCAACATGAGAACAACAACGCACCCCAAGGGGTGCGTTGTTGTTTTTAGAGCAATCCCTCTGTTGATATATCACATACCAAATATTTACAGACCTCGCAGTGCAGCATATAATGAATCCACCTTGATCTTCATCATTTAGGAGTTTTCATGAACGCCACGCTGCTTACCATTGCTGCCCTCGGTCTTCTTTCGCTGGGTGTTACCGTGACTTATGTACTGGCCAACTTCCTGCCGATGGGTCTGCTGACCACCGCCCAGGAACATGGTCGCTTCGCCGGTCTGGGTTCGTCCGAAGAAGGTTCGGCCGGCATTGGCAGCATCGGTACCTCGGCATCGGACATCGTGCTGCAACCGCGTTTCCTGCACGCCTGAACGTCGTAGCATCGCAGTACCGTCATTCCGCAGTTCCAGTAGTCCGCAGTACGCTTGAAGCACCAGGGGCCTTGTAGCGGCCGGCAAGCCCTGAATCGGCAGTTCCAGTAATGCCAGTAGTTCAGTAGTTCAGTAGTTCAGTAGTTCTTTACGGCCGTCTTTCCGCAGTTCCGATCATGCCCCTGCGCCTGAGGATCTCAGGTCCCGACGCAGCCCGGCGTGTCAGCCTTCCTTCCTCGTTGTACCTATTCCGCGCATTGCTGAACCCGCCGTGATTAAACACGTGGGCAACTGGCGCGCAGGCACCAATCGGCTCGGGATTTTCCCTAGGCCGGGTTATCCGTGACTTGCGCCGCAGCATTTTCAAGCGCCGATTCCGGCCGCCCCATTGATGCCTGATCGATGCCTAAGTATTTGATCCGGAAAGAGGTCAGGGCGCTTTGGCGAGGATGTTTCATGCGGTCATCGCACCAGTGTTCCACCAGTCTTCATCACATGCTTTTGAATGTCTGCCAGATAGGTCAGGTAGGCATCCAAATCGGCTTGACTTGGTTGATATATCACATACTGTATAGCACTAGAACGGCTCAGCTGTTCGAGATCAGCAAGTACCAAAGGCAGCGAAAAACAGAGCACAGGCATCCGAAGCAGATGCCCATTCCACAACGACGGGCACAACCCGCCAGAAGGAGACACCACCATGGAAAGTCAGCAAAGCGCGAGCGCGCAAGCGTCCTGGTATTCATCGCCGTGGACGCAGCTTGTATTTGGCGTGATCTGTATGGCAATGATCGCCAACATGCAGTACGGCTGGACGCTGTTCGTAAATCCGATCGACGAGAAATACAACTGGGGCCGCACCGCCATTCAGGTGGCATTTACCATCTTCGTGGTCACGGAAACCTGGCTGGTGCCGATTGAAGGCTATCTGGTCGACAAGTACGGTCCGCGCCCGGTGGTGGTGGGCGGCGGCCTGTTGTGCGCGATTGCCTGGGCGCTCAATTCGGTAGCTTCTTCATTGCCGATGCTGTACTTCGCAGCGGCAGTCGGTGGGGTAGGCGCCGGCGCGGTCTATGGCACCTGCGTGGGTAATGCGCTCAAGTGGTTCCCGAATCGCCGCGGACTGGCGGCAGGATTGACGGCCGCAGGTTTTGGCGCAGGCTCCGCCATGACCGTGGTGCCAATCGCCAACATGATCAAGAGCAGTGGTTACGAAGCTACGTTCCTGTACTTCGGGCTCGGCCAGGGCATCATCGTCGTGCTGCTTGGCCTGATGCTGCTGCCGCCTTCCGCCAAGATCCTGGCGGATGTCAAATCCACGCTGAAGGCTGCCACCACGTATAACGCATCGCCGCGCCAGGTGTTGTCATCACCGATCTTCTGGGTCATGTACGCGATGTTCGTGATGATGGCGGCCGGTGGTCTGATGGCAACCGCGCAGCTGGGGCCGATTGCCAAGGATTTCGGGCTGCATGACTCGCCCGTATCGATCATGGGCCTGACGCTGCCGGCGTTGACATTCGCACTGACCATCGACCGGGTGCTCAACGGGCTGACGCGACCGTTCTTCGGTTGGGTGTCCGACAATATTGGCCGCGAAAACACCATGTTCATGGCCTTTGCCGTGGAAGCCGTGGGTATCCTGCTGCTGGCCAGTTATGGTCACAACCCGGTCATGTTCGTGATCCTGACCGGTATCGTGTTCTTCGCCTGGGGTGAAATCTACAGCCTGTTCCCGGCCACCTGCGGCGATACCTTCGGGCCGAAGTTTGCTGCAACCAATGCCGGCATGCTCTACACCGCCAAGGGTACGGCTGCGCTGCTGGTGCCGTTCTCGAGCGTGATCACGGCTGCGACCGGCGACTGGCATGCAGTATTCATGCTCGCCTCGGGCATGGCCGCGATCTCGGCGCTGATGGCGATCTTCGTACTGAAGCCGATGCGCGAGGCGCACGCAAAAAAGTATGTCCAGGACGGCGCGACGGCCCCGATGGGATATCGCGCGGTGCCTGAAGACCTGACCTGATTCCGTTTCCGCTGTGCTTTGCCGATGAGCCCGCCATGTGCGGGCTCATTGCATTATTTTCCCGAAATCCGGGAAAGTGATTGCGGCATCGTCCGGCTAATCATCTTAGTGCCGAGCGGCTACGATGCAGGTGTTCATTCATGAAAATCCCAAGGACACCTGACATGAAAGCCATTGGCCTGACCCGCTACCTGCCCATTTCCGATCCACAGTCGCTGGTCGACGTGGAGATTGCCAGGCCTGAAGCCACGGGCCATGACCTGCTGGTCAAGGTGGAAGCCATTTCGGTGAATCCGGTTGATACCAAGGTGCGTGCACCGAAAGACAAGGTGGAAGACGCGCCGCGCGTGCTGGGCTGGGATGCCGCCGGCACCGTGGTGGCAGCAGGGCCCGACGTCACGCTGTTCAAGGTGGGTGATCCCGTGTTCTACGCAGGCAGCATTACGCGTGCTGGCGCCAATAGCGAATTTCACCTTGTTGACGAACGAATTGCCGGGCACAAGCCCGCATCGCTGGATTTCCCACAGGCCGCGGCCTTGCCGCTGACTGCGATCACGGCCTGGGAGGCGATGTTCGATCGGCTCGGCATCTCGCCCAAGGGTGACGATGCCGGCAAGTCTGTGCTGATCATCGGTGGCGCCGGTGGGGTAGGGTCCATCGGAATCCAGTTGGCCAAGGTGCTGGCCGGACTGACCGTGATTGCCACGGCTTCGCGGCCGGAATCGGAAGCCTGGTGTCGTCGCCTTGGTGCGGACCACACCATCGATCACCGCAAGGACATGCCTGCGCAACTGCGCGCGCTAGGCTTTGCGCACGTCGACTACATCCTGTGTTTCAACGATACCGATCACCACTTCGCCGCCATGGCCGAGGCCATTGCTCCGCAAGGCAAGATCTGCTCGATCGTGGAGAACGCCGGACCGCTGGCGATTGGCGCGCTCAAGAGCAAGAGCGCCACGTTTGTCTGGGAATTCATGTTCACGCGCGCGATGTTCCAGACCCCCGATATGATCGCGCAGCACAGGCTGCTCAACGAGGTGGCCCGACTGGTGGACGCGGGCAGGCTGCAGGGTACCGTAGGCGACAACCTTGGCGCGATCAACGCGGCCAACCTGCGGCGCGCCCACGCCTTGCTGGAAAGCGGGCAGACGATTGGCAAGCTGGTATTGCAAGGCTTCTGATGTCTTTGACTTTGCGCAATTAACGGCCAAGCATTCTGATGCGACAAAATTAAAGAGGGGCTGGTCTGCTCAGGCAGACCAGCCCCTCTTCAACTGGCATCAGGCGAGGTCAACTGGTGAGTTGCGCAGGCGCGTGCCTTGATCCTGGTCTTGCCTCGGGAGGACTGGCGATAAAGGCAGTAATGCGGCCAATCACGGCTTTGTCGCGCAAGATGCGACGATGACCGAGGCCGTTGGTCGTGACCAGTTGCGCATCGGGCCATGCGCCAGCGATGGCCGCGCCGTCTTCCCATCGAACTTCCTTGTCCTCGCGGTCATGGATGACCAGCGTGGGCGGTACGGGCCGCGTGCGGCCGATCTCGGGCACGTTGAACGTGGACCAGCTTGTGCCCAGCCATTGCTCGCTGTTGCGCTGCATGCGCGCCAGCACGTGCGGCGCAATGCCAAGTTGCCAGGCAAGCGTCGAGCATGCCTGGTACATGTCGGCGGGGGAGCCGATCATGACCACGCCGCGAGCGGGCAGGCCTTCGCGAATTGCCTGCGCAGCGGCCGCGCCGCCCAGCGAATGCGCCACGACGGTGTGCACTGAGCCGACATGCCACGCCACCGCCAGTAGCGAACGCGCCATCTCCATCACGGAAGTCTGTTGCTGGCCGCGCACGCCGGCATCCGATGCGCCGTGCGACAACGCATCGAAGGCTACGACACGCATGCCGGCCGACAGCAGGCCATTCACCACCGCGTGCCATTGGCCCGCATTGCCACCCCAGCCGTGTGCCAGCAGTACCACCGGTCCCTTGCTGCCCCAGCGATAGACGCGTACGCGGCGGCTCGCGCCCTGGCCCGTGACCAGCGCCCATTCGGTGCGCGCCGTGTCGAGCAACCTTAATCCTTCGGGACTGGTCTTGCCCGTGGGCGGGCTGAACCACAGGCGTTCAAGCGCGCGTGAGGTCGCATTGGGAAAAAACAGGCTACCGGTTTGCCAGCGTAGTCGGCGCCAGGCCAACATGCCGGATTGCAGGGTGTTGGTCAGCGAGCGCCGTTCGATCGCTTTCACAGGGGCGCTTGCGCTTGCAGCGGGTTGGGATGCGGATGACAGCACTTGCGGCACGACGAACACCTCCAACTGGTTTTTTGCTGTGGATTTGCCCTGGAGTCGATAACCAGACTCGGCAACCTTATCTTTTTTCTCAATAACGACCGACCAGTCGTGCTATTTTTGGGGCAAGAAACGGCTGAAATAATGCCGTCTGATACATCTCGCTTTATTGCGCCGAGGCTGCACAATCTGGTCGGCAAACGGCATTACATTGGGCGTTACCGCAGCTTCAGTCTGGTGCCGCGGCCGTTCCGGTGCGATTCTCTTTCACGTCATTGACGAGCCTGGCAAACGCGCGCCGGGCCATTGTCTCGGCATCGATGCGGCCCATCAGCTTGAATGAGGACTGAAACGACATGCCGATGCCAACCATCTCGAAGGCAAACTGACGCGGGTCGGTGCCCACGCGCAATGCACCTTCATCAACCGCATCGTCAATCACGCGCACGATGGTGCTGTGCCAGTCCTTGAACGCCTGCACGAGCCTGTCGCGTATGACGCCTGGGCGATCGCGGTATTCCTGCGACAGCGCCATGAATACGCAGCCGCCTTCGTTCAGCGAGCCGGCGATCCAGGTCATGTATCCGTCGAACAGCCTGTTCAGGCGCACGAGTCCGCGAACTTCGCGCATCGCCGGCTGAACCACGATCTCTGAAAAACGCTCCATCGCACGCGCGAGCACCGCCTCTTGCAATGCTTCCTTCGACTTGAAGTGGGCATAGAGTCCGCTCTTCGACATATTGGTGTCGGCGGCCAGCGTGGCCAGCGACAACTGCTCGAAACCTACCTTGGTGGCCGAGTGCAGTGCCTGTTCGATGATCGCGGTGCGCGTGAGCTGTCCTTTCTGCATGCGCTGGAGAATAGCACGACCGGTCGGTTTGTCAACTTGCCTTGTGCCACACATGGACGATACTGATGTGACGTCAACGCAAAGCGGGCACTGTCGTTATGTGGGGGCGGGAGGAGGATGTTGTGCTGCATCCGTCGTTTGGATGAGAGTCTGGCAGACGAGATCAAGCCATCATAAGAAATCTGTAAAAGTGTTCCACAACAGACCTTACGGAACGCTTTACGTGCTCTATACTCGAATGCACGTCCGCGCACTTTTTTTTCACTGGTGACTGGAGACCGACATGAACAGTACAGCCGTGCCAAGAGGCGCTAGCGAACCGTTCCGGCAACTGCGGGCGTTGCGCCGAGCGCGCAAGCTCAAGCAGGAGGACGTCGCCCGTAAGGCCGGGATTTCCCGGGAGGCCTATCTGCGTGCCGAATCGGGTCAGGCCGATCCGCGCATGTCTACCTTCCTGGCGGCATGCGAGGCGCTGGGCCTTGAGGTCGTACTTGCGCCGCAGCACCTTGCTGCAGACGTCAACGCGTTTATCGCAAGCCGCAATGGCGGTGTGACTGCCGCCTCGATGGCCGGCCAGGCACCTGCCGCACCGGCACAGGCGTCTTCAGCGCCGGCGCAGGGTGGCTTCGGTTCGGGCCCCACATCGGGGGAGGGCCACAAGCCCGTTTGACCCTGGTCAGGATTCGCGGCAGGGCAGGGCCATCGTCCTGTCCTGCCGCGAATTTCCCCTTGCGACACCGCAGACATGCTTCGCGCATGGTGGTGCCGCTTTGCGGCAACCGTCTCCGGTACCTGCCGCTTTGATGCCGCTCGATAGCGGGCATTCGTGCGTGCCGTCGAAGCTGGTGCTTCCGCGTGCTTCTCCGCTTTATCGTCCGCTTTATCCCTCCGCTTTAATTCCCCGCTTTAATTCCCTCGCGTTTCACGCCTTCCTCGGCCGTTCCCTTGCCATCCCCAATATGATTTATACGGCACTTGATCCGCCCTTCGTCGGCGCGGCATGCGTTCGCTCGCCTGCCGCGCTGCGCTCGCCTATCGTAATTGTGGTTTGACATTGTCAGATTGCGTGATTACGATTTGGTAAATCAATTTCACTATTCGTAATTCACGATGTGTGGGCGAAGGTGAGATCGAGCAGAGGCCGGCCTGTTTCGGGGCGGCGGGGTGTGAGAGGAAGACTTCATGACGCAAACAGAAAGACACGGACACCTGCACGGGTCGGAAGCCCACGCAGGGCAATACATGTCCGGCTTCGCCAACGAATTCGCCACCGAGGCCTTGCCAGGTGCATTGCCGCTGGGCCGCAATTCGCCGCAGCGCGTGGCCTATGGCTTGTACGCCGAGCAGATCTCGGGCACTGCATTCACGGCACCGCGTGCCCATAACCGGCGTTCGTGGCTGTACCGGATCCGCCCGGCAGCCATGCACAAGCCCTTCACGCGCATCGAGCAGGATCGCTGGATGAGCCGTTTCGACGAGGTTCCGCCATCGCCGAACCAGTTGCGCTGGAGCCCGCCACCCATGCCGGCGGCACCGACCGATTTCGTGGACGGGATCGTGACCATGGCCGGCAATGGTGGCCCGGAAGCGCAAATCGGTTGCGGCATTCATCTGTACCTGGCCAACCGGTCGATGCAGGACCGGTTCTTCTACAACGCCGACGGTGAAATGCTGATCGTGCCGCAGCAGGGACGTCTGCTGATTGCCACCGAAATGGGCCAGTTGGCGGTGGAGCCGCAGGAAATCGTGGTGATTCCGCGCGGCGTGCGGTTCCGCGTGGACCTTCCCGATGGCGAGGCGCGCGGCTATATCTGCGAAAACTACGGTGCGCTGTTCAAGCTGCCGGACCTCGGTGTGATCGGTTCCAATGGCCTGGCCAATCCGCGCGACTTCCTGACTCCGGTTGCCAGTTACGAAGACCGCGAAGGCAGGTTCGAACTCGTGGCCCGCTTCCAGGGCAATCTGTGGCGCGCCGAGATCGATCATTCCCCACTGGATGTGGTGGCCTGGCACGGCAATTTCGCGCCTTACAAATATGATCTGCGTCACTTCAACACGATCGGCTCGATCAGCTTCGACCACCCGGATCCGTCGATCTTCCTGGTGCTGCAGTCGCCGTCGGATACGCCTGGCGTCGACACCATCGACTTCGTCATCTTCGGCCCACGTTGGCTGGCGGCGCAGGACACGTTCCGTCCGCCCTGGTTCCACCGCAATATCGCCAGCGAATTCATGGGGCTGATCACGGGCGCCTACGATGCCAAGGCAGAAGGTTTCACGCCCGGTGGCGCGAGCCTGCACAACTGCATGAGCGGCCACGGACCCGATGCTGAAACTTTCGAACGTGCCACGGCCGGCGACACCAGCGCGCCGCACCACATCACGGACACCATGGCGTTCATGTTCGAAACCCCGGGCGTGATCCGTCCCACCCGCTATGCAGCCGAATCGGCGCTGCTGCAGCACGATTACTACACGTGCTGGCAGGGCCTGAAGAAGCATTTCAATCCGAATGAGCGTTGAATCCCGGAGTTCCAGAATGACTGCCCCCAAGACTAGCTGGGTGACCTCGGCCAATGACGGCCAGACCCATTTCCCGTTGCAGAACCTGCCGTACGGTATCTTTTCGACTGGCAACGATGCGCCGCGCGTTGGCGTCGCAATTGGCGACCAGGTGCTCGACCTTTCCGTGCTGGACGATGCCGGCCTGCTGCCGGCTGCCGCCAGGGGAACGTTTGCGGCCGCAAGCCTCAATCGATTCATCGCACTGGGCAAGCCCGTGTGGACGGAAACGCGTGCGCGGCTCGGCACGCTGCTGTCTGCCGAAGACCAGACGCTGTCCAGTAACGCGGCACTGCGTGCCAAAGCCCTGGTGCCGATGTCCGTCGCAACGCTGCATCTGCCGGTGGAGATCCCCGGTTATACGGATTTCTATTCTTCGCGCGAGCACGCCACCAACGTGGGCCGCATGTTCCGCGACCCGGAGAACGCGTTGCTGCCGAGCTGGCTGGAAATCCCGATCGGTTATAACGGTCGCGCCAGTTCCGTGGTGGTCAGCGGCACGCCATTGCATCGTCCCAATGGCCAGATCAAGTTGCCCAACGAGGCGCGCCCGATTTTCACGGCCTGCCGCAAGCTGGACTATGAGCTCGAGATGGGCTTTATCGTCGGAAAGCCGTCCAGCCTGGGCGAACCGGTCAGCACCGCCGATGCGCAGGCGCACATGTTCGGTCTGGTGATTCTCAATGACTGGAGCGCGCGTGATATCCAGCAATGGGAATATGTGCCGCTGGGACCGTTCAACAGCAAATCGTTCGGAACGTCGATCTCGCCGTGGGTGGTGACCATGGATGCACTGGAGCCGTTCCGGCGCGACAACCCCGCGCAGTCGCCCGAGCCATTGCCGTATCTGCAGCAGCAGGGTCGCAATGCCTATGACATTGCACTCGAGATCGCGCTGCAACCCAAAGGTGCGGCGGCGCCTGCCACGGTCTGCCGCACCAACTTCAAGGCCATGTACTGGACCATGGCGCAACAGCTGGCGCACCACACGGTATCCGGCTGCAATGTACGGATCGGCGACCTGATGGGTTCTGGCACCATCAGCGGCACCACCGCCGATTCGTGCGGAAGCCTGCTTGAAACCACGCGCAACGGCGCGGAGCCGGTGGCGCTCGCTGATGGCGTCAAGCGCGGCTTCCTCGAGGATGGCGATACCGTGACCATGTCGGGCTGGTGCCAGGCCGATGGCTACCGCGTTGGCTTTGGTAATGTGACGGGGACGATCCTGCCGGCGCGTTAAGCCGGGCATATCGAGCCATCTTGGTACGATGGGGCGGGTGTGGCTGAATGGCCGCACCCGCCTCGTTACATTTGCGCAGTTCCGTTACTGTTCCGCATAGCCTGCCGGGTGACCTTTATGCGAGAATTCGCCCCTGACAAAAATGCGGGGTCGAAGTTCGCTGCGCCGTCATATGCCCGTCTTTGGTGGGGTATTCGATGGTGGCAGCCAAGCCGAAACCTGTTACGGGTCGAGCGCCAACATACGGCGATGCCCGTAGATCCTCCGCGCGTCAATGTCTGCACACAAGATGATGCGGCATGGCGAGCCGGTGGGACATAAACAATAAGGTCGTCGAAATCCGCTGATTTCGATATTAATTTCAGGGAAAAATGCGGAAATATCCCCGGGGTCACGCGGGCGGTGCGCGCTTGGCGTGCGCCATGGCTGTCGGCTGCGGCCGGGGGTTGACGCGGGTTCCGGGCTCACAATCGACCCTACGCGCACGGCATGGCAATTGAATTCGGAATTCGCGCATGGGCGGCCTCGGCGCCGGCATTGCATACGCCTGCTGCAGGGCAGGCCTGGAGTCGGGCCCCCTGGTTGCCTGACGGCACAGACTTGCCCGCGCTGACCGCCATGGCCCCAATGTTGCGCCGACGCGTCAATGCGATCGGACGGGCAGCGCTGCATCCCGCCTATGACGTGACACCGGCGGATGCCGCATCACAATCTCCCGCGGTTTTTGCGTCGCGCCACGGCGACACCCGCCGCGCGTTTGAAATGCTGAGCGAACTGGCTGCCGGCGAGCCGCTGTCGCCGACGGCGTTCGGCCTGTCCGTGCACAACGCCATTGGCGCCATGTTTACGATCGATCGCGGCGATGCGTCGAACCTGCAGGCGGTTGCCGCCGGCCCCGATACCGTGGAAACCGCCGTGATCGAAGCCTGTGCGCTGATTGGCGATGGCGCCGAGGAAGTGCTGCTGGTGTGCTACGACGCGCCGCTGCCAGAAGCCTATGCGGAATTTGCCGATGAACCGGGCTGCCTGTTCGGCTGGGCCTGGCGCATGGGCCGCCCGCGTGCCGGAGAGCCAGTCTGGCAACTCGACATCGCCGCGCCACGTACTGCATCCGACCCCGGCACCGCACATCCGATACTGCCGCATGGCCTGGACGTGCTGCGCTTCATGCTGACCGACGAAGCCGAGTTAATCCATCGCGGCGAGTGCGCCATCTGGAGGTGGCAGCGCCATGGTTGAACGAATCGACCGCGCGTGGCGCGTCTGCGCTACCGGCTTCTGTTTCTCCAGTTTCGGCATTGGCGGACTGTTGCTGCGCGTGATCGTCTTCCCACTGCTATCGCTGCTGCCGTGGTCGAACGACACGCGCCAGCGCGTGTGCCGCGGCGTCATCCATCATGCGTTCCGCCTGTTTGTCTGGCTGATGCATGCGGTGGGCGTGATCCGCTACGAGGTACGCCATGCCGAACGGCTGCGTCGCGATGGCCTGCTGATCGTGGCCAATCATCCGTCGCTGATCGATGTGGTGTTCCTGATGTCGCTGACACGGCGGGCGGATTGCGTGGTCAAGTCGGCGCTGACGCGCAACCCGTTCACGCGCGGCCCGGTGCTGGCTACTGGCTGGGTGCGCAACGACAGCGGCGCGGCGATGGTCGACGATTGCATCGCGTCGCTGCGCGCCGGCAACAACCTGATCATTTTTCCGGAAGGCACCCGCACACGTCCGGGCATGCCGCTGCAGTTGCAGCGCGGCGCCGCCAACGTGGCCGTGCGCGGTGGCTTTGCGCTGACGCCGGTCGTCATCCGGTGCGAGCCGCCCACGCTTACCAAGGGCGAGAAGTGGTACCACGTGCCGGTGCGCCGGCCGCGCTTCGTGATCGACGTCCGTCCCGACGTTGCCGTGGCGCAATGGGTGCCACAGGGCACCGACGACGCGATGGCCGTGCGTCAGCTGACCCATTCACTATCTGAGTTTTTCTCCAGGGAGATCCGCCGTGAAGGCGCTTGAGCAAGAAATCAAGGAACTGATCATCTCGTCGCTGTCCCTAGAGGACGTGGCCGCCGATGATATCGACCCGACCGCGCCGCTGTTCATCGAAGGTCTTGGCCTCGACTCGATCGATGCGCTGGAACTGGGCCTCGCGCTGCAGAAGCGCTATGGCATCACCATGAACGGCGACAAGGAAGCGATCCGCGCACGGTTTGCCAGCGTCTCGGCGCTGGCGGCGTTCGTGGAATCGCAACGCGGCCAGGCCCCGGCCTGATACCGGCCGATCGTACGATTTGCAAGACACGGAGCCAGAACATGACTCACGACGAAATCTTCGCGCGCGTGGCCACGGTTCTCGAGGAAACCTTCGAGATCGACCCGGCGCGCATTACGCCCGAGGCACGCCTTTACGACGACCTCGATATCGACAGCATCGATGCGGTGGACCTGCTGGTCAAGCTCAAGCCGATGCTGAACAAACCGCTCAAGCCCGAGCAGTTCAAGTCCGTGCGCACCGTGCAGGACGTGGTGCAGGCGCTGGCATTGCTGATCGATTCGCCGGCGACTGCCTGACGCGCGCATGGCCTGGCGCAAATGGGGGCTGGGACTGCTGACACTGTCCTACCCGGTAGTGATCTACCTCGGGTTGCAGCATTTCTCGCCGCGCGTGATGGCGCTGGCGCTGGTGGCGCTCGCGCTGCTGCGCGCGGGCACCAGCCGGCAGGCGGGCTGGCGCGCGATGGCGCTGCTGGCCGCGGGGCTGGCCATCGTGGTGATGGCTTCGGGCCATGCACTGCCGCTGAAGCTATATCCGGTGCTGGTCAACCTGGCCATGCTCGGCGTGTTCGGCTGGACCCTGCGCCATCCGCCCACGCTGGTGGAGCGGCTGGCCAGGATGCGTGAGCCGGATTTGCCGCCAAGCGGGGTGGCCTACACGCGTCGCGTCACACAGGCCTGGTGTGTTTTCTTTGTTTGCAACGGCTCGATTGCGGCGGTCACCGCTTTCGTGGCGAGCGACCGGGTCTGGGCAATTTATAACGGGGCCATTGCGTATGGCCTGATTGGTGCAATGTTTGCCGGGGAATGGCTGGTGCGTCAGCGCGTAATGGCGCGGCGCGCGGAGAATGGTCATGGCTGAACAGATGCCGGCGTGGACCGGTGTGGGTGGGGTGATGGCGGCGCTGGCGGTGCGCGCCGGAAATGTTGATCTGCGAGCCGTGGTATCCGGCGGTGGCCAGTCGACCATCGATGCGAAACACTTCGTGGCACGCGCCGCGGCCTGGCGCCGCGCGCTGTCGGCCGCACCGGGCCGGCGCTGGGCGCTCTATCTCGACGATCCCGCCGAGTTCGCCGCCGCGCTGTTTGGCGCGTGGTACGCAGGCAAGCATGTGTTGCTGCCCGGCGATGTCCGTGCCGAAACGCTGGCTGCGCTGCGCGCGCAGAGCGATGGCATGGCTGGCGAGTTTCCAGACGGATTGATGCCGGTTGACGATCACGAGGGTGTTGCTGACGCGTCGGCATGGCCCCCACTGGCGACGCACGATACATGGGTCACGTTGTTCACCTCGGGCTCGACCGGAGAGCCGACCGCCATCGACAAGCGTCTGGCACAGCTCGATGCCGAGGTGCACACGTTGCAGCAGGCATTCGGCCACCGTTTTCCCGCCGATGTGCGCGTGCTGTGCACGGTGTCGCACCAGCATATCTACGGCCTGCTGTTCACCGTTCTCTGGCCGCTGGCCGCGTCACGGCCGATGCCGGCCACGCGGCTTGCGTTTCATGAGGAACTGGTGGCCGCATGCCAGTCCGATGGCCGGCCCGCAGTACTGGTCAGCAGTCCGGCGCATCTGAAGCGCATTCCTGGCGCACTGGACTGGAGCGCTTCGCAGCAGGTGCTGCAGGGTGTGTTTTCGTCCGGCGGTCCATTGCCGCCCGAGGCCGCGGCAGACGCGCTGCGTTGCATGGGCCATTCGCCAATCGAGGTATTCGGCAGTTCCGAGACCGGTGGCATTGCCTGGCGCCAGCGCGCGGTGCAGGCCGACCGCTGGACCGCAATGCCCGGCATCGCATGGCGTCTGCAGGACGGTTACCTCGCGGTACGCTCGCCGCATCTGGCCGACGATGACTGGTACGTTTGCGCCGACCGTGCGCTGCCCGCGGGGGCAGACAGCTTTGTGCTGGCCGGTCGCGCCGACCGCATTGTCAAGATCGAGGAAAAGCGCATCTCGCTGACGCAGATCGAACAACGCCTTGGCACGTCCGGCCTGGTGCGCGAGGCACGCGTGGTGCTGATCGAGCTCGATGTGGGCATGCGCGTGGCTGCGGCAGTGGTGTTGGGCGATGCCGGGCAGGCGTTGTACGATGCCAGTGGCCGTGGTGCGGTGACCAGTGCCTTGCGCCGGCATCTTGCAGAGGCTGTCGATGCAGTGGCGCTCCCGCGCCGCTGGGCCTGTCTGCAGGCACTGCCTTGCAACGCGCAGGGCAAAACCACCGAAAGCATGCTGCGCGACGTGTTCCGCCGTACGCTACCGGCCGTGCAGTGGCTCGAAGGCGACCACGCGTCGGCCACGGCCGAGCTCGATGTGGCTGACGATCTCGCGGTGTTCGACGGACATTTTCCTGGCACGCCGATCGTGCCCGGCGTGGCGCAGGTGGACTGGGTCATGGCGCTTGCGCCGCAGAAGCTTGGCGTGCCGCCGCGCGACCGCTTCGCGCGGCTCGATACGCTCAAGTTCCAGTCGGTGATCCGCCCCGGCAGCAAGGTGCGGATGGCGCTGACCTGGCAGCCCGATGCATGTGTGCTGGGCTTTCGTCTCACGTCCGAGGCGGGTCCGCACGCCAGCGGCAGGATCGTTTTTCATCCCGAAACTCCGACCCCATGAGTGCCTCGTTCCGACCCGTCGTGCTGGTGCCGGTCTACGACCACGAAGGCGCAATTGGTGCCATGGTCGATGCCATCCTCAAGCATCCGTTGCCGTGCCTGCTGGTAGACGATGGCAGCAGCCCCACCTGCGAGCGCGTGCTGCGCGACATCGCGAGCGCTCACCCCGAGCGTGTCCAACTGGTGCGCTTGCCTCAGAACCAGGGCAAGGGCGGCGCGATCATGGCCGGGTTTTCCGCGGCGGCTGAACTTGGGTATACGCACGCGTTGCAGATCGATGCCGATGGCCAGCACGATGCCGATAGCATTCCGCAATTCGTGAAGCTGGCACAGGCCGATCCGGCGGCGATGATCTGCGGCCATCCGGTCTACGATGAATCGGTGCCGCGCCATCGGCTCTATGCTCGCTACCTCACGCATGTCTGGGTATGGATCAACACGCTGTCGTTCCAGATCCGCGATTCGATGTGCGGGTTGCGCGTCTATCCGCTCGCGGCGGTCACGCGGCTCATGCGCGAGCAACGCCTGGGCCGGCGCATGGAGTTCGATACCGAGGTGCTCGTGCATCTGGTCTGGCGCGGCGTGCGCATCGTCAACGTGCCAACGCGCGTTACGTATCCGTCCGACGGGGTGTCGCACTTCCAGGCCTGGCGTGACAATGTGCTGATCTCGCGCATGCATACCCGGCTGTTCTTTGGCATGGTGGTGCGCATGCCGCGCCTGTTGTGGCGCAAGGTGGCGGCATGAATCCGGCCAGCCCGAATCCGGCCAGCGCAGCGCGCCCGGTGCCATCGCGCCACTGGAGCGCCATCGGCGAGGTCACCTGCGTCTGGGGCGTATGGTGCCTGTACTTCCTGTATCGACTGTTTGGCCGCGCGCTGTTCCGTCTGGTCGTGTACCCGGTGGTGACCTGGTACTGGCTGACCCATCCGCTGGCAAGGCGCTCGTCGCTGGACTTCCTGACCCGCGTGGAGCACACCGCCGGCACGATCGGCACGCGCCCCACGTGGCGCCACACGCTGCGGCATCTGTTTTCGTTCGCCGATACGTTGCTGGACAAGCTGCTGGCCATCGGCGGCCGCTACCGGTTTGGCAATGTCATCCGCGAAGGCAACGAGGTATTGCTGGAACAGATCGCGCGTGGGCAGGGCGGCATCATCATGACCGCGCATATGGGTTGCCTGGAGCTATGCCGCGTGCTGGCCAACCAGCGCAATGGCATGCGCCTGACTGTGCTGGTGCACACCGCGCACGCGGAACGCTTCAACCGGATCCTGTCGCGTATCGACCCGAAGTCGGGGGTCCAGCTGTATCAGGTCGACGATATTTCCCCCGCCACGGCGCTCGAGCTGACCAGCAAGGTGCAGGCCGGCGAGTTCGTGGCGATTGCCGGTGACCGCGCGCCGGCGCATGGCGGGCGCGCGGTGAGGGTGCCGTTCATGGGCGCGCCGGCGCGCTTCCCGGTGGGGCCCTACGTGCTGGCGTCATTGATGCGCTGTCCGCTGTATGCCATGGGCTGTGTGCGGCATGGCAACGGCCATCTGCTGCGTTTTACGGAACTTGCGCGCGAAGTATCGCTCCCACGGGCTAACCGCGAAGCGGCGCTGACCGCGCTGGCCACCTCGTATGCCGCATGGCTGCAGGCGCTGGTCGTGCAGTCGCCGTTCGACTGGTTCAACTTCTATGAATTCTGGGCCGACGAGCCGGTACGTGCCGGCCGCCAGGACGCGCGCCAGCCGTAGTGGCCCCGTTCCGACCCCATTGAACCGCCATGTCCCAAGTCATTCATCACGCCATCACACTGACGCCGGCCTTTCACGACCTCGATCCCATGAACGTGGTCTGGCACGGCAACTACATCCGTTATTTCGAGGTGGCGCGCTGCGCGTTGCTGCAGAAGATCGACTACGACTACCCGCAGATGCGCGACTCGGGCTTTGCATGGCCGGTCGTGGACCTGCGCGTGAAATACGTACGGCCGCTGGTCTACGGGCAGGCGGTCGAGGTCCACGCCAGCATCGTCGAATGGGAGAACCGGCTCAAGATTGAATACGAGATCCGTGATGTGGCGTCGGGCCAGCGTCTGACCAAGGGCTATTCGATCCAGGTGGCCGTGGACATGAAGACGCAGGAAATGCTCTACGTGAGCCCGTCGATCCTGTTCGAGAAACTGGGAGTACAACCTTGAAGCGCCGGCACATGCTGAGGCACCTGGCTGCTGGTGGTATTGCGCTGGCACTGCTCGGGACCATGCCGGTACATGCGGAAGACCTGCTTGGCGGCGTGGCCGTGCGCCTGGTCGATGCACCCGTGATTCACGGTCAGTTCGAACAGACGCGCAAGCTGGCGGGGTTCAGCAATCCGCTGGTGTCGCGTGGCGATTTCGTGCTGGCGCGCGGTCGTGGCGTGGTATGGAACACGCGTGACCCGTTCCCGTCGAGCCTGCTGGTGACGCCCGAGAAACTGGTGATGCGCGGGGCGGATGGCAAGGTGCAACAGCAGATGCAGGCCGACAGCCAGCCTGCCATGCGCGTGGTGGGCGAGTCGATGATCGCGGTGCTGCGAGGCGATCTGCGCAGTCTGCAGGCGCGTTTCGATGTGAAGGGCAAGCTGGTGGGCAAGGCTGGCTGGACGCTTGTGCTGACGCCGCTCGACGCGGGTATGCGACGCGTCTTTACCCGCATCGAACTGGCCGGCGACCGCTTCGTGCGCAACGTACGGCTGGAAGAGGGCAGTGGCGACAGTACCGTGGTGCGCATGATCGATCCGTCGGCAGCAGACAACCTCAGCGCGGCCGAGGAGCAGCGCTTTGAGTGATATGGCAGGCGGCGTTGCGATGCGCAGCGGACTCTCACGGCTGGAACGCTGGCTGGCCATTGGCTGGCTGGTGCTGGTGCTGGCGCTGGTAGTGCACCAGTTCCAGTTCTGGCGCGCATCGCGGCTGGACACCGATGTCATGGCGCTATTGCCAACCAGCGAACGTACCGCTACCGCCGACCGTGTGCTGCGCCGCCTGGCCGATGGGGTGGCAAAAGAGGTGGTGGTGCTGGTGGGCAGCGACGACTGGGCGCGCACGCGCGCGGCGGCGCAACGCTTTGGTGCGACCACGGCGCGCCAGGCCGATCTGCTCAAGCCGGTCGACAAGATCGATGCATTCGACTTCGACGCCGCGCTGGCGTTCTACCGGCCGTGGCGCGACCGCTTGCTGACGGATGCCCAGCGCCGGCAGTTGCAGGACGCCAATCCCGACGCGCTCGCGCAGCAGGCGCTGACACGCCTCTACCAGTTGTCCACTGGCCCGCGCCTGACCGATTGGGCCGCCGATCCGCTCGGGTTATGGCAAGACTGGTGGTTGTCGCGCGCAGCGGTCACGCGTGTGCATGAGCGCGACGGACTGGCCACGCTGTCGGGCGATGGCAAGGAATGGGTGCTGCTGTCATACCAGATCACCAGGCCAGCCTTCTCGGTCAGCGGCAATACCGAATACGGCGACCTGCTCAAGGCAGCCGAGGCGGCGGCGAAGCACGGTGACGCCAGCGTGCGCGTGATTGCCGCCGGCATTCCACTGCATGCCGAAGCTGCTGCTGCACAGGCCAACTGGGAGATGAACGTGATTGGCTGGGGCTCGCTGGCGGCGGTATTGCTGCTGGTGTGGCTGGCTTTCCGCTCGCTGCGGCCCATCGTGCTGGTGGGACTGTCGCTGCTGGTGGGCACGGCTGCGGCCATTTCCGCCACGGCCATTGTGTTCGACCGGGTTCATCTGATCACACTGGTGTTCGGCGCGAGCCTGGTAGGTGTGGCCGAAGACTTCGGCATTCACTACTTTGTCACGCGCCAGGCGATGGCGCGCGCGACGCCGCCTTCGGTGATGCGCTTCCTGCTTCCGGGAATGGCGCTGGCGTTGCTGACCAGCGTGGTGGCGTACCTGGCGCTTGGCATCGCCCCGTTCCCGGGACTGCGTCAGATGGCGTTGTTCTCCGCGGTGGGACTGGTGGCGGCGTTCCTGACCGTGGTGTTCTGGTTCCCGCTGCTGGACCGCGGCACGCTGCACCAGACCCGGTTGTCGACCTGGCTCGCGGATAGCCTCTCGCGTTGGCCCCGTGTGCGCAATGACCGAAACACCTGGCTGGCATTGGCCGCGTTGGCGCTGTTCATCGTGCCCGGTGTCTGGCAGGTGAATATCGTCGATGATGTGCGGCAATTGCAGAGTTCACCGCCCGCGTTGATCGAGGCCCAGCGCGCGGCCGGACGGCTGTTGGGGACGCCGAGCCCCGCGCAGTTCGTGCTGGTGCGCGGCGCCACGCCTGACGCGGTGCTGGCCAACGAGGAGGCCGTCAAGGCCCGGCTGGCCGACGCGATGCAGCGCGGCGATCTGCAAGGCTTCGTGGCCGTCTCCGATTGGGTGCCATCCGCCACACGTCAGCGTGCCGATGCGGCGCTGGCCGACCGGCAGGAAGTTGCCGTGCGTCAACGGGTGGCCAAGGCACTGGGCGGTAGCATCGCCGCGCCCGATGCATCCGATGGCAACGCCGTGCTGACGTTGTCGGCGTGGCTCGCGCACCCGGTGTCGGGCACGTTGCGCCACCTATGGCTTGACCGTGAGGGCAGTGGCTACGCCAGCGTGATGCTGCTGCGCGGGCTTGAGAAGCCGGCCGTCATGCCCGGCATTGCCGAAGCCGTAAGCGAGGTTCAGGGCGCGGAATGGGTCGATCGCATTGCCGATCTGTCCGGGTTGCTGCATCACTATCGCGTGCTGATGAGCTGGTTGCTGCTGGCCGGCGCGGCTGGCGTGGCGCTGCTGCTGGGCTGGCGCTACGGACGTGCCGGGTGGCGTGCTCTGGTGCCGACGCTGCTGGCGGCGGCCTTCAGCGTTGCCGTGCTGGGCTGGCTGCACGTACCGCTGCAGCTCTTCTCGGTGCTGGCGCTGGCGTTGCTGCTCGGGGTAGGAGTGGACTACGGCATCTTCCTGCTCGAGCATCCCGGCGACGGCGTGTCATGGACGGCAATCGTGCTCGGCGCGGCCAGCACGTTGCTGGCGTTTGGCCTGCTGGCGCTATCGTCGACGCCGGCGCTGCATGCGTTTGGCATGACCATGCTTTCCGGCGTGGGTGCGGTCTGGGTGCTTTCGCCGTGGTTCAGGCCGGCCGCCCCAGCTAACGAATAACAACACAAAACAGGGTTGATCCAGATGAAGACGGAACAGGTTGATGTACTGATCGTTGGCGCCGGCCCGGCGGGCTCGGTGGCGGCAGGCCTGCTGCGCAAGCGCGGCATCGAGGTACTCGTGATCGAGAAGGAGACGTTTCCGCGTTTCTCGATCGGCGAGAGCCTGCTGCCGCAAAGCATGGAGTACATCGAGGAGGCCGGCATGCTGCAGGCCGTGGTCGAGGCGGGCTTCCAGTACAAGAATGGCGCGGCGTTCTCGCGTGGCGGCCGCCATACCGATTTCGATTTCCGCGACAAGTTCTCGCCCGGCTGGGGCACGACCTATCAGGTGCAGCGCGCCCATTTCGACGATGTGCTGATTCGCGAGGCCGCGAAGCAGGGGGCCGAAGTACGCTTCCGCCATGTGGTGGAAGCTGTGGACGTCAGTGGCGCGCAGCCGCTGGTGACGGTGCGTGATCCGGGCGGCAACGCCTATGCGGTGCAGCCGAAGTTCCTGCTCGACGCCTCGGGGTTCGGACGAATCCTGCCGCGTCTGCTGAAGCTGGAGTCGCCGTCGAATTTCCCGGTGCGCTCGGCAATCTTCACGCACGTGGAAGACCACATTCCCGTTGGCAGCTTCGATCGCAACAAGATCCTGATCAGCGTGCATCCCGAGCACGTCGATGTCTGGTACTGGACCATCCCGTTCTCCAATGGACGTTGCTCGCAGGGTGTGGTGGCCGAGAAGTCCTTCCTGGACCGTTATCCCGGCGACGAGATGGCCAAGCTCAAGCAGTTGGTCAGCGAAGAGCCGCATCTTGCCAGCGTGCTCAAGGACGCGAACTGGGATACCCCGGCGCGCCAGATCGTCGGCTATTCGGCCAACGTCAGTTCGCTGTGGGGCAATGGTTTTGCGCTGCTGGGCAATGCCGGCGAATTCCTCGATCCGGTCTTCTCGTCGGGTGTGACCATTGCGTTCAAGTCGGCCAGCCTGGCAACCGCATGCGTGGCGCGCCAACTGGCCGGAGAAACGGTGGACTGGGACGCCGACTATGCGAAGCCGCTCAAAGCCGGTGTCGATTGCTTCCGCACGTTCGTCGAGGCCTGGTACGAGGGGCGTTTCCAGAAGGTGATCTTCCATCCCGACGCGACGCCGGAGATCCGCCAGATGATCTCGGCGATCCTGGCGGGCTATGCGTGGGATCGCAAGAATCCATTCGTGGCCGAATCGAAACGGCGCCTTAGTGTCCTGGAGCAGCTTTGCACGGTTTGAGCTTTAGATCTTCGCTGGCCGCTTGCCTGGTATCGCTGACGGTACTGGGCGGCTGCGCATCGGTCATGCCGCCGGTTGTTGCGCCGGCAGGCAGCACGCCGTCAGCCGTTGCCAACCCGGCTGCCGCGCCACTGCTGCGGCTGCCGCCGGCATCGCTGGGCAAGACGCTGAACCTGCAGCAGCAGATCACGGTGCAATATCCGTCGCCACAAGGCGAACAGACGCGCGACATGCTGGCGTTGCTGGAGGCAGACGCCGCTCACACGCGACTGGCCGCGGTGGCGGGTGGACAGGTTCTGGCGCGTCTGGACTGGGACGGCAAGGACCTGCGCGTGACGCGTGCGCCGTGGGCACCCCCGGAGCTGCTGCCCGAGCGTATCCTCAGTGATCTGCAGTTGTCGTTGTGGCCGGTTGCGGCCATCCAGGAGGCGCTGCCGGCGGGCTGGCGCGTGGATGTGTCGTCCGGCATGCGGCAGCTACGGGCCGGCGACGAGGTAGTGGCGGAGATCCGATACCCGGATGCGCGGACGACGGTATTCGTGCAACGCCGCGACGGCTACCGGCTGACGATTCGCACACTGCAGGGGCAAGGGGAAGCGCGATGACGATCTACATGAACGCGATGAACGTGATCTGCGCGCTCGGCAACGGTAGCGATGCCGTGCGCGCGGCGCTGTGGCGTACCGATGGCCCGAGCGGTGGCGAAACCACCGACCGTTATACGCCGGGCATGCCATTGCATCTGGGCACCGTGCGCGAGCCGATTGCCGCCACCGATCTGCCCGTGGACGTTGCGCCGGGGCTGGTGAGCCGCAACAACGCGCTGCTGGACCGGACCCTGGCCGCGCTGCGTCCGGCGGTAGAGGCCGCGATTGCGCGCGTGGGCCCGCAGCGCGTGGCTATCGTGCTTGGCACCAGTACCTCGGGCATCAGTGACGGCGAGGTTGCCGTGCGCGAGCGCGCCAGCACCGGCGCATGGCCGGCCGCTTTCCACTATGGCCAGCAGGAACTGGGCTCGCCGGCGCAGTACCTGGCGCTGGCGCTCGGTGTGGCAGGCCCGGCCTATACGATTTCCACGGCCTGCTCGTCCAGCGCGAAATCGCTTGCCGCCGCCGCGCGACTGATCGGGCAGGGCATTGTCGATGTCGCCATCGCGGGAGGCGTCGATACGCTGTGCGCGTTTACGATCGCCGGATTCCGCTCGCTCGAATCGGTCAGCGCGGTACGTTGCAATCCGTTGTCCGTGCACCGTCACGGCATCAATCTTGGTGAAGGTGCGGCCCTGTTCCTGATGTCGCGCGAAGCCGGTCCGGTGCGCTTGGCCGGGTGGGGCGAGACGTCGGATGCGCACCATATGTCGGCGCCCGATCCAGGCGGTGCGGGGGCCCGTACCGCGATGCAGCAGGCGCTCACGCGCGCCGGCCTGCAGACCGCCGATATCGACTACCTGAACCTGCATGGCACGGCCACGGAGCAGAACGATGCCATGGAGTCGCGCGCGGTAGCCGATCTGCTCGGCGTCGATGTGCCAGTGAGTTCCACCAAGCCCCAGACCGGCCATACGCTCGGCGCGGCAGGTTCGGTCGAGGCGGCGCTGATGTACCTGACGCTTACCGACAACCCGCATGGCCGCCTGCCGGCGCACTGGTGGGACGGCGCGGCCGATCCGTCGCTGCCTGCGCTGCATGTGGTAGGTGCCGACGAGTCGCTGGGCCGCCCGGTGCGGCATGTGATGAGCAATTCCTTTGCATTCGG
>VFQP010001218.1_pt1 | contig 36103 bp, 57 predicted proteins | sample 3512351 | NCBI WGS metagenome assembly VFQP01 (sample SAMN10412372, study PRJNA504923) | tailings metagenome | isolation source: Relicate 1 Philex TSF1 revegetated site | place: Philippines: Tuba, Benguet | collected 2017-08-29
CCCCCCACCCACCCCACCCCCCCCGCCCCCCCCCCCCCCACACACAGTACTGAAAGCTTCCCCATGCTGCTCCTCCACCAACCACACACCATACATGTGGACATGAGCACATGGGTAGGTCATTTTGGCACCCTCACCCCATTCCTGCGTGCCGTCGAGCGCCTGGGGCCCCCCGCCCCCCCCCTCCCCGTCCCCCCCTCCCTCCCCACACCCTCCCAGCCCCCCGCAGCCCTACATGGGGTGCCCTTGGACACGCTGGGGCTGGCGTCGATGCCTAGGCATGCTGATGGGAGTGTGGTAGACTGGGGGGCCCCCCTGCTGGCGGCATGGGAACATGATTTGAGTGAACAGGCTGCCTTGCGGCTGCTGGATGTGTTCATTGCACAACGAATGGGGGGGTATGAGAAGCAACGTCATTTTGCGGATGGTCGGTGTGTATCGAGGTTGAGTCCATATCTGCATTGTGGGCAGTTGTCTTCACGAATGATGATGCGCAAGTTGACAGAGGTGTGTGTTTTTGTGTGGTGGTGTGTGTTTTTGTGTGGGAGTGTATGGTTGTGTGAGTGAGTGTGTGTGTAAGAGAGAGAGAGAGTGGGAGAGTAAGTGAGTGTGTGTATAGCTTGTGCACACATGTGTTTGCTTTCAGTGTTAACAAACACCTGGACCACATACATACACATACATACATACACATACTCATGTATTACACACACTCATGTATTCCACACACTCATGTATTACACACACATATGTTCCTGTACACTACACACCCCCTATACACTGCACACCCCCTATACACTACACACACCCTGTACACTACACACCCTGTACACACACAGGCTGGTTGTCGTCAGGTCTCAAAAACATTCTATAGAAGATTGTTGTGGAGGGAATTGGCCTACTGGCAGCTCCACCTGTGGCCTACCATGCCCACACAACCAATACGCCCGCACTATGCACAACAGGCGTGTGTAGGCGTAGTGTGTGTGTGGTGGTGGGGGGGGGGATCGGTGGTGTGTGTATCAATGTGGGCGTATGGTGATGATCATGATACATGTTGTTTTATGTGTACACGTCAAGCACCACACACATTCCATACCCCACATACACATGCACACACACACACCATTCCCTGTCTCCTCACAATTCTCACCCACCCCTCCCCTTACAATTTCCCCTCCGCACCCACCCACCCCCTTACACACCCACCCCCTCAACCCCCACAGCAATGGTCAAACAACCACACCCTCCTCCTGGCATGGCAACGTGGTATCACTGGCTTCCCTCTTGTCGATGCAGGCATGCGACAACTATGGACCTCTGGGTGGATGCAGCAAAATATACGCATGGTGGTTGCCTGTTTTTTGACAGAGTATTGCAACGTGCATTGGAGGGAGGGGGCGCGGTGGTTTCATTATACGTTAGTGGATGCTGATGTGGCGATTAATTCTATGATGTGGCAGAATGCTGGGAAAAGTGGGTTGGATCAGGTGTGTGTGTGTGTAGGGGTGTGTTGTTGGGATGTGTGGTATTGTATGGAGCCCTGTAGGGGGGTTGTTGAGGCTGTATGCATGTGTTGTGGTACGCACAGATGTCAGACACAGGGGGTGGTGTATTGCATGGTGTTACAATCAAGCACACTTATATACACACACACAACACCCCATCCCACCCCCACCCACCCCAAAACAAAAAATAAACAACAGTGGGCATTCACAATACTGCCGACCAGCAAGACCCAAGACCCTACAGGGGCCTATATAAAACAATGGGTCCCTGAACTTGCCAAGCTCCCCTCTACATTCATACATGCACCATGGGAGGCCCCCCCCGAGGTGTTGGCCAGGGCAGGGGTGCACCTGGGTGTGACATATCCACATCGAATCACTGGGGAGGTGGATATGCACACATTGCAGAGGGAAAACACAAACGCGATTGCAGAGGCTCGAGCGAAAGCAACCAATCGTGTGGATGAGGGTGGGTATGACATGGTTACGGTGCCACAGGGGGCGACGGTGCGACATGATGGGGGACTGATGCGGGTGTTTACCAAGCCAGAGTATAGGAGAGCAGCGGGGGCACAGCCAGTGACGAGTGGAAAGCGTCGTCGAGGGGCTGGTGTGGGGAGGGGTGGGGGTGTGGGGAGGGGTGGAGCCAAGGAACGTGTTGTTGCTGGGCAAACGCGTTTGCCTATGCTAAAAAATGGTGTATTTAATTGATAATAATGTATTTGGTTGCTATTTTGGTTGGATTTCATGAGCATTTCATAACACATTGCAGTAAACCCTCCCTGATCACACACGATGCTTGGTTGGTTGTGGCCCTCATCAGCCAAGTCCGACCCTCAAGTCGAAGCTGCAAAACGGTGCTTTACTAAACAGCATTTGGATGCACTCTGCAAGGTCTTCAAGGTAGCGTGTGTGGAGTTGCATGGCATTTTGTTTGTGTGTTACCATGTTGGCAAGCCACCAATTACTTCACGCAGGATGGCATGACCCCTACGCAATTTACCACCTGGATACAGTTGGGTCCATCAAGGTTTGCAACACTGTACTGATATTATGAGCGAATGATCAGCATCTGATGATGACATCCCGTCCACACAGAGATGGGTGGCTCGCGCACCGGGTGGTCAGCATTCTCACCCATGGGGACGCATCTCAACACATCACATTCAACTCCTACATCACTGCCAAGGTAGGTGTGTTATGGGGGTCATGGCCACCAACACAAATCACTTGTTGCATCCATCTCCACATGCTCCCACATCATCACCCCATCAACACCCAGGCTGCAGCACTCAAGCAAGGTGATGAATCAGCAACACGTTTTGTATACAACCTCATTGGTGCCGACCCACTGCAATGCACAGATCTGCATGCTGTGGTGCATGCAGCTGTGTGCATCGCAATACCACAAGATGCGAACACAAAGTACAATGTAGATTTGTTTTGTACAGCACTTGCGCAAGGGTATGGGTGGTGTCGCGTATGTGAGAGAAACTGGTGGGTATGTGTATGCGTAGACAGGATCTCCGCACTGCACAGCACATACACACACCATGCACCCACCCACCCTAAAGAACACCCCCCCACACCCTACAAAACCCTCCCACAGCATATGCAAACAGTATGGTACAGGGGGGTTTGTTGATTACACAGCATTCCGCACCCTGTGTAAACATCAACCAGCACTGCTCCTCACCCTAAGAGGGGTACTGGATCGTGGCAGTGAGGAGGGGCCCCTTGCGTATGGGGCCCCTCATAGCGCAACAGGGCCCATCGTTGATGCAGGGCCCCTGTTGGAGGTTGGGGTGGGTGTGTCTACAGCACAGCAGCGGTTGTTGTTGCTCGATCCACTGTGGGCGTGGTGGTTGTCTGCAGGTATGTGATATGTGGGAGCGTGTGCTTGTTGTCAGTGTGTTGTGGTGGAGTGTGTTGTGGTGGAGTGTGCTGTTGTGAGTGTGGTGTTGTGAGTGTGTTTTCATGTTTTCGTGTTGATAATACTGTGCATATCACCATAAAACCACCACAAACACCATCACATAACCATCATAAAACCACCACAAACACCATCACATAACCACCACAAAGACACCACAATCACCAAACTCCTTTGACCACCACCCCCATGTATCCAAACCATCAACCACTAACGCCCTTCTACCTTCAGCGCTCCCTCAGCCAGCCAGGACGAATTGGAAGTTGTTGTACAATAGCGATATACAGGGTCGAAGTTATAGTACCATGATGACGCAAGTGGGGAACAAGGGGTCCACATTGGTGCTTGTGAAAGATACGGTATGACGGGGATGTATGAAAAGAAAGGGGAGGGTGCATGAAAACAAAAGGGAGGATGCATGAAAAGAAAGGGAAAAATGGGTGCGTGCATGCATGTTGGTCTGTATATATATATAATGCATGTATATATAATGTATATATATATAATGCATGTATATATAATGTATATATATATAATGCATGTATATATATATATATATATATATAATGCATGTATATATAATGTATATATATATATAATGCATGGATTTCACCAGAACTATGGACTTTGCACAACACACACGCACACCCCCCCCCCCCACTCTCATCACACGCGCTCATCATGCATCCCCCACAAACACACGTACACAGACAGGTGCGCTCGCAGCAGGCATCGCAAGTAGTCCATGGGTAAAGCACGGCACCTTTTATGGTGATTTCAATTGCTGTGTAGCATCCCTGCTACCCATGACCACCGTGTATCGCCCCAGTGGGGTGAATGGCAATTACCAATGGTGTGGGGTTGGGTTTCAAAACCTACCCAACGGCATAGGTGTGTGTATTTGGGTGTGTGTGGTTGTATGCGTATGGATGTATGCGTACGTACATGTATATGTATTCATGCTATGTACGAGAGAGAGCATGTGTATGTGGGTGTGAGTCAATCACCACATTCATAATCCCCCTCACACCATCCCCCCCCCCAAGGGTTTGGGGGTCAGGAACACTATTATGGACTGTTCATTGCGTCAGACATGGAGCATGGCATGTCCCGCCCATGCGCCACCTTTGCCAACCCCGACCCACTGCTCTCATCCCCCACACCCACCCTTGCGGTCGTGGAGGTGTGGCTCTTGCAACCCCTGGAAACAGAGGACGATGAGGATGGGGTGCCTGGACAACACACCAACAAGATGGGCGGAGGTACTGGGAGTGTGCTCAATACACGTGCAGCGGATCAGCACTTTATGAAGCTGGCAGGTGTTGCTTTGGATTCCAGTGCTGCGTATCGCAACAGGGTAGAGCCACCAATTGAAGAGGATTGACGTGTTTCTATATGAATCAACACTAACTGCAATTCCACCACCCCTCTGTAACATCACACGCTTATTTATAGTGCACGATGGCCCCGATGCTTGCCCTGACACTCATCCCACACGAAGCAACACTCTATGGCGAAAAACAAACCGACCCTCAACCTCGGTATCCAGCAACGCTCGAGTATAAACGACTCGTCACGCCAACAGATGCGTACAGTGTCGAACATTCCCTCAGGAATGGTCACCCCACCATCATCCCCCGCATGCTCCCCTCCCTCCCTGCCTCTGTCAAGAGCCTCACATCCCTCGTGCACAACGCCCTCGGTGAGCAAAATCCCGTGTTGGTGGCCATGACCACACAGAAACGCTACATGTTGCCAAGCAGCAACCCCCCCGTGCCTCCTGGCTCCATCTACCATGTCCGCCACCCCCCAACCAAGCTGCAAACCATGCTCCCCTCAGACGCCCTGCAATGTGCACAGACATGGAAGACGCACCAACTCGCGTTGATCACAACCATTCGCCTTGATTTGGACATGGCATCCCTCTTGCACACCCACCACGACACTGCACGCCCCATCATGCTGCACGTTGCCACGTGCATGGACCTCCTCCACCCATTGCACTACACCACCTACCCACGCCTCCTTGTGCAACTGGCAGGTCGCACACGTTGCTTTGTGGTCACCCCTGATCATGCATTTGCTGGACTGTATCCCTTTCCCGTGCACCATGCATATGACGGCTACTCCATGGTCAACTATGACGATGGCGAGTGTGGATCACAAACCCAATGGCCTCGTGCGCTGGACATACGAGGATACACAGCCACACTCTGCCCAGGACATGCGTTGTACATCCCAGCATACACGTTTGTGAGCACGCAAAGCCTCGACGCATACACGGCCGTTGCCCATGTCCCCCTCATGCAGCCCATCCTCCCACTAATCCCATATACAAGGGCCCTGGGGGCCCTGCAGGAGCCATCGCTTCTGGTGGAGAGCGTCCCACTGGGACACAGTGTGTATGTCGTGCCCCCCTTGAGCGCTGCGGGTGGTGCGGCGGCGCTGGCAGTGTCCCGGGTGGTGGAGGCGGTCATGGCGGATGCGATTGGGGATGTGGATGGCGTGCGTACGTGGCTGTTGCATGCAGCGCATGGAACAGAAGCGGTGCATGCAGACATCAACACCGTACTGGGGCATCGTGTGTGCATGGCATGCACCGAAGTGCGTCTTCTCATCGATTCGTGGTTTGGGCCAGGAGCGTGGCGGGTATTGCTTGCTGCCATGTGTGAGGATAGGCTCTCTTCAACCGCGTGGCTTGATGATACAGCAAAGGGGGCGTACTTGGGTGCACCACCCTCGACAGGGGTGTTGAAGGATGAAAAGCAAAAACACCCACTTGCTTCGAAATATCCCATGTTTTTTCCCAATCATTGAGAAATCTTATTGAATCTCTCTTATCACTCTATTGTATTGAATCTCACTTTTGATTGAGTTGCAATATACAGTTGTAACCACATGCCGCATCTGGAGTGGCGAAGCAAATGGGAGGGCGAGAGGTGTGTTTTTCATCTCTTTCCAATCTGTTTATGCTAGCAATGATTCATTCTTTCACATTGCACCTTGAAATATGGACGCTCCACACAGTCCACCCCCAGCCCATGCCCAAATCCCACCCCCACCCCACCCGACCTATGACCTCATTGCTGCTGTACAACAAGCACTTGACGAGGATGCAGGCATTCTGGGTGATGTCACATCCCTCGCAACGTATGCAATGGATGTGCGGTGGATGAATTTTATGGGGGACTTTATGATAACAATCATCAACATCCCCATTAACATGTCCACCCCATCACACACAGTGTTCCCGCCGATCGTCCAGCCACAGCCACATTTCTAGCAAAAGCACCTGGCATCCTTGCTGGTCTCGCTGTTGCAGACATTGTGTTTGAGTTGGTCGACCCGTCGTTGCGCATAGAGTGGAGGGCGGGGGATGGGGATTGCATCACATCAGGTCAATGCTTTGGGATGTTGACCGGCAGTGCACGTTCAATACTACGAGCAGAGCGTGTTGCATTGAATTTCATGCAGCGTATGAGTGGCATAGCAACAGCAACCGCAGCCGTGGTAGAGGCAGCCAAGGTGTGATGGTGGTGGTGGTGTTTGTGCGCACATGGTGTTGTGTGCATACTGTTGAATGCTGCAGCACTTCTATGTAGTGCCTTTACAAAACCCATGTGTCCACCACACCATCACCTCATCATCATCACCACCTCACATTACCTGACCATCACCATGAGCACCACATCACCCTCCCCCCCACCCCCCCACCACAGCCCCACAAGGCGCGTATTCTTGAAACCAGAAAAACAGTCCCCGGCCTTCGTCTCCCCGACAAGTGGGCGGTGCTTATTGGTGGTGGTGTCAATCACCGCATCGGTCTCTACGACATGATGATGATCAAGGACAACCACATTGCCGCCGCTGGTGGCATCCCATCAGCAGTGCGTGCTGCACAGGCGTACATCACAACCCACTCGCTCCAGGGCCTCCCTGTGGAGCTGGAAACACGAACAATAGAAGAAGTACACCAAGCACTCGAGGTTTTGCAAGACATCCCGGATTGTTGCGTCACCCGGGTGATGCTGGACAACATGACGATCCGGGATGCCAGTCAGCCGGGGGGTGTGGATGTGCGCATGCTCGCACAGGCAGTGGAGTTGTTGAAGGGGAGCAACGTGGAGACAGAAGCAAGTGGGAATGTGACACTGGAGAGCGTGCATGTGATTGCGGGGACGGGTGTGGATTATGTGTCATGTGGTGCCCTCACGCATTCTGTGGTGGCGTTGGACATTTCACTCAACATACATACGTGATGGTCGTGAGATGTTTACTGGGTAAACATGGACCGTTGTGTGTGTTGTCTGAATACACACAGATATGTTTGGGGATGGCAGAGTGCGTGCGCATACATATATCTGTGTTACACAATAAACGAAACATACCACCATTATTCCCCTTGCACAAAACGCCCCAGAAAAAAACATCAACGTGCCATCCTCCACAGCACCCCTCATCATCCTTTCCCCTTGTATTCAACACAAGGAAAACACCCATACACACTTGATTCTTCTTGGCCCTTCTCAATTCTTCTGCTTCAATATCAGCTTGTCTCCCAGCGAAAGCGCAATCCCCTGCGTTTTCGACCTGATGCGAATGTACCCCGCCAATTTCCCATCCCCTTGTTTTTCAACCGACAAATTGACCAACGCATCCTCCCCAAACACACTTTTGGCATACAGATTTGCAGCCAAAAACCCACAATCCCCCTCAAGTGCCCGGGGCGGGGTGAGGCACTTCATGTTGGTGGCTGCCATGATATGTTCTAGGAATTCACGCACATCGGTGATGGATGTGTTGACTGCCACCTTGTTTTCCCACTCAAACTCTGCCCACATGCTTCTAAACTGCACATCGGGGCACGATGCGGGGTTGATGTAGTCCATAATGTCGATGTGGATGTCATTGAGCACGACCACGTTGCGGTCTGTATGACCTGTGGTTTCGTAGACAATGTTGCCAAAGATAGCACCTGTTTCTGTGCTGGAAACCTTGATGTTGGCACGGATGGTGTTGCGTGCGCCTGCCGCCAGGGTGTAGTTTTGGGGGCGCTCGACCAGCTGTGTATTATAGGGTGTTGGGTGTTGGTATCTTGTGTGTATGTTTTGTGCATCTACTGTGAACCTACTATTGTACATCGTCTGCATCTCTTGTGAACCTATTGTACATGTGCATTGTCAACACACATCCTCTCACACACAACAACCCCTTCCCCGCAACACCCCCTTGCCCACAACACCCCCTTGCACACAACACCCCCAACCCCACACCACACCACCACACCTTGAGATCCCCCATGGTGGCCAACTCCAAACACAAGTTTTGCATAGTCTGCTGTGTTCTGTTGATGACCATGACATCCAGTACAATATCATACTGGTGCACTGTGACATAGGCTTCAGCATACACAGGGTCGCTAAACCCAGTCAGCTGAATGATGCGGTTGAGGTGACTGCCTTGTCCTTTTTCACTACCACTCTGTGTGTGGGGTGTAGGTAGGGTGTACGTGGGTGTGTATAGGGGTTGTGGGATATGAGAGTGTTGTCGGGTACATGGTGTGTACGGAGTGTGTTGGGTATACATGAGGTGTTTTGCAGGGCGTATGGAGTGTGGTGTGGGGTGTATGTAAGGTGTGGTGTGAGGTATACATGTGCCATGCAAAGGAAAGAATGGGTATCACACAAAAAAGAATACTACCACCAGCAACAGTTGCATAAAAAAACACACCCTCACCAACAACCCCCTACACATCACCACTCATAACAACACACCCATTGCAATACAGCCCCCCCCCCCCCCCCCCCCCCCCCCCCCCCCCCCCCACAACCCCCCCCCCCCCCCACAAACACACACAACCACATACCATGCCAGTAGCCCGTTGCAAGTCGGATGTGATCTCATCATCAATCTCCAATGCAGACAGACCACGTTTGTTCTTCAGGTGCACAAAATCAATCAGCTCATCAGGCTGTTGCACTTGTTCTGCCTCCTTGCGCTTGTCATCCACTGCCTCCTGATGCAGCTTTTCCTGTGAGGGAGTGTTGGTAGATGTGTAAGGGTGTTGCATGTGTAGATGTGTGTGTTTGAATGTGTAAATGTGTGTGTTTGTATATTGATACACACACACACACATGAGTCAAACCCACCAGAACATGTGCATCCTCTACATCCCCCTCAAACCCCCCACCCCCCCCCTCCCCCCCAAAAAAACTCCCCACACCAAAAGCACACAACACACCTGCAGCATGGTCACAAAGGATGACTTGCACGACTGCAGCCACACATTCGCCAACCCAGCATCCTCACTCGTCAACACCTCCACACATGCCAACATCCGATCCCGACTATCACTGTCCAATGGCTGCGTCGCCACCGACGACACCCCAAACGCCAACACCGCAGCAATCATACGCAGTGATTGTGCAGTCACTCTATGCAGCGCAGCAGGGTCCTTGATCAACCCACGGAGCCGGAGAACCAATTTGGTCAATGTGGCTGCCATGACGGCCCCCAGGAAAAACTCCCCACTTAGCAAGAGGGCCCTCATGTTGGGTTGAGAGGATGTCACCACCCCGGGAACTGGTGCCTCCACATAGGCGATTTGTGTTGCATAGCTCCCATCAGCCAACACAGCAGGGCGTGCTTTGACTTGGGGGGCTGTGGGGGCTGCGGGGCGGGTGGCATCGGCGGCAGCTTCGTCGGCGTCTTCTTCCTCGCCCAGGGTGAAGAGGGGGAGGGGGCCGAGGGACTCTTGGATTACTCGGAGTGCATTGTCGATTTCTGCCTTGCTTGTGCAATACCTATGTAGTGGGTGGAGTGGGTGGGTGGTCTGTGCAAGTGTGGTGCAGTGGGTGTGGTATGTGGGTCTTACTAGAGCATGTAATGCACATCCATGATGCCACTCATACCCACACTCCATCATCCCTCCCAAAGCACACATATACCAAGCACATATACACCACACACACACACACACACACACACACATACTCGCCAAAGATCCACAGTGCGCAGCTGCACACCCGCAAACTCTGTATCTGAGAGAAATTATCAAACAACCTCTCCAACACAGTATCATGCAGCTTGGGATTGGTCTCCAGTATCTCCCTCACAAACACAATAACATCCAGGGCACTGGCTGCACTCGAGTTGGAGAGGAAATCCATGAGGAGGTGGATCACTGTGCCAGCCACGTCTGGGAATTTGACTGCACAGTGATGCATGGCCTGTGTTTTTGTGTTGGGGGGGGGGGGAGGGGTGTAGGGGATGCATATGTGAAGGGGATGCATATGTGTAGGGGATACACCCACATTCACACCCACCCCCTCACACCCTCACACCCATCACACACCTGAATGAGCATCTGCCTGTACTCTGATGCCCGCTCCAACTCCTTGCTCTCTGTCTTGACACCCTCCTTTTTCAGCAACAGCACCACCTCATCGATGTTGCGTGCAGTGATGAGATCCAATGCAATGTCGAGGGATTTGCGACGCACGTCCATGTTGGGAGATGACAACGCACGCAAAATATCCATCACCATTTCCTGTAGTGATGTTGTGTGTGTGTGCATATACCATGTGTGTGTGTGTTTCACATACACGCTTGTTCCATGCAGCAGCACTCCCAGTGCAGTACGATGGCGATGGGTACCCATCCACCCCCCCATCCAATCCATACCTGCATAACCTCCTTGTGTCGCTTTTTCAGCTCGATGAGCTTGTCCAGCACAATCAGCTTGACATTGTTATCACTCTGGCTCACCAGCAGTTGACAGAAACAATTTGCAGCAGCACGCACTGCAGTTGGGGATTGGCTCAATGACACCAATGTCACTGCTGATTCGTACACCACGGCGGTGGATGTAGAGGTCAGCAATGCAAGGATGATTTTCAAGTAGCGAGCCTTTTCTGCTGGGTTTTGGCGGCAGATTTTTCGCACAAAGTCGAGGACTGCCATCTGCAGAATGTCACCCCACAAGGCCACATTGTCTGCTTGGGAGACGAGGTACTGCACTGCCTTGTCCTGGGTTGTTTTGTGGGTGTTGTTGTATGTGTGTAGTTCGGCCTGAAACAAAGGCAGGGTAGATACACAGCAAGGTTTGATCATCCACAACAACAAGATGGCCACAAATTGACACCATCACCACCACCACCACCATCATCACCATACACAATTTAACAGCCCCCTCAACCTCCCCTCTCACCCACCTGTGCATAGTTGCACAAAAACATGAAGGCGTTGCGCTTGGTGCTGAGATCCTGCTCGCTCTGCAACAGCTTTTCAATGAGCTCTGGTGCATCAATGAGCAGCATCTCACCCTTGGGCAGCCTGTACACGCTGTTGACGGCCAGCACTGCGTTGCGGCGTACATAGCTGTGGCGGTGCTCCAGGTTGGCGAGGATCGAGGGGATGAGCGGGTCAAGGATCTCCTCCTCCTTGATGCGACACAAAAACCGCAAAGTGACACCCCTAATGTACTCGTTGGGATGCTGGAGGTTGTTTCGAAGGTTTTGGCATATCAGAATCATCTCGGGCAGCAACTTGCCGTGGCTGTCTGTCTTGTCGATCGTCTCCAGGTACAAGAGCAGCAGCTTTTGAATGGTGTGATCCTCCGATGGCAACACATAGCGAATGATGGTGATAAACAAGGCAGGGATCTGCTCGCCATTGAGGATCATAAGAATAGCCTTTTGCATCGCCTGCACCTTGGCCTCTGTGTCGTTGCCCTCGAGCGCCTCCTTGATCTCGTTGGCAGATGCACCCTTGTCATAGTGCACCAGGAATGTGCAGGACTTTTCTATAGAGTGAGACATGGTGAGTGCTGGGGTGAATTAGTTTAGCAGCATTTGATGTGTGATCGTGCTAAGGATGATTGTGAGTGATTGTGTGAGTGATTGTTGATCAGAGTGTTGATCAGATGAATCAGGATTTCTTTACTCAGGTGGTGTGAAGTTGGTTGATATGAATTACAGCAAGGGCCAGCGCTGGTGGGTGGCATTTCATTTGCACAAAAGCTGCACACGATAGCGTTGTCGTGGGTACTGCTCCTAAAGAACGCCAACAATAATAAACGCCAAACAACACACGCAGTTGTCACATCGCATCACATGCACATCACATGTGTGGTCGCTCCCGATCAACCCTGCAGCGCTCTGATATCCACAGGGTGACTGGTATTACACCAGAAGCATGGCGTGGTGATGTGGAACGATACAGGCCTGTAGAAAATGCAGCACCGGGGTCCCATTTGATCACCGTCCATCAACGCCAACCTGGGGATGGAGTGCAGCACGTGCACGTGGCACGCTGGGGGCTGGTGCCCATGTACACCAAGCCAGACGACAAACCAGACTTTTACAGAATGGTGTGTATGTTTGGAGAGACACACACACAAACACACATAGACGAACACAATCAAACACCCACACCCACACATTGCTGTGCGTTTTTTCATAGCAACCACCACCACCATCATCACCACCACCTCGGCACCCACAGTTTAACGCACGTTCCGAGACTGTTGCTGAGAAACCAGCCTTCCGTCGTCTCATGACCTCAAAACGCTGCATCATCCTGGTCAATGGGTTTTACGAGTGGAAAAAGGAAAAAGATGGCAAGCAACCATACTACATATACGACAAGGATGCACCTCTGCTGCAGCTGGCGGGGCTATGGGACGTGTGGCACAGCGCCGATGGGCCCATGGGTATGTGGGGGGTGTTGGTTGACAGGCATCTGTGTCGTATCTATGTATCTGTGCAGTACCTATGTATCTGTGTAGTACCCACTATGTGTTCCCATTCCCCACCCCAGAGACATTTACAATACTAACCACGGACAGCGCCAAGCGCTTGAATTGGCTCCATGACAGACAACCAGTCATGCTGGTACGACAAGCACTTGTTGTTTCATGGTTGTTGTATACTCCCAGCACTTGTTGTTGTTTCATTGTTGTATACTCAACATTGTTGTATAACCAGAGCAAAAATGGCCGCCCCCTTGAACCACCCCCATGATCACGCAGATGACCCCAGAGGCACGAAACACCTGGCTCAAGGATGGCAGTATATCTGCTGAGGATTTGCACAAGCTGTGTCGTCCATTCAACGGGGACAACCTTGTATGGCATCCTGTGACGCGGGCAATGAACACTGCACAGTATCAGGGCGATGACTGTGCCAAGGAAGTGAAGAAATCCCCAGGCATTACCGCGTTTTTCAAGCCAGTGGCGAAAAAGGGCGCCGGGGATGCAGGTGCTCACACCAAGATGCTCACACCCGTAAAGCGCCCCGCTGCAGATGATGCTACCAGAGAGGAGCATGCCACGCCAGAGGTACACAATAAAAAGGTCAAACAAGAGATGACCAAAAACAGTGTGTGAGGGTGGTGCAACCTGTGAGCAAACCCACAGCAGCAGCCGCCACGCATTTTTTGTTGTTCGATACATCCAACTCAATCTTCTGTTTGTAGAAACAGTCCTATCCCAACCCAAGGCCGCAGTCCAAGGCCGCCCTTTCCTTTCCCTTGCACAGCAGCACATCACCGAGCACCGCATCGCACAATGGCTGCTGTTCGCCCCCTCGTGTCCGTGCAGGATTTGGAGGGCAAGTCTACGGAGCAGACAACATTACCAGCAGTTTTAACTGCGCCCATCAGGACAGACGTGGTGCAGGAGGTGTTTACCAACATCAACAAGAATGCAAGGCAGCCATATGCAGTCAAGTTTGAGGCTGGCATGCAGTCCAGTGCAGAATCTTGGGGCACAGGTCGTGCAGTGTCTCGTATCCCCCGTGTGCCAGGTGGTGGTACCCACCGTTCCGGCCAGGGTGCCTTTGGCAACATGTGCCGCGGCGGCCGTATGTTTGCGCCCACCAAGACCTGGCGCCGTTGGCACCGCAAGGTGAATGTCAACCAAAAGCGCTATGCTGTGTGTTCTGCATTGGCAGCCACTGCACTGCCCGCATTGGTGATGGCACGTGGTCACCGCATCGAATCGGTGCCTGAGGTGCCCCTGGTGGTTAGTGACAGCGTGGAGAGCATCACCAAGACCGCCAAGGCCCTGGATGTGTTGAAGAAGGTGTGGGGGTTGTACAATAGCAGCTGATGTGCAAGGCAGCAGCATGCTCATCATCATCATTTAACCATCATCATTCAACCATCATCATTCAACCATCATCCCGCATCTCCACCAGGTTGGTGTGGAAGCAGATTTGGACAAGGCAAAGAACAGCCGCAACATTCGTCGTGGCAAGGGTAAGATGCGCAACCGCCGCTATGTTGGCCGCAAGGGTCCATTGGTGGTGTATGCCAACGACAGCGGCATCTCCAAGGCATTCCGCAACCTGCCTGGTGTGGAGGTGGCAAGCGTAGACCGCTTGAACTTGTTGCAGGTATGTTGGAGAGGTGTTTTGTGCGATTGTAGTTTTATTCCATCGTCATCATCATCATCATCATCCAATCACACAGCTTGCACCTGGTGGTCACTTGGGTCGTTTGTGTATCTGGACCAAGTCTGCCTTTGACAAGCTGGACCAGATCTACGGCACCGCAGACACCACAAGCGCAGTGAAAAAGGGCTTCAAGTTGCCTCGCAATGTGATGACCAACAGCGACCTGGCTCGTCTCATCAACAGCGATGAGTTGCAGAGCATTGTCAACCCACCCAAGGCACCCACTGGCAACCGCCGGGTGCTCAAGAAGAACCCTCTCAAGAACTTTGGTGCCTTGGTCAAGCTCAACCCTCATGCCAAGGCAGCAAAGCGCACAGCACTGTTGGCAGAGGTATGGTGATTTTTTTGGAAGTTGATTGTTGTGCATTGTGTTGTGCATGACATCCATTTGTTCTCATGTACACCAATCACACACCAATTACACACCAATCTACAACAGGAGAAGAGCAAGGCCAACCGTGCAGAGCGACTCAAGGCCAAGCGTGCTGCACGCAAGACAACCAAGCATGTGGGCAAGGAGTTTTACAAGTCGATGATTCAGGATGCACCATACCAGGGCGAGGATTACGAGGTGTTCAGCACATGGCTGGGGACAACACAATAGATGGTGGTTTTTTGTTGCCCATGGATGTGTTTTGTAACATCAGCTTAAGCAATTTCAATGAGCATTGTACAACTGTCCGGAAGTAGAGCGTTGTACAAACCAGGGGGGTATTCATCTCTACCAAATGCCAACATCCGTTCAATTGGATGGATGCAATCCTCCCCCCACTTCAACAACTGACTCAATGATGACAACCCATTGACAACAACCCATTGACAACAATAACACTCCACCATGCCATTGCTACAACGCAAGCCGTTTGAGCCAGTGGCTGTGCCAAACGAATCGGATCTTAGAGCAAGCAACAAGGAATGGTTTTTTGTGCGAGCCACGGGTGAGGCCTATGATGATTATGCGCAGTATGTAAAACGCATGCAGCTGCTGCGTTCACGTGTATGGAGCTGCCGTTTTTCGGGCAAGGGCAAGCTTACTTTCGATGAAGCAAGCAGGGAGGAGGAGCGATGGCGTGCCATGCTCACCAAGGTGAGCATTGATTGTGGGGTGGCTCACAGGGGATGCGTATGCGTACGATGGATGTTGGCTGGGGACTGATCACCATCAACATCCGCCACAGTTTCCTGCGGAGCTCGAGTCCCAAATCTTGCACCTTGTACACCATCATGTCTCTTCTCTCGATCAGCTTGTCAACAAGGTGTATGATGCACTCAAGCCAGTCGCACCAGCCGAATCCCCCGCCGCCCAGGGCAAGGAAAATGAGCAGGCAGCCGAGGCACCTGCTGCCCCAGCTCAGGTGTCTGCCCCAGCAGCCAAGGGGCCCAAAGCACCCAAGCATCCCCTCAACAAGCAGCTCACCCGCTGCTGGATCATCGAGGTGTGTTTCTGTATTATTTGTTTGCGTTGCTCAGTGTATTATTTGATTGCATTGCACACAAACACCACCACCATATAACACAACAGAATTGTCAGCAGCATGATTTAGTGGAGAATAAGAAGCTGTGGGCAGCAAATGCAGATTTGGCAGCCAAGCATGGTCTCCCTCAAGCCATCCCTGATGCATTTGTGTTGAAAAAACCAGCAGCCAGCAAAGGTGGGTCGAGGGATGATGTTGTGTGTACCGTATGGTGTGCAGATGGTGTATGCATGTGATGGGTTGTTGTGTATGGTGGGTGGTACTGCATACAACCTTGAACACTTGCACACATGTAGCAATGCCTACACCCTACATACACCTACACATAGTGGCTGGTGCTGCAGGGAGCCCCTCACCCCGCAAGCCCATCAAAAAGGGACCCCGTACAATGGAGGTAGGGTGTGTTTGATGGGGTGTGTGATGGTGGATGGTGATGGTGGGTGTATTGTACGTATACTGTTGGATGAACGGGTAATGTTGTACACACCAGCTGTATACAGTATACGCTCTTTACATACACACCCACACGTGTATTCTCATCACGTGTATTCTCATCACACACCCAGGAGCAAGCAGCTGCTATGACTGCTGGGTCTGTTCGTCATGTTGCCTTCACACTACTCAAGGATGCTGGTCGTGCTGGGTGCACTGCTGCTGAACTTGCAAAGAGGGCAGTGGAGAAGCAAGTGTGGACAGAAGAGGATGCGAAAACCAAGAGCAAACAGCTTGGGACGGTATGTGTGCAGTGATGGTGGTGTGTGTGGTGGTATCATGCGGTGTGCAGGACATGTTTGTGATGGCAGTATGCACAGCATGATGGCATACACATATCATTTCAGTCACAAGTGCAACACCACCTCATACACATACTCCATGGTGCCCACCCTCTTCCTTCTATACCATCCCCCACAACACCATGCAAACCCACATCAGGTACTGAGCGCCAACCCTGAGATTTTCGCTCGGCGTGACAAGGGTGTATATGCCCTTGCAGTGCTCATCCCAGGCTACTATAAAGAACTTGACAGGAAGACGGCCTTGTCCCTCAGCAACACGACACCCACCCAGGGGGCCCAACAGGGGGCCCCTCGACAGGGGCCCCCCAAACGCAAGGCCCCCTCTGCAGAAGAGGCCGCGGCAGCTGCTGCGGCAGATGCGGCAGCGGCGGCTGCAGCAAAGGAGACAGATCCCCTGGCCAAGGCAACACTGTTGGTGGAGGCTGCACAGCAGCGTGTTTTACAGCTCAAGGCCAATGTGAAGCAGGTGATTGGTGATTGTGTGGTGTGTGGGTGGGGTGGGGTGTGTATTGTGTGGATGGGGTGGGGGGGGATGTATGGAGTGTGTGTGAGGGTATGCATCATACACTACTGTGAGTAATTCATGAATGCACATGCATGCAAGTACAAACACCCACCCCAGTGTACATACACCCCCACTCACACCCACACCCACACTCACATACACAGGATGAACAACACCTACAAGCAGCACGCCAAGCACTCGAAAAGGGCCCCTCTTCCGCCACATCAGCAGGGGCCAGTTCCCCCAAGGACCCAGCAGCAGCACAGAGAGCAAAAGCAGCAGAGGTGGCACGACAGCAAGATGCACTGGAGGCATTGCGGAGGCAGGTGGCCATGGCGGAAAAACAGCTTTTGGATGCGCACAGGCAGCTCAGCAAGTATGTGTGGTTGTGTTATCATTAAATGTGTGTGTGTATGTGTGTGTGCATTATATGCACATTATCATGAGTAAGGTTTATGCAATACTATCTATCTATGTATGCACACACATGGTTCATACACACCACTATACACCCACCCCACTGTACACCCACGCACCACTGTACACCCACGCACCACTGTACACCCACGCACCACTACACCCCACTATACACCACCTTACCACTACACCCACGCACCACTACACACAACCACCACTCTACTCTCACCCACGCACCACTATACACCCACGCACCACTACACACACACCACTCTACTCTCACCCACGCACCACTACACACAGGGAGCAGGCACATGCTGATCGCAGGCGTGCCAAGGCAGAGGCAGAGGCTGCCAGGCAAGAAGCGAAGAAGTACCCAATGGAGGATATGCAACTGCTTGCTGAACTCACAGACAAGGCTAAAGAGGTATGTGTCGTGTGGATGTACGAGTGTGTGTGGATGTACGAGTGTGTGTAGATGTATGAGTGTATATATATACCACCCCACGTTGTATACCCCCGTGCACCTCCCCCCCTCCCCCCCACCCACAGGCTGGTCAGCCCCTGCCCCCCCCCGAGGTTCCCACATTCACCACACGATACAATCACGAGGAAAGCAACCGTCTCCTCACAGCACTCTATGTGGCTGATTTCCTGAGTCAATTTCTCAAGCCCCTTGCCACCTGTGAGGGGCCCCTTTCCGAGGCGTTGGAGGTGTCTGTGGAGATGGATGAGGATCTACCCAGTAGCATGACCCTGGGTGTGTTGGATGACATGTTGGGTATAGGTAGGTGGGGGGGGGGGATGAGGATGAGGATGGGGGTTTTGTATGTGGTGTGTGTGTATGTGGTGTGTATGTGGTGTGTATACTGCATGACTCGACAAGTATGCGCATTGCACACACATTGTACGCATTGTTGTGAACACATTGTTAATACATTGTAATTCATTCCCCACACATTGTAACCCCCCCCCCCCATGTCATTCACAGGGTTGCTCACCACCACCACCAACGATACCCCTCCACCCCCCCCACGAAACACCACATCCCTGTATGCCCTCTACGTCACCCTCCTACGCGCAATCATCGACCACCACAATGCAGGGCCCCTCTTTGAGCTGTGGTACAAGCTGTTACATGGTGCTACATGGCCAGAGGTGCTGCGCCGATATGTAGCACACAAGGGTACCCTGGAGCAAACCATGGTGCCTGATGCTGTCAAGCTGGTGTGTGCCCTCTTGGCTGGGGGGGATGCGGATTCGTTGCACTGTGATCAACACCTGGTGCTGTTGCAGTTTTTGTGCAACGAGGCATTGGATACAGAGTGTGTGCGTGGGCTTTTGGAAGGTATGTTGTTTTGGTGTGTGATTTTTGGGGGGGAAGCATGTCAAACGGTGATGTGTCATGTGTGATGCAAGGGTGGTGCCATGAGAAGGCTGTGCAGGAGAGTTTCTGTACAATACAGCTGTAAAGGAGAAAACACAACACACACACACACAATTACCACCCAACCTCCAGATCGTCTGGAGCAGGCTGATGAAGCAAAACGCGAGTTGAGGGAAGCAATGGGGGAAACACGCAAACGCTTGCGGGATGCCATGGATGGGGAAAAAGAGGAACGACGCAAGCGTAGGGAGGCAGATGCAGCACGCAAGGAGGCATTGCTGGTGCGTCGACAGCAGCTTGAGGAGATGCGTGCTGCTGCAGAAAAGGAGGGCAAGGTGTGTGAGATTGGTAGGAGTGTGATGGATGATGATTACATGTGAGGGTTGGCGTACACTTGTCATTCTGTCGTACACTTGTCATGCTGATCCCATATGCACACACACACATTTATAGGAGCTCCCCCCCGACCTGCTCAAGCAGCTTGTGGAAGAAGATGTCGAGGCATCCCACGCAGATGCAATGGACGTCGACCCACCCTCCTTTCAACTGCCACCCGAGCTGCAGGAATACACTGGCAAGCCCAACGACAGGAAAGCCCAGCTGCAATTTCGACAGGCACAGCAGGCCGCACGCAAGCGATTGGACAAGGAGCGCGCCAAATGGCAAGCAGATCTCCGGGCCCGTGAACGCGAGCGAGAAGCAACAGCACGTGCAGAAGCAGAAGCACAGCGTGCCCTGCAAAAGGAAAAGCTCAGCGCGCAGGATATGTTGGCAAAGCAGCAAGAGGCGTATGACAAGGTGGTGGATCGACATGCTATACGTCGTGCACCACTTGGGTGGGATCGGCACTACCGTGCGTATTGGGTGGGGCTTGCAGGCCAAAAGGGCGTGCTGTATTGCCAGGTGTGTTATTTTGGGGGGGTGATGCGGGAGCACGGAGCACCACACAAAGGACAATCAAGGGACGCCCTCTATCCTTGCTCCCACAGGATCCTGATGGTACACTGGCACGTGCCACCACTGTGTCAGAGGTGGAAGCAATGGTGGATGTCTTGGATCGCAGGGGCCTGCGTGAGGGGGCCCTGCTTGATGCGATGGACAAGCACAACATCCTCGATATGCTCTCCCGTGCAGAAAAACGCCAAGCTGAGACGAAACAACCGGCTGTTGTGGAGCGTGTGCAGCCATCTCGTCGTGGAAAGCCGCAGGGCAAGGCCGCCAAAGTGGATGAGGTGGATGATGATGATGAGGGTGCACACCCCACAGTGGAGGCACAGGCAGCAGAATATGCTGCTGCGGCACTCAAACGGCTGGCAGTAGTCCTTCGCAAGCTGAAATGCAAGTGCCCTGGTACAACATGGAAGGCATTTGAGGGGGAATTGGCATCTGTGGAAAAAGGGAATGCTGATGTCGAGGGTGATATGTATGCGTGGCTCAAGCAACGTGCACTGGCACTGGAGGGCTGCATGTATGCTGTGAGTAAAGATGCAAAGGAAGAGGCGCGTGAAGAGACGCCCAGCGAGGAGGTATCGTGTGTGGGTGGAAAGGGGGTATGATGTATGCACCACTTTCAGATACCCACCACCACCATCCCAGGAGGAGGATAACGATAACGAGGCACCAGAAGACATGCTGATGTCCCCTGGCACCATGGTGGTCACTATGGCTGAGGAGTTGGACAAGGAGGCGGGGACCCGTCGGGAAAAGGGGCGTCTGTGGGGCACACGCAAACAGCGTGACTTGTGGTTGGCTGATGTACAAGGCGCTGCTACGCTTGCCCGGGTTGCATACTGTGCAGGGGCATTGGAGGAGGTTGGCGATGGGTTTGTGCCTGTTGTGGGCAGCAAGTGATGAGCACATGAAATGCACACTGACTGTTTTGTTGAATAATATCTACAAAACCCCTTTTAACAACCATCCCCGATCTCTTTTTTCTATTCGCACACGGCCCCTCACGCCCCCTTCCCCCTTTTTGAGAGTAGAGAGCTGTGTGTGAGAGATACCATCCACGTGGGATTGCCATCAACCAACTGCGCATCATCTTCTGGCGTCTGCTACTATATGCAGCACATGATGACGGTGTCCAGTAACGTCGTAACGTCACCACAGCTCAAGCGAGCAGCATCTTCACACATATTCGAGCTGGATGACATTGATACATTCAAGGTGCTCGCACGTGTGCTGTACATGTCGTTCCTGCAAAACCCGCACTTTGGCATCCTCTATGTCGTGTTAGCATACCCGGGGTGTTGTTTTGGTCACGGAAAGGCTTGCAGTCACCCAATTGGCCATCACGTGTTTCCATTTGCTGACACATACAGAGCACCAAGGAGTCTCAGAGCGGGGCGCTGGCCCATGCGACAACCTCGGTTGCCTCCCTTGCACGTAACAGGGGGGCTTTCGACAAGGTACGTATTGCCCCCGTGGTCCACGGGGTTTCTCACGGTGAATTGTTGCAGGTTGAACGGTTGCAACAGTGCAAGGGTTGAACGTATGCTCCACCCAAATCACCACAGCTCGAGAACGACGTGATTGAGATCCTGGCAGCATTGGAAAAAGCAACGTCCCACCCGCCAGCGGTGCATCAAGTCGCTGTCCTCCTCCAGCTGCAAGGCTACCAGGCATTTGTGCGCCGTGCCACTGGCCCCAAGGGAGTAGACGGGTGCTTGCGCACGCTGCGCCACTCGTTCATCGTCGTCACAGACTTGCCTTGTGTCAGCAAAACAGAACCCGCCACTGCCCTCGTAGACATTGCCTTTCGGGAGCATTTCCTCCTCGCCAGCTCCACACCAGAGTATGACAGCTTTTTGGCGGCATTGCCATCGGTATTCGTTGGCACGCTGGGCGTGCTTCAGCCAATGATCACCACTGCCAGTGCAGCCATGGCACACACCTACCGCACGCTGGGCATTTCAATCCCACCCTGGCGTTCTGCATCGGCACTAATGACCAAATTTCAACCTGTCCATTTTATCGACGAGTCGTGTGATTTTCAAATGGCCGATGCAACGTCGGGTTCGTCTTCCACATCCTCCACGGTTGCAGGGTCTCCGGGGACAGTGATACCACCGTGCCTGGTTGCGAGTGCAGCTGCACGCACCCCACCAACCACCCTGCTTGAGAGCTTTGCAGGGTAGTTTTTGCAGCTGGTGGGTTGTGAGCATTTGTATTCTCTGTGAAAGTGTCGTGTGTTTTCGTGTCGCAGTACCTCCGTTTTCAATCTACTACAACAAATAGACAACTTGTTGACTGATACTGCCTGCATGCACCATGTGTATGCTTTCTTTCTACCATGTGTGCCCTGTCGTGTGCTTGATTTTTGTTTTGTGCTGCATGTGTTGCATGTACCACGACAGATTTTGACAAGCATATGGTGATGATGACACCAACCCTTTCTTGCTCTGCGTGAGCAAGCAAGGGCCATTGCTTTGAGCGATGTGTGTGTGTGGCCTGTTTTGATGACCAACCTGCATGTGGTTGTGTTGCACTGTTGACCTGTGGGACTGCGAGCGAGTGTGAAAGGCATAGTTTTCTTATAGATGGCGGTGTAACACACGCACAATAGCAGTATTATAAAACTGTCTATTAGCACATTGTTGTTCAACAGATACAGATTTGTCCACACCTTCAGTCCGCTCTCTCGATTCCGCAATTGGTGTCGGTTTTCCTGCTCCTGAGTGGCCTCGTTTCCCCCTTGCCACCACGCCATGCAGATATTGTGTCCACAGCTGACACATGGCAAGGTTTTGGGCTTTCACGTACAGCAAAACACACGTTGCAGTGCTTGGCATGTATTCAAGCCGGCGGTATGCAAGGACAGGAGCAGCACGCTCGTGGTCAAGGCAGGTCGTCAAGTGAGCTCTCCAAGAGCTGCACGTGTCAAGCCAGAGCGATGGGAACCTGATGTTATGCTCAATGACGACATCCCCTCTGACCAGGTGTGAGTATACACTGGACACGCACACATGAGGGTTTGGTATTATGCAACTGGGTATGCAACTATGTTCACACCATTACAATACAGGTGCGATTGATCAACGTGGACAGGGAGATGATTGGCATTGTCACCCGAGAGGAGGCGCTGCGTTTGGCAGACGAGTTGCAAGTGGATGTCATTTGCATCTCACCAGATGCTGATCCACCAGTCTGCCGCCTGTTGGAATACAGCAAATATCGATACGAGTTGGAAAAGGCGTCCAAGGAGGCCAAGAAGAAGCAAAAGAGTGGACGGTATGTGAGGATGTGGCTGATGTGTGGGTGATGCGTCGGGAATGTGTGGGAGATGTGGTGCATGGGTGTTGTGTAAATGGCTTCAATGCATGCATCACTGGGCTGCAAATCACTGGGCTGCATCATGTTGACACAGGGTGGAAATGAAGGAGCTCAAGATGCGACCCAACACAGATGTGCACGATTATCAAGTGCGACTGCGTGCCGCTGAAAAGTTTATCGCCAAGGGCAACAAGGTGAAATTGAGCCTACAGTTTCGAGGACGTGAGATGGAGTTTCGCGATATTGGGCAGGAACTCATCGAGGTAGGCGGGCGCTTGTGGGTGTGGGTGTGTTATGGGTGTTCCAATAAAACCTGCAGGCACATTCTCTCAACTCCACCCCACCCACAGCGCTTTGTGAACGATTTGGGTGATGCAGCGACAGTCGAGATGGGCCCAAAGATGGTCGGACGAACCATGGCTGTAATTATCGCGCCACGCAAGGTAGTCGCACCATAAAGAGTTGAAATGAAATGAAAAAATATTTTCGCATCCCATGCATTTTTGGGTTTTTGCATTGTATGTTGTTTTCTTTGCAGCTGCGATGATGATGCATTATTGACGCAGTTTTTGTAACGACAACACTGATCAATACATCCAACTGCAAGATGTGCTGAGAGGCTCCTGGTTTGCAGAGTACACTCGTCAAGCATACACCAACCATGTTGCAGCAGCATCCGGAAGAGCTGTTTTTCGTGGGTGTAAAGCTCGGACAGGTGTGGATAGTATACATCACCATGGACAACATTCTGGACGCCCAGACACACCTATACGCCTGTACTTACCACACACAGGCGTATAGGCAGGTTGTGACAATCACCAACCCACTCAATACCCCGTTGGAGGCCACTATTCGTGCTGGTAGTTCTGATCGATACACCATCACACCAACAAACCTGCAGCTGCCAGGCGGGAAGAGCATCGACGTGGACATTCGCTTGAAGATTACACGTTTTGGCAACAAGAAAAAGGCAATAGAGCAGGGGCAACGAGATGTATTTCACATCAAGGTGCGGACATGCATAGATGGGTTGTGCACCTCTGTGCGCATAGCAAGCACCATCATCCTCTCGCTCAGGGCCGCTACTTTGATCAGAAATTCTATTCAACATTCTTCCTGGCAGCCTCCGAGACGGCAACACCCACAGCAACGCCGTCCCCTGCATCAACCACGCCACACACGCGCATACCTACCATGCGAGCACGCAGCACACCACGCACGAGCAGTCCACAACATGGCAGTAGTGCTGACGGTGGGAGTACCAACAGCAACAAGCGGTATGGGGACCATGGCTCCACATTCATGAACGACCCCCTCACAACAACACCTCCTCGCCCACAGGGTGCGCACCATCCTCCCACCAAGCCCACTTGCACGATCCACCCCCCCTCTGCCAATCACCCCACCCGACAGCAATCCCAATCCATCATCATCAGATGCTGCCGCCCTGCAACAGCGTGTACACCATCTTGAACGCCAGCTGGCAGAGCAGCATGCCCAGTTGGCATCGTTGTCAGTCATGGAACAGGAGTTGAGATCTGAGGCACCTGATGTGGACGCATTGGTATCGGCTGCCATTGCCCGGCATGTCGCAGAGCAGGATGCACGCAACGCGGCTGTGCTGACTGTGTTGCAAACCAAGGTTGTAGTGGGGATATAGTGGGGGCTGGGTGTTGGCTGGGCAATGGTGGTGGGGGCAATGGTGGTGGTAACACATTGGTGTGTTTTCAACAAAAGCAAAACATGAATAAAACCTGTTGGCGATTGCCTACACAATTTACACATAACAAACAGGATGCACAGTTGGAGCAGGTGTCACAGGAAGCTGTGCAATTGCAACAGCAGCAGCAGCAGCTCAAGGACCACATTACAATGCTTGAAAATGCGTTATGCCATGCAGAGGTGCGATATGTGTGTGGTTGAATTGCAATGAGAGTACGTTGCAGCCCATGCACAATCATAGAAACAGTAATCACAATCATACAGTACACATACACAGCACTGCAAAAACACCCACAGGAAAAGCTCAATGATGCACTAGAAAGCAGAGCACAACTGCAGCAAGACGCACAACACGCTGCAGCATCCCATACCCAGGAGCGCACCCACCTCCAGCAGGAAATCGCCACCCTCAAAGCAGCCGAGCGTGATTCCTGTGCCTCGTTGAAGAAAACAATAGCAGCACTCGAACAGCGGCTACAGGAAACCCAAAAGCACAACGAACGCCTGGCTGCTGAGGTGGAATCCGCCAAAGCCGCAACACAGCATGCACAGCGTGACGCCGACGCTGCCCAGCAACGTGAGCAGCAGGCAGTGGAGGAGGTTGCTGTGTTGCAGGCACGTGTGGAGGCTGTTGTTTCTGAGAGAGACGCTGCGGTGGAAGGTGCCCGAGCAGATGCTCATGCAGATGCCCAAGCACATGCCGAGAAGACCATCACACAGCTCCAAGAACAGGTGGGTGTGCTGGAGGAGTTGCAGCGGGTAGCAAGGGAAACTGCGTTGGCTAGTGAGGCCAAGCTTGAGGAGTTGGAAGGTGCATTGGAAGATGCATACAGGCAGCGTGATGAGGCACTGGCACGGCACCAGCAGGCACCTCCCAACCCCACATGTGTGGGGGGGGATGGTGCCAAAGGGGGGGGGGGAGAGGGGGGGGGGAGCCCAGGCACATTGCCAGATGTGTTGCAGGTGTGTGGGGGTATGCTGTATGGATGCTGCTAACTCGGCATGCCTGTGATGAAACATACAAATGCGTACACCCTCTATATATACCCCCCCACATCCAGGAGGAACTGTCACAAGCAGCATCAGCAGCAGTATACTCCCTACGCCGCCTCGAAGCAATCCAACACAAGGCAGCAGCAGGCAAACATGCACTTGCTGCACGTCTCATGCAACACAACACCAACAACACAACCCACACCAGCGGGACACCGCATACCAATGGCATCCCCGCTGTGTGGCCCGGAGCACAAGGAGGGGCCCCCTCTGCTGGGGCCCCTGTACACAACACACCTAGTGTACACAACACAACGACGCATGGGCCAACGAGTGCAGCAGCATCAACACCACCAGGTGGGGCCCTGTGGGGTGGGGTGGGAGCGTATCACACCACACCACCCATGCCGGCCACAGCGCCCGTGGGTGGGCGGGTGGGGGGGGGGAGCCCCGGGGGTGGGGGGGGAGGGCACACACCATGGAGTGAACCATCGAGGGGGTTGAAGGAGGACATGTATCAGTTTTTGTGGGATAATTTGCTTTTTGAACTTGCCGGGGATGATGATACTGGGGGGGGGGGTGGAGGGGGTCGTGGTGGAGGGCATCATGGCACACATGTACCCCCTGCAACACACGGTGCAGCATCCTCTACTATGAGAGTGATGCAGGGGTGTGTATCACCACCTGTCACGCACCAACCATGCATGCGTACCCCACCACCATTGTTTGGCACACGCTTGGGGGCGTGATTGTCATGCCCCATCTCTTTTTGTTGTTTTGACATTCTCCCAAAACATCTTTTTGTGTGTATTATTGTGGACATACCACCCTTTTCCATGCACACCTTTCTTTGTGCTATTCCATCACATTTCATATCACATTTCCCACGCATGTTGCACACATGACCATCATTATCACTATCACCATTACTATCATCACCACCATGCAGCAAGGGTCCCACAGACTGTCGTGTGCCCCTTGCCCACCTGTGCTCAACCCCCCCACACAGGGGTTGAGGAGGCACACTGGCTGGGCCCGGCCACACAGTCAATGGGACCCTTGCTGTATGGTGCGCATGGTTGGTGTGGTTGTGTGTAACAAGACACCCAAGATACTGCTCTGTTGCAATATGATGATGTGTTGAAGAGAGATACCAAACAAACACGATGAAATGTACAGAGAAGAAAGCACACAAGAAAAGGGCATCAAGAGCATGGCGTTGCAGGTCCTCTTCCCTGGTATGCTATTGAGTTGAGACACGTGTTAAATGTGTGTTATAAGTGTGTGTACTCTCTGAGTGTGTTCTAGGTGCATGTGTGTGTATGTGTACATGTATATATTTCACACAAAACCAATCCTATTTCTTCGCCCATGCATACAGGGCACAACATGCAAACCCCGTCCGAGGCACCGTCTTGCCATCATTCAACACTTCAACACCTTGCAGCACATGCTACACAGCCCATCATCAACAGCAGTACCACCACCTGCACCTGCCTCCCTCCATACCCAACCCCCCTTGCAACCCAACCCCACCACCATCACAACAGCAGCACAACAAGCAGGGGTGACAGGTCCATGTGCACGGTGCAGCCGATTGCTAGCAGTGGGGCAAGGCTGTGCAGCTATACTGGGTACATATGCTGACAGCGGTGGTGTGCCAATTCCTGCCAATGAAGATGATGACCCCCTTGCACATGTGCAGCGACTAGTTGCATGGTGCCAGTACAGCAACGCGTGCATGCAGAGAACAGTACGGCTGCTCCAGGGTGTGGATGTGCGTGGAGTCATGTTTCATGATGGTACCGAGGTTTCACATGACCTTGACCATGGTGTTGACCATGACCAAAACAGCATGGTCAACACAGCACGCCTCCCGGAAGTGCTCCAGGCGGCAGCTGCGAGGGTCGCCGCCATCGTACATGCGTGGGTGCACTCCCACACACAGGGTGGGGGTGGTGGCAGGAGTTGGCCTGGGTCTTCCAGTGTGGTGGGTCCACCAGGCATACTAACAAGGGGAGCTGCAGCAGGAATGCATGGTCAACAAAATGGGTGTACACAAGAGCATGTGGAGGGGACACAGCAATTGGAGGATAGTCAACGAGTGGTCATACGTGCTCTCAGCAGTCAATTGCAAAATATGCGTCGTGCCCAACGATATTGGCAGCGGGAGAAGAGCATGTGGGAGGTGCGAGTGATGGGCAAATGTGATGGGAATGAGAAGGGTGGGGTGTGCTAAATACTCTACAAGGAAAGTACATGTGATGATGTACACAGTAAGAAAGCAACACCATCCATCACCATGGATGTGCATGCATATGGTCACCACCCCTCCACCACCATCCCTCATTCCAGGAACGTCTTCAAACACTTGCTGCATCCCTTCCCTCCCTCCCCCACTGTCAATGGCTGTCCTTTGTGCAATCCATGCTGGATGCACCTGATGAACCCGCGCATGATGCTGCTGCGTTGACCACATGTTTGACCGAATCTGACAGCGACGAAGAGTGCAAACGAGGGGATGGACGTGCCCAACAAGGAGCAATACAGCAATGGACAGGTGTACCACAAGAACAACAAGTCTGGGCAACACAGCATGCAGTTGTGCACAGCAGCATACATGGCACACACGCGGCACGAGGTGGGTATCATGCTGCAGCCCTGTGTGTCCTCCTGCGCCAACAGCTGCATGACGTGATGCACATAGTATACCGCAATGATACTGCCCAAGTACATGCGCGTGGTGGTACAGATGCATGTGCAGCAGTTTGTAGAGCAGCAGGTGATACCCAAGGGGTTGGTTGTATTGATGTAGAAAACAGAGAGGCTGATGGACAACGAGCGCAACTGACAGGTGACACAGCAGGAAACACCAATATGCAGCAATGCAATACACGAAACAACAACCCACAAAACAGCAATCCACATTGGAGCAACACAACACAACGCAGTCCACATGCAACAACCAGCAGCGAGGCACATGCAGCATTAGACACGCTGGCATGCACACTGGAGGTGCTGGCTGGGGAGGTGTTGCTGCTGGAAGATGCATGCTGGGGTGATGGTTGGGGTACAAGTTGTGATTCCATGACACACCCTGTGGGGGGGGTGATGCACCCCTGTACATACGGGCATACCCTGTGTGCACATGGTGATGCAGTGTGCATGGGGAATGCAGGTGCACTGCCAATGCATGGTATGGTGTGTGTGTGAGGGGGGTTTACAATGATGTATGTATGTACAGGTACACTCGTAGCCCACCATCACCAAGTATACGAGGTGTATACATGAGGGTACAGACTACACAGAAACCTACATACAACCACCGCACAATCTACACCACAGGCGCGCACTCTGTACCATGTGCAACCCTCAAACCACAACAAACAACCCACGCACAAGATGGCACTAAAAAACGCCATGTGTCGGTCTCACATCGCAGTACCCAAACCAGCACAGCGCTCCAACTACACACCAACATGCACACCAATACACGCACCAACAATCATGGTGGACAAACCAAGGCAAACAAGGCCGACATTGCTCAGCACAAAAAAAAAACACCAAGAACAACAACAGCAGCAGCAGCAGTAAAAAAAGGGGCCGCAGTAGACAAGGGCACCTCCACAACAGACACATCAGCAAAGCACAAGGCCACTATACAGCAGCTACACCACCGCATCAGCACCCTTCAAGAGGCAAACCGTGTTGCCCAGCAGCGTGTGCAGGTACTGGAGGTGTCCCTGGCAGCAGCGGAGGGGGCTCGGGGGGAGATGGCAGAGGCACTGGGACTTGGCAAGGATGCGGTGTGTATTGTGTGGAAGTGGGGGCGGGGTATGTTGTGTGTTGTGTATGGGCATGGGGTATGTTGACAGCCACAGTACCTTCGCATACACCACTCCCACATACACCACTCCCACATACACCACTCCCACATACACCACTCCCACATATACGCCACGTACACACACCACCCAGGGCATGCTGCCTCATGATCGTAGTGAGCTTGCTGTAGCAGCTGCAGCAGCCCATTACCATGCCCGCACACGTGCGCTTGAAAAAGCACTTGCCACTGCACAAGCAGCGCTGGATGATGCACATGCAAAACACGAGGCACTGCAACAGCGTTTACATGCAGAGCAGCAACACCGTGTGCAGCTGGCAGCACAGGTGGCAGGCCATGTAGAGGAAGTCGCAAAGGTGTGTGTGTGTGTGTATCACACACTCACACACTTACACTCAATCACACACACTCACACACACTCACACACCCCATCATCAGGCAGCAGAGGTACAAGAGGCTCTGCAAGACCACCTGCAGCAACAGCAGGCTGCTTCAGATGCCCAACACCAGGAGTTCCAGCAACAGGTGAAAACCTATCAGGCACAGGCCGCGTACTGGCAATCCATAGCGCAAGCAGCACAAGATCAACACGCACAGCAGCATGCAGCAACACAGCATGCACTCCAGCGCCTCGACAACGCAGGGCAGCTATCACAACACCATGTCGTGCTCATTGATACCATGCTCCACGCAATACATGGCAATTTAGAGCACCTCGTGACACACTTGCAACATGCAGGCACCACTGCCGAGGCCCGCCTGGATGCAGCAGAGGAGTGCATACAGCGCGTGTACGACTCCCTGCACGTCGAGGTGGCTGGTCGCTACGCGTGGCTTGTTCGCCAACAGCGGTACAAAGCAGCACTTGGGGAATTGAGAGATCACTATGAGAAACAATGTGCTGACAAGGATGCGCAGCACGCAATCCTTGTCAGACAACAGGCGTCCTTGCAGGACCATCAAGATGCACTGGCCAGTGCACAGGCAGAGGTTGCAAAAGTCCATGCGCAACTGCAAGCCTGTGTAGAGCAGGCTGCAAAACAGGCTGCACAACAGGAGCAGGAATGTGCACAGGAATGTGCACAGCTGCGTGCGCACGTGGAAGAAGCAACGAGACAGGCTGCGGAAAAGGCAGAGGAGGCTGCACAACAGTATAAAGAGGATATGGTGGCGGCTGCGGCTGATGCACAAGCACGGTGTGTTGTAGTTTGTTTTTTTTCGTGCAGGGGTTGTGGTCGACACCATGTTGGCAAATATACACAAGCATGCACACACACCACACAGCATGGATGCACTTGCAGCGGCACATGCGGCATGTGAGGCTGAGTGGCAGCAGCGGCTGGAATGTGCAGGGGCCCGTGTGCACGAAATGCAAGAGCACCTACACACATTGCAACACACACTTCAGGAATCACAGCAGGTTGCCCAGGCATATCGGGACGAGGTTGAGGTGTTGCAGAAAGCACTGGAAAAGGCATTGCTGGGCGAGGCACCAGCGCTGAAAGAAAGTGTGGCCCAGATTGATTCAGTAGAGGGAGCACTTCAGGGTGAGGGCACAGCAGAGAGAAACCCAGATAAACCATACACTGATGGTGGGACCATGTTGGAGCATGTGGCGCTTGAGACCATGCAACGGTACCTGTGTGGTGCAAGTATAGCTGTAGCAGGCATAGCCCACAACAATCATCATACCCGAAAACACAGGCGCTTGCGGCTGGAACAAGTGCAACACACACGCGCCCAGTCAACCATGTCGCAACTGCAAGAACAACTCACAGCAGCACAGCGTGCACAGGTACAGCAGGAACGACGCCATGCGGCATTGGCAAAAGAGCACAAGGCGACCAAGGCACGTGCAGCGGCCATGCAGCAGGCCCTGCAAGAGTGTCAAGCACAGCTGGAGGCCTGCAAGGCACAAACAACACAACGTGGGCAGCAGCTCAAAGCTGCCAAGGCGGAGCAGTCACGGCTGAGCAGGGCCCTGTCTGATGCACGAGCTGCTGCGCCTCCTGCTGATAATGGGCAGCAACTCAAGGAGCATGTGTGTCCACGATGTGTGCAGCTGCAGCAGCGACTGCAGGCATCAGCACATGCTGGGCGAGCACGTGCTGCCGCGGTGCAGCGTTTGAGGGAAGAGGTGCAAGCAGCATGCAAGGCTCGTGAGGAGCTGCAGCGACAAGCAGAGGTGCTGCAGGGTCAGTTGACCCGATGCAAAGCCATGCACCGGGGGAGAGAGGAGGCATTGGAGCGGCAAGTGAGGGATGGGACAAGGTATGAGATTGTGAGCACACATGGTACACATGGTATAACAAGGCGCGCTGTTTCACAGTGCATTGGAAGCGCAGCAACGTGCGATAGCAGAGTTGAGGCAGCGTGTACAAGGCAATGATGCACGTGCAGCGCAATTGCAACATGAACTGCAACTGCTGGTATGTTGTGTGATGCATCCTGCTACCATGATGCATACTCTCCCCTACACTCCCTATGTACAGCGAGCAAAGCAGCAGCAAATGCAAGAAGAGGGAATACAAGTCATCAAGCAGCTCTGTGTGGCACAGTGCACGAATACTACAGTGCCATCAAGCAGCTCCGCCCGTCTTGCTGAATTGCTGCATTGGCATGTATGTGTGTAAGCCCTTGGTGTTTGTTGGCAGGACTCGTGTCTGTTACCATATAACCACCACCACCACCATCAGGAAGAAGATGTGCAGAGTGTCCTGCAGCAAGAGGACGTGCAGGAGGTCCCCTTGTCTGTGTTGCAAACGTTGGACGCACTGGACGCGTTGCGCACTACTGCTGCACCTGGGGGGCTGCTAGATGCGTTGCATTTACTCTGCACAAATGATAGTGGCGCCTGAGGATGACTTTTATAATATTGCCGGGATATGATGTTGTGATGAACAAGTGACGTGTATGTGCCTTACATCATGTAGCAGAGCCTTACATAGCGTAGTATAGTTTCAACGACGATTGGATTCCGAACGTCTGTCAACAGACCAACAGATTGCATTGTACGGCAGATTTTAGCCACGATTCCGTATCGAAATTCACTCCTTGCTTCTCCATTACACCTACAACTAAACGAACATTATACCATGCTCCTGTCGCCCAACGCAAAGCCTGGTGCGCTCTCCGACGACGATGTTATTCAGGGCTTGCAAGCACTGCTGACCGCCAGCTTGGCTGCGTCGCCTGCAACCCCCATAAGCTCGGACAGCGTCTTGGTGGCATCATTGCTGGGCTCCAGTCCTGCGTGCAGTGGGGCGCTTTCAAGGTCTTCAATGGACATGGCGCTGCTTTCCCCAGCATCGCCTCCAGGTATACTTGTGCCGTTGCAGCTTTCTGCACCTCACACTTCAAACATCTTCAATTGCGCACTGACAGGAGCACCGATGAGTATCCCACCCTGGGCGAAATCCCCTTCCTCACACCGGTTAAGCCTGGATTCGACACTTCTCGCCCGGCCCAACAAAAAGCCTTTGTCGTCCAAGAAGCGCGCGCTACTCAAGACCATGTCCCTCGATATGGTACGTTGGTTCGCTCGACATTACGACAACGCGCGATCGACATTGTCAACTTTGCGGTGGAAAGTGTGTCTGTGTTCGTGTATTCACATGCAGCCTGTTTCCTCAATTGCACCCTGACACCCTAACACCCTGCGCCACTTCCCATATACCTATACACTATCTTACTATGTGCACATCCCTGCCGACACACAGCTTCAGGGCACTCTCCACAACCCTGAAGAGAGTGAGCGCATCTTGGACCTGCAGCGCCAACTGCAGGCAAAGCAGTTTGAGATCGACACACTTCGTGCCGCCCTCAAGATGATCATGAACGAAAACGCCAAGAGTGCCACGCCTTCTCGCAGCACCTAAACATCCCGCTGTCCCAGTCTCAACTTCATGTGGTAGTTTCTTGTCCACATCCAGGGGGCTTTTATTTCCAGGTCTCAGTCATCAATGCTGGTGCACGGTTTTACGAAATCTTGTGCTGAGATTGTGGTTGTGCCTTGCGATGAACAAAGTGCTTTCCACTGTCACAGCATCATCACGATTACCATTATCTCATTAAAGGAAACCCTCTGCTGTATCATAAAGGATACAGTCTTTATGTTTGATTACAACATCGTTATGAACGTTTCTGCACCATGGACATACACAATTGTTGTGTCAAAGGTTGATTTTGTTGACGGCCGCTTGATGCCGCTCATACTTGTTGATGCACTACATTACACTAACATAATGTTTTTTTTAATAGAAGTTTTTGCACAAAACGTCTCGCACCATCTGTTCATTGATGATGATAGACGTTGGTACATTGTTGTTCAACAATGAACACAAGGTGACCCTGATTACACTTTGGTATATGCCAGTGTGATCCGGGGACGGGTAATGTTTTGTATTGTATGCATACTCATTTAGTGTTCAACTCGTGTGCATATCATTATGATGCTTTTTTAATGTTTCTTTTTATTTACTTTTTCCTTCCCATTTTTTTTACAATCTTTTTATGCACTACGGACATGCAGCAGGGGGGGCCATGATGTGTCCACCCCTTCTTATGCATGGGGTGCCGACCCCGCCACTTCATTTGCCATGCGGTCAAGAGCATGTCGCTCGTTCATGCATGCATTGCGAAGCATGACCACCTGTGTAGTGTTGTGAATCCATGGTGTGCCCATGCCAAGCACACACATGACCCACTCCACACACCTACCTGGAGCACACCCAGTGCTGCTGGATGTTTTTCAAGCAACGTGGCATGTGCTGCTCCTGTAAATACCCACACATGGCACCCACTACTTCCAGCAACAGCACGGAATCGCCGTGGTGACTGCAGTATGAAATCATAATCGCCCACAAACCCACCTGGACCATACTCAAAAATCCTGCAGGCATGGATGATGGATGCTGCTTTTACATGGACAATGGAGCGGTACACATACGCACCATATAGTACATACACACCGTATAATACATACACACCATGTAATACATGCACACCGTATAATACATACACACCGTACATACACCCTATATGTTGTACCTGTGCTTTTCATCATGCTGTTCCTCAGCACCCACGCCCCCACCCCCCACCGTAAATTCAAGCCGCATGGTTCCCGACTGGATCACATAAAACGCATCAGAGGGTTCATGTTGGCGAAACAAAACCTCTCCATGACGCAGCTGCCGTGTGAGTGCTACCTGCTCCAAGTGGCGAGCAATAGTACGAAGGTCAACGCGGGGTGGGAGCACAAACCGCGGCGCTTCGAGGGTCACTGTGAGGATTTCTAGCAGGGACAATTGCCGTGTGGGGGCTTCCAGAAGGCCATGCTGCACTGCCACCTGTGCATAGGTGACGAGCATAGGTGACGAGCATAGGTGGTTGATTGGATGAGTTGTGCAGTTTATATACAGAATAGATGATGTACAGTGTACAGTGCAGAGTGTACAGTATCCCATAGCGACACCTCTAGGAAACATTCTTCCACAAATTGAGCCCCAGCATCCATAGAGGGGAATGTCAAAGCCATACGATTATCATATTGCTCATTTTCCTGTAGCAGGTAAGGTTGTATGTATGCAGATATGGTTGTATGTATGCAGATATGATTGTATATACGCAGATATGGTTGTATGCATGCATATATATACATATATGTACAGCATGTGTGTCGATACAGTGCGCATGTGGTGTGTACTGAAAACATACACATATCTCCACAACATCTCCATACACAACATCTCCATACACAACATCTCCATACACAACATCTCCATACACAACATCT
>VFQP010001219.1_pt1 | contig 36091 bp, 25 predicted proteins | sample 3512351 | NCBI WGS metagenome assembly VFQP01 (sample SAMN10412372, study PRJNA504923) | tailings metagenome | isolation source: Relicate 1 Philex TSF1 revegetated site | place: Philippines: Tuba, Benguet | collected 2017-08-29
TTTAATAAATACAACAAATGATGAAAAAAATCAAACTAGTACTTGGCTTTTTAATCTTAACCACTACACTACCAGCTCAGACAACTTATCGTTTAGAACTGATTGCGGAAGGAAATTTCGGAAGTACAAACGGGGATGTTTTTGTCCGTAACACAACCGTAAGTCCAGCAACAAATTCAACAGGAATGTACCAATCCGCAAACGGTACACCCGGCTTTAACGTGCTCCAGGATTATGTTATCGCCGGAAACAAAGCAGTTCTTGCCGAAAAACCCAGCGGAGCAGGTAGAATAACCATTGTTAATTATCCTTCCATGACGGAAGTTCAAACTTTTCCGCATGCACCTCAGAATTTGGGAGTTGCAAGTCCCACAAAAGTATATGCTTGTTATGCACAGGGTGGAGTTGTTGCATTGATAGACTTACAAAATAATACCCTCACGCCGGTTATCGAGCCGAACGGTGAAATCTCAACATACAGTAATCATATGAAATTCGCGAATGGTTTCATGTATGTGGATCAGGGACAACAATTGGTGAAAATTGATACGATTACCAATACAGTGGTTTCCAAATTTAATCCCGGAGTTGGTACAATTGCTGGAATTACTTATGATAATCAAGGGAAATTATGGGTGATCGGAGGCACAAATCTTGTTTCAATCGATGTATTGAATAATGACGCATTGGGTACACCGGTGAATTTGGGTTTGAGTGGAAAATTGCTGCGTTATTACAATAATAAATTGTATTTCTGGACATTGAGTAATAAAAAAATGTTCCAATACGATGTGGTCACTCCTCCGGCATTGCCTCTGACAGCTGTTTATACCAGCGCATTGAGCGGTTCATGGGATTTTGGTTATGGAAGGGCTTTTGACATCGATCAAAGTACGGGTGATTTTGTGATTGCGACTGCTTCGGCTTTTACAGGCCCTTCAGGTTATGAAGTAGTCGACGGATCCACTTTTTCCATTATTGAATCAGGAAGCATTCCCGGATGCATCGGTGCAAATAAATGTGTTTTGAAAACGTATCCGGCTACAACTGGTCCTGTTCCGGTTCCTGATCAGGCTTCACTTCCTGCTATCTCGGATGAATGCAGCGCTGTTTTAACTGCTCCAACAGCAGATAACGGAACGGTTACCGCTACAACTACAGATCCGGTTTCTTATACGACACAAGGAACATTCAACGTTACCTGGACGTTTACGAATGCAAACGGAACGATCACACAAACGCAGACTGTGACAATCGACGATCCGGAAGATCCTGCAACACCTGTTTTAAGCAACGTAACAGGTTCTTGTAGTGTTACACCGGTTGCCCCGACAACAACGGATAATTGTGCCGGAACAGTTACCGGAACAACTACAACGGCTTTTCCGATTACAACTATCGGTATGACGACTATTACCTGGACGTTTGATGATGGAAACGGAAATTCCATTTCGGTAGATCAGCATATCATTGTGAATGATTCTGAAAATCCTGTTACAGCGGCTCTTCCGACCCTGAATATTGCTTGTAATGAGGTAGTGACTGCTGTTCCGACAGCGACTGATAATTGTGCAGGGACAGTTACCGGAACGACAACGGATCCGCTTTCTTATGCAACGCCGGGAACCTATACGATTAATTGGAATTTCTCTGATGGACATGGAAACAGTTCCAATGAAGCACAAACAGTGATAGTTTCTTGTTCAAGTGCCGGGTTGGAAGATTTAAGCGCAGCATTTGTACAAATCTACCCGAATCCTGCTTCAGATGTATTAACAGTAGCTGTTTCTTCGGATTTGGTATGGAATGAACTGGAATTAGTGAATGCACAAGGTGCAATTGTCAGAAAGCTTCCTGTTACTTCAACAGAAATAACGATTAACCTTTCCGACCTGGAGTCAGGTTTATATTATGTGAAACTGAATAATCTACTGACCAAAGTAATTATCGGGAAATAATACCTAAATCACTATTCACGAAAAGGTGCTATCGGAAACGGTAGCACTTTTTTGTTTGAAACATTGTACGAAAAGCATAGGTGATGAAATGGAAAGCTTTTTACAACTTAAGCGGTTCTCTGCGGGAAATTTCAAATTCATCTCAATTCTGGGACAGATCATTTTATTGGTAATCATTTTGCAACATGTAAATACCGGATTTATCAGCTAGTGTTATGTTTATCCCTTTGCGTTTAAAATTTAAAATAACCACATAGGACACAATAGTTCACATAGTATTTTAAGTCGTAGGCTGATAAAAGATCTGTGATAGGCAATAAATGAATCAGTTCTTTTGCGTTCTTCGCTCCGTTAGTTAAAAATGGTTGGTGTGAATGTTCTTTTAAAAGGGCATAAAAAAAGCGGATAATTGAAATCACCCGCTTTTTACTATAATAATCAGTTATTATTTTCTGTCTGAAATCGAAACGTAATCTCTGGTAACAGCACCAGTGTAGATTTGTCTTGGACGACCGATCGGTTCTCCGCCTTCGGACATTTCTTTCCATTGTGCGATCCATCCCGGAAGACGACCCAATGCAAACATGACTGTAAACATTTCGGAAGGAATTCCAAGCGCTTTGTAGATGATTCCGGAGTAGAAATCTACGTTCGGATACAAGTTTCTTGATTTGAAGTACTCGTCTTCCAAAGCTACTTTCTCCAATTTCTTAGCAATATCCAATAACGGGTCATTGATTTTCAATTTCTCCAATACATCATCAGCAGCTTTCTTAATGATGGTAGCACGAGGATCGAAGTTTTTGTAAACACGGTGTCCGAATCCCATCAAACGGAACGGATCGTCCTTGTCTTTTGCTTTCAATACCCATTTGTCTACGTCACCACCGTCGTTGTGGATTTTCTCCAGCATTTCGATAACCGCCTGGTTAGCTCCACCGTGAAGAGGTCCCCAAAGTGCAGAAATACCAGCAGAAATTGAAGCGTAAAGGTTTGCCTGGGAAGAACCAACGATACGAACTGTGGAAGTAGAACAGTTTTGCTCGTGGTCTGCATGCAGGATCAATAATTTATTCAATGCATCTACAACAACCGGATCAACTTTGTAATCTTCAGTTGGCATTGCAAACATCATGTACAGGAAGTTCTTAACGTAATCGTATTCATTTTTAGGATACATGAACGGATGACGCATCGAGTTTTTGTATGACCAAGCTGCAAGCGTTGGTAATTTTGCTAACAAACGTAAGATTGTTCTGTTCTTTTTCTCAGCACTTCTGTTTGGATCCAAAGATTCCGGGTAGAAAGTAGACAGTGAACAAACCATTGCAGATAAAACTCCCATCGGATGAGCCTGAGCCGGATAAGCTTCAAAAAATTGCTTCATATCTTCGTGCACCAATGTGTGTTTGGTAATACTTGAAACAAATTCATCCAATTGAGCCTGAGTTGGAAGTTCTCCGTAGATCAACAAATAAGCGACTTCAATAAAGCTCGCTTTTTCTGCAAGTTGTTCGATCGGATAACCACGGTAGCGAAGAATTCCTTCCTCACCATCTAAAAAAGTAATGGCACTATACGTTGCCCCAGTGTTTTTGTAACCTGCATCAAGGGTAATGTATCCTGTTTCCTGACGCAATTTTGAAATGTCAATAGCCAATTCATTTTCTGTACCTTGTACAACCGGGAATTCGTATACTTTCCCGTCTAATTCGATTTTCGCAACTTTGCTCATGATGATCTATAAGAGTATTATCTAACAATTTTATTAGCCGCACTAAATTAATAAAGAATTAAATACAATAATCCTCTAAAAGCAATCTTTTTTTGCAAAATAAGTATAGTTTGCCGGGAACTTAAAAAAGGAGGAAAACAGGATGAGGCTAAAAAGTTGAAAGCGTTTGTTTTACGTTTTTGAAGGTACTTGGCTGGTCATTGCCCCGGATAAAATATGAAGCTCATTCCAGTAGATGAAAAAGTACGCAGCATTTAGGAAACCGAACCCGGAATAAATGACCTGTTCTTTGGAAGGTTTGCGTAAACGATAGAAAGAATAGAAGCAAACCGTGCAATTGATGATTCATATAGGAATCATGAGCAGACTCAGACTTCATTCGCTCCAATCGGAGCTATCCCCGTATGTGACTACCTGGATAGCTCCGGAATTGAAAAGTGTCCAGATGATGGATCGGATAATTGCCTGAAGCAAAAATTACAGGTTTTTCAACGTGAAATCCAACATCATCGTGTATAAGTGATTACGGGTGTTACCACCGTAAATTCCGTGATTTTTATTCGGGTAAATGAATAATTCGAACTGCTTGTTTGCTTTCACCAGAGCCGTGATGAATTCCATTGTATTTTGGTAGTGTACATTATCATCTGCAGAACCATGAATCAGCAAGAATTTTCCTTTCAGTTTGTCTGCATAATTGACAGGAGAATTATCATCATAACCGCTTGCATTTTCCTGCGGTGTTCTCATAAAACGTTCTGTATAGATATTGTCGTAATTACGCCAGTTGGTAACCGGTGCAACGGCAATTCCCATTTTGAATACATCAGCTCCTTTCGTCATGGCAAGAGAAGTCATGAAACCTCCGTAGCTCCAGCCCATGATTCCGATTCTGTTCGCATCTACATAGGATTCTTTCTGCAGGTTTTTAGCTACCGCGATCAAATCTTCGGTTTCTAACTTTCCAAGTTGTAAATACGTCGATTTTTTGAATGCAGCACCCTGGAATTGAGTTCCCCTTGTATCGACGCAAAATACGATGTATCCTTTTTGAGTCAATAATTGGTGATACAGGTAATCGGAGCCGTCATAATCATTGGTAACCATGTTGCTTCCCGGCCCGCAATATACGTTAAAGTACACCGGGTATTTTTTGTTCGGGTCGAAATTGGCAGGTTTCATCATCCATGCATTCAGTTTTCCGGCAGCACCGTCAACCTGCAGGAATTCTTTCTTGCTTAGGTTCATGTTGTTGAATTTCTGCTGAAGCGCCGTGTTTGCTTCCAGAACCTGTAATTCTTTTCCGGTGCGGTCACACAAACTGTAAACAGGAACCGTATTGGCAGATGAACTTGTGCGTACGAAATAATTGAATCCCGGAGCAAATTCAGCATGGTGGTATCCTGCTGCTGCAGACAACATTTTTTTGTCCGTTCCTTTCCAGTGAATGGAGTAGAGTGTTTTGTTGATTGCACCGTTTTCAGAAGAAGAGTAGAAAACAGTTCCTTTCTTTTCATCGATTCCGTATAAGTCGATCACGTCCCAGTTTCCTTTGGTAACCTGGCTCAATGTTCCGGTGAAAGTGAGATGATAAATATGGTTGTATCCGTCTTTCTCGGAAGTGCGCAGCATGGAAGCTCCGTCTTTCAACAAGATGACATTATCAGCATCTATGTAGGTGCTGGATTCTTCTTCGTAGAAAATGCGGTCGGAAGGACTTTCAGGATTGCTTACCAAATGGTATTTCACATGATTCTGGTGGCGGTTCAAAGTTGAAACGAATACTTCGTTTTTAATCGGTGACCACTGGAAACGCGGCAGATATTCGTAATCTCCCAAAGCAACCGGTTTGATGCTTCCCGTTCCGACATTTGCAATGTGAAACGTTACTTTGGAATTTGCTTCTCCAGCTTTCGGATATTTGAACGTATATTCATCCGGGTACAATTTTCCGTACATCGCCATTTGAAACTGTTTCACATCCGTTTCATCAAAACGCATGAATGCCAGGTATTTTGAGTCAGGAGACCATTCGAATCCTTGAGTAATCGCAAATTCTTCTTCGTAAACCCAATCGGTTGTACCGTTGATAATGCTGTTTTGTTTGCCGTCAAATGTGATTTGCTTGGAAGAATTAGTTGCAAGATCATAAACAAACAGGTTATTTCCGGCAATGTATCCCAATTTCGTTTCATCGGGAGAAAAGGTTCCTAAAGTCTGCGGAGTTTCCGATGGATGAATTTTATGAGTTTCCTTACTTTGAATATTGTAGATATAATAAGTAGTCGAATAACTGTGTCTGTAAATGGAAGCTGTATTTGTTTGAATCAACATCCATTTTCCACTTTTACTCAATTGACCGTCGTCAAATTCAAGAGGTTTTCCGTTAAATTGAATTTCGGAAAGGTTTACCAACGTTGTTCCGGCACCTTTATAATCCTTGAACTGGTATTTCTTCATCAGGATTTTTCCGCCTTCTTCCACAATTTTGGTAAAAGATTGCCCGTCGCTGAGCGCAGTGAACCCGTCAATTCTGCTTGGATAAAACTCTCCCGACTTCCAAATGCTTTCAACACTCAGATTTTGTGCAAATGAAAAAGAGGCAATACAGATGAAAGAAATGATTAATTTAATTTTCATATAATCGTGTTTTGAGCAAAAATAACCAAAAAGCATTCCGGATGAAGTGAATTATTGATAAGTGGTGTAAAATAGTTAACAGCTTGTTTGATATCTGGTTTAATGATCGGATTCTGCGTTCATAACCTTAGTTGATTGTTAACAATTAAGTAATGTTGATATTGATAATTTGGTGTAACTTTGCCTCGTAAATTTCCGGGTGTTCTCCTTGATGCTGTGATATACAGACTGAAACCATCTGGAAATAAAACAATTGGTATAATGAAATAGAAATGAAACTTTTCCATAATAGCAAAGACTTCGCCCGAAGTATTTGGTGTTATTGTTCAGCAACTGTGCTGGGAGAATTTCTTATACCCTTTCGACGTATTTTATCTGTAAATTTAATAATCAATAAGTTATGAAAAAAGCATTACTTTTTTTAGGAATGTTGTCTGGTGTTGCTCACGCTCAAAATTGTTCGGAAGTGTTTATTTCCGAGTACGTTGAGGGAACAGGGAACGATAAGGCAATTGAATTGTATAACCCGACAGGTGCAGCGATCAATTTGTCCGGTTACAGAATTGAACGTTTTTCAAACGGACAAAATACTTCTAATGCAGGTGGTGTTTTGAACCTGTCAGGAACGATTCAACCATATTCTACATTTGTTATCGTAAATGGTCAGACTACGGCTCAACCGAATTCTCCTGCTTGTTCTCCTGCTTTGCAGTTATTGGCAGACCAATTGGATCATGCTTACCCGGCTCCTACATATATGAACGGAAACGATGCGATCGCATTGTTCAAGAATACAGTGATGATTGATTTGATGGGGAAAATCGGTGATGCAGCGATGTTAAGTGCTTATGGTTGGGGAGATCAGCCTCCATACGATGGTACAGTTGGTCGTGTTTGGACAGAAAACCATACATTGGTTCGTAAGGCATCAGTTAAAACTGGTGTAACTGTAAACCCGGATCCGTTTATCGTAAATCAGCAATGGGATTCGTTACCGAAAGATACCTGGACACAATTGGGATCTCACACATGTGATTGTTTCCTAAGTGTGAATGAGAACAAATTGAATACGGTTTCTGTTTACCCGAATCCATCTTCAAACAATGTGATTTACGTTTCTACAAACAATGTGATCGAGACAATTGAAGTGGTTGACTTACTTGGAAAAGTAGTTGCAAGAGAAGTTAAAAACGATCAAAGCATGGCTGCGGTTGTTTCAACAAACGATTTGAAAAAAGGAGCATATTTGTTGAGAATCAATTTTACTGACAAATCATCTTCTCAACAAAGCATTATAATCGAGTAATCAATCCTCTGTTTTTATAATGCCTTTGATGCTATTTATGAAAAATCTACTGATAATTTTTTGCTTATTCATTGGTGTAACCGCTTTCTCCCAGGAAACGGTTACACTCAGTGGAATTGTTACAGACCCTGAAACGAATGAGCCAATAGTTGATGCAGTTGTAGTTTGTGATTCAACGAACAAAGTACTTTCCGATATCGATGGAAAATATACCTTCCAGGTTGCAAAGAACTCAAAACATACCATTACAATGGAATATTATGGGTTTGAGAACTACAAGGCTGATGTATCGGTAGGGAACTCAAACTATACGCATAATATCACACTTAAATCAAGTGAAAACATCATCGATGAAGTTGAAATCGTTCGGGACGTTGCAAAACTGAGAGAAACACCGATCGCGTTTTCAAATATTACTGCAAAACAAATCGCTGAAGATTTGGGAACGCGTGATTTACCAATGATTCTGAACTCTACGCCGGGTGTGTACGCAACTGAGCAGGGAGGAGGATCCGGGGATTCCCGTATTTCTATTCGCGGATTTGACCAGCGAAATGTAGCCGTGATGGTGGATGGTGTGCCTGTAAATGACATGGAAAACGGCCAGGTTTACTGGAGTAACTGGGACGGTTTGGGTGATATCACTAAAACTATCCAGGTTCAAAGAGGTTTGGGAGCTTCCAAATTGGCAATCACTTCCGTTGGAGGAACCATGAATATTATGACGAAAGGAATTGACCAGAAGTTTGGTGTTCATGCAAAACAGGAAGTAAACAGCTATGGATTATACAAAGCTTCTTTCGGATTAAATACCGGGTTATTGAAAGGCAACTGGGGAATTTCCATCGCAGGTTCCAGAAAATGGGGAAGCAGCTACGCAGATGCAACATTTGATGATGCGTGGTCTTACTTTTTCAAAGTTCAGAAGAAATTCGGAAAACATTTGCTAAGCTTCGGAGTAAACGGTGCTCCGCAATCTCATGGTCAGAGAACAACAAAATTACCGATTTCCGTTGTAGACGAAAAATTGGCAAAACAAACCGGAATTGACTATATGAGACAATTGGATTCTGTAGGGAAAACAAGTAACTTATATTACACTACTCAGAGTATCGGTGCCCGAGGAAACAAGTACAACCCGAATTATGGAATGATTAACGGTGAAGTATTTAACGAGAAAGTGAATTACTTCCACAAACCACAATTCAATTTGTCTCACTCGTGGAACCCGAATAATAAATTCAGCTGGACAACGATCGCATATTTATCAATCGGAAAAGGAGGAGGAACTTCTACAAAGAATACTCCTGCACGTGATACAACAACAGGTTTGTATAATTTCCAGGGAATTTACGACCAGAACTCTACCAGCTTTTCGAATCTGTACAGTACAACAGAACATTCATCTTCCAACTATTTGAGATCTGCAAACAATGACCACAAATGGGTCGGGTTGATCACCTCTGTTTCATACAAAATCAACGATCGTATCTCAACACTTTTCGGGTTGGATGCACGTTATTATAGAGGAAGTCACTACCAAACGGTTTATGATTTGATGGGAGGAGATTACGCTATCGATAATGCCGATAAAAACCAACCGAAAGGTTTGGCAAATCTAGGATATGCAATGAAACGTGTTGGTGATAAGGTTTCTTATTACAACGACGCAATCGTGATGTGGGGTGGAGCTTTTGGTCAGGTTGAATACAAAAAAGACAAGTGGTCTACGTTCTTAACCGGTTCACTTTCCGAAACAGGAAACCAACGAATCGATTACTTTAAGAAAAAAGACCTTGTTTTTTCGGATACGACGATGCGCCAGGCTGTTGGATACGGAGATACGGTATTATACAAAGGACAGAAATACACCAACCAATCTGCTGAAGCAAGAACTGCAACAACAGACAGAAAATGGTTTTTGGGAGGAACGATTAAAGGAGGAGTAAACTACAATATTACTAAAAGTCAGAATGTATTCGTGAACGTAGGATACTTAAGTATCGCACCTAAAATGAATACAGTTTTTGACAACAACAACTTCCCGTTCCTGGAAACGAAAAATCAGAAAGTATATTCTGCAGAGCTGGGTTACGGTTACCGGGTGAAGAAATTTGCTGCGAACGTGAACATGTATTATACCTTGTGGAAAAACAAACCACCTCAATACACTCCTTCGGTTGTAACTCCGGACGGAACATTCTCTTACAACATCAACGGATTGGATGCCTTGCATAAAGGAATTGAGGTGGATTTCAATTACAACATCACTAAGAAACTGAATTTCGAAGGAGTGTTTACATTGGCTGATTGGAAAACGATTTCGGGAACAAAAGTTTACATTGTGGATAACAATGGAATTATGGTCGATTCAGTTGACTTCAGCGCGAAAAATGTACACGTAGGTGATGCTGCTCAGCTGCAGATCGGAGGCTCATTCCGCTATGAAATCATCAAAGACTTGTATGTTAAAATAAGATATACATTCTTTGGTAAAAACTTTGCGAATTTTGATCCTTTGGCGCTGGTTGGAGCTAATAAAGATCGTGAGTCCTGGCAAATGCCTAGTTACGGGTTATTGGATTTTAATTTTGGATATACATTCAAAGTTTCCAAAGTGTATTTTACCCTGAACGGTGGAGTCATGAATATCCTGGATAAAGTATACATAACAGATTCACAAAACGGTGCAAACTTTGACGCTAGTTCAGCATTAGTATTTGTTGGAATGGGAAGAAGATTGAACCTTGGTTTAAAAATAGGAATATAAACAAACAACAGATGAATAGAATAATTTACACTTTGTTTTTCAGCTTGTTAGTGAGTATGGTGTCATATTCGCAAGCGGTTTTGCCGACGAGCTGGAGTTTTACAACAACGACACTGCCTACCGGGTGGTCTGAATCAGGAACGGGCTTCTATACTGCGTCCGGAAATACACCTCCAGCAATGAAATTTGATAACACAGGTGATTACCTGATCATTTACTTTGCAAGTAACCCGGGTGCTTTGACGTATTATTTGGCAGGAAACTCGTTTACGGGAGGTACTTTTACAGTAGAAGAGTCAGGAGACGGAACAACGTATACAACACTTCATTCACATACTGCACCTCCGGCAGGAACTTACCAGCTGTACACGGATAACCCGCAATCAACAACACGTTATATCCGTTTTATTTATACAAATAAAAACCTTGGAAATATCGGGTTGGATGATGTAAGCATCGCTGTTGGTGCTGCAACTCCTGCTCAGGAAATCAACGTGAAATATAGTGGTACAACACTTGTTTCCGGAAGTACTCAAGCTGTGAGTTCCCCGGTTGCAACAATGACTCCTTTTACGTTTGATGTTGAGAACCTTGGAACCGCAAATACATTGAATATTTCAAGCGCTGTGATTTCAGGAGCTAACGCAGCTGATTTTACGGTTGCATCTTTCCCTTCAACTGTTGCTGCAGGTGCTACACAACCATTAACAGTGAACTTTACACCAGCTGCTGCAGGAAACAGAAATGCGGTACTTACAATTAACAGTGATGATGCTGACGAAGCGGCATATGTGATTAACTTGTACGGAATCGGTGGTACTTTGGCATCTGAGCCGGCAAGCCAACCGACAAACCTGGTGTTTTCAAACGTGAAGTCTTACAGATTGACAGGATCGTTTACAGCTTCAACTGCTGAAGGATTCCTTGTTTTGCGTAAGAAAGGTTCTGCAATTACAGGTGTTCCGGTTGACGGAACTGTTTACCAGCGTGGGGACAATGTTGGGGATGCTCAGGTAGTTTTCTCCGGACCTCAAACTTCATTTACTCCGAATAACATTGTTGCAAGTACAGGTTATTACTTTGCAGTATATGCTTACAATGGTCCGGGAACATACAGAAATTATCTGACAACTGCTCCGTTAACAGCAAACGTAACTTCATTAGGTTCTATGCAGCCTGCGAATTACTATGCAACTATTTCAACAAGCAGCCCGACATTCGTAGCAGACTTACACAATTTGACAAATCCGCACCAAATGCAGTTCTATAGCAACTACGCGAACTTGATGATCGGATTGTTTGCTGCAAGAGATACCACTTTGAACCGTCGTGTGATTACTTGTGTTTACAGTGGTGAAAATAAAATCTATACAGAACCTTTTGACTTCACGACAAACGGATACAGCCGTGAGCACACGTACCCGCATTCATGGATGCCAACAAACCCGGCACAGGCTTTACCTGAATACAATGATTACCACCATTTGTTCCCTACAAACCAGAACAACGCAAATGCTTTGAGAAGTAACTACCCTTTAGGAAAAGTGGTGAATGCAACAACTACTTTCCTGGGATGTAAATTCGGAACGGATGCAAACGGTAAACAAGTATTCGAACCAAGAGATGAGCACAAAGGTGATGCTGCAAGAGCAATGATGTACGAAGCAATTTGTTATACAACTGTTTCAGGTAATAACTGGGGATTCCCGAATCCAATCAGCAGCTCTATTCCTTACGGACAGGATCAGGCGATCTTGAAGCAATGGAACATGCAGGATTTACCGGATGCATGGGAAATTTCAAGAAATGACTTTTTGGATTCACTTCAGGATAACAGAAACCCGTTTGTTGACAACCCGAACTATGCTTGTTTTGTAAACTTTACAAACATGAGCTACCAGTCTTTGGGATGTACAGCAGCTGTTGAAGAAGCTTTATTGAACGGATTCATTTTGTACCCGAACCCGGTAACAAACGTATTGTTGATGAATGTTGACGCAACAACCATTACAGGATACGAGATTGTTTCAATGGACGGAAAAGTGGTGAAGTCTGCTGAAGGAATTAACCAGGTTTTGGTTGAATTAAATATTCAGGATTTGAAAGCAGGTTCGTATCTTGTGAAAGTAAGTACACCATACGGACAGACTCAGAAAACAATTCTTAAGAATTAAAGATAAAACATGAAGAAAATCATTTTTCTTTTTTTTCTAATAGGAGCAGGTGTTACAGCCTGCTCTTATCATTTACAGGTAAAAGGATCGAAACAGGATATTGACGGTTCTTCCAAATCATCTGTTGAAATGGATTCCCTGATTGCTCCCTACCGCAGGGAAATGATGAAGGAATTCGGACAAGTGATCGGAGAAACAACCAATGACCTGGTGGTTGTAAGACCGAATTCGACGCTTGGCTTCTGGATTTGTGATCAATTGATTGCAAAGGCAAAAGACAGTTCGTTGTTCAGTCAGGAACCCGTAGTTGCTTTTATCAATATCGGAGGTTTGCGGGCAGATATTCCCAAAGGACCGATTACGATCGGTGATATCTACAAAGTCATGCCGTTCGATAACCGGGTAGTGTATCTGAAGTTATCATTGGATAAAATTCCGGAAATAGAAGCCTATCTGAAGGAAAGAGGCGGAGAACCGATCGGAGGTTTTTCGTTGATTAAAGGAAAACTGGAATTCCCGGATTCCCGTGCAAATCAGAAAGGATACTTTTGGGTCATTACTTCCGATTTCCTGGCAAATGGTGGAGACAATATGTTCTTTTTTAACAAACCGCTGGATCGCCTGGATACCAATGTATTGTTCCGTGATTTTATCATCGAAGCTGTTAAAAAAGAGAAAAAAATTACATATTCTCCTCAAGAAAGAATAAATTGGTAATATGGAACGAAGATTATTTTTGCAACAAGCCGGTGTCGTTGCAGGAGCTGCTATGATTGCTCCGTCGCTGATCAGCGCGAAGAAAAAACAACAAAAGTTGGTCATTCTGCATACCAATGATACACATTCGAATATTGATCCGTTTCCTGCCAATCATCCGAAGTTTCCGAACATGGGCGGCGTGTCCAGGAGAGCGGCTTTAATCGAACAGATCAGGGCACAGGAAGAACACGTGTTGTTGTTGGACGCAGGAGATATCTTCCAGGGAACACCTTATTTTAATAAGTTTCATGGAGTCCTGGAAATGAAATCCATGGCGGCAATGAATTACGATATTGTTACGCTCGGAAATCATGATTTCGATATCGGCATGGAAGCATATAAAAGTGCCTTGTCGCATGCTTCGTTCAAAGTAGTGAATGCGAATTACGAGTTGAGTTCAACGCCGCTTGCGGATGTTGTTTTGCCGCATACCATTCTTCACAAAGGAGGATTTAAAATCGGGGTTTTCGGAGTAGGAGTGAATTTACAAGGCCTTGTTCCGGGAGAAAACTGGCAGGGAATGACATACCAGGATCCGGTTGAAGCGGCACAAAAGCAGGCAGATTTGTTGCGGAAAGAAGGCTGCGATCTGGTCATTTGCCTCTCGCATTTAGGATATGAGTACAATACAAACCAGGTTTCGGATAAAGTACTGGCAGCCTCCACTTCGGATATTGATGTCATTATCGGAGGACATACGCATACATTCCTGGCGGAAATGCAGGAGTTTAAAAACAAAAACGGAAAATCGGTTTTTGTGAACCAGGTTGGTTACGGAGGCTTGAAATTAGGCAGAATGGATATCCAACTTGTTCGTGATGAAGGAAAGTTCACAATTGCTTCAAACAATCGCTTTTTAGATGAAACAATTGCATAATTTGCACATTGTTTGAAAAGATAGATAACAGTAAAAAGTCGGGGAGAAAAATTTTTCTCCCCGACTTTTTTTATACCGTTCAGAAGATCAATCTACGATTTCTTCTACTTGTTCTTTCGATAATTTAATCAACCCGATCCGGTCGAAACTTCCCATGATTTTCGCCTGGATGAGAATGTTTAATCCCTTGTCTTCGGTTTGAATGAAATCACATACCGTATAAGGATTGTTTTTCCCGAGGTATTTCTTCCCGGCAAGGCTTCCACCGGAATAAATGCTTAGCAGAATCTGGTTACTTCGTGTGGAAGACAGAAACGCCTTGTATGCAGTGCCGTTAATAGAGACATCTTTGATCAAAACGGGTTTTTTAGCATCCAGTTCCGATTGTCCCTGGGCAGAAATGGATTCTGCGATATCAATCGTTGTCGGAGCCAGTGACGCACTTGCATTGTAATACAGGTTGTCGTATGAAAAACGGGCCAATGAAAACTGGGAACCTCCGGAAGGAGAAAGTGCCGCTAAACCGCCATTGAAACCTGCTCCGTTATAAACTCCTGCAAACGACAAATCCGGATTCAGGAAGATCAGCGAAAAACTGTAATTGTAAAACCCGTTCATCACAATGTAGTTTTGCTCGGGAGTGGAACTTACAAAGAACGGAATCCGGTTTCCGGTGTATGTCACATGATCAACGATCCGTTCTTCCACATCGGTAAAGATATTGACACTTCCGGATTGAGTGATTCCGGTCAAATCACTGGTCAGACGGTGAATCCCGGTTTCATAGCTCAGGCGATTGTAATTCTGAATGTAAATGTCCTGCCCGGAATTGTAAGCATAAGTAGGATAAAGAACGTTCGGGAAACTGGAAACTTCGCTTACAGAATGATTGTTTTCATCGATTTTCAGGACGTAGGCAAATAAACCGACGGCATCCATACAAACCAGGTAGTTTTGTCCGTTGTGTTGAATCAGGTTCGGAACAGCATTGACATAGTTCGCAGGAAGCTCGTAGTTCCATTCAAATTCACCTTCCTTGTCAATCTTCATCAAATGGATTCTCCAGCCGTCATACGCGCTTAAAACAAGATATCCTTCACCTGACGCAGCCATGCTTAAAGGATAGAAATGCTTATTGCCGTTTTGATCATCGTAAATTTTGATAAAGGAATCCTCCGGTTTGGAATCCTTTTTACAAGCTGCCAGGAAAACAGACAGTCCTGAAATGAGTAGGAAATAAATGAACAGTTTCATAAAATGCGTTGTATGATACAGTTAATGTCTTCTTTTTCTTAAAATACCCAGGGAAATCGAATTGTCGATCGGGAACATAATCGATAATTGAATATCCAGGTTCATGAGTTTCAACTGGTCCATGACATCCAGGTATTGAACGCTGAAACCGGTATAATCTGCATAACGGTTTTTGTCATTGACAATGGAACGGAATCCGTAGCGGAAATTGCTCTCCAAACTAATCGCAAAATAGTTGGAGAAGAAAGTCAGTCCGGCGCCCGCGGAAATCCCGAAATTTGCTTTATTGATATGTTGTGTCAGGTCGGATTCCTGTGTTCTGTCGGAAGATTCCTTATCCACTTTTTCATCAATCGTGTAATCATAGTAGATTGTTTTCTTTGCATGCGTGCGGAAACCGGTAAAGATTCCGGCCTGGATGTAAGGTGAAAACTGGTTCATCGTAAAATCCCAGCGCACCAATAAAGGAAGATTCACCCAGGAAAGTTTTTGCTGATGCATCATTTCCATGGCGAAATCGGCTCCGTTAACAGTATCCGTCCAGGAATAAGCCGTGCGGTAATTGAAACTGCTGATTTGAAATGTCGGTTCCAAAACAACCGAAAATTTCTTGGTAAAAGAAAAAGAAAGATACAATCCGAATTGTGATCCTGAATTTTTGAAAAGCGGTTCGTACGATTTTTCTCCCAGGTTTTCCGGTGATTGCGGTGTGCCGACAAGCAAGCTGTAATCTTTAGTTACGTGCGGTTTGCTGAAGTTCATTCCACCGGATAAACCGATGTAAACCTTGTGCTGTCTGTGTACGGTGTAGTTCTGGCTTTGTCCATGGTAAGAGAACATCAGAACAGCGAAGAAAAGTAAAATTCTGTTTGGCATGTTTATTTGGAAAGGATTACTTTTTCAGTGAGAATAACGGATTCATTGGCAACAAAAGTCACGATGTATGTTCCGTTTGCGTATCGTGAAAGATCGAAACCGAGTGTGTGTTCTCCGGGAATGCCCGGAGCATTGGAAATCTGACCGATGGTGCGGCCGGAAAGATCTTTGACCTCAATCTGCACTGTGGATTCTTTTTGCAAAGCATAGTTGATACTGATCGAAGAATTGGATGGATTCGGATAGCACTTCATCCACAGATTCTCTTTAAAGAGTTCGGTTGTACTTAATTCCTTGCATCGAATATAATCCACCCGGTTGTCGATAAAATTCTCGAATTTCACGTGTTCGATTGCTACGTCAGGAGCCTGGAACCAATCTTTGACCACCGAACTGAAAACTTGCCTGTAATCATGCTGAAGCGGAATATTTCCGTTCTGAAGGTTTTGCAGATCGGGATTGTCACCATAAACTCCCGGATTCAGACAGGTTCCGTACACAAGCATCGGAGCTGCGTTTCCGTGATCTGTTCCGTAACTGGCATTGGATGCAACCCGGCGGCCAAATTCAGAAAATGTCATTGTCAGTACACGATCCGACAAGCCCAGAGCTCCCAGATCATCGTAAAAAGCTTTTACAGCGGATGAAATATGATACAGCAAGGCTGCGTGTGAACCCATGGTTGTATTGGAATTGATTACCTGGTTGGCATGCGTGTCGAAACCTCCGATCCGGCACAGGAAAATCTTCGTTCCGATTCCTCCGCTGATTAAACGTGAAATAATCTTCAGTTGCGGAGCCAGCGGATTGTGAAGTGCACCACTCGGTGCGATATAGGGGTACAAATCCGGGTAAACCGTTCCGGAATTTGCACCGGCATTGTAGACATCTTTCAGACGCTGTGCATAATTGTTCGACTGTTTTTCGATCTGCATGATGTACTCGATCTCGTCTCCTGCATGGGTAGGAGGGAAGTTGACCGGTGGATCTGCTCCCACACTGTTGATCAGGTTATAAAAGGCATCCGGGTTCTGAATGGAAAGTCCGGCAGGAATTCCCTGGTTTCGGTGAAATGCAAGCGAAACTCCCGTTCCGATTTCAAGTGCCAGCGGATCCGGAACAGTCGGATTCGGATAACCGGTCGGATAATCCGGGTAGTAATGTTCGAAGTAGCGCCCCATCCAGCCGGAATTGAAATATTCGTTGTAATCACCGCCCATGTACCAGACATCCCGGCTACGGAAGTGCGAACCGTTCATGTTTTCATAGGAAACATTCTGGATAATGGCCATATGCCCGTTGTCGTACATGACTTTCGATCCGACCATATCGGGATGTAAACCAACCTGTTTATTTGCCGGCAGGTTATTGTCGAGCGTAATGTATTGCCGTGAACCACTTTGTGGAATGGCGATATTCGGCCGCAGATTGTAATAATTCCCGTATTGATTGATGGGAATGACCATATTTAAACCGTCATTTCCTCCGTGAAGTTGTATTAAAACCAGGATTCGGTCATTCAGACTGGATTTGGCAATTTGTTGCAGAAATCCGTACCCCTCAGCTGCATGTAAAGGAATACCATTCAATTTTAAAAGCATTCCGGTTCCAAGTAAGGACGAAATGCGTACAAAGTTTCTTCTATCCATAGGGCCGGTGTTAAAATAATTGGTATTCGGGAGACTGCATCATGGCCATGACCAGTGATTCCAATTGCAAACGCACATTGACATCGCTGCTGGTATTGACATAGTTGTTCCATTCTGCCGTCCAGTTTGCTGCAGAGAGCTGATCGAGCAGAACGGTATCTCTGAAATAGTTGAAGCGAACTGCGTCCAGGGTAATCGGGAAAAGCCACTTGACCAATTCCTGGACCAGGATTGTGGCATCACCGGGATTGGAACAATTCGTTTCTACAAAATCAACAATATCCAGTTTCAGTAAAACACCGCTTGTTCCTGTAAAACCGGAAATGAGTAATTCCGAAAACTTGTAACGGTTTGCAAGGTAATTGGATGAAATCCAGTAACGGTGAAAATCGGGGTATTGAAAGTAAGGTTCATAACCCGCCACGTCATAAGGTTCGAATAATTCAATTCCCTGGAGACTCAATTGCCCGATCAACTGACTGTACATGTCATAATGTGCCGGCAATTGTGTGGTTTTATCGGGAACGGTCAAATTAAACAGGCGCATGGTTCCGATTACCAGGTCTACCGGAGATTTGATGATTGCACCGATATTATTGTCTTCCGTGATCGGAGTATCCAGGTCGTAAAAGTGCTCGCTTTGGAACAAAACTTCCAGAACCGGAAGGATATCGAAGTTGTTGTTTATGAGTACTGTTGCCAGCGGTTCGATAATATCGGTTTCTATTTCTGCCGTGATGTCGTAATAGGCAAATTCCCGGTAAATTCTTCTGCAGAGATTTTTTGCTGTATGAGGAGAGTTGAAGATCATATTGATTACATCATCCAGTTCCGTATAAACAGCTGTTACAGCAGCATTCGAGCCGGTAACATTTCCGGTTTGGATAACCGTGTTATTGAACGCTCCGGAAAACTGCTTTGAGGTAACATCGTGTTGAGAAGAAGTTGTTGCGCTTCCTTTTACTTTCCCGGTAGGAAAATTCGTTAACGGATCAAGCGTCTGGAAACTCGGATCAATTCCCCAGCCTGTTAAGCATTTAGTCAGTGCTTTTACATCATCTTCCGTGAAATTGGTATAATCTCCAAGACTCACCTCTTCGCCTTTTCCAACGGTAAACAATTCGAGGAATTCGCGGGCGAAATTTTCCTGCGGAACACCTTTGATATTGAGGTTCCCGTCAAGGTGTACCAACATGGCATTGTCGATACAGATCGCTTTTGTCAGGTTCTTATAGTTCCCTAAAGCATAAAACCGCAACAAACGCAGGTAATCAAGGGCGAATTGCGGATTTCCTTCAATCCGGCTCATGATCATCGGAAAGTGTGTGTGATAGAACCAGATCATCCGCTCGGTGAGATTGGGTGCTGAAGCCCGCATATTTTCGAGCCACCAGCTTCGGGTATAATCGGATAAGGTTGTTCCGAATTGATTCGGATCCATACTATTCGGATATACCCAATCGGTTCCGCTTAGAGGATCAACCGGAAGCGGAGGGGGAACCTGACTTTGTGAAAGAGCAGTAAATGCTGTTTGTGCTGTCATCCCCGAGAAACTGGAAATATCTTGCAATCTGGGACCTAAAGTAGCACGACGCAATAAATGCGCAGCTTTTTGTTCGCCCAAAGCACCTGTAATCGGATTGAGTGAAGCCATGAATAAATAGTTGTGTTTAGTTTGCTACCAAATTATTTTTCAAAACCTGCAATCAGTCGGACTAGAGTGGGGGAATGAGAGAACTGACCGAAATTTTGACAATAAGTGTATCTAAGGTAAATGATTTGTTTTACAATTTCAATAAAAATTGAAACCGGTCACAGCGCTTTTGAAAATCTGAAACCGGTGAACTGAAAGGTATTTGTCGTGTGGTCAGCCACATGAGAATTCCTGAACGAATTTAGTAGTTTTTGAAAGATTTTATGAAATGAACAAATCAATGGTTTGGTCGAATATTTTTTAACGGATGGAAATGATTGGACCGGAAAAAGAAGGGGACGCTATGCATAGCGTCCCCAACATCTGTTTTAACTGTCTTGATTTAATTAGTTGACAACCACTTTTTTGGTTTTTACCAAACCTTTTTCAGATGTCAAAGTAACATTGTACATTCCGGAAGACCAGTCGTTTGAGTTGATCGAATGTTCGTTAGCCAATTGATTACTAAATTGATCATTGTATACCACTTTACCTGTAATATCGGTAACCGTTAAGCGAACATTTTGATTTTCATTGAAGTTATAAGCCACCATGATTTGCCCGGATTCCATATTATTCGAAATCTGGATTCCGTTGCTGAAATCAATTTCTTCCACGCTCACAGTACTTCCGATAGTCAATTGGATGTCATCAACCAACACGTTTACAACAGCAGCACTTGCCTGCTTTTGAAAGCGGATTGTCAAATTGTGTGAACCCATGGTAACTGCCCCCACATTCAAAGTCATTTGCTGATAAGCACCGATGGAATCAACCGTATTTATTTTACTGATTGCAGTACCGTCCATGATAACAGAAAGTGTATCACCGATCGCCCCTTTCATCGGAACTTTCAGGTAATACGTCAAGGTTCCGACACCTGCAGTCGTGGCATTAAAGCCTTGTGCTACCGTCCCGACTTCGGCATTAGTGGTTCCTCCGAACCAGGCATACCAGGAACCGGTGTTGGGAACGCAAGGCCCGCCGCAGGTTCCGCAGCTGGATGCATCACAAAAGGATGTCCCGAAAGTGGAGGATGTTGAGGACCAGGGGGAGTTGCTCGGACCGCTGGCTTCCAGAGAAGGATCGGCTAAAACTTGTGCGGAAGTATGCAGACTCAGTGCTCCCGCAAATAAGATAAGTAGAACTTGTTTCATAATGTAGTGATTATTGTTTATCCGATCAATTTATAACTTTTAATAATGGATACAAAAATTATTGTTGATTATGTGGAAATTGCGGATTGTGCCCCGGTACTATTTTTCTGTTGTGTTCTCGAGCTAATAACAACAGAAAACCATTCACTTAATGATTCAGAACATGAAAAAAGCCGCTCCAATCGGAACGGCTTTTCTATTTAAGAGTAAAAACTTCTTACAAGTGGATCACTTCTCCGTATGCTGCTGCTGCTGCTTCCATGACAGCTTCAGACATCGTAGGGTGCGGGTGAACCGTTTTAATCAATTCTTCACCTGTTACTTCCAGCTTACGGATTGCAACGATTTCAGCGATCATTTCAGTTACGTTTGCTCCGATCATATGAGCTCCCAATAATTCACCGTATTTCGCATCGAAAATCAATTTCACGAAACCGTCTTTTGCTCCGGCAGCAGATGCTTTACCAGAAGCTGAGAACGGGAATTTTCCTACTTTGATCTCCAAACCTGCTTCCTTCGCTGCTTTTTCAGTCATACCAACCGATGCAACTTCAGGAGAACAATATGTACATCCCGGGATATTTCCGTAATCCAACGGTTCCGGATGATGACCTGCAATTTTCTCTACACAGATAATTCCTTCGGCAGAAGCAACGTGTGCCAATGCAGCAGTAGGAATTACGTCTCCGATTGCAAAGTAACCAGGGATATTTGTCTGGTAGAAATCGTTTACAAGGATTCTTCCTTTGTCAACAACAATTCCCAATTCTTCCAATCCGATGTTTTCAATGTTTGCCTGGATTCCGACAGCAGAAAGAACAACATCACATTCGATTTTTTCTTCTCCTTTAGCCGTTTTAATCGTCACAACACATCCTTTTCCGGAAGTATCAACCGATTCAACAGAAGCATTGGTCATGACATTGATTCCTGCCTTTTTGAATGACTTTTCCAATTGCTTGGATACTTCTTCGTCCTCGATAGGAACCACATTCGGTAAGTATTCAACAACCGTTACTTCTGTTCCGATAGCGTTGTAGAAATAAGCAAATTCAACACCGATTGCACCTGAACCAACAACCACCATTTTCTTAGGCTGTGTTTTCATGCTCATTGCTTCGCGGTATCCGATGATTTTTGTTCCGTCCTGCGGTAAATTCGGCAACTGACGGGAACGGGCTCCCGTTGCAATGATGATTCCTTTATCAGCAGTGTATTCAGTTACTGTACCGTCTTCAGCTGTAACAGCTACTTTTTTACCTGCTTTCAGAACTCCAAAACCTTTGATAACATCAATTTTGTTTTTCTTCATCAAGAACTGAATTCCCTGGCTCATTCCGTTTGCAACTCCTCTTGAACGGTCAACCATTCCTCCGAAATCTGCTTTTGAATCTTTTACGGTAATTCCGTAATCAGATGCATGTTGAATGTATTCAAACACATTGGCACTTTTCAAAAGCGCTTTTGTTGGGATACATCCCCAGTTCAAACAGATTCCACCTAAGGCATCGCGCTCAACAACTGCTGTTTTCAAGCCCAATTGTGATGCACGGATAGCTGTAACGTATCCTCCGGGACCACTTCCAATAACTATGATATCGTAATTCATTTCTTTTTTCAATAAAATGGTAATGGCACGAAATTAATCAATTCTCCTCAATTCTGTATGAATAAGCTGTTGAATTAAATATAGATTTCAAACCGGGTAAGATATTCTGAAAGATTTGTTCCTGTTCCGGCGAGAATGTTATTTTTGAGTTATCTGAAAATCAATATCAGCCGTTGGTTTCCGGATTTGGAACTATCCTGGAATTCATTAAAAGCTCAGAAAATGAGAAATCTGTATTTGTTTCTTATCCTGTTTGCAGCCGGATGCAGCAGTGTTTATACCTTGTCGGAAGAACAATTAGATAAAGACACAAGTAAGGGGAAGATCCTGAAACTTGGTTATTCGGAATTACCCGAAGCCGTCAAAGACACGGTACGCGGCACATTTGAATGGTTCCGGAGGGTGAATCTTCAAACGAAATCGAATGAATCATCGATTTATTATCCGCGGATGGTTTCGCTGGATACGAATATGCGTTTTGAGAATTACACTTATAACGGCTCTTTTGAAAAAAAGACGGCGTATGGTCCGTTTTACAGGGATGGAGAATTCTTTACGATCGGCAATCGAGAATTTAAGATTCCGATGGTTTCTTCCCAGTTGTTGCAGATCATTTACCGGCAGAAACTTTACCTGATGGGTGATCCGGCGGATGTGGAGGTTTCATATAAAGAGTCGGAAGCACATACGGTTCAATACGAACGTTTCCGTTATTGGGTTATTGACTTAAAAGAGAATTAGGGATGGCTAATCCTTCAGGAATTTCTAATTTTGAGCAAAAACTCATCCAATGGCTCAGTATCATTTAGCGATCGAACAAGCAAACCAGCAATACATTCAATTCAAAGTGATTTTTGAAAATGTAGCTCCGAATTCTATCATTCATTTGCCTAAATGGAGACCCGGAAGGTATGAACTGGGAAATTTTGCCAAGAATGTAAGGGGATTCAAAGTGTTTGATATGCATGGAAAGGTGGTGAGTTTTCATAAAACGGATCTTTCTTCCTGGAAAATAGAAGTAGAAGAACCCACGACTATCCGGGTTGAATACAGCTACTATGCAGCAGAACTGAATGCAGGGTCCACTTATTTAACGAAGGAAATGCTTTACTCGAACCCGGTGAACTGTTTTGTATACCAGGATGGGAAGAAGGATGAAGCTTGTGAAGTATTTCTGAATATTCCCTCCAACTGGAATATTGCCTGTTCGATGGAACGTGAGGGAAATACGCTAAGAGCTGCAAATTTTGATGAATTGGCCGATTCCCCGTTTATTTGCTCTGCATCTTTACAATATAACCAATACGAGTCTCACGGAACGATTTTTCATTTGTGGTTCCAGGGAGATTGTATGATCGAATGGTCACGACTGATCAAAGACTTCAAAGCATTTACGGATAAACAGATTGAGAAATTCATGGAATTTCCGGTTCCGCATTACCATTTCCTGTTCCATATTCTTCCATACAAGGCATATCATGGAGTGGAGCATCAGAAGTCTACGGTGATTTCACTCGGTCCGACTTATGATGTCTTCGAGGCGCTTTATACGGAATTGCTGGGTGTTTCATCTCATGAGTTGTATCATACCTGGAACGTGAAAGCGATCCGCCCGATCGAAATGTATCCGTATGATTATCAAAAGGAGAATTTATCGAAGCTGGGATATTTGTGTGAAGGTGTAACGACTTACATGGGCGATCTGATGTTGTACAAATCCGGGGTGTTTGACCTGGATCAGTATTTACACGAGTTTACCGGGCAATTACAGAAGCATTTCGACAATTTCGGAAGATTTCATTATTCGGTAGCGGATTCTTCCTATGACACGTGGCTCGACGGATATGCTCCGGGAGCACCGGGGAGAAAAGTTTCCATTTATACGGAAGGCTGTTTACTGGCTTTTGTGTGTGATGTCAAAATCCGCGAACATTCCGGGAACAAACACGGGTTGGATGAATTGATGAAGCGTTTGTACTTCAATTTCGCATTGGAGAATAAAGGTGTAAGCGAAGAAGATTATATTTCCCTGTTAAAGGAATTGGCAGGCGATGAAATGGAAACGTTGATTAAAGATTATTTCTACGGAAGAAGACCATTTGAAGCTATTTTGACAGAAGCACTTGAGTCTCTTGGTTTGGAATTGACACACAGACCAAATCACCGTTATTCGGTTGGAAGAATCGGGTTTAAGTCACAGCCTGTCGGATCGCATTTTCATGTGACTGCAATCTATCCGGGATCTCCGGCAGATTTGGCAGGATTGATGATTAACGATGAAATCATTGCGGTAAACGAATTCAAACTGAATAGTGACCTGGATAACTGGTTGTCTTACCTGGATGATCAGAATAAACGCCTGACGGTTATTCGCCAGGGAAAAATCATGGAATTATCATTGCCGGAAGTTCAGAGAAGTTTTTACCTGGAATATGGAGTAAAAGTGATGGAAAACCCGAATTCCTTCCAGAAAAAAGCATTTGAATACTGGAGTAAATAAAGTTATTCACACATTGAAAAAAAAGTTTGAACCGCCCGGAACCGGTCAGATTAATTTTAACAAATTGATGAACACCAATTTAACGGGTTTGTGGGTATTTTCAACGCTTATCAATTGAGAACCTACGAATATAAATTCTGCGATTCCGGCGTGTGGCTATCTAAGGCTATTGATTAATTTTGTCGAAAATTTTATAGAAATGATCAATCACAAACAATTTAAAATAGCCCTGGCAGGTGCGATTTTAATTTTTTCTAATTCAGTAAATGCACAATTCAAATTTTCAAAAGTAAATGTAGCAGACGGTGTTAAAACGGCGGTAAAAGCGGGCGACAAAGTTGATATGCGCATTAGTCCTACAGGTAATGTTGAGCAAAACTTTGTAGTTGATCTGGACATTGCAGCATTTAGAAAAGCTTATAAATATGATGTAGTGGTCATTGCTTATTTACGCAATGATAAAATGACCTATTCCTATCTTCATGAGTTCGAATCTGTTTTGAATACCAAAAAATACGGCGGAAAGGGAATCGTTCCGGTTTATGCTTACGACAATAAAAAATTCAAAGAAGCAGATGCCAAGGCTTTAGCTAAGGATCTGATTGAATACGAGGGAGCTACGCCGATTTCGCGTAAAGTTGCGGTGTACGGCTGCTATATTACAGGTGAAGAAGGTTATTTTGACGCAAACGATACTTACCAGTTCAGAAACAAATATTCTGAGGGAGAATTGCTTGGTTACATCGAATTGAACACTGTTTATAATAAAAAACAAATCGAAGATTTCAATGCGAAACAAAAAGCAGCGGAGTACAACCAGGCTGAAAGAGGCGTTGATAATCTGCAATCCCAATTCAAGAGAAATGTCATTGAAAATGTAGAGCAATATGTCGCTCCGGTTGTTGCAACTCCGATTTACGGTGCTTTATCAGAAGGTTTAAAAGAAATTTGGGATTGGAAAGTGAAAGCTGCTTTGGCTAACAAGTCTCCTGAGAATGCAGATAAATTTATTGCATCTGTTGCTGACTTGGAAAAAGATTTGGAAATACTTTATGCGATTTCGAAGAAAGATAAAGCTATTTTAAAAACAATGAATAAAGAAATTAAGGCGATAACCACCACCCAGGAAAAATGGGATTACATTAAATCAAAACAATAATTCGTTATCAGCAGATAAAAAAAGCTCCTTCAAAATGAAGGAGCTTTTTTTTTAATATCCGGATAGGTTATTTCATTAATTGAATGTGTCCTGTTTTGGTAATCTTCTTGTCTGACATCGACGATTTGAACCGGATCGTCCAGGTATAAATTCCTGCTTTACAAAGTGCCCCGCCATAGGTACCGTCCCAGCCAACTTTGACATCGTTGGATTCAAACAAGGTTTCTCCCCAGCGATTGTAAATTGTCATGGTGTAATTGTAAGGATCGTAACCGGAGGTAAAGATCGGAATGAATATGTTGTTGAATTCGTCCCCGTCAGGAGTGAAGGTATTCGGAATGTAGAAAATCAATTCTTCCTGGATTGTAACAGTCAATTGGGTTGTATCCGGACAATTGTTGACGTTATTTGCAATCAGGATAATCGTATAACTTCCCGCAGCTTCTGCATACGTGTGTGCCGGGTTAAAAGCCGTACTGGTTCCACCGTCTCCGAAGTCCCAGGAATAAGTCGATGCATTCGAAGATGAATTGATCATCTGGAAATCCGGGTTCATTAATCCGTGAACAGGATTGTTTACATTAAAGGATGCAATGGCATTCGGATAAACGCATACTGCGCTTGGGAATGTGGTTGTGGTAGCACATCCTGCCGCACTCGTAGACGTTACGGTGATATCATAACAGCCCGGGTTTACAAAAGAGTGATTGACGCTGTTTAATTGATTCGAATTCTGAGTTCCGTCTCCGAAATTCCAGGTGATGGAAGCACTTGCAGGACTGCTCTGATCTACCAGCGTAGCATTGAATGGTGCACAGCCTGCAGCAACAGGAATATCGATCTGAACGACCGGCATTTCATTGATCACAATAGCTGTTGTTCCTGGAGAAGAACACCCGCCCGAAATGGTATAGGTAATCTGGTGCGATCCGGCTCCGGCCTGATTTGGTGAGAATTCTCCGCTTGTACTGCTGACAATACCTGTTCCTGACCAGGTTCCTCCCGGGATATCGGCCGTAAGAAACACGTTTGAAGCTGTTTCACAAAACGGTCCGACCTGGGTGATTACAGGAATCTGCGTTGAGTTAACGACTACTGTTGTTGTGGCCGATGAAGTACAACCGTTTAAAGTAGTTGCTACCGTATAGGTTCCTCCGGCGCTCATGGTTGCCGGAAGCGATCCGTTTTGCGTTGAAGCGGTAAATCCGTTTGGTCCTGACCAGCTGTAGCTAGCTCCTGGTAAACTCGAAGCCTGCAACTGAATTGTTGAGCCTTCACAGAGTGGACCGTTGTTTGTGGCTGTTACCGTTGGAATCGGGTTCACAGTAAGCGTCATACTGGCTGTATTGGAGCAGGCTCCATTCGTTCCTGTTACCGTATAAGTCGTCGTCGTCGTCGGATTGGCAGTAACCGATGCCCCGGTAGTGGAAGACAAACCGGTAGCGGGACTCCAGGAATAGGCACTGGCTCCGCTTGCCGTTAAAGTCGTTGAACTTCCGTTACAGATAAATGTATTGGGTGTTACGCTTACAGTGATCGGAGTAACTGAGACAGTAACTGTCTGAGAAGATGAGCAGCTTCCGGTTGTTCCCGAAACAGTATACGTGGTCGTTGTTGTCGGGTTGGCCGTAACAGAAGCTCCCGTCGTCGAGGATAGCCCTGTGGCCGGTGACCAGGAATAATTGGTTGCTCCGCTGGCTGTTAAAGTTGTTGAAGCCCCGTTGCAAATGGATGCATTGGGTGAAACGGTCAAAGCTAATGGAGTTACAGTAACTGTTACCGTTTGGGTGGAAGAACAGGTTCCGGTCGTTCCTGTAACAGTATAAGTCGTTGTTGCAGCCGGGCTGGCACTTACACTTGCACCTGTTGATGCCGATAATCCTGTAGCAGGCGACCAGGAATAAGAAGTCGCTCCGCTGGCCGTTAAGGTGGTTGAAGCTCCGGTACAGATATTTGCATTCGGAGAAACAGTTACGTTAACAGGAGTGACGGTAACGGTTACATTTGCTGTCGCACTGCAGGAACCGGTTGTTCCGGTGACGGTATATGTGGTTGTACTTGTCGGATTGGCTGTAACGGTTGCTCCGGTTGTTGAAGACAAACCTGTGGCCGGAGACCAGGTGTAATTGGTTGCACCACTTGCCGTTAAAGTGGTTGAAGCTCCTGAACAGATACTGATATTCGGAGAAACACTTACGGTCATTGGAGAAACGCTTACGGTTACCGTACCTGTACTCGTACAGCCGGAAGTTGTTCCGGTAACTGTGTAGGTCGTTGTTGTGGTCGGACTGGCAGTGACAGTTGCTCCTGTTGTGGCGGATAAACCTGTGGCGGGTGACCAGGAATAAGTTCCGGCTCCGCTGGCTGTTAATGTAGCACTTCCACCCGGACAGATCGTTTGATTTGCCGGAGCAGTTACTGTGGCACTGTTAACAGTTATGGTTGTCGATGATGAAGCATTACAAGGTGCAACACCAATGGCGTAGTTAATGGTATGCGTTCCGATTCCTGCAGTTGCTGGATTGAACATTCCGCTGGAAGAAACACCCGGGCCTGACCAGGTTCCCCCCATATCCGCGGCGATCAGCTGAACGGGACCGGAAGTTACACAAAATGGTCCGGCAGGAGTAATTGCTGGGTTTGGAGGGCCGGTTTGAGCTCCGGGAGCAGGACCTAATTGCAGGGTGAAATTACTGGATGAGCCACTCCAGTTCTCCACAACGATCATGATCTCTTGTCCGGCGGTAACGTTTGGAGCCGGAACGGAAGATGCGCATGGAAATGCATTTCCGAACTGGTTACATCCACTGGCAGAACTGGCATAATTACACCCGATCTGGTTGGATAAATTTTGGATTGCGTTACAAGGAGCCTGACCGTTTGGAATATTAAATACCGCTACATCCAGGAATCCGGAACTTGAATTACCGTCAATCAGCATATTCAAAGGTCCTGATGAGGTAATATGAAGAATGATGTACCCGGTATTCGGACCAATCCAGTCGAGGCAGGAGCTTACACCGGGACCCGGGTTTACGAACGTAAACGGACCTGCTGTTCCGGGAGTACAAATGGAGGTGTTGGTGTTACACTGCGCATTTACCGGATTAATATTAAAGATGGAAAAACTAAAGGAGAGGAGGAGAGTAATGAAAGTAAGTTTAATGTGTTTCATAACCGCTGTATCCAAAATGTGTAACTAATTCATTGATCATGGCAGGAGTGAGAGGCTCATTGCAGTTGATCTGAACTGATGTGAAATCACTGCTGAAATCAATGAGGTTGAGAAAAGAATAGTGTGCTTTCAACCGGAGATTCATTTTTTGTTCCCGCTGTTCATTTCCCAATGGCTGATAAGCAGTAAACGAAAAGGTATAATCATCCGATTGATGAATAATACATGTGGGATTTGTTCCCGATTGATGCAAGAGGAGATCAACTTCTGTCGTAGATTGATTTGAAGAAATCAATTGAGAACGAAGCTGCAGTAGTGAGTCTGTGCCAGATGTCTGCCCGAACGAAATAGTTGATAAAACTATTAGAGATACGGTTGAAACGCAGCATATTAGCTTTGTTTTATAGTAGTAATACATCGTTATTAGTTTCGCGTTCTAATATAAAACGAAACTATGAATAGTTGGTTGCCTAAATATATAATTAAAAAAAGCGTGTTGATTAAAACACGCTTTTCTAAATCAAAGTTAGAATTTATAACTAAGTCCTAAACTCGGTAAGAACGGGAACTGGTAAATTTTTGCATTTGTTACGCGGTTCACGTAGAAGATGTTTTTACGATTGTAAGCATTGGTTGCCGATGCCACAATTTCCAGCTCCGTTTTGTTTTTGAACTTGAATTGTTTTTTGATGGTGATATCCAATCGGTGGTAAGTAGGAAGTCTCTTGGAATTGAAGTCTCCCAAAAGTACCCCGATAGAGGAAGAATTGCTGGTTGTGTAATCCGTAGTAACCCCTTGAGAGAATGATTCTGGCTGATAGAATCCTGCAGTTGGCGTGAATGGCAGACCTGAACCGAAGTTCCAGCGAACGTTTACTTCCAGGTCTTTCTTTTTACCGAATGCATAAGATGCTACCAGGTTTACGTTATGTCTTCTGTCGAATACAGGTGCGTAAGTTGTAAATCCATCCCATCTGGTAGATTTTCCGTAAGAGTAAACTCCCCATAAGAACAATCTGTTCAAGGTGTATTTCAACAAGACATCAACCCCGTAGGATTTTCCGCTTTCGATCAGGAAGTTCTTTTTGTAAACATCGTCTTCTTTCGAGAACTCGGAAATATCTTCGTACAATTTATTGATGTTGATATTGCTCAACTGGGGGAAGTATTTGAAATATCCTTCGATGTTCAAAGACAGGTTTTTCGTCAGGTCAAACTCCGCTCCTGCAATGGCATGCCAGGAGTACTGGATTCCGTTTTTCGGATTTCTCGTTTTCCCGCTTTCCGTAATGAAGTTCTGCTGCACATTGGAAGGAGCACTCAACAGTCCGTTAAACAAATTCACGATATCCCTGTCCGAAGAAGCGGAAGTGAAGTTTTGGGAATAACGGCCTCCGGATAACTTCAAACGGAAAAAGTCTGTTGCGTTGTATTTGATTCCTAATCTCGGTTCAATGGAGATTGTACTCAAACTTGCGTATGCCTGAACACGAACACCCGGCTGAAGTACAAAACGCTTGGAAACAAATTTGTAGTTTGCGTAAGCGCCGATCTCTACGGTGTTGTTCTCATCCTGGATTTTAGAAGCCACTTCATTGTATGTCAGGTAATCCGTTTTGAAAATGTTCATCATGATCCCGTAATCGATCTGGCTTTCATTTTTCAAAAAGTAAGAGAAATCAAAACCTAAATCCGTTCCGAAAATAGAGCTGGTTCTCGGTTGTGAACCTTCTTCTTCGAAATGTGTTTTGTAGCTTGATGCGGTTAAATGTCCTTTAATGAATGTTTTTCCGCCTCCTGGTAAAAGAATCCACGACAATCCTCCGCCTGCCTGCTGGAAGTCCAAAGCTGCGGATTCGTTGTATTTTACTTTGTCCGTATTGCTGAATCCGAATACGGAAACTTTGGAACCTTGTCCTGTTGCAAAAGTCAATTTACCGTACAAATCGGTAAAGTTGTATGGCAATCCGTTCCCGTCATTTACTCCGCGGTACAAGTCTTTCGCCGTATAATCCAGTAAGGAATGTTTTGCAGAGAAGACGAATGATCCTGCTCCCGGTCTTCCTTCTTTTGCGCGGTACAAAGGACCTTCCAATACTAATTTTGCAAGGAAAGGAGAAGCGGAAACTTTCCCTCCGAAATTCTTTTTGTTCCCGTCGCGATAGGTAATATCCATTACGGAAGAAATTCTACCTCCGTATTTTGAATCGAATCCTCCGGTGTAAATATCCACGTTCTTCACCAATTCCGTTTCGAAAATAGAGAAGAAGCCAATGGAATGGAACGGGTTGTAAATCGTCATTCCATCCAACAAAATTTTATTTTGAATCGGTGTTCCACCACGTACATACAATTGTCCGCCCTGATCACCTGTTGTAACAACTCCCGGTGTTACGGAAAAAGCTGCCGTAATATCATTTTCCGCTCCCACAGCCGGGATGCGCTCCAATCCTTTTTTGTCCAACTTAATCACGGACATTAAGACTTCTGTTGTTTTTGCCTTTGTTTCAGCCGAAATAACTACTTCTTCGATTGCTTCCGGGGGAAGTAGATCAATTCGGACTTCCGTAATTCCTGATTTCGCTTTGATAACAATCTCTTTGTTGTATTCTTTAAACTCAACAGATTGAACCTTCAACAGGTAAGTACCCATCGGAACTTTCGGAATCGTGAAAAATCCGTTTACGTCTGTACTGGCTCCAAGAATCGGTTGTGACTTTTCAGTCGGGATAAGTACAATTTTTTCAAACGGAACAACCTCACTGTTCTCATTGTTGAAAAGGAATCCGCGAATAATATGATCCTGGGAAAATGAATAAATCGATATGGTTAAGAATGCAACTAAGGAGAGTAAGTGTTTCATAAGATTTACCATGAATTTAAAGAAGTTTCGAAGTTACATAATTAACACTAATTAACTAGCTAAAACTTTGAAAAATGATTAAACGTGCAGATTATTGATTAAACGGCCTTTAAGTAGAATTTAAAATTCAAAATGTAAAATTGAAAAATTGGTTTGAGTAAAAACTGCAAGAGTCAAGATTTTAAGAGTCAGGACTAGTCATAAGTGCTTATTCTTCAGTCCTGTCTCTTAACTCTAATAGTCTTGATTCTTATTCCGCTTTACGAAGAATCCCTTTTGCCTTATCCCAATAAACATCCATTTCTTCCAGCGACATTTCGGCCATGTTTTGCTTGTCTTCCGCAATCAGTTCTTCCATTTTCTGGAAACGGGCCTTGAACTTCTGATTGGTCGATTCCAATGCGTCTTCCGGGTTGATGTTGATGAAACGGGCGTAGTTCACCAAAGAGAACATCACATCTCCGAATTCATCCAGGATTTTATCGGGATCGGAAGATTGCTGCGCTTCATGCAATTCCGAAAATTCCTCGATCACTTTGTTTTTAACATCTTCAATGTCTGACCATTCGAAGCCGATTCCTTTTACTTTTTCCTGGATCCGCATCGCTTTGATCAATGCCGGAAGCGTATTCGGAACTCCTTCCAGGACAGATTTTTTTCCTTCCTTCAGTTTGATTTTTTCCCAGTTTGCTTTGACTTCTTCTTCCGAATCAGCAGTTACGTCTCCGTAAATGTGCGGATGGCGGTGGATCAGCTTGTCACAGATTCCGTTCAGGACTTCCGTAACATCAAAAGCGCCCAGTTCCGAACCGATTTTAGAATAAAATACCAAATGCAGGAACAAGTCTCCGAGTTCACCTTTGATACCGTTGAGATCATTCGCCTGGATGGAATCCGCTAATTCATAGGTTTCCTCGATGGTTAAATGCCGGAGCGACTGAATGGTTTGTTTCTTGTCCCAGGGACATTTTTCACGTAAGTCATCCATGATGTTCAACAATCGTTCGAAGGCCACTAATCTTGGATCCTGGTTTAAATTATTATTAGCTAATTCCATACTGCAAATGTACATAGAACAAAATTTGTAATTTTGAATTATGAGATTTACGCTGCTGTTTTTTTTACTGCCGGTTTTATGTTATTCTCAGGAAAATAGAGTAGACGATTGGTCTCTTTCATTGAAGGGCAAATCGGGTTTTTTGGCTGCGCACCGCGGAACAATGGGGCATTTGGCGAAAGAACGGCTTTTTTCCGGGGAATTGTCCTTCAGTAAACGAATCCGATCCAAAAACTGGAGCCAGGAGTACCGCAATCCCTATGTGGGAGCAACTTTGTACGGGTCGAACCTCGGAAACAAAGATATTTTGGGTTATGGTTTCGGAATGTATGGATTTATTGAGTTTCCCTGGACGAGAAGTGAAAAACACGTTTTTACTTCCAAACTGGGAGCCGGACTGGGGGTTGTTACGAAAGTATACGATTCGGAAACCAATCCGAAAAATGTAGCTATGAGTACTTATCTGAATGCGATTATTTGTTTGGGAATCCAGGGGCGTTGGTATATCAAACCGGAGCATGCATTGATTTACAGCCTGGATCTGACACATTTTTCAAATGGTTCGAGTAAAGTTCCCAACCTCGGAGTAAACATGCCCTATATCGGTTTGGGATACCAGTATACCTTCAAAAAAGAAGAACGCCCGAACCTGGAGTTGACCGGTTTCCAACGTGTTCCGTTCTTTAAAAATTGGAATGCTTCTTTGATTGGGATTATTTCCGATAAACAGATCTTTCCTACCGGGGGGAAACACTACCCGGTTTTTGCTTTAAGTGCGATGCTGCACAAACAGTTTAAACCGAAAGTGGGAATGGAAATCGCGTTGGATATCATTTCAAAACAGTCGATTCTTCATTACCGCGAGTACATTCCGAAAACACAATTGTCCATTTTGCAGGTCGGAGGTTTTGTCGGATACAATATTCCACTGGATAAATTCCGTTTTGTGATCGGGATGGGAGCTTATATCAAAGACCGCTACAACCCGGACGATATGTTCTACCACCGCGTGGGAATGCGTTACCAGTGCCGGAACGGATTGCTGTTAAACCTGGTTTTGAAATCCCATTGGGCAAAAGCCGATTACATCGAATACGGTGTCGGATATACGTTTAACTATAAACCAAGATATCATGCGAAATAGGTTGTTTTTTCTGCTTTCGGTATTTGTTGTTTTCTCCTGTAAAAAACCGGAGAACAGAACCTGTTTTAAAATGGCGGGAAATGAAACGACGAAAGAAATCGCGCTGGAGAATTTTGACCGCCTGGATTTGAGAGAACATGTCCGCTATGTGATTATCCAGGATTCATTGGATAAAGTCGTACTCAAAGGCGGGAAGAACTTGTTGAACCTGGTTGAAGTAAACGCTTCAGGAGGTTTATTGACTATCGAAAATAAAAACCGTTGTGGTTTCCTGCGCAATGCCAAAAAAGTGGTTGTTGCGGAAATTCATTGCAAGAAGCTGATCAATATTCGTTTTGTGGGTACGGAGCCTCTGACTTGTGAGGGAGAAATCAATACGGATTACTTTACGTTTTATTCCCGTGATGGGGCAGGAGACGTAAAACTGGCGGTGAATGCGCAGGTGATCGATGCAGAGGCGAATCACGGTTGGTGTAATTTCACTCTGACGGGAACTGCTCAAACTGCCCGCATTTGTGCTAAAAGCAACAGTTATTGCGATGTAACCGGGCTACAAGTCAGTGATTCGATTTACGTGGCTTCTGAAACGGTCGGAAATATCAAAATCAATGCGGATAACCTGGTGATTCACGGTTATATCACAGAGTCTGGGAATATTCTGTATCAAGGAACACCGCTCGGGGTGGATGTGCTTTTGAATGGAACGGGTAAGGTAAAATCACTTTAGAGACTGAAAGTTTAAAAGCTCAAGCGTTCGAACCGGATAAGGAATTGATTGAAACTATAAAGTTGAATCATTTTAGCTTTTAAACTTTTGAACATAAAAAAAATCCCTGAGTTATCAGGGATTTTTTTTATTTCTTATTTTCCTCTTTTCAACTGCATCAGCACTTTAAATGCTTTATCAACGTGATCTTGTTTTACAATGATCGTGAATTCGTTCGCCGTTGAAACGATCTCAACAATGTTCAATCCTTCCCAGGCCAAATGCTTCAGGATGTAGTAGTAAATACCGTATACTTCCGAGTTAACGGCTGGGAGTTTCACTGTGATGGAAGCCAAATCACGGGTGTGTGATTTTAAGCGCTCGTTAATCAGCAAATTTTCTACCCGTTGTGAAATGCTTTGAGAACAGATCACCGTTGTTTCAGTAACACCTCTGCAAATGGTGTAAAAAATATCTGATTCGGAATTAACCAGCTGAACCAAATCCGCTTGTTTCAAGCGAAGTGATTCGGTGTTTTCAAAGGTGAAATCTTCTAAGTTAGAACGAACTAAAAAGTCACCAAGCTCACCGATAATGTTTGTGATCTTGATATTTAAACGGTGGTAAAGTCCCGGAGACATGCGTTTGATTGCCATAACAATCGCTCCTTCTTTTACCTCTTTTCCTAAGGCTTCTTCAATTTCAGGTTTGATTTTTCGTGCTAACGAAGAAATGTTGATTAAGTCATCAGTCATTGCCTCGCGTAAAAACGGGCTTCTACCGATAATTTCTTCTGTTATTTTTCCAATTGATAACATATTTTGGTTTGAATTAATAGGTGTGCAAATTTACACAAATACAGGTGGAAAAGAACTAATAGGTGTTAGAATTTATACAAGATGAATAAACTATTGATTTCAATGAAGAAAACTTCCCCTTTGATGAATATTCTGTTGAGGCAAGATTATGAAGCAATTAAATTACTAGGCGTTCATATTATTTGCCTGAATGAATTGTTGCATTTTTAACA
>VFQP010001220.1_pt1 | contig 36086 bp, 28 predicted proteins | sample 3512351 | NCBI WGS metagenome assembly VFQP01 (sample SAMN10412372, study PRJNA504923) | tailings metagenome | isolation source: Relicate 1 Philex TSF1 revegetated site | place: Philippines: Tuba, Benguet | collected 2017-08-29
GTTCTCGGTGATGCTCGGCATGGTCGTCGCCATGATGGTGATGCTGGGGCTGGAGTTCGTGGGCGCATGGTGGGTGCCGATGCCCACCGGACAGCTCGGCAACGAGGCGGACCTGGCCGAGCTCGTCGCCAATGCGCCGACCGCCAAGCTCGCCTGGGTGCTGACGGGCTGGCTGCTCGCCGCGGTGTGCGGTGGCTGGGTGGCGGCGCGGCTTGCGCGCGTGCGCAGGATGGGCGCGGCCATCGCGGTCGGCGTGCTGATCGTGCTCGGTGTCGTGCTCAACGCCTGGATGCTGCCGCATCCACTGTGGATGCTGCTGGCCGGGTTCGTCGGTCCGATTCCGCTGGCCTGGGCGGGCGGGCGGCTGGCCCTTCGCGGCACCCGCTGACGCTCTGGTTCACGCACGGGGACATCCACCATGCAGGCATCGCTGTTGACGTCGTTGCTGCTGCCGCTCGCGCTGGGCGTGATCATGTTCGGTCTCGGGCTGGGCCTCGGGCTCGACGACTTCCGGCGCATCGCGCGCTATCCGCGCGCGGTGGTCATCGGCCTCGTGCTCCAGATCGGTGTCCTGCCGTGGGCCGCCTTCGGGCTCGCCCTGCTCTTCCGCCTGCCGCCCGAGCTCGCGGTCGGCCTGATGCTGCTGGCCGCTTCGCCCGGCGGCGCCACCGCGAACATCTACAGTCATCTCGCCCGCGGCGACGTGGCGCTCAATATCACCCTGACCGCGGTCAACAGTCTGCTGTGCCTGTTGACCCTGCCGCTGATCCTCAACCTGGCGCTGGATTTCTTTCTCGGCGCCGGCCAGTACGTGCCGCCGCCGGTAGGCAAGATCGTCGAGGTCGCGGTGATCATCGTGCTGCCGGTCAGCCTCGGCATGGCGACGCGCGCGCTGGCGCCTGCATTCGCGGCACGGATGGAAAAACCGATCCGTCTGTTGTCGGTGCTGGTGCTGGCACTGTTGATCGTCGCCGCCGTCGCCCAGACCTGGAGCACCTTGCTGGGGTTCTTCGCGGCGGTCGGCCTCGCCTGCCTGCTGTTCAACTTGGTCAGCATGGGCGTCGGCTACGCGGCGCCCCGTGCGCTGAAGCTGCCACGCCGGCAGGCGATCGCGATCGCGATGGAGATCGGCATCCACAACGGCACGCTGGCGATCTTCATCGCCCTCAACGTGCTGGAGCGGCCGCTGACCTCGGTGCCGGCGGCGGTCTACAGCCTGCTGATGTTCTTCACCGCCGCCGTGTTCGCGTACGGGCTCAACCGGCGCGCCGGGCACGCCACCGCCTGACGGCGCCGGGTTCCGGCGCTGCGATGCACCGGATGCGCGATCCGGGACTGGTCGAAGATCCCGGCACTCCGCAGGCGCACACTCGCGCGCGACGGAGCCGCCGCCGGACGAGGCGACGCGGGCGTCCCGGATCGAACAGGCGGCGCGACAACACGCGCTTCGAACACGGTCGCCCGCTGCAGGCACCGTCGGACGTGACGTGAGACCGCGCCTGCGGCGGCGCTCCCCGCGTCCGGTCGGCGAACGCCCCGCGTGTTCGCGCGGGGCATTCGGACCGTTAGTCCCCCCGCGGACTCACTCGGCGTTGCCGAAGGTCCCGTAGGGCTTCAGCTGCTCGGCCACGGCCGCGTCGCCGACGACGACGATGCTCTGCTCCCTGGGATCGAAGAATTCGCGAGCCACCGACTGCACCTGCGCGGCGGTCACCGCATTGGCGCGGTCGACGTAGCGGCTGAGGTAATCCGCCGGGCGGCCGAGCACCCAGTTCGTGGCCAGGGCCGATGCCACGGCACCCTGCAGCTGGTTCTGGAACAGGTACGTGCCGGCGGTGAAGCGCTTGGCCCGCTGCAGTTCGTCGGCATCGACGGCCACACGCCGCATCTGCTCGAACTCCTTGAAGAACTCGCCGATCGCCGCGCCGGTGACCTCGTTGCGCACGTCGGCTTGGGCCTGGAAGGCGCCGCCCTTCGCGCGCAGGCCGAAACTGCTGCCGGCGCCATAGGTGTAGCCCTTGTCCTCGCGCAGGTTGCGCATCAACCGGCTGTCGAAACCGCCGCCGAGAATCGTGTTGGCCAGGGCGGCGGGAATTGCGCGCTCGTCGTCGGCGTCGAAAGCGGGCCGCCCGATCCGCACCGCCGACTGCACGCTGCCGCTGCGCGGCACCAGCACGTACTGCGGTCCACGTGGCGGCACCGGTGTCGCCACCTCGTCCATCGTCGCGTCCGCGCCGCGCCAGTCGCCGAACGCGGACTGCGCCAGCGCCAGCGCCGCGTCGCCGGTCAGGGGGCCGGCGATCACCAGCAGCGCGCGCTCGGGATGGAAGCGCGCCGCATGCGCGGCGGCCAGCCCCGCCGCATCCGTGCCCTCGATGCCGGCCTCGGTGGGCAAGGTGTTGCCGTAGGGATGGTCGCCGAACAGCACCCGGCCCATCGCACGGTTGGCCTGGTAGGCCGGCTGCGCCTGCATGGCCTTGAGGCCCTGCAGCGCATTGGTCTTGGCCAGTTGCACCTCGTTGGCCGGGAAGGCCGGGTTGCGCACGATGTCGGCGAACACGGCCGCCAGCGGCGTGGCCGACGTGGCCAGGCCCGACGCGGTGACGAACACGCCGTCGCTGCCGGCACTGGCGCCGATGGACGCGCCGAGACGTTGCAGTTCCTCGGCGATCTGCACCGAGCTGCGTGTCGTCGTTCCCTCCTGGAGCAGGCCGGCGAGCAGGTTCGACATGCCCGGCAGTGCGGCGGGGTCGCTGGCGAGTCCGCCGCGCACGGCGAGCACGTAGTCGACCTTCGGCAGGCCGCCGGCGCGCGGCACGACCCAGACGGTCAGGCCATTGTCGAGCCGGTGTTCGACCAGGCCGAGTTCGGGCAGCGGCCGGTCGGGGCCGTAGGCCGGCAGATCGGCCGGCAGTTCGGTCGGCGGGGCCGCGGCGGGCGGCGCGCCGGGACCTGGGGCCGGCTGCGCATGCACGGTGGCCGCGAACAGGCAGGCGGCGAGTGCCAGCGCGAGCGGACGCGCGCGGCGGACAACGGGACGGATCTCCATGTCGCTCTCCTCAGTTCGGATTCGCGGGGGCGGACGCCGGCACGGCGATCCCACGGGCGGGCGCCATCGCCGCCGGCACGCGGTCGATGACGGTGCGGTTGGCCGCGGTCAGATAGGTCCGCGCCACGCGCTGCACGTCGGCGGCGGTGACCGCGTTCACCCAGCCGGGCACGCGGTTGAGGGTGTCCGCATCGCCCCACAGCAGCTGCGCCTTGGCGAGTTCGTCGGCGCGCGAGATGAAGGGCTCGAGGCTGTTGACGTAGTCCGCCAGCAGCTTGGTCTTGGCCGCGGCGAGCGTGTCCGCCGCCACGCCTTCGGCGACGATGCGTGCGATTTCCTCGTCGATGGCCGCCAGCACCGCGTCCGGTTCGACGTTGGGTTTGTACAGCGCGAACAGCGTCATCAACGTCGGGCCGTCGTAATCCCAGGCGTGGCCCAGGGGCCAGCCCAGGCCGCCGTCGATGTTGAGCAGCTGTTCGCGCCCCTTGACCAGGCCCTGGTAGAGCCGCGACGCATCACCGCCGGCCAGCAGCTGCGACAGCACCGCCATCGGCGCGTGATCGGGCGTGCCGCGCGCCGGCATCTTCCAGCCCACCGCGAGTGCGGGCACCTGGGCCAGCGCGTCGGCCTGCGCCTCGCGCCGGCCTTCGGTGTTCAGCGGTTCGGACACGTCCGGGCGCGGCGGCGTCGGGCGCGCCGGGATGGCGCCGAAGTATTCCTCGACCATGGCGAAGGCCTCGGCCGGCGCGATGTCGCCGACGATGCCGATGACCGCGTTGTTCGGCCCGTAATAGTCGCGGTGGAAGGCCTCCACGTCGGCCAGGGTGGCGCCTTCGAGGTCCTTGAAGCTGCCGTAACCGTCGTGGGCGTTCGCCCACTTGTCGAAGGCCAGGCGGTTCATGTCGAACACGAAGAACAGCCCGTAGGGCTGGTTCTGCACGTTGACCCGGATCTCTTCCTTGACCACGTCCTGCTGGTTCTTCAGGTTGGTCTCGGAGAAGTCGAGCGTCTTCATCCGGTCCGCCTCGAGCCACAGGATCGGCCGCAGCGCCGAGACCGGCGCGGTCTCGATGTAGTTGGTGTAGTCCGGACGCGTGGAGCCGTTGAGCCGGCCGCCGCCGCCCTGGATCACGCGGTCGAAGACACCCTTGGGCGCGGTCGGCGTGCCCTGGAACATCAGATGCTCGAACAGGTGCGCGAAGCCGGTGCGGTTTTCGGGTTCCAGGCGCATGCCGACGTGGTAGACCACGCTGACGCCGACGGTGGGCGAACTGCGGTCCTCGGACACCACGACCGTCAGCCCGTTGTCGAGGCGCCGGGTTTCGATCGGCAGACGCCACTCCACCTGTTGCGCGGCCGCCGGCGCAGCCAGCAGCGCGAACAGCGCGAGCGCGCCGCCCAGTCCTGCGAATCGTTTCATCGTCGGTTCCCTGTCCGCCCGCTCCCCGGGGCACGAATCCCGACTATATCCCCGGCGCCGCCGCGGGTGCATGCCGCCGTGAAGACGCCCGCACCGTGCCGCGCGCACGCGGCGGCGCGCTCAGCGCTGCGGCGGATCCGCCGGTGTCTCGTCGTCGAGCCCGACGTTGCTGCGCGCCGCGTCGTAGACCTCGCGGTCCAGCAGCCCGGTCTCGCGCGCCACCAGCACCGGCACCAGCATCTGGCCGGTGACGTTGGTCATCGTGCGCATCATGTCGAGGATGCGGTCGATCGCCAGCAGCAGACCCAGGCCCTCGAGCGGCAGCCTGGCCGCCGACAGCACCACCGTCGCCATGACCACCGCCGTGCCCGGCACGCCGGCGGTGCCGAAGCTGCCCAGCACCGAGGCCAGCAGGATCGCCGCGTACTGGGCGAAGCTGAGTTCGATGCCGAAATACTGGGCGATGAAGACCGCCGCGAGCGTGGGATAGATCGCACCGCAGCCGTCCATCTTGATCGTCGCGCCCAGCGGCACGGCGAACGCGGCGTAATCGCGATTGACGCCGAGGTTGTGGGTCACGCTGCGCAGCGCGACCGGCATCGATGCCAGACTCGACGAACTGACGAACGCCACCTGCATGCCGGGCGCGGCGCCGCGGAAGAACTTCAGCGGGTTGAGCCCGTGCGCCAGCAGCAGGCCGCTGTAGACGACGAGGATGTGCGCCGCGCAGGCCACGTACAGCGCGATGACGAAGTTACCCAGGGGCAGCAGCCGTTCGAAGCCGTAGGTGCCGACCAGCGCGGCGATCAGGCCGAAGGTGCCGATCGGCGTGAGCTCGAGCACGAACCGGGTGACCTGGATCATGGCGTCGCTGGCCTGGCCGACCAGCGTGCGCAGGGCCGCGACGCGGTCCCCCAGCTTCACCAGCGCGAAGCCCACCAGTCCGGCGAAGAAGATCACCTGCAGGATCCTGCCTTCCGACAGCGCCGCGAACGGGTTGGTCGGCACCACGCCCAGCAGCACCTCGATCGGCGTCGGCACCTCGCGCGGCGTGTAGTCGGCGGCCACGGTCAGCGATCCCGCCTCGACACTCAGCCCGGGATTGAAGGTGTAGGCCACTGCGAAGCCGATGCCGACCGCGAGCACCGCGGTGGCGGCGAACCAACCGAAGGTGCGACCGCCGAGCGCCGCGATCGACTGCTGACCGTGCAGCGCGGCGACGGCGTTCATCACCGCGAAGAACACCAGCGGCACCGCGATCATGCGGATCAGGTTGACGTACAGCGTGCCCAGCGGTTGCAGCCAGGTGCCCGCCGCCGGCCCCAGAAGCCAGCCCACCAGCGCGCCCAGCACGAAGGCGCCGAGCACGCGCTGCCAGAACGGAATGCGGAACCACCACGCCAGAGCGCTCATCGGGGCCTGCCCAAAGGGTCAACACGCGACCATACGTGAGCGCATCCATGTTGGCGACGCCCTCGCCGAGACGCCAGCGTCCTATATCTGCAACGCCGGCGCGGATGCTGCCCGGCCCGCCGCCTCCGCATGCGCCCACGCCTGCACGCGACGGCGTGCACGGCGAGCGCGGCCCGGGTGCGCCGTCGGGTCGGCCGCCGATGCCGGATTCCGACGCGGATCAGCGCCGCGTTCGTCCGCTCGGCAGGCCCCGCATTGACGACCGCATCGCGGCGACGCGTCCGCACCGCCACGCGCTGCCGCCGAGCCGTCATGCCGGGCGGGCATAATTGCGCGGCTTCTCCCACCGGATGCCGTGTTTCCATGCGATTGCCGACCGCAGGCCTCGCCTGCTCGCTGACCCTGCTCTGCGCCGCCTGCGCCTCCACGCACACCCCGTCCGCCAGTCCTGTCCGCCCGATCGACGTGCCGCCCGCCGCCACCCGCGCCGACGAGACCGCAGACTGGTGGTATCGCAGCGGCGCCGCGCGCGCGGCCGCCAACGGGGCGATGGCGGGCCGGGCGAAGAACGTCATCGTGTTCCTCGGTGACGGCATGAGCCTGACCACGGTCGCCGCGGCGCGCATCCTCGAAGGCCAGCGCCTCGGCCGCAGCGGCGAGGAACACCAGCTGAGCTGGGAGCGCTTCCCGCACACCGGCCTGAGCAAGACCTACAACACCGATTCGCAGACGCCCGACTCGGCCGGCACGATGACCGCGGTCGCGACCGGCGTGAAATCGCACATGGGCGCGATCGGTGTCGCGTCCGGGCTGCGCGGCGACTGCGCCGGCAGCCTGCAGCGGCATGTCCAGTCCTGGCTGCGCCTGGCCGATGACGCGGGCCTGGCGACCGGGGTGGTCACCACGACGCGTCTGACCCACGCCACGCCGGCCGCGACCTACGCCCACGTGCCCGACCGCAACTGGGAAAACGACGCCGACCTGCCCGAGGCCGCGCGCGCGGCGGGCTGTCGCGACATCGCCCAGCAGATTCTCGATTTCCCGGCCGGTAAGGGGCCGCGCATTCTGATGGGCGGTGGCCGGGGCGAATTCCTGCCGGTCACCGAGCGCGATCCCGAACACGCCGACAAGGTGGGCAAGCGCCTCGACGGCCGCAACCTGCCGGCCGAATGGCGTGCCGCGAATCCGGGCGGCGCCTACGTCTGGAACACCGCCCAGCTGCGCGCGGCCGCGGGCGCCGACGCGGTGCTCGGCCTGTTCGAATACGACCACATGCAGTACGACCACGACCGCGACACGAGCGACACCGGCGAGCCGGATCTCGCCGAGATGACCCGGTTCGCGATCGAGCACCTGGCCCGGAGCGACGCGGGCTACGTGCTGCTGGTGGAAGGCGGCCGCATCGATCACGCCAACCACGAGGGCAACGCCTTCCGCGCCCTCGACGAAACGGTGGCGATGTCGCGTGCGGTGCAGGCCGCGGTCGAGGCGACGTCGGCCGACGACACGTTGATCCTGGTCACCGCCGATCATTCGCACACGCTGAACTTCGTCGGCTACCCGACCCGCGGCAATCCCATCCTCGGCAAGGTGCGCGGCCGCGTCAGCGAGGACGACGACCCGAACGCCTACGCCCTCGACGCGACCGGCCTGCCCTACACCACGCTGTCCTACGCCAACGGCCCGGGCTACACCGGCGCCAGCAACCGGCAGCCGGCCGGGCCCAAGACCCATCTCCACCAGCCGGGCAGCTTCGAGCCCGCCACCGGTCGCCCGGACCTGCGCGGGGTCGACACCGAGCACCCCGACTTCATGCAGGAAGCGCTGGTGCCGATGAAGAGCGAATCCCACGGCGGTGACGATGTCGGCATCTGGGCCCGTGGCCCGGGCAGCGACGCGGTGCGCGGCACCGTCGAGCAGAACGTGATCTACCACCTGATCGTCCAGGCCACACCGGCCTTGCGCACCCAGCTGTGCAGGACCGGCCACTGCAACGCCGACGGCGTGCCGGTCGAGCTGCCGGTCATGACGCCGGTGGACGCACCGGCGCGCGCGGCGGACTGAGACCCGGCGGAGATCGAACCCGCGCGCCTGCCGCTGCAAGCGCGCGCGCGCCGGGCACGACCGCCTCGGCCTCGCCCGAAGGTACGACGCGCCCCACCGCATCCATTCGCTAAGCTGGCCGCCTCCCCCAATCCGATGCGGAGCGGCACCCATGAATCGACTCGACGGCAAGGTCTGCGTGGTCACCGGCGCGGCCAGCGGTATCGGCAAGCGCATCGCCGAGGTCTACGCCGGGGCGGGCGGCAAGGTCGTCATCGCCGATCTCAAACTCGACGCGGCCGAAGCGACCGCCAACGAGATCCGCGACGCCGGCGGTGACGCGCTGGCGGTGGCGATGGACGTGACCGACGAAGCCCAGGTCGTCGACGGCATCGCGAAGGCCGTCGCGCATTACGGCCGCATCGACGTGCTGGTGTCCAATGCCGGCATCCAGATCGTCAACAAGGTCACCGACTTCAGCTACGCGGACTGGAAGAAGATGCTGGCGATCCATCTCGACGGCGCGTTCCTGACCACCCGCGAGTGCCTGCGAGACATGGAAACCCGCAGGAGCGGCGGCGCGATCATCTACATGGGCTCGGTGCACTCGCACACCGCGTCCAAGCTCAAGGCGCCCTACGTCACCGCCAAGCACGGCCTGCTCGGCCTGGCCCGCACGGTCGCCAAGGAGGCCGCGGCCTACGGCGTGCGCGCGAACGTGATCTGCCCGGGTTTCGTGCGCACGCCGCTGGTCGACAAGCAGATTCCGGAGCAGGCGAAGGAGCTGGGCATCAGCGAGGACGAGGTCGTCCGCAACGTGATGCTCAAGGACACCGTGGACGGCGAGTTCACCACCGTCGACGACGTCGCCGACGTGGCCCTGATGCTGGCCGCGTTCGAAACCAATGCGCTGACCGGCCAGAGCCTGGTGGTCAGCCACGGCTGGTACATGCAGTGAGCCGCGTCGCTGCCGACGCGCCGACGCCCGATGCGGCGATCTGCGCGCGGGTCGCACGCTATCCCACGATCGCGCTGGTGCTGCAGGGCGGCGGCGCGCTCGGCGCCTACCAGTGCGGGGTGTACGAACGCCTGCACCAGTCCGGCATCCGCCCGAACTGGTTCGCCGGCATCTCGATCGGAGCGATCAATGCCGCCATCCTGGCGGGCAATCCGCCCGAGGACCGGGTCGCGCAGCTGCACGCGTTCTGGGAGACGGTGACCGAACCCGCCGGCCCGTTGTCGCTGCCGGCACTGGCGATCCGCACGGCGGTGGCCAGCCTGCCCGAGGATCCGGCACTGCTCTCCTGGGCCCGCGGCCTGAGCGCGATGGGGGCCCTGCTCCAGGGCCAACGCGGTTTCTTCGAGGCGCGGCCACTGTCGCCGTTCGTCATGCCGGCCGACGGCAGCGCCGCGGCGACGAGCTTCTACGACACCGCGCCGCTGCGCGAGACGCTGCTGCGCTTCGTCGATTTCGACCGCATCAACCGCGACCACACGGTGCGTCTGACCGTGGGCGCCACCCGCGTGACCCGCGGCAACGTCCGCTATTTCGACAGTGCACTCGAGCCGATCCGGGTCGAACACATCCTCGCCTCCGGGGCCCTGCCGCCGGCATTCGCGGCCGTCGAGATCGACGGCGAGCCGTACTGGGACGGTGGCATCGTGTCCAATACCCCGCTCGAGTACATCCTCGACTGCCGTCCGCACGAGGACACCCTGGTGCTGCAGGTCGACCTGTGGAGCGCGCGCGGGCCCGCCCCCCGCTCGATGCTCGACGTGCTGGAGCGGATGAAGGACATCCGCTTCTCCAGCCGCACCCGGCACGGCACGCAGATGGTGGAGATGGCGCAGAAGCTGCGCACCTCGCTCAAGGAACTGATCGCCCGCCTGCCCGAGGGCCGGCTGCCGGCGCATCTGGATGCCACGCTGGCGCCCTATCTCGACGACCGCGTGTTCAACATCATCCATCTGATCTACCAGACCAAGGTCCACGAGCAGCAGAACAAGGATTACGCCTTCGGGCGCATCCCGCTGCGCGAACACTGGGACAGCGGGGTGCACGACATGGACCGCACGCTGCAGCACCCGGCCTGGTTCGACCTGCCCGATCGCGATATCGGCGTGGCCACGCACGACGTGCACCGGGTGCCGACGGGCTGACGGCGCGGGCGGGATCGGGCACCATCCCCGCCCGAAGACGCCGGAACGGGGTCGCCGCCGCGCAGCGGCGAGCGCCGGCACGCAATTTGCAAACGGCATGACCGCGGGCGGCCGCTGCCCGGACGATACGGGGCGCACGATGGTTCGACACGGGAGGGGGTCCCCGGCATGGCGATGCCTGCTGGCACTGGTGCTGCTGTCGCTGGTCGCACCGGTGCTGGCGGACGAGGCCCGCCGCACGCCGGCATTCCTCGTCGGCGGCGCGCCGACCGAGGCCGGCACGCCGATGCGCGCCTGCCCGCCCGGCGCGCTCGACCGGCTCGAGGAAGTCGCGATTCCCGCGCCGGCCGAGGGTTGGCCCGGCACGCCCCAGGCGGTGAACGTCTTCAACGTCTTCGCGGGCGAAGTGATGGTGGGGCTCGGCGACCGTGTGGTCTGCGGGCGCATGCACGACGCGCGCACTCGCGATTCCCGCTTCCGCGCCGGCGTGGGCCTGGTGGTGGTGCCGCCGGCCGGCAGCCACGACCCGGTCCGGGTGGCCTGGATGCCGCCGGTCAAATCGCACTGGATTCCGACGATCCGCATCGGCGGGCCCAGCCCGGTGCAGCAGGAGGACACCCTGCGCCTGGTCATGCGGACCGCGTGCCTGGCGATCGCGCTGGCGCTCGCGTTCTCGGCATTGATGGGCTTCATCGGCGCGCGCGATCGCACCTTCCTCACGCACGTGGCGATGTGTCTGACCGTCCTGCTGTGGCAGGCGACGTTGAACGGCCTCAGCGGCTATCCGGCGCCCTGGCTCCCGGTCGGCGACCGTGAGGCCTGGTGGCAGGTGGCCTTCACCGCATTCGGCTTCGCCGCACTGCTGTACGGACTGTGGAGCCAGTCGGGGGTCGACCGGTGGCCGCGCCTGCGTCATGCGTCGCGCTACAACGTGCGCGGCTTCATCGCCGCCGGTGTTCTCGTGCCGCTGTTGCCGTATTCGGCCCTGCGTCCGGCGTGGTGGCTGGTGGATCACGTGTTTCTGGTCTCGGTGGTCGGACTGACCTGCGTGGCCGTGCTGTCGCTGCGCCGCGGCAACCGCCGCGCCTTCGCGACGATCGCCGCCGGCGTGCCGGTGCTCGCCCTGCTCGCGCCGCCGATGGTCGGCGGACGGTTCGGCGTCGAGTACCGGGTGGAGCTCATCCAGGCCGTGCTGACGTGGTTCCTCATCGTCATGGCCTACACCCTGACCAATCGCTACGGACAGTTGCGCGCGCAGCGCGACGCCATGCGCCAGCTCGCCGACACCGACGCTCTGACCGGCCTGCCGAACCGCCGCGCGGGCCTGGCGCGGCTGGAGCAGTGCTTCGTCGACGCCCGCCGGACCGGCACCGCGCTGTCGCTGGGCTTCGTCGATGTCGACCTGTTCAAGCGCATCAACGACACCCACGGCCACGCAGTGGGCGACCAGGTGCTGGTGGCGGTGGCGGACGCACTGGTCTCCGACGTGCGCTCGCACGCCGACGTGGTGCGTATGGGCGGCGAGGAATTCCTGGTGCTGCTGCCGGGCGTGGATGCCGCACGCGCGCATGCACGACTGGAGCTGATGCGGCGCCGGATCGCGGACACCGCTTCCGCGCTCGGCGTGGCCGGTCTGCAGATCAGCGCCAGCATCGGGCTGGCCACCTTGCGCACCGACGACGAGGACGCCGTCGCCCTGCTCCGCCGGGCGGACGATGCCATGTACCGCGCCAAACAGGCCGGCCGCGATCGGGTGACGCGGGATGATGCAGCTCACGCGGCGACGGCCGCGGAGGGGTTCGCCGGCTGATCGCGCCGGCGCATGCCCTAGGGACGACCCCAGCTGTCCGGCCCATGCACTGCCGATAGGCTACGTCGATCAGTTTTTCCCGACAGAGCCCGCATGAGCATTCAACCGACCTTCGCCCACGCCGCCCCGTCCCCGTCCAACACGCTTCCGGCCGCCGCCGAGCCGCAGCGCCACACCGTGCAACCGGCCGAGAGCCTGGCCCAGATCGCCAACCAGTACGGCGTGACGCCGCAGGACATCCTCAAGGCGAACCCGCAGGTCACCAACCCGGAGATGATCTATCCCGATGACGCGCTGGTGATTCCCTCACGCACGAGCGAGAGCAGCAGTCAGGGCGTGTCGATCTCCAACACCGGCGGCATCAGCGCCAGCCAGAGCACACGCAGCGACACCCGCACCACCTACACGACCGATGCCGGCACGGCGTACCAGTCGACGACATCGACCACCGGCAACGTCAGCGTCAATCCGGATGCCGGCTCGGTCACCGCCTCGGGGGGCGTGTCGTTCAACGAATCGGTCAAGAGCGCCCGCGGCTACGGCGTCAGCTTCGGCGGCGGCGCGAACGCGTCGATCAGCGGCGGCGTCAACACCGCCAACGGCGTGACCACGTACAAGGCGTCCAGCGACGTGTCGGTGTTCCTCAAGGGTGGTGCGAGCACGCCACAGGCCGGGCTCGAACTGGGCCGCACCGAGGGCATCCGCGCCTCCTACCAGGTGGCGATGCCGGCCGACGCCGGCGTGGCGCCGCTGTCGGTCAATCCGTTCGAGCCGCACTCGATGCCGGTCGGCACCACGGTCACGATGAACGGCGCGGACTACACCACCAACGAGTTCAAGGCGACCTTCCGCAACATTGCCACCCAGACCAAGGTGACCGACGAGACCGGCGTGAGCACCGTCGTCACGCGCACCGGCGAGGACACCGTGCGCGTCACCGCCGGCCCGACCGAAGCGGTGAAGGCCTACAACGGTGTGGGCGTGGACTTCGGCGTCGGCAACATCATGCTCGGGCGCAACGACAGCCTGTCGGGCGCGACGCTGCGCACGGCCGAGTTCGACCTGTCGACCCCGGCCGGTCAGGCGGGCTACAACGATTTCCTCGCCACCGGCACCCTGCCCGAGGCCAACGGCGACGGCATCGCCAACGTGGCCACCGTCGAGCGTCTCGACTACAGCTCGCAGAGCAATCTCAGCGCCAAGCTGGGTCCGGTGAACCTGTCGCTCGACGGCGCCAGGAACACTGGCGCAATGGTGGTCACCACCTACCCCGACGGCAGCATCGGGCGCACGGTCGACCTGCAGTACTCGGGCAACGTGCCGATGAACATCAGCCAGCGCTGGGACGCCGCCGGCAACGAGATCGCCGATGCGCGCGTCTACAGCTACGACATCCAGGTCGACGGCCACAATGTGCATCTGCTCAACACCGCGCTGAGCGGTGGGGTGGACGCGACGCCGGTCGCCGAAGGCCAGACGGTGACGCTGGGCTTCAGCGAAGCACAGATGTCGGCCCTGGCCGGGCAGACTTCGGCCGCGGTCGGCAACGGCGCGCACATGAGCCTGGGGCACCTGCTCGGCTACATGGGCACCGACGGCCGCTACCCGACGCCGGATGCATGGGACTTCGCGCTGTCACTGGGGCGCAATCTCGGCAACAGCGACTACGGGCTGTCGGAGCGGCTGTTCTCGATCGCGGACGGCAGCACGCCCGGCGGCTTCGGCGATCGCAGCTACGCCCCCATCGACGCGTCGGTGACGCCGCACGAGTGAGCGATGCGGACCGGGCCGGTCTCTGCCGAGCCGGCCCGGCGCACCGCGGCCGTCGCGGGCGCCGAGGCGCATGCTCGCGTCCACGCGCGGAGCGCTTGATCCGCCGATGCGCGTCCCCGACACGTGCGCGACTTTGACCCGAGCGCGCCGCGTCCGCCGGGTCGCCACGTCTCGGGGAAGACACGCATGGATGCACTGCAGATCGGACTGTTCGTCGTCGGCATGACCGTGCGGGTCGTCGGCTACCGCCGCAACAACCGCAACTTTCTGCTGACCGCCGCACTGGTGCTGCTGGCGTGTGGCGCGATCTCAGGGTTCGTCACCGGCGTCCATGCCGGCATCACCGGCCGCTGAGGGCCGGCGCCGCGCTCAGAACGGCTTGGCCAGCACCAGCCAGACCACGCCGACCAGCAGCAGCACGGGAATCTCGTTGAACCAGCGCAGTGCGCGGCCCGACGGCAGGGCCCGGCCGCGGTCGGCGCCCTTGAGCCAGCGCCCGGCGACCACGTAGTGCACCACCAGCAGCAGCACCAGGCCCAGCTTGGCGTGCAGCCAGCCGGCGCCGCTGCCCATCGGCGCCATCGTCGGGAAATCGGTGATCACCGTGTAACCCATCCACAGCACCAGGCCCAGCAGCAGCGCCAGGCCGAGCATCACGTGGCCGAACCGGTACAGACGACGTCCCATCAGCACCAGACGCGCGCGCACGTCGGCCGTCTCGCCCGCCTCGACGAGGTTGATCAGGATGCGCGGCAGGTAGAACGCCGCGGCGATCCACGCCATCACGAACACGAGGTGAAAGGTCTTGACCCACAGGTAGCTTTGCATCGCGCCGGCTCCGGTTCCGAGGGCGACAGGATCGCACGCCCGCGCGGCGCGGAATGGCCGAACCGGTGCGACCGGACGTCGCGCGAACCGCGGCGCCGTGCGCCCCGACTAGAATGCGCGTCCATCCCACGCACCGGCCGCCCCATGACCAAGCAGTACGACCGAGCCTATTTCGATCGCTGGTACCGCTCGGGCGACATCGGCGGCCCCGCACGTCTGGCACGCAAGGTCGCGCTGGCGGTGGCGACGGCGGAGTACCACCTCGAACGCCCTCTGCGCACCGTGCTCGACATCGGCGCCGGCGAAGGCGCCTGGCGCGCCCCGCTGCTCAAGCTGCGTCCGAAGGCGCAGTACCTCGGTTTCGACGCCAGCCACTACGCGGTGGCCCGCTTCGGCCGGGCGCGCAACCTGCATCACGCGCGGTTCGCCGACTTCGGCATGCTGCGCCCCTGCCCGCCGGTCGATCTGCTGGTCTGCAGCGACGTGCTGCATTACCTCGACACCCGCGAACTCGATCGCGGCCTGCCCGGCCTGGCCGAACTCACCGGCGGCGTGGCGTTCCTCGAATGCTTCACCCGCGAGGACGGGATCGAGGGCGACGACGACGGCTTCAGGTCGCGTCCGGCCCGGTTCTATCGCACGCGCTTTACCGATGCCGGCTTCCGCGCGCTCGGTTCGCATTGCTGGCTGTCGCCGCAACTGGCCGCAGCGGCCACGGCGCTCGAGATCGCCTGATCCGCCGCTGCTGCGGGGCTGAACCGCAGATGGGTTCAGTTCGGCCCCACACGGCCGATACGTTATGCTGCGCCGCAGCAACCACAGACCGGAAAGCCGATGCTGTTCTACCAACTGCACGAGATGGGCCGCGCCTGGATGAAGCCCTGGACGCTGCTGGCCGACGCCAACGCGCGCGCCTTCGCCGCCGGTGGCACCTGGCTGTCGCAGCTGCCCGGCTCCGAACAGCTCTCCGCGGCGAACGAGCTGCTCTATCGCATCGGCAAGGACTACGAGAAGCCGGCATTCGGCATCCACGAGGTCGCCAACGACGACAACGACCGCACCTATCCGGTGGTGCAGCTCGACGCGCTGGTCATGCCGTTCTGCAAGCTGCTGCGCTTCAAGCGCTACACCGACGATCCGGCGCACCTCGAGGTGATCAAGGCCCAGCCGACCGTGCTCGTGGTCGCGCCGCTGTCGGGCCACCACGCCACGCTGCTGCGCGACACGGTGCGCACCCTGCTCCGCGACCACAAGGTCTACGTGACCGACTGGATCGACGCGCGCATGGTGCCGGCCGAGGCGGGCGGCTTCTCGCTCGACGACTACATCGCCTACATCGAAACGTTCATCCGCCACATCGGCGCCGAGAAACTGCACGTCGTCAGCGTGTGCCAGCCCACGGTGCCGGTGCTCGCGGCGGTGTCGCTGATGGCCGCGCGCGGGGAAGCCACGCCGCGCTCGCTGGTGATGATGGGCGGGCCGATCGACACCCGGCAATCGCCGACGGCGGTGAACAACCTCGCCACGGAAAAGCCCTACGCCTGGTTCGAACAGAACGTGATCCATCCGGTGCCGATGAACTATCCCGGCCGGGGCCGCCTGGTGTATCCGGGCTTCCTGCAACACATGGGGTTCGTGGCGATGAATCCGGAGCGTCATCTGGAATCGCACTGGGATTTCTACCAAAACCTGCTCAAGGGCGACGACGACGATGCGCAGTCGCATCGCCGCTTCTACGACGAGTACAACGCCGTGCTCGACATGCCGGCCGACTACTACCTCGACACGATCCGCGTCGTGTTCCAGCAGCACCTGCTGCCGCGCGGCAAGTGGGTCGTGGCCGGCGAGCGTGTCGATCCGTCGAAGATCACCGGCACTGCGCTGCTGACGATCGAAGGCGAGCTCGACGACATTTCCGGCGAAGGCCAGACCCGCGCCGCGCACACCTTGTGCACCGGCGTGGCCGACGCCCACCGCGCGCACATCACCGTCGAGGGCGCGGGCCATTACGGCATCTTCAGCGGCCGCCGCTGGCGCAACCTGGTCTATCCGCAGGTGCGTGACTTCATCGCCGCGCATGCGGCGCCGGAAGCATCCGCGCGCGCCGACGCCGCGACGCGCCCTGCGAAGACACCGAAGGCGCCCGCACGCACACGCCGGCGCACGGCTCCGCGGGACTGACGACCCGCGCCCGGCAGCGCCGAAGCCGCGCGCGCCGAGATCGGGCACCAGAAAAAACCCGCCCCGGGTGACCGGGGCGGGTTTCGTTTCGACCGTCGTCAGGCGCCGGTGCGATCAGGCGCGCGTGGCGGGGCGTGCGCCCGGTGCGCGTCCCGCGCCGGACCGGTGCTGCTTCGGCCCGGCATGCGCATGCGCACTGCGGTCGGCCGGCTTGCCGTGACCGCGGTGGCCTGCCGCCTTGCGCGGGGCGCGCTCGCCGCCGGGCTTCTGCTCGCCCATGCGTGCCCCCGGGCGCCCGCCCGACGGCTGACGACGCTGGCCGCCGCCGTTCTTCGGGATCGGCGCGTCCAGACGCACCGGCTGGCTCGGCGCGAAGCCTTCGACCACGTCCATCGTGATCTCGGCGTTGAGCATGCGCTGGATCTGGCGCAGCAGGCCGCCCTCTTCCGGCGACACCAGCGACAGCGCCTCGCCCGACGCGCCGTTGCGGCCGGTGCGGCCGATGCGGTGCACGTAGTCTTCGGCCACCATCGGCAGGTCGTGGTTGATGACCAGCGGCAGGTTCGGAATGTCGAGACCGCGCGCGGCCACGTCGGTGGCGACCAGGATGCGGGCACGGCCGGACTTGAACGCATCCAGCGCCTTCTGCCGCTGCGCCTGGCTCTTGTTGCCGTGGATCGCGACCGACGGCAGGCCGGATTCGGCCAGCTGCTCGGCCAGACGGTTGCAGCCGTGCTTGGTCTTGCCGAACACCAGCACCTGGTCGGTGTGGCGCTTGGACAGCAGTTCGACCAGCAGATCGCGCTTGCGGTTGTTGTCGACCGGATGCGCGCGATGCGCGATGGTCTCGGCGATGGTGCTGTTGGCCGCCACCTGCACCTGCTTGGGATCGCGCATGAACTCCAGCGCCATCGCCTTGATGCGCGGCTCGAACGTGGCCGAGAACAGCAGGGTCTGACGCTGCTTCGGCACACGGCCCATGATGCGCTTCATCTGCGGCAGGAAGCCCATGTCGAGCATGCGGTCGGCTTCGTCCAGCACCAGCAGCTCGACCGCGTCGAGCTTGGCATGGCCGCTGTCCATGTGGTCGAGCAGACGGCCCGGGCAGGCGATCAGCACGTCCACGCCGCGGCGCAGGTTGTCGATCTGCGGCTGCATGCCGGCGCCGCCGAAGATCGTGGTGACGTTCATGCGCAGGTGGCGACCGTAGGTCTTGAGGTTGTCGGCCACCTGCACCGCGAGTTCGCGGGTCGGCACCAGGATCAGCGCGCGCGGCTTGCGCGGGCCCTTCGGCGGCGTCTCCTTGGCCAGGCGTTGCAGCAGCGGCAGACCGAACGCGGCGGTCTTGCCGGTGCCGGTCTGGGCGCCGCCCAGGACATCGTGGCCGCCGAGGATCAGCGGAATCGCCTGTTCCTGGATCGGCGTGGGGGTGGTGTAGTCGGTTTCGGCGAGCGCGCGCAGCAACGCGGGCGACAGCCCGAGGGTTTCGAACGTGGTCATGTGGTGCTCCTGTGTGCCAGTACAGGCCGCGGCGGTCCGCGCTTCGCGGACGACAGCCGACAGGCCGTGTGATGGCGATGGACCCGGAGCTATCCTGCGAACCGCGCTGCGAGTACCGATGTGACGGCGACGGGAAACGACCCGGGCCGTGTCTGCGCGACGATAGACGTGCGGGGGTAAACACCGTGGCGACGCGGGGCGTCGGCGGGATACCAGGATCGTGACCTCGGTCCGGAAGGACGTTCGGTGGGCGACCGCGTGCAGAACCCGCGCAGTCTACGCCAATGCGGCGGCGCGTGCCGCCCTCGGCATGCGCGGCGCTGCGCCGGCGCTCAGTTTCGGGATGCGGCATTCCTGCCGCGGCGCTGTGCGGCCCGCAGCGGCTGTGGCACGCTCGCGCCTCCGATCGATGGAAATTCCTGCATGGCTTCCGGTTCCGGCGCGCACGGCGCCGCACTCACTGTCGCCCGCTGGGCACTCGCCAGCCTGTTCGTCGTGCTCGGCGGCTGGCGCATCTGGGGCGCGCTCAACGGTGCGCACCTGTCCAATGTCGCGCTGCTGCTCAGCGTCTGCGAGCTGCTGCTCGGCGTGCTGATCCTCGCAGGCTGGCGCCTGCGCTGGACGGCGCTGGCCGCGGTGGCGCTGCTGGTGATCGACGCCGTGCTGTCGCACCCGTTCTGGGCCGTGCGCGCGGGCGCGCGGGATGTCCAGTTGCTGCACTTCATGAAGAACATCGCGATCGCCGGCGGCTTCCTGCTGCTCTCGGCGATCGCACCGAGGAGATGAGCCCATGGCCGACGCCGCGCACGAGACCACCAGCCAGCTGATCCAGGTCGTCGCGCTGCTCGGCGCGGCCGTGGTGGCGGTGCCGCTGTTCCGGCGCCTCAAGCTCGGCTCGGTGCTCGGCTATCTGGCCGCGGGCCTGGCGATCGGGCCGTTCGGCTTCGGCTGGTTCTCCGATCCGCAGTCGATCCTGCACGTCGCCGAACTCGGCGTGGTGATGTTCCTGTTCGTGATCGGTCTGGAAATGCGGCCCTCGCACCTGTGGAGCCTGCGCCGGCAGATCTTCGGCCTCGGCACGCTGCAGATCCTGCTCGCGATCGCGGCGCTGACACTCGTGCTGCGCGCACTCGGCTTCAGCGCGCCGGTGGCGTTCGTCGGGGCGGCGGGCTTCGTGATGACCTCGACCGCGGTGGTGATGCAGCTGCTGTCGGAGCGCGGCGAGATCGCGCTGCCGCACGGCCAGAAGATCGTCTCGGTGCTGCTGTTCGAGGACCTGCTGATCGTGCCGTTGCTGGCGCTGATCGCCTTCCTCGCGCCGACGCCCGAAGCCGCGGCCGATGCGCCGTCGCGCTGGACCTCGATCGCGATCGGCATCGGTTCGCTGGCCGCGCTGATCGTCGCCGGCATCTACCTGCTCAATCCGATGTTCCGCGTGCTGGCCGCCGCCAAGGCGCGCGAGGTGATGACCGCGGCCGCGCTGCTGGTGGTACTGGGCGCGGCGCTGCTGATGCAGCTTGGCGGGCTGTCGATGGCGATGGGCGCGTTCCTGGCCGGCGTGCTGCTGTCGGAATCCTCGTTCCGGCACCAGATCGAGGCCGACATCGAGCCCTTCCGCGGCATCCTGCTGGGCCTGTTCTTCCTCGGCGTCGGCATGGCGCTGGACCTGGCGGTGGTGGCGGCCAACTGGGCGTTGATCGGCGTCGGCGTGTTCGCCCTGATGTTCGCCAAGGCGGCCTGCATCTACGTCGTCGCGCGCCTGACCCGCAGTGCCCACCGCGAGGCGCTCGAACGCGCCGTGCTGATGGCCCAGGGCGGCGAATTCGCCTTCGTGCTGTATTCGGCGGCCGCGGCCAGCGGCCTGATCGATGCCGAGGTCAACGCCAGCCTGACCGCGATCGTCGTGCTGTCGATGGCGCTCACGCCGCTGTTCGTACTCGCGACCGGCCCGCTCACCGCGCGCCGCGACGATCCCGCACTCGACGGCGTCGACGTCGTCGAGAACCAGAGCGGGCGTGTGCTGATCATCGGTTTCGGCCGCTTCGGCCAGGTGATGAGCCAGTCACTGCTCGCACGCGACGTCGACGTCACCATCATCGACACCGACATCGAGATGATCCAGAGCGCCGCCGAGTTCGGGTTCAAGGTCTACTACGGCGACGGCACCCGTCTCGACGTGCTGCACGCCTCGGGCGCGGACCGCGCCCGCGCGATCGCGATCTGCATCGACGATCCCGTCGCCGCCGACCACATCGTCGAACTCGCCGGCGAATCCTTCCCGCAGGCGCGCCTGCTGGTGCGCGCCTACGACCGCGCGCATGCGCTGAAGCTGGTCAATGCCGGCGTCGATGTGCAGGTGCGGGAGACCTTCGAATCCGCCGTGCTCTTCGGCGCCGCCGCCTTGCGCGCGCTCGACGTGCCGGAAGACGAAGCGGACGCGATCGCCGCCCAGGTGCGCCGCCTCGATGCCGAACGGTTCGAGCTCGAGGTCGCCAGCAACGACACCCGCGCCGGCATTCCGTTGATCATCAAGAACACCGATGCACCCGGCCCGAAGCCGACGCCGCTGACCCGTCCGCGGCGCGAAAGCCGCGTGCTCAATGCCGCTGCCGACGTGCCGCCGCGTACGCCCGACGCCCCCGGCACGCGCGACGCCTGACCCCGCACGGGCGACGCGGGCGCCGCGCCGCGACTGTGCCGGATGTGGCGGTTTCGGCCATGACCTTCGACACCCTCTGCTGCCGCGGACCGGGCGTAGAGTGCGCGCAACCCGGGCCCCTGGCGTCCGGCGTTCTTTCCTTCTTCCGGAGTTCCCGCCGTGTCCGCTTCCCCCAATCGCCTGTTTCTGAGCTGCGCCATCGTGCTCGCGCTGTCGGCCTGCAACCGCGCGCCCGACTCCGCATCCGCCCCGGCCGCGAGCGCGGCGCCGTCCGCCGATGCGCCTGCACTCACCCTCGACGAAAGCACCCTGCCGCCGTACAACCGCTTCCTGATCGGCGATCTCGATACCAGCAAGAACGCCTGCGTCGATTTCGGCGGTTACGTCAACGGCAAGTGGCTGGCGGCCAACGCGATTCCCGGCGACCGCACCTCGTGGGGCGCGTTCGAAATGCTCGACGAACGTTCGACCGCCGTGCAGCACCAGATCGCGCAGCAGGCTGCGGCCGATGCGAACGCGAAAGGCGTCGAGAAACTGGTCGGCGACTTCTGGGCCACCGGCATGGACGAGGCGACGATCAACGCGCAGGGCATCGCGCCGCTGCAGGCCGATCTGGCCGCGATCGACGCGCTCACCGACACCGCATCGATCGCGGAGTGGCTGCGCACCACCGCCGCCAAGGGCCAGGGGTTCCTGTGGGGCATCGGCGCGATGCCGGATTTCAAGGATTCGTCGGTCAACATCGCCGCCACCGGCCAGGGCGGTCTCGGCCTGCCCGACACCACCTACTACACCGCCGCCGACAAGGCCGGCATCCGTGAGGCCTACGTCGCCCACATCGCCAAGGTGCTGGAGCTGTCGGGCACGCCGGCCGCCGACGCGCAGGCCCAGGCCGCCGACGTGCTGGCGTTCGAAACCCGCATCGCCAAGGCGTCGAAGTCGCGCGAGGAGTTCTCGCGCAACGTCGAGCTGTACTACAACCCGATGCCCGTGGCCGAGGCCGACCGGCTGACGCCGAACTTCCCGTGGACCACCTTCTTCCAGTCGCAGGGCATCGCGGTGCCGGCGACCTTCTCGATGTCGGTGCCGTCCTTCCACCAGGAAGTCGACAGGATGCTGGTCGACGTGCCGGTGGAGCAGTGGAAGAGCTACCTGCGCTTCCACGTCGTCGACGGCGCGTCGCCGTATCTGTCGGACGCGTTCGCGCAGCAGAACTACGACTTCTACAACCGGACCCTGAGCGGCCAGCAGGAGATCGAACCGCGCTGGAAGCGTGTGCTCGGCACCGTCGACAGCCAGGTGGGCGAGGCGATGGGGCAGCTGTACGTGCAGGTCGCGTTCCCGGCCGAGTCCAAGGCGAAGATGGAGGCGCTGATCAGCAACCTCAGCGACGCGCTGAAGATCCGCATCGAGAACCTCGAATGGATGAGCGCCGAGACGAAGCAGAAAGCGCTGGAGAAGTGGAACACCTTCGAGCCGCGCGTCGGCTATCCCGACAAATGGCGCGACTGGGCGGGCCTGACCACCAGCCGCGACAGCTACATTGGCAACGTCATGGCCGCGACCGAGTTCAACTACAAGTGGGACATCGGCAAGATCGGCAAGCCGGTGGACAAGAGCGAATGGGGCATGCGTCCGCAGACCGTCAACGCGTCCTACAACCCGCTGGCCAACCAGCTGACGTTCCCGGCCGCGATCCTGCAGCCGCCGTTCTTCGATCCCGACGCCACCGACGAGATGAACTACGGCGGCATCGGCGCGGTGATCGGCCACGAGATGACCCACGGCTACGGCGACCAGGGCGCGCGCTTCGGGCCGACCGGCAACATGGAGAACTGGTGGACCGAGGCCGACATGACCGGCTTCAAGGCGCGCACCGGCAAGCTGGTGCAGCAGTTCAACGACTACACGCTGCCCGACGGCCGCGCGCTCAACGGCAACCACACGCTGGGCGAGAACATCGCCGACCTCGGCGGCCTGGCGACTGCCTACGACGCCATGCGCAAGGCCGCCGGCGATACGCCCGACCCGATGACCGACGGCCTCACCCGCGACCAGCGTTTCTTCCTGAGCTGGGCCACGGTGTGGCGCCGCAACTTCACGCCCGAGGAGCTGACCAAGCGTCTGGCGACCGACGAGCACGCGCTGTCGTCGTTCCGTGCGATCGCTGCGCCGTCGAACCTGCCGGCGTTCGCGGCCGCGTTCGAATGCAAGGCCGGCGATCCGATGGTCCGCAGCGGCGACCGCCAGGTCGTGATCTGGTGAACGCGACACGCGGTTGACGACGAAAGGCCCGGCCACGATGCCGGGCTTTTTTTGGCGCGCGGCCGCGGCCGTGTCGCGCGCAGCGTCTGCAGACGCGCGGCGGCCTACGGTTGCGGTCTCTGCGAGCGGCACGAACGCGGACCGGCGCGCGCACGGCGCCGCTCCGCACCGTCGGCAGGCGGATCGCGCGGCCGCCAGCGTTTCGCCCCCGCGGCAGGCGCCCGCCTCGTGCCGACGACGGCCACGGCGCGCCACGCCGCCCCGCGACGGCTTGCTAGACTTGCGCGATTCACGCCACGGACTCCGCAATGCCGATCCAGCACTCGTTCGCCCGCCCCGCCCTGCTCGCCGCTTCCATCGCCCTGCTGGTCGGCCTGAGCACCGACGCCGATGCCCAGCGCCGTGCCGCCGCGCCTCGCGCCCCGGCGCTGACGGCCTGCACCGACCTCTACACCTTCGTCAACAAGGACTGGCTGGCTGCCAACACGCTCGTGGCCGGCCAGGGCACGCGCTCGGCCTTCGGCGAGCTGCAGGCCACCGCGCTGCAGCAGCAGCACGACCTGCTCAATGCCGCGATGCAGTCGCCGCAGAACGATGTGCAGCGCCTGCTCGGCGACTTCTGGGCCAGCGGCCTGGACGAGGCCGCGGTCGAAGCCGACGGCGCCACCCCGATCGCGCCGCTGATCGCGCGCATCGACGGCATCCGCCGCGCGCGCGACATCGCGCCGGCGATCGCCGCGCTGCACCAGGTCGGTATCCCGGTGCTGTTCAACTTCGGCGCCGAGGCCGATCTGGCCGACCTCAACCGGCATCTGGGCTACTTCGTCCAGGGCGGCCTGGGCCTGCCGGACCCGGCGTACTACAGCCGCGGCGATGCCGAGACCCAGCAGATCGTGTCGCAGTACACCCAGTACGTGCGCAACATCCTCGCGCTGACCGGCACCGCCGAGGACCGTCTCGACGCCGAGACCGAACTGGTGCTCGAGCTCGAGCGCCGCATCGCCGCCGCGTCGCGTCCGCTGGCCGACGTGCGTGATCCGCGCACGCAGTACGCGCTGGTCAACACCGCCGATCTCGCCAAGCAGTACCGCCGCCTGCAGCTGGGCGAATTCCTCACCGCCCAGGGCGTGCAGTCCGAGCAGGTCTCGCTGGCCAACCCGGCGCTGTTCGCGCAACTCGACACCCTGGTCGGTGCGCTCAAGCCCGAACAGTGGAAGGCGTATCTGCGTTTCCACATCGGCGATGCGATGGCGCCGTACCTGTCGAAGAGCTTCCGCGACGCCGAGTTCGACTTCCACGGTCGCATTCTTCGCGGCGAGAGCGCGCAGCCCAGTCGCCAGCAGCTGGTGCTGGGCGCGATCAATCGCGCCGCAGGCCCGATGCTCGCGCGCGAATACGTCGCCCGTCACCTGCCCGAGCCGACGCGCGCGCGTGCCGAGCTCGTCTCCGGCCAGGTCCGCGACGCGCTGGCGCGCAGCATCGAACGCAGCGCCTGGATGAGCGACGCCGCCAAGACCGAGGCCGCCGCCAAGCTCGCCAAGCTGCGCATCCAGATCGGCGCGCCGGTCGAAGACATCGACTACACCGTGCAGCCGATGGGGCGTGCCAGCTTCGGCAGCAACATGCTGATCGCCTCGACCTGGCGCCACGCCCAGGAGATGCGTCGCATCGGCCGGCCCGATGTCGCGCGTCGCTGGGATCTGCTGCCGCAGAATCCGGCGCTGGCCTACGACGCGGCGCAGAACCGCCTGATCGTGACCGCCGCCGTGCTGCAGGCCCCGGTGCTCGACGTGGCCACCGACGGCGCCAGCCATTACGGCACCTTCGGCGCCCTGGTGGGCCACGAGCTCAGCCGCGCGGTGGACGTGCGCGGCAAGTTCGTCGACAGCAACGAGACCGTGCGCACTTGGTGGACGCCCGCCGACGACGCCGCGTGGCTGCAGGCGACCGACCGCCTGGTCACCCAGTACAACGCCTATCCGTATCCGGGCCTGACGGCCGTCAACGTCAACGGCGCCCTGACCCGCGACGAGAACGCCGCCGACCTCGCCGGCATCGAACTGGCGTGGGACGCGCTGCTGCGCGCCAACCCGGAGGTGACCAAGGAGGGCCGCGAGGCGTTCTTCCGCGGCTGGGCACAGATGTGGCGTCAGCAGTTGTCGGTGGATGCGGCGACCCGCGCCGCGGCGACCTCGATCCAGGCGCCGGGCCAGTGGCGCGCCAACGGGCCGGTGGTCAACCTGCCGGCCTACAGCGAGACCTTCGCGTGCAAGGCGGCCGATCCGATGGCGCGCAAGGCCGAGGACCAGGTGTCGATCTGGCGATGATCGACGCGGGGATCAGGGCCCGGGGCGGGACTTCGAACGGACACCCGCCCCCCTGGTCCCGCATCCGCTGAACGAAAAAGGCCGCACACCGTGCGGCCTTTTTTCTTGGTGCGCCGATCGCGATGCCGGCCGGAACCACGCGACGCCGGCATCGGGACGCTAATTCCCGGCCGGCGTCGCCGTGCGCTCACAACCTGCGCACGTGCCCCCCGCGCCGCCGGTTGAACGGCGGTCGGCCGCGCCAGTGCTGGATCAACAGCCAGCCGAACAGCATGCCGCCCAGATGCGCGAAATGGGCCACGCCCGAGCGCGTGCCGGTGATGCCCAGCACCAGCTCGACCAGGCCGTAGACGATCACCAGGGTGCGTGCACGCATGGGGATCGGCGGAAACAGCAGCATGATGCGCTGGTTCGGGAACAGCAGGCCGTAGGCCAGCAGCAGGCCGAACACGCCGCCGGACGCACCGAGCGTGGGATAGGGGAACGCCCCTTGCGCAAGCGACCAGGTCACCACGGTGAGCTGGCACAGGCCGGCGCCCACCACGCACACCAGGTAATAGGTGACGAACCGCTTCGTGCCCCAGGTGTATTCGAGCTGCGAGCCGAACATCACCAGCGCCAGCATGTTGAAGATCAGGTGCGCCAGATTGCGCGGATCGTGCATGAAGCCGTAGGTCACCAGCTGCCAGAGCTGGAAGCCGAGGCCACCCGCGTCGGCGCCGCCGATCGGCCACAGCATCATCGGTGCCAGCAGGCCACCGATCGCGAGTTGCAGCAGGAAGACGACGACATTGATGGCCAGAATGATTTTGACGGCCTGGGGCAACCTCGGAAACATCCGGACTCCTCGTTCGTGCGCGCCCATGATACCGGGCACCCGCATCGGGGATGTCGCGGTCGCGTCATCGTCTGGCGGCGGGGCCCCACAGCACGGCGTCCAGCGTGTCCGGCGTTTCCGCGGCGGGCATGCGCACCCGGCCGTTGGTCACCACGACGCCCTCACGCCGCAGTCGGCGCACCTGCTCGTCGAAGCCGGGCGAGGTCCGTGGAATCGCGATCGCGCCGTCGCTGCGCACGATGCGGTGCCAGGGCAGCGACGGCGCGTGGTGCTCACGCAGCACGCGTGCGACCAGACGCGCGCGCCCGGGCAGGCCAGCCCGCGCGGCGATGTGTCCGTAGCCCGCCACCTGCCCCGCGGGCACGGCGCGGATCGCGGCGAGAATGCGCGTGACGGCATCCGGCGGTGTCGGGGACGTGGTCATGCCGGAAGCGTACGCCCGCCACCGCGGCCTGTCGCGAACGCCCGAAGCTCAGACCCAGCCGGCCTGGTGGAAGGCCCGGAACAGCAGATAGGCGATGCCGCCCGACATCGGGATCGTCAGGATCCATGCCCAGATCATCTTGTTGACCACGGTCCATTTGATCGCGTTGAGACGCTTGGCCGTGCCCACGCCCATGATCGCGGTCGAGATGTTGTGCGTGGTCGAGACCGGAATGCCCAGCGACGACGCGGCCAGGATCACCGAGGCGGCGCTGGTTTCGGCGGCGAAGCCGTGGATCGGATGCAGCTTGACCAGCTTGTGGCCCAGCGTCTTGATGATGCGCCAGCCGCCGGCCGCGGTACCGGCCGCCATGACCACCGCGCAGGTGATCTTGATCCACAGATCGATGTCGCCCTCGGCCAGCGCGGCCTCGGACGGGTGCAGGAAGGCCAGCCAGCCCGGCAGGTTGTCCAGCGTGCCCACGCTCTGCGCGCTGACCAGCGTGAGCGCGACGATGCCCATCGTTTTCTGCGCATCGTTCATGCCGTGCGCGAAGCCCATGCCGGCCGCCGACACGATCTGGCTCTTGCCGAAGAACGCGTTGACCCAGCGCGGCCGTGCGATGCGTGCGAGGACACCGCCGCTGCGCGCCATCATCGAGATGCCGAAGAACAGCACGCCCATCATCAGGAAACCGGCGGTGAAGCCCAGCACCGGCGACGTGACCATCGGCACGATCACCTTCCACAGCACGCCGGCGCTCTGCCAGAACGGCGTCGTCGGTTCGGACCAGATCACCACGTCGAAGTTGTTCGACGCCGCGGCCAATGCCGCGCCGATCAGGCCGCCGATCAGCGCGTGCGACGACGACGACGGCAGGCCGAACCACCAGGTGATCAGGTTCCAGATGATGCCGCCGAGCAGTGCGCAGAGAATCAGCTGCGAGCCCACGTCGATGACGCCGGCGTCGATGAGGCCCGAAGAGATCGTCTTGGCGACCGCCGTGCCCATCAGCGCACCGATCAGGTTCATCGAGGCCGCCAGGCCCACCGCCTGCATCGGTGACAGCACCTTGGTGGCGACGACGGTCGCGATCGAGTTGGCGGTGTCGTGGAAACCGTTGATGTATTCGAACACCAGCGCGGTCGCGACCACGATCAGCACGAGGGTCAGCATGATCGAGGGCCCGTCAGGAGTTCTTGAGCACGATCTCGTAGGCGACCACCCCGGCCTCGCGGCAGCGGTCGATCGCCTTTTCGAGGATCTCGAAGAACTCCTTGAGCAGGAACATCTGCAGCGGATCGAGCTTGCCCGAATAGATGTCGCGGTAGAGCTCGAGCATCAGCCGGTCGGCCTCGTTCTCCAGCGCGCGCAGTTCGTCGTTGAGTGCCTTCATCGGCTCGAGCTTCATGCTGCGCAGCGTGCGCACCATCGTCACCACCACGGCCGAGGCCTGTTCGAGCATCGCCGCGCGCGGCGCGAAGTCGATGTGTTCCAGGTGCTGGGTGGCCAGCGAATAGCGGTCGGCGAACTTCTCGATCTGCTTCGGGATCTTGTACAGCGCCGAGCCCAGCGCCTCGATGTCCTCGCGCTCGATCGGGGTGATGAAGCTGTCGACCAGGGCCTGGCTGATCTTGTCCGAGGTCTCGCGCTCGCGCATGCGCGCCAGCTTGAACGCGTCGAGCGCGGGCTGGCGGTCGGCCTCGCGCAGCATCGTGTGCAGGGCCTTCGCGCTGTCGTGCGCCGCGACCGCCGCCTCCTCGAGCAGCGTGTAGAACTGGTTGCCTTGGCCGAACATCGTCTGCAGGGAAAACATGGTGCCGCCTCGTCATCCGCCCGCCCGTGGAATCGGGCGCGTGCGCTGGGCGCGGATTATGACGGTTATGACGGTTTCGTGACACTTCGGCGGCGCCGTGACCCTGCCCCGGCCGTCACGGAGCCACCTGCTATAGTCCCGCCGCGCATCCCTGCGCTGTTCATCTTCACATGGACGACGACTCTAGACCGCTCCCCGTTCCGGCCCGTACCTCGGTGTTTCCACGCCCGGCGACGCGCCAATCCGCTCCTGTCACCGAGGGTCACGCCGGGCGCTCCCGCCTGCCGGGGGACACCCGATGCTCGAGCTGATCCTGATCGTGCTGGCCCTGATCGCCTGCAACGCGTTCTTCGCGCTGTCGGAGATGTCGGTGGTCACCTCGCGCAAGCCCCGGCTCAAGCAGCTGGCCGGGCGCCACCGCAGCGCGCGCACCGCGCTGGATCTGGCAGAACACCCGGAGCGCTTCCTGTCGACGGTCCAGGTGGGCATCACCCTGATCGGCATTCTCACCGGCATGTACGGCGGCGAAGCCATCGCCGCGTCGCTGGGCGCGTGGTTCAACCAGACGCTGCCGCCCATGCAGGCCTCGATGCCGGTGCTGCCGGTCAGCTGGGGCGAAGCGATGGGCAAGGTGCTGGCGATCGGCCTGATCACCTACCTGACCATCGTGCTCGGCGAACTGCTGCCCAAGCGGCTCGCGCTGCTGGCGCCCGAGCGCGTGGCGTCGGTGGTCGCGCTGCCGATGCACGGCCTGTCGAAGCTGGCGACCCCGGTGGTCTGGCTGCTCAGCGCCTCGGTCCGTGCGCTGCTGCGGCTGCTGCGCCTGGACAACACCCAGGCCGCGCAGGTGACCGAAGAGGAGATCCGTCTGCTCGTATCGGAGAGCCACGAGCAGGGCGTGATCGACGCCGACGAGCGCAACATGGTCAACCGGGTGCTGACGCTCGGCGACCGCGAGGCGGAGAGCCTGATGACGCCGCGCACGCGCATCGCCTGGCTCGACGCGGCGGCGGGCTTCGAGGACAACCTCGAGCGCATGCGCGCCACACCCTACTCCCGCTATCCGGTCTACCGCGGCGACGACTCGGACGTGGTCGGCGTGCTGGAGATCAAGTCGCTGATCGACCGGCTGGAAGAGCGCGAGTTCGACCTGTTCAAGTACCTGCGCGAGCCGCTGTTCGTCTCCGAATCCACGCCGGCGATGAAGCTGCTGGAAATCCTGCGCGAGAACCAGCAGTCGCTGGCCCTGGTGGTCGACGAATACGGCGACATCGCCGGCATGGTCACGGTCAACGACGTGATGGAGGCGGTCATCGGCCGCACCCAGAGCAGCGGCGTGGATGCCTCGCCGCTGGTGGTGACGCGTGACGACGGCTCGCTGCTGATCGACGGCAGCCTGGGCAGCGAGCCGCTGCGCGAAGTGCTGGGCGTGAGCGTGTTGCCGGGTGAGGACGAGCACATCTTCCACACCGCCGCAGGCATGACGATCGCCCAGTTCGGCCGCATCCCGAACGTGGGCGAATGGTTCGACTGGCACGGCTGGCGGGTCGAGATCGTCGATCTCGACGGGCCCCGCGTCGACAAGCTGCTGCTGCAACGCCTGCCCGACGACGAGACGCCCGGCGATGACGGCTGAGCCGCGGCACGGCCGCGGCCGCGAGGAAGCCAGCACCCGCGAACTGCTGGCGGCGATGTCCTTCGGCGATCCGGGCGACCAGCTGCGCCTGCGCGACCTGCTCACCGGCCTGGGCAAGCGGGTGTTCGGCATGATGCTGTTCGTGGCCACGCTGCCGGCCTTCATTCCGGTACCGGGCGTGGGCGGCGCCATCGGCGGGCCGCTGGTGGTGCTGGTGGGCGTGCAGCTGCTGCTGGGCCTGCGCAAGCCCTGGTTGCCCCGGTTCCTCGCCGGGCGCGGTCCGCACCGCCGCTCGGTGCAGCGCTTCGAACAGGTGCTCGAACCCTGGTTCCGGCGCCTGGAACGGGTGAGTCGTCCGCGCCTGTCGGGCGTGCTCGACCATCGCGCCGCGGGCATGTTCACCGGCCTGCTGCTGGTGCTGCTCGGCGTGCTGCTCGCGCTGCCGATTCCGTTCACCAACTACGTCTTCGGGCTGTTGCTGCTGGCGTTCGCGCTGGGCCTGCTCGAACGCGACGGCGCCCTGCTGATCGGCGCCTGGGTGGCCGGTGTGATCGCCATCGCGGTGTTCGGCGTGCTCAGCGGCGCGCTGGCCACCGCGGTCACCGAGTGGATCGGCCGCCTGTTCTGAAGCCGCGGTGCGGGGTCAAGCGCCGTGGGTTCGCGGCGACTCGGCGGCCCCCAGCTGGCCGTCGAAGGTCCGCGCCGGCGCCGGATGGCCGAACCAGAAACCCTGGCCCAGGTCGCATCCGCGATCACGCAGGACCTCGTACTGCCCGTCCTTCTCCACGCCCTCGGCCACCACGGTGATGCCGATCGAGTGCGCCATCGAGATGATCGCGGTGGTCAGCGCCAGATCGTCGGGATCGCGCAGCACGTCGGCCACGAAGCTGCGGTCGATCTTCACGCCGTCCACCGGCACCCGGCGCAGATGACTCAGCCCGGAGAACCCGGTGCCGAAATCGTCCAGCCACACCTTGACGCCCAGTGCGCGCAGCGCGGCCAGCAGGTCGCCGATCCGGGTCTCGTCGCCGATCACCGCGGTTTCGGTGAGTTCGAGATGCAGGTGCCGCGCGTCGAGTCCGGAGACCGCCAGCGCGGCCTCCACCTCGGCGGCGAACTGGCCGCTGCGCAGCTGCCGCGGCGACACGTTGACCGACACGAACAGCGAACGCGCGGCGGGATAGGTCTGCTGCCAGTGACGCGCCTCGCGGCACGCGGCCTCGAGCACCAGCGGCCCGATCACGTCGATCAGACCGCTCTGCTCGGCGATGTCGATGAACACCGACGGCGCGATCGCACCGAGCTCGGGATGCTCCCAGCGCAGCAAGGCCTCCACGCCGGCCAGCCCGCCATCGTCCATCCGGATCACCGGCTGGTAGACCAGGCTCAGTTCACCCCGCTCCCAGGCACCGCGCAGCTCGTGCTCGAGGTGGACGCGCCGTTCCAGCGCCTGATCCATCGCCAGACTGTAGACGCTGAAGCGGTTCTTGCCGGCGAGCTTGGCGTGGTACATCGCGATGTCGCCGTTCTTCAGCAGCATGCCCGCCGTCGCGGCATCGTCGGGGAACAGGGTGATGCCGATCGAAATCCCCAGAAAGACATCGCGGCCCTGCACGTCGATCGGCTGCGAGACGTCCTCGACCAGCCGCGCGGCGAGGGTCTGCGCCATCCGGCGCAGGTCCTGCGCACTGCCCTCGGGCAACTGCAGCAGAACCACGAATTCGTCGCCGCCGAAACGCGCCAGCAACGCATCGGCGATGCCCTGGGCGTTCACCGCGGCCGCGATGCGCGCGGTGAACCGGATCAGCACCTCGTCACCGACGTCGTGCCCCAGCGTGTCGTTGACCCGCTTGAAATCGTCGACGTCGGCGAACAGCAGCGCCAGTCGTCCGGAGGCGCCCTGCATCTCGAGCAGGCGCAGGTCCAATGCCTCACGCAGGGCCAGCCGGTTGGCGAGCCCGGTCAGCGGATCGGTGTAGGCGATCCGGCGGATGTCGCGGTCGTGCCGGGCGATGCTGTCGCGCATGCGATCGAAGGCCCTCACCAGCTCGCCGATCTCGTCCTGGCGCCCGTCGACCGGCACCACGACGGCGTAGTTGCCCGCTTCGATCTGCTGCGCCGCGTCGGCGAGTTCGCGCACCGGGCGCACGAGCCGGCGCTGCAGGGTCAGCGCGATCGCGGCGCCCATCGCGATCAACACCATCAGCACCGCGCCGATCGTCCACAGGTCGCGCCGCGCGATGCGATCCAGATGGGCGGCCATCGCGACGGTCATCGCGGACTCGTCGGCGATCGCCGAATCCAGTGAATACCCGATGCGCACGCCGCCGAGGCGCTGCTCGCCCATGCGGATCGGCATGGCGACGTCGAGCAGGCGTCCGTCGTTCTGCATGTGCCGGCCGCGCGCGGCGATGGCCTGGGCCGCGAACGCATCGTCCATGCGCCGGCCGTAGGCGTCGATGTCGTTGCTGCCGTCGTGGATCACGTTGCCCGAGGGATCGAAGACCAGCACGTAGACCACGTCCGGCTGCTGCAGGACATTGCGCACCACGCTGCCCATCGCGTCGAGGTCGAAGTAGTACAGCGGATTCACCAGAGCGTCGGCGAGCTGCACGGAGATCGCTTCGCCGCGAGCCACCACGCGTTGCGCGGCCAGCGCATGCATCGAACGCTGGCTGAGCGCGAGCACGTCGGCCCGCGTGCGTTGCTGCTGGTGCAGCATGACGCCGATCGCCGCCAGGGCCACGACCAGTGCACCCAGCGCCATCGCGACGAACCCCGCCTGCAGGCTGCCGCGCAGTTTCACTCGACCTCCGTGGTCACGCGCAGGGCGCCGCTTCGCAGCACATCGAGTTCGTCGCGTGTGCGCGGATCGACCGGCAGAAAGGCCGTGGTGCGGAAGAACTTCGCCAGCGCTTCGGTCGCTGCGGGATCGCGGCTGGCCTCGAGCAGCACCTCGCGCAGGCGCTCGGCCACCCGCGGCGACAGGTTGCCGCGCACGAGCTCGAGCGCACGCGGAAACTCGGGGCTGCGGGCGAAGACGACGAAATCGCGCCGGAAGGAATCGGGCACACGCCGCGGATCCTCCCAGTCGAGGTTGCTCAACGCCCCCACGTCCACCAGGCGTTTGTGCACCCAGGACGAGGTGTTCAGCTCCGAGCGCGCGAACAGATAGCCCACCGCGCCGGGCTCGGCCTCGTCCTGCGGCGACAGCAGGATGTCGAGCGACAGGCCGCGCGCGAGCAGTTCCGACGCCGGCACGAAGTACGCGCTGGCCGATTGCCGGTTCTGGAACGCGATGCTGCGCCCGCGCAGGTCGTCGAGCGAGGTGATGCCGCTGTCGCGACGGGCGAAATACAGGGTGTGGTAGCGACTCACGCCGTTGCGCTCGGTCAGCAGCAGCGGCCGTGCACCGCCGCGCGCTTCGAGCAGCATCGCGCTGCTGGCGGTTTCGGTGACCCAGTCGACCCGGCCGCGACGCAGGTAGCTCTGCATCTGCTGGGTGTCGCGGGCCATCAGCACCCGGCCCTCGGTGATGCCGACATCGCCCATGCGCGCGACCACGTAGTCGAGCAGCGGCTTGAGTTGTTCGTAGTGGGCCTTGGGATCGTCGCTGATGCGGCCCAGCACCAGCACGTTGGCCGGCGATTCCGCCTGCACCACCGCCGACGGCGACACCAGCACGAGCCCAAGCACGGCAACGACGAGCCAGCGGCGGAACGTGCGGAGAATCAAGGCGGATCCGCTGACCAGGTTCGGCAAGAGCCTAGCCCAAAATTCCGCCAAGGCAACAGGACCGCGACGCGTCAGCCGGCCTCGCGCCCGGCGAGCCGCGCCATGCGCTGGGCATCGGCCAGAACGCCGCGCAACAGGCGGATTTCCTGGCTGTCGAGCCCGGTGCGCACGAACAGCCGGCGCAGCTTGCGCATCGCCGAATCGGGCGTGCGGCCTTTGTGGAAATCGATCGCGTCCAGCGTATCCGCCAGTTGCGCGAAGAAGCCCTCGAGCTCCGCATGCGGCGCCGCGTCGGCCATCGGCGCGGTCGTCGCGGCGACGGTCGCGGCACCGAGCAGCGCCATCCGCACCTCGTAGGCCAGCACCTGTACCGCCGCGGCCAGGTTCAGCGAGCTGTAGTCGGGATTGGCCGGAATGTGCACCGCGGCGTGGCACAGCTGCAGCTCGGCGTTCTCCAGGCCGGTGCGCTCGCGTCCGAACACCAGGGCGACCTCGCCGCCGGCCTCGGCCTCCACCCGCGCCGACGCGGCCGCCGTCCGTGGATCGAGCTCGCGCAGCTGCACGCGCCGGCTGCGCGCGGTGCAGCCGAGCACCAGCCGGCAGTCGGCCACCGCGTCGGCGAGGGCGTCCACCTCGACCGCGGCGGCGAGCACGTCGTCGGCGCCGGCGGCCATCATGTCGGCCTCGTTGTGCGGGAATTTCTGCGGCGCCACCAGCACGAGCCGGCTCAGGCCCATGGTCTTGATCGCGCGTGCGGCGGAGCCGATGTTGCCCGGGTGCTGGGTGCCCACGAGCACGATCCGGATGCGGGATGCGGTGGCCGGATCGGCGGGCGACGGGGTGTCGGACGATGGGTTCAGGGGCGCTTGCATGGCGCGAATGGTAAACTGCGCGACCGGCCCAGCGCCGGCACCGCTCTTTCTTCCCACGAATCCTTCTGCGCCCGGAGCCGTCCGCGATGCTTCAACCTGCTGTCAACATCATGGTCAAGGCGGCGCGTGCCGGCGGTGGCGTCCTGCTGCGCAACATGCACAAGCTCGATGCGCTGAACGTGGTCGAGAAGGCCCGCCACGACTACGCCAGCGAAGTCGACGGACTGGCGGAAGAAGCGATCGTCAAGGAGCTGCGTCGCGCCTACCCCGAGTACGCGGTCCTCGGCGAGGAAGGCGGTGCCAAGCCCGGCCGCGGCGGCCCGAGCCGCTACACCTGGGTCATCGATCCGCTCGACGGCACCAGCAACTATCTGCGTGGCATCCCGCACTGGTGCGTGTCGATCGCCCTGGTCGAGGGCGGCGAACCGCTGCACGCGGTGATCTTCGATCCGCTGCGCAACGAGCTGTTCACCGCCTCGCGCGGCGCGGGCGCCCAGCTCAACGAGCGCAGGATCCGCGTCGCCGACCGCAAGGAGCCGGGCGGCGCACTGCTCGCGACCGGCTTCGCGCCGCGCGAGCGCAAGCGGGCGGACGCGCAGCTGCGTGCGATCGGCGCATTGCTCGAATCGGCCGAGGACATCCGCCGCAGCGGCTCGGCCGCGCTCGATCTGGCCTATGTCGCGGCCGGACGCTACGACGGTTACTTCGAAGCCGGCGTGCACCCCTGGGACATCGCTGCCGGCGTGTTGCTGGTGCGCGAAGCCGGCGGCCGCGTCAGCGACTTCAAGGGCGCCACCCTGGGCCCGATGAACGTCGCCTTCGCGGGCGGCCGTCAGGTGCTGGCCGCCAACGTGCGCCTGCTCGATCCGCTGCAGAAGACGTTGTTCGACGCGGGCTATACGAAAGAGTTCGCGTAAGGGTTGGGGATTCGGGATCCGGGATCCGGGATCCGGAAAACGCAGAAGGCCGCGCATTGCGCGGCCTTCTGCGTTTCGGGTTGCGCCGCCCGGCGGGTGAGAGATGCGGCACGCCGACCGTGCTGCCTTCGCCGCAATGATGGCGCGAGCGCGGGCGCGTCCGACCCGTCAGGCCGACGGTCGCCCGACCCGCACAGCAAGAGGCCGCGCATTGCGCGGCCTCTTGCTGTTCACGAATCACCGATCACGTGCCTCACGGCCGCCGTGCCAGCGCCTCTTCATCGCGCGCCTTGGGCAGCAGGTCCTGCTTGGTCACGCGCAGCACGCCGTAGGTCAGCAGCGGGCAGGCGATCAGGATCGACGACAGCGTGGCGACCACCGCGCCCAGCATCTGGGTCAGCGCCAGGCCTTCCAGCGAGC
>VFQP010001221.1_pt1 | contig 36083 bp, 35 predicted proteins | sample 3512351 | NCBI WGS metagenome assembly VFQP01 (sample SAMN10412372, study PRJNA504923) | tailings metagenome | isolation source: Relicate 1 Philex TSF1 revegetated site | place: Philippines: Tuba, Benguet | collected 2017-08-29
CGTGGCGCGAAGGGTTTCTCCACCAGGACATTGAAAACTCACACGTTGCGCGGATTGGGCCAACAAGCCTCCCACCAGAACTAAGGGCAACGAAAGCGTTGTTACAACTTTCACAGACTTTCCTCCTACGGCATTCCTTCTGGCAATACTGGTACCGGTTGCAGATACTCTTCAAAATACTTTAACTTGCCATCCGTGAAGCGAAACCACTGAATTCCCCGCACGGAATACAGCGCTCGGGTTTCAACCAGCCGGCCTCCTTCTTCGAAGCGCACAGCGATAATTTCGTCCGCTTCTACCATCTCCAGAATGCGCGGCCGTTGCTCGGTCACCAGCGAGAAATTGCGCCGGAGAGCCGCTAAGACGCTTGCCTTCCCGGACCAGGATCCATTCAGAATTGAAAACCCGTGAACGTCCATTTCCACGTCTTCCGCTAGATGTGGCTCTACCTCGTCGAAGTTATCGCTAGCCAGCGCTTGGAGTATTTTCCCCAGCACTGCTCGATTGACTTCCACGCCTCGCTGCCCGGTTTGCAGTTTCTCCTCGTATGGAGTAAAGTGGCGCGTCATGATTCATCAAGGATAGACGAAACGCTCACCCAGTTATAGAGTTGCCTGTGCGAAAACCATAATTAAGAAATACACACCCGCCTGCAATCGCACGGCATTCCAGGAGCTCGAAATGCAAGCGCAAACCCGGATCGCGAAAGACGGGGATCCCGCGGCCCAAGACTACGGGGTGTACATTCAAACCGATTTCATCCACCAAACCCGCGCGCAGTAAGCACTGCGCCAATTCTCCGCCTCCCATTAGCAAGAGCTTCCCACCCTCTTGTTGTTTGAGCGCGCGCACAAATCCCTCGGCGTCCCCGCGCACCAACTCCGCGCCGATTCGCGGCAGCGAGCTCCAAGTGCGCGAGAACACATAACTCTTGGGGCCCGCTTCGTCCGGCGGCATTTCCCCCGGTTGCATCGCCAGCGCCGCTTGGTATGTCTTCCGGCCCAGCAAGAATCCACTAACATCTCGCATGGACTCTCCCATGATCGCTTCGGCGTCCTTGCTCCAATGCAGCCAGTCCAATTCCCCGCTGGGCCCTGCCAGGAAGCCATCCAGACTCACCGCGCCGCCGTAGATCAGTTTTCTCATGATTTCTATACCGCGATTTAGAAACGATACTATATGATGATTTAGAAACTGTCAATGGTCAATGTCAAGTCCCAGACCGGACGTCCCCGGAAAGTCTCCGACGAGCAACTCTTCGCCGCCGCTTATGCCGTCATGAATCGGGTAGGTCCCGGCGAATTCACGTTGGCCGCCATTGCCGAGGAGGCAGGCGTTACCGCCGCGGTGCTTGTGCAGCGCTTCGGTTCCAAGCGCGCGCTGCTGCTCGCTCTGGCGCAAAAGCACGCGGAAAGCGCGCCCCGCTTCTTCGCGCTATTGGAAAGCCGGCACAAGTCTCCACTGTCCGCCCTTCGAGCCTACACCGAGTGTTTGGCCGGCATGGCCGGATCTCCCGCCGCATTCGCGCGCAGTCTCGCCTACCTGCAAATCGATTTGAGCGACGAAGAGTTTCGGGTCCATTTGGCCTCACAAGCCCGGGCTACTCGGGACGCGCTGAAACGTTGGATCGAGTCCGCCATACGGAAAGGCGAACTGCTCGCGCTTGCCAGGCCCGCGCAGCTTGCTCGCACCCTGGAGGCGATTCTTTCCGGCTCACTCCTCCAATGGGCCTTTTACCAGGAAGGATCCGCCTCCAAATGGCTAAAGCAGGATCTGGAAGCGGTGCTCGCGCCCTATATTCCGAAGTCTTCACAAGGAATAAACTAGTGGCGTGGAACTCCTCGTTAACAACGTCCGCCACAATCTGCGCAGTGCTGCTGACCGGCCTCTGTTGCACGCATTGAGAGAAGAACTGGGCCTCACCGGAGCCAAGTATGGCTGTGGGGAAGGGCAATGCGGGGCATGTACCGTGCTGCTGGATGGCAAGGCCGTCCGCTCTTGCCTCGTCACCGTGAAGCAAGCCGAAGGCAAAAAGGTCACCACCATTGAAGGCTTGGAGACCAACGGCAAACTGCACCCAGTGCAAGAGGCCTTCATCGTCGAAGACGCGCTCCAATGCGGTTACTGCACCGCAGGCATGATCATGGGCGCCGTCGGACTGCTGCAATCGAAAGCCAAGCCAAGTGCTGCGGAAATCAAATCCGGCCTTCAGGGTCACGTCTGCCGCTGCGGCACCTATCCGCGCATCGTCGAAGCGGTACGGAGGGCCTCACAAAATGCTTAACCCGCAAGTTGAAGCTGAGCGCTACGAACTCCACGCCGGCCCTCTCTACTCCTTTACTCCGGATCGCCGCGAATTCCTTGGCCTTCTCGGCGGCTTCCTCGTCATACTCGCCCCCGCACAAGCGCAGCGCGGCGGCCGCGCGATGCCGCAAGAGATCTCCGCCTGGCTGCACATCGCGGAAACGGGCAAGGTCACCGTCTTTAGCGGCAAAGCGGAAGTCGGTCAGAACATTCGCACTTCGCTTTCGCAAGCCGTCGCCGAGGAACTCGAAGTGGATCTCTTCTCCATTGAGATCATCCTTGGCGACACGGCTCGCACACCTTACGACGCCGGCACCTTCGGCAGCCGCACCACGCCCGCCATGGCTCCGCAACTACGCAAGGTAGCCGCCACTGCCCGCGAAACACTTCTCGATGCGGCGGCCGCGCGCATCGGGCCTCGTGAAAATCTCCGCGCCTCGCATGGCCGGATCACCAATACGAAAAGCGGCGCCACGCTCAGCTATGGCGAGCTCAGCAAGGACCCTGCCCTTTCCCGCAGCACCCGCGCGGATGTCGCGCTCAAGTCACCGCACGATTGGACAATCGCCGGCCACAGTGCGACCAAGATCAACGCCCGCTCCATTGTCACTGGACGCGAGAAGTACACCTCCGACCTCACCCTTCCCAATCTGGCCCACGGCCGCATCGTGCGCCCCACTGCCTTCCGCGCCAAATTAGAAAGCGTCAAGCTGGACGCCGCCAAGCAGATGCCCGGCGTGGTCGCGGTCCAGGATGGAGACTTCATCGGCGTCGTCTGCGATGATCAAGCAAAGCTCGATGCGGCAGCCAAAGCCGTGGAAGCCACCTGGCAGGCCCCCACGCAGAAATCATCGAAGGATTTCCTCGACGATTGGAAGCAAGCGGCCTCCAAGATCTCCTGGCAACCCATGCCGGAAGATACTGTCCACCGCAGCGCCGCCAGCTATGACTTGGCCTACATCGCCCATGTCCCCCTGGAACCACGCTCCGCCGTGGCCGAATGGAAGGACGATGCCCTCACCGTCTGGACGGGAACCCAGGTTCCGTTCGGGGTGAAGTCGGAATTGGCGCGCAGCTTCAGTATCTCGGAAGACAAGGTCCGCGTCCTTGTTCCGCCGACTGGCTCAGGCTACGGCGGTAAGCATTCCGGCGAATGCGCCGTCGAAGCCGCGCGTCTGGCTAAATCCGCTGGCCGTCCCGTCAAGCTCCAATGGACGCGCGAAGACGAAATGACCTGGGCCTACTTCCGCCCTGCCGGTTGGATCGAAGTCCGCAGCGGCGCCCGGGCCGACGGCAAGATCACTTCCTGGCAATTCCACAACTTCAACTCCGGTGGCGCCGCCATCCGCAGCCCCTATGAAATTCCGGGACAGATTGCGGAGTTTCACCAAGCCGATTCACCTCTGCGACAAGGATCTTATCGTGGCTTGGCCGCGACGGCGAACCACTTCGCTCGCGAGTCCAACATGGACGAACTCGCTTTCGGGGCCAAAATGGACCCCGCCGCTTTCCGCCTCAAGAACGCCGCTGATGCCCGCCTTCGCGGCGTCATCGAAGCGGCCGTTGAAAAGTTCGGTTGGGAGAAACGTAAGAAGACCCGCGACGGCCAGGGCTTCGGCATGATGGCCGGTTTCGACAAGGGCGGTTACGTCGCGGCCTGCGTCGAAGTCACCGTCGTCAATAAGGTCATCCGCATTGATCGCCTGGTAACGTCCTTCGAATGCGGCGCGGTTGTGAACCCCGAACAACTCAAGAATCAAGTCGCCGGAGGCGTGATCATGGGCATCGGTGGCGCGCTCTTCGAGGCGATTGAATTCGCCAATGGCAGAATTCTCAATCCGCGTCTCTCGCAGTACCGCCTGCCCCGCTTCAGCGACATCCCTCAACTTGACATTGTCCTGGTGGATCGCAAAGACCTCCCTTCGGCGGGCGCCGGCGAAACCCCGATCGTAGCGCTTGCCCCATCCGTTGCCGGCGCAGTCTTCGACGCGACCGGCCAACGCTTGCGCTCTTTGCCTCTCAAACTCGCCTGATAACGAGAATGGCGACATGACGAGTGATGCTGCCCTATCCTATATCGCCTCGCTCAAGAGTGCGGTTTATTGCTTCTCGTAGCGCTAATCGTAAGTCGCCACTTTGCCTTCTGGCATCGTGAGCTTCCCTTTCGACGTTTTCGTTTTCCCATTTTTGGCGATGAACTTCACCATGATGGCGTCTCAATTGGGGAAGCCGTTCGTCCTCGCTTCTTCGCTTAGCACGGCCAGCGCTCCCTCCGGCACCGGCTATGCTTTCTTAAGTCGAGGGCTTCCTTCCCTTGTGGCCGATTCTCGGCCACCAAGAAGAATCCAAGTGCAAGCTTGATTGCGCGAAACTAATCTCGACCAGCGGCTTCGACCGTATTCGTCGGATCCGCGCCCGCCCAAGTTACATCTGCCGTCGGGCCGTAGGTGGAAAGCACCGGCTGTTCCAGAAGCCTTTGATAAACCGTCAACTGCGTCCGGTGATGAGCCGTGTGCAGAATGCGCCGCCAAAACACCCAAACCCGTTCGCGCTCCACATCGAAGAACTTCACCCGTTGCAGCCACCAATCCCGTTCCTGTCGCGCAAGAAAGTCCAGACGTGGCCTTGCCAACTCCTCCAACCTTTCGGCGAATCCGCGTTCTACTAGCACCGCATCCGGCGCCGTTTCCGGCGTACCTAGAAACTCGCCAAAGAAGCGCCTCTCGCTCAACAACTGATGCTTGAAAATTTCCAGCACGCTGCTTGAGCGTTCATGAGGCTTGAATCCCCAATCTTTCTCGGCGAAGCTCCGCCAGACGGAAACCGTTTTGTTCGTCTCGCTGGCGTAGGTATCCAGGCAGTGTTGCCAGGTTGGATCGGCCGCGCGCGGAATCTCCTCGTCGGCAATCATTGCTAGGCTGCGGCTTCCTGCGCCTCTTCCACCTTGGGTTCCAAATCGCCTGTCGGCAATTCCACGCCTTCCCAGCGAGCCACTGCCGCCGTCGCCAGGCAGTTGCCCAACAAGTTCACGCTCGTGCGGGCCATGTCCATGATCGTATCGACGCCCAGGAGCAACGCGACGCCTTCCAGCGGCAAACCAAAGCTCGCCAGCGTGCCGCTCAACACGACCATTGAGGCCCGAGGTACGGCCGCGACGCCCTTGGAGGTCAACATGAGCGTCAGCATCATGATCAACTGCTGCCCAAACGTCATCTCCACGCCTGCCGCCTGCGCCACGAATACACTCGCCAGGCTCAGATACAAGGTCGTGCCGTCCAAATTAAAGCTGTAACCCGTCGGCAACACAAAGCTTACGATATGTTTCGGCACGCCGAAGCGCTCCATATTTTCGAGCGCCTGCGGAAAAGCCGCCTCGCTCGATGCGGTTGAGAACGCCAGAATATACGGGTCTTTCACTGCCTGGACGAAGCGCTTGAGAGGAATCTTGAAGATCACCACCACCGCGCCCAGCACCACCACCACGAAGATGATCAGAGAAGCGAACAGTGTCAAAATCAGTTGCCCCAGGTTGAACAATACGCCAATGCCCTTGGTGCCGATCGTGACCGCGATCGCCGCGCCCACGCCGAACGGCGCGAAGTACATGATGTATTTCGTGTACTCGAACATCACGTCGCTCAGCGATTCACAAAATTCCACCACGGGCTTTGCCTTCGCGCCAATCGTCGCGCATGCCGTGCCGAAGATAAACGCGAAGATCACGATCTGTAGCACTTCGCCTTTGGCCATTGCATCGATGATCGACGTGGGGAACGTGTGCTCCAACATTCCCATCAACGTCACTTTGTTCCCACCTGTCACGTCCGCCGCGCCTTGCGGCAGATTCACGCCCACTCCCGGCTTAACGAGATTTACCGCCGCCAGTCCCAGGAACAAAGCAATCGTCGTCACTACCTCGAAATAGATAATGGACTTCAATCCGATACGGCCCATCGTTTTCGCCGAACCCGTCCCTGCGATGCCATAGACCAGCGTCGCGAATACCAACGGCGCAATAATGCTCTTAATCAGCCGCAAAAATACACTCGAGACCGGCCCCAGCGTCTTGGCCACATCGGGCGCGGCAACGCCGAGCAATATGCCCGCTGCCATCGCAATAAAGATCCAGCTCGTCAACGAGATTTTTTTCATCGTTCTCCCCACTTCAATTTTTCTCTGAGCACATCGAAAAACAACATCTTCGGCGGACGAATCAGGTATACATCGTGCTCGCTCTTCTCGCAATGCACAATATCGCCGTTTCGCAGAGGCTGGCCCACCTGTCCGTCAATGGTCAACCAGGCGTCCTCGTCCATCGCCCGGTTCACCAGACGTATGTGACTTTGCGCCGGCACGATCACCGGACGATGCGTCAGCATATGCGGACAAATCGGCGTAATGCTCACCGCCCCTACTGTGGGAAAAATGATGGGCCCGCCCGCGCTTAAGCTGTAAGCCGTGCTGCCCGTCGGTGTCGACACGATCAGTCCATCCGCTTTGTAATTGCTAACAAAGTGGGAGTCGACATGGACAGCCACATCAATCATGCGGGCCAGAGACGCCTTCGTAATAACGGCGTCGTTCAAAGCCTCATAAGAGTCTACTAATTCTCCGTTGCGTTCCACTCTGCAACGCAACATATGCCGCACGCCAATCCGCTGTTCGCGTTTCAGCGCGCGCTCCAACTCCGGATACAGCTCCTCAACGGTCAAAGCCGTCAAGAAACCCAGGCTGCCCAGGTTGACGGCCAACAAAGGAATCCTTCGACCGTTTAAACACCTTGCAGCGCTCAACAAAGTTCCATCGCCGCCCAACACGATGACCAATTGCGTATCCGCAGGAACACGCTCACGGGGAACGAAGTCCTTCAAGCCGGCATAATGAGCCGTCTCTTCGTCGATACGCGATTCGATGCCCCTGTGCGCCAGCCAGTCGATCAATCCTGGAACTATGGATTGCGCCCGCGGCGCATTGGGTTTCGAAATGATTCCGACCCGCTCGATCGGCCCTTCGAACTCGATTCCTTTATCGTTCCAGCTATCGCCAGGCATGCAGTAAGAACTCTCGATTGCCTTTCCCGCCCAAGATTGGGCTGTCTATCATCCGCGTCTGGTAGCCCAGCGCGCGTAAGGCAGATTCTACCGTGACGCAGGCTTGCGCGTGCAACTTTTCGTCCCGAACAATGCCCCCCTTGCCCACATCCCCGCGCCCCACCTCAAACTGTGGCTTCACCAAGATCACCATCTGGCCGTCCTCCGCCAGCAGGGCGGGGAAGCGCGGCAGCAGCAGCGTCACGCTGATAAAGCTCACGTCGCAAACTAATAGCCTCGCCTTTTCCCCTAGCGCATCTGCCTCCACATACCGGGCATTGCAGTTTTCATGCAACACCACCCGCGGGTCCTGCCGCAGCCGGTACAACATCTGCGACGGTCCCACATCCAGCGCATGCACACGTGACGCCCCGTGCTGCAACAAACAATCGGTAAACCCCCCTGTCGAAGCCCCCACATCCACGCAAACCCATCCCGTTGGATCGATGCTAAACTCCTGCAACGCTCGCTCCAACTTTAAGCCTCCCCGGCTGGCATAACGCAATTGCTCTAACAACTCGACTTCCGCATCGTCGGCCACCGCCGCCCCAGCCTTCTCCACTTTCTGATGATTCACCAGCACCTTGCCGGCCAGAATTAACGCCTTCGCCTTCTCCCGCGTCTCCACTAAGCCGCGCTCCACGATCAATTGGTCGAGGCGTTGCTTCAAGACTTCCTGTCCACCACCAAATCGGCGATCTCTCGCAACCAATGTGCCCGCGCGCCAAATTGCATCAACGAAGCATGAGCGCGTTCGCGCTCCCTCTGCGCCATGTTCTTCGATTCCGCCAAGCCATAAACCGCCGGGAACGTAATCTTTTGCTGCGCAATATCCTTGCCCGCAGTCTTGCCCAGGTCCTCGCTCGGCGCTTCGATATCCAAAATGTCATCCACGATCTGAAACGCCAATCCTACGTGCTCGCCGTACTCGCTCAACGCATGAATTTCGTCGGTACTGCCCCCGCCGAGAATCGCCCCCATGCGCACCGAACAGCGCAGCAGCGCCCCGGTCTTAGCGCGGTGAATTCTCTCCAACAACTCCGCCGTCGGCGCATGGCCCTCGCCTTCGATGTCGTGTACCTGCCCGCCGATCATGCCGCCCACCGTCCCGCTCGCCGTAGCCAGCTCCAACACCAGCTTCGTCTTCGTTTCCGAATCCACGCCGCGCAAGGAGGCCAATACCTGAAATGCCAAGGTCAACAAGGAATCGCCCGCCAGTATCGCCATCGCCTCGCCAAAGACTTTGTGATTCGTGGGCATGCCGCGCCGCAAGTCGTCGTTATCGAGCGCCGGCAAATCGTCGTGAATCAGCGAGTACGTATGAATCATCTCGAGCGTCGAAGCCGCGTCGGCAATGCTCTTGGCGTTCGGGTTCAACACCTCGCACGCCGCCATCGCCAGTACCGGCCGGATGCGCTTCCCGCCCGCGAAAAGGCTGTACCGCATCGCGCGATGGATCGTTGTTGGCTCCACTGTTGCTAGTGGCGTCCAACGTTCGAGAGCCGCTTCCACCTCGACCGCTTTCGCGGCCATATAGTCCTTTAATGTAGGCGACGTCATTCTGCTTGACGGCTGCGCTTGGAAAGAATCTCCACTTTGGTTTCCACCTCCGTAATGCGCTTCTTGATGTTCTGACTCAGCGCGACTCCGCGCTCGTACAAGGCCAAACTCTCCTCCAGCTTGTCCTTGTTCTCCTCAAGCTGCGCGACGATCTTCTGCAGTTCCTCGATCTCAGCCTCTATCGCTTTGCCGGGGTTTTCGCCAGCGTCGGCCATCGAACTAGTGTCCGCCATGCAAATCCAATCCCCGCATCGGCAGCATTTGTCCTTCGGCGTCAAGCGGGAAGTCGAAAGCCTCGCCCACAATTTCCAGATTCGGATTTTTCTCGATCAACGGCCGCAGGTTTTCGCTCATCTCCAACCTTGTCAGCATCAGCGTGTTGTGTATGCGCGCAATCGTCACCTGCGATAGATCGTGCTTGCCCACCGTCGGCAGGAATCGCGTCACGCACTCGCGGTCTGTGTCCCAATGCACTGGCGTTTTAATCGCCGACGGGCTCGAAGCGGTCAGCGAGTTGATCTGTGTTGGCGCCCAATCGATCTTCTTCAAGATCCGCGAATTGATCATGTCCGCCATGCCCATACCCACCGCGCTGCCGTAAGTCTTCGGCGACAAATCACGCACAAACACGCGATGGAACTTCGGCATATTCGGCCAAGGATTGTACTCGCCGTTCACGCCGCGATTCACCACCTTGGTATCCATTCCCGCGCCGGAAATTTCCTTGCCGATCTCGTCGAGGATCAGGATGTCCAACTCATCCACCGGCACATGCGCCTGCCAGCTCTTGGCTAGCGCCAGCAGTTCCTCTTCCTTCTGCTCCATCACTTCCACAGGCACCGCCGTCAACTGCGCCGTCGTGTGATTGGCGTCTTCTAGAATCGCCAAACCACCCAGAATCTTGCCGCTCTTCAAAACCTGCCGCCCAATCGAGCGAATCACCGTCTCCAGACCTAGCTTGTAAGCGAAGGTGTGATAGTACTGCGCCCCGGCGAACTTGCCCAGCCCGATCGCCATCATCTTGTACAAGCCGCTTTCGATCTTGCCCGCGAAATCCGTATGCCACTTTACGCGACCCACCAGCATGACGCCGTCGGCGTCAAAAGCGGCTTTGTCCAAATACGCCTCGATGCCTTCCGGCGTCTTCCCTAGTCCCACCACTTCCAACTGGCTGACAATCGGGCAACCCATCGTCGCTTCGTTGATGTCGTACTTACCCAACACCATCGTCTGCCCCTCGGGCGTCGCCGCGCCGTGGCTCCCCATCGCCGGGAAGATAAACGGCTGCATGCCCGCCGCCTTCCAGAAGTCGACCACGCTGCGCGCAATCAGCTTGATGTTCGCGATCCCGCGCGAACCCACGCCGATCGCCACGCGCGACCCTGGCTTCAGCTTCGATGCGAAACCCGCCTTCTGCAATTCGCCCGCAATCGTGGCGGGAATATCTTTGACCGCGCGGTCCGGAAAATTCTGGCGCACCTCGAGCATGCGGGGTAGCGACCCATTCGATGACATGATGTGTATTTTACAAGACCATGCGTTTCGCCACCATCTTCCTCGCCGTATCCCTGCACGCCCAAACCGTAATTGCGCACCGCGGGGGCAAAGACCAAGCCCCCGAAAACACCATGGCCGCCTTCCGCACCGCCATCGCCAACGGCGTCAAAGTCCTTGAACTCGATGTCGTCATGTCCAAAGACGGCTACCTCATCGTCCACCACGACCTCGAACTCAACCAACACAACTGCAAGGGCGAACACTCCGGCTCTATTTCTCTCCTCACCCTCAAACAACTTTGGACCCTCGACTGCGGCGACGCAAAACACCCCGGCCAACGCCTTCCCGTCCTCGAAGAAGTCCTCGAACTCGCCCAACACTCCAAAGTCACCCTCATGGTTGAAACCAAAATGGCCACCGACCAACAACCGCACTTCATCCCGCCCGCCCAAGTCGTCGATGCCATCCACGCCGCCGTGGAACGCTACAAAATCGCCAACCAGATCTGGCTCCAATCCTTCGACCACCGCACCCTCGCCGAAATGAAAAAACGCAACCCCGTTATCAAGCTGGTTCTGCTCAACCCCCGCACGCGTCTGGACGATTACGTCACCCCAGCAAAAAACCTCGGCGCCTACGCTCAACTCATCAATTTCCGCATCATCGAAAAGCGCGACGTCGACGCCCTCCACGTGGCCGGCATAAAGGTAATCTCCGGCACCACCAGCGACCCCGCCGAATGGAAAAAACTAAAAGCCCTAGGCGTCGACGCCATCCTCACCGACAACCCCGTCGGCCTTCTCAAGCAATAACTACTCCGCATACTTCGCCCACTCCCGCACCAACGCCGTCAACGCCTTCTTGTGCCTGCGCACCTCCTCCACGCTCCGTAATACCACCACCCCTCGATCCTTCCCCAACCACTTCATCAGCCCCTCCGGATCTTCAATCGCCAACGGCTGAATCTCCGGCCTCGCCTTCGCCCCCGTATGAAACACCACTTGCACCACATCCGCCTTCCGCAATTGCAATGTCGCGAAGTGCTCTCGAATGCAAAAGCTCGGCGAGTTCCACTTCACTTCCTCCCGAATCTCCTTGCTCGCCTTCAGAATCACCCCGCGCACCGCTTCCACTACATCCTGCAACGCATACTCCATCACGCTTGATCCTATCAACGCCTGCGTGGTAACTTTGTTCCACTCGAATGGCCACCCCCCGCCATACCGCGACAGTCCGCGTCACCCACTGGCTCACCACCATCTGCTTCCTTGCCCTCCTCGTCAGCGGCATCGAAATCCTCATCTCCCACCCACGCTTTTACTGGGGCGAGTACGGCAACGTGAACGAGGAGCCCCTCTTCACCATCCCCATCCCCGCCTCCCGCGGCTCCGTTCCCACCGGCTACGGCTACGTCCTCCCGGACCAAAACGGCTGGAGCCGTTCCCTCCACTTCCAAGCCGCCTGGCTCCTTTTCTTCACCGCCCTCGTTTATCTCATCCAAGGCTTCCGCCGGCGTCATTTCCAGCGCAACATGACGCCCAATCGCGAAGACCTCTCCCCCCAAGTCCTGGCCCAACACCTGAAGTCCAACCACGCCGCCGACGATTCCTACAACCCCATCCAACGCCTCACCTACCTTTTCGTCGTCTTCATCCTCTTCCCCGGCCTCGTCTGGACCGGCCTTGCCATGTCCCCCGGCTTCGTCGCCGCCTTCCCCTTCACCGTCAGCCTCCTCGGCGGCCAACAATCTGCCCGCACCATCCACTTCATCCTCACCGTCGTACTGATCGCCTTCGTCGCCACTCACGTCGCGATGATCATTCGCGCTGGCTTCTACGCCCGCGTCCGCGCCATGTTTACAGGAAGAGCAAAATGAACCCCACCCGCCGCAACATCCTCCTCGGTGGCGCCAGCGTCGCTACCACTGCAACCCTCGTTGGCAACAACGTGGATCTCCCTCCTGACGCCACTGGCATCTGGGCCCCCGGCCACGCACTCAACTACGCCGCCCACCGCCTCATCGGCAAGCACGCCCTCGCCCGCGAATTCTCCCGCGACCAGATCTGTAAGCAGCCCTACGCCAACGGCCGTGTTCCTCAAGGGCTCGATTATGCCAACTGGAGCCTCTCCATCGAAGGCATGGTCGCCCGCCCCACCACCTGGACCGTAGCCGACATCCAAAAATTCCCAGCCCACTCCCAAGTCACTCTCCTGGCTTGCGAAGAAGGCTGGTCTTACATCGCCGAATGGACCGGCGCCAAATTATCGGACCTCCTCGATTCCGTTGGCGCGTCGCCCAAGGCCAAATTTGTCGCTTACTTCTCGGTCCAACCGCGCTGGGACTCCATCGATATCGACGAAGCCCGCCACCCCCAAACATTCGTAACCCACACTATGAACGGCGCTCCCTTGCCCCCAGGCCACGGCGCTCCCCTCCGCATGCGTGTCCCCCGCCAGCTCGGCTACAAGAGCATCAAATTCCTCAACAAAATCGTCGTCACTGATAACATCAAGACCTTCGGCGGCGGCAAAGGCTCCTTCGCCGCCGAACGCGGTTATGCTTGGTACAACGGAATCTAAGGAGATAGTTATGGAGCCGACTCGCCGCAATTTCCTTGTTACCGGCGCAGTAGCCACCACCGGGATCGCGGTCGGCTCCCAAATCGATCTGCCCCCCGACGCACAAGGAATCTGGGCTCCCGGCAACATCCTCAACTACGCCGCCCATCGCCTCATCGGCAAAAACGCCCTCGCCCGCGAATTCCCCCGCGAGCAGATCTCCAAGAAGCCCTTCGCCAACGGCGAGCCCCCCAAGAAAGGCCCCTACCCCGAACACCAATCCAAGAACTTCGACACCTGGACCCTCGAAGTCTCCGGCCTCATTAGCAAACCCAAAACCTACACCCTAGCCGAGCTCCGCGCGAAACCAACCGCCACCCAAATCACCCATCTAGCCTGCGAAGAAGGCTGGTCCTACATCGCGGAATGGACCGGTGTGCCGCTCTCCACTATCCTCAACGAAGTCCAAATCGCCTCCAACGCCAAATATGTCGTCTACAACTCCCTCGAAGAAGGCTGGTGGGATTCCATCGACCTCGACGAGGCCCATCACCCCCAAACCATCGTTGCGCACTCCATGAACGGCGCACCCATCCCTCTCAACCACGGCGCTCCCCTCCGCCTCCGCGTCCCCCGCCAACTCGGCTACAAGAGCGTAAAGTACCTCCATAAAATCACGGTCACCGACAGCCTGAAACACGTGGGGAACGGCCGCGGCGCCGCCGGCGTCGATTATGGTTACGCCTGGTACAACGGCATCTGAGATTCATCACCCTACACCACTAACCCGCCCACAGAAATTCTGAACAAAAACTAATGCAGTAGCCTCCTCTGGCCGATAAAGCTGGGAAGCGCTTCCATTCCTGAACCCTCCCCCGGCCAAAGGAACCCCCATGATCGAAAAGTACTTCGAACTCGGCGTCCGTTTCAAATGGACAAAACCGAAAAACGTCGACGGCCCCCGCGACGGCAAAGTCGTCGACAGCATCCGCCCCACCGCCCCCCTCACCTACATCGGCCTCGGCGAAGTCGTCTCGCCCAAGCTCATGATGACCCACGTCAGCACCATCGGCCTGCAAATGCGCCAGCCGATTCCGCACCAATGGCTGGACTACGCCCCCGGCCGCACCGCGCGCGTCGCCATGGGCCCTTATGACGTCCTCACCGGCTTCATGAGCGGCTGCATCATCACTCGTTGGAACGACCGGGGCGTAAACTACATCGGCCACGTCGGTACCGTCGAAGCCGACGCCGAAGCCAACCGCAAAGTCAAACGCGCCTACGGCTTCGCCATGGCTAAAACCACTACGGGCTTCAACCCCTTCGCCGGATGGCTCGCGGAAATCCCCAGCGTCTGCAACAAATTCCGCCCACCCAAAGTTCCCAATATCTGCGCCCTCGTCACCACCTCCGGCGACTTCTACTCCATCCTGATGATGAACGACGGCCCCGACGAATGGTACTGCGGTGGCATCCGCAAGTGCCCCGCCATGACCCACGACCAACTCAAGATGTACATGATGCGCGAGGATTAGAGACGCGCCAATTACTGCTCTCGCAGTGCATCCGTAGGTTGAATTCCCAGGCAGCGCCGCGCCGGTCCCGCCGTCGCGGCCGCCCCAACCAGCATCATCAACAACGCCACGCCCGGCAACACAATTGCCCCGCTTCCCGCCAGCAAGTCCCCTCCCGCCGCCCATTCCAATCCCAAAGCCATCACCACCCCCAGCGCCACCCCCGCCCCTACTTGCCGAAACGCTCGCGAAAAGATCTCCCGCAAGATCTGCAATCTGTCTGCCCCCAACGCCGTCCGAATCCCAATCTCCTTCTTGCGCTGCGAAACCGTAAAAGACAACAACGCATAGATCCCCGCCGACGAAAGAGCCAGCACGCTCAGCGTCACCGCCCCAATCACCCCCGCCTCCAGCTTACGTATCCATTGCTCACGATTCATCACCGCCTCCAAGCTGTTCACATCCCGAACCAACATCTCCGGGTCCACCTTCGCCGCCACCTCACGTAATTTTGAGGCAAACGCCGCCGCATCGCCCCCTCGCACGCGAACACTCAAGCTCACGGAACGCATCCCCGCCGGCGCCACGCTGTAAAACGCCATCCGCCCAAACTCCATTCCCGGACTCACCCCCTCGGGAAAATCCCGCACCACGCCCACCACCTCGCGCCATGCCCCATCCACCAACCGAAATCTCTTGCCCAAAGCATCCCCACCAAACACCGCCTTCGCAAACGACTCATTCACCACAACGCCCGCATCCGCGCTCAAGTCCCGGCCGGCCAAGAACGCCAATCCAAAACTTCGAAAGAAGCCCTGCTCCACTTCATTCCATCTCGCTGAATGCGATGCCAACGCCTCCGCCCCCAGCGTTTCAGCCTCCACCCGCACCGCTTTCTCATCCCCCGGCGCAAATCGCGAGTAAGTAACCGCCTCCACGCCCGCCACTTCCCGCACCCGTCTTATTAACTCCTCCACCCGCAAATCTTCTTTTACCAGTTCCGCCGATAAGAACGCCTCCGCCGGAAACCCCACCTGCGCCAAAGCCTGCCGCATCGAGTCCCATCCATGCACCGCCCCCGCCGGCAACAACGCCACCGCAAACGCCACCTGCGCCACCACCAGAGCGGACCAGACTTTCCCCATCCCCCGCTTCGAAGCCCCCACCCTCGTCGCCTGCCACGCCGGCACAATGCCAATAATCGCCGCCGCCACTACCGCCAGCACCAGCGCATAGAGCACTCCATCCGGCGTCAAGCGGAAGGCCACCCAATACGGCAGTTCGCGCGACAGATCAATCGTCGCAATCTGTAGTTCCCGCATCGCCCAAGCGGCAATCATAACGCCCACACCCGCGGCAAAGCTCGCCAGCACCAACGCCTCCACAAACAACTGCCCCACGATGCGCCGCCGGCTCGCCCCCAACGCCGTCCGCACCGCCATCTCCGTCTGCCGCGTGCTCGTCCGTGTAAAAACGAGAATCGCCACATTCAAACACACCAACACCAGCAAACTCGCCACCAGCCCCTGCATTACATACAATCCGCCCACATCCTGCGCCGTATGCATCGCAAGAAACGGGTAAGGGAAGGGAAGCGCCTGCACGCGCAACTTGCCATAGATCTCTGAAAATTCCCGCGCTCGCCTGCCCGCAAAGGTCGCCAACTCCGCCTGCGCACTTTCTATCGTCGCCCCCTCCGCCAACCGGCCAAACACCGTCAACTCCATACCCTCCGCCGGGCCTCGCATCGCCGCATCCGCCCCCAACGGCACCCACACCTCATGATTCACCGGAAATCCAAAACCCTCCGGCATCACACCCACCACTGTGTAATTCTCCGCACCCAATCGAATCGAAGACCCCACCACGCTCCGGCTTGCGCCCAATCGCGAACGCCACAAGTTCTCCCCCACCACGGCAACATTCGCATCGCCCTCCACTAACACCCTGCCTACCAAAGGCTGCACCCGCGCCGCCGCAAATCCACTGGCCGTCATCTCCGCCACACGCACACTTCCCGGCGTCACCCCCTCCTGAATCAAGTTCGCCGTCACCGTTTGAAAAGCCGCCAGATCCCCCACACTCCGCAAACTCCGCCGCCATTCCGCAAAGTCAAAGCCCACCCGCTCCTCCACCCGGTTCCGCGCCGTATCCCACTCCTCAATCACCACCAGCCGCTCGCTCTCTGGCAATGGCAACGCTCCCGGCGCATAATTCCCCGCCACCGCGCTATATCCCCCCGCCGCAATCGCGACAGCTACGGCAATCCCCGCACCCCCCGCCAACGCCAAGCCCGGATACTTCACCAGCATCCGAAGCCCCAACTTCAAATCCAATAGCCAGGAGCCCATAATCCTCAAGACGGACGCAATCCTTGCATCCTTACAAATAAACTTTGGCGAACTCCTTGCCAAATCTCTCCCTCGCGCAACTGCGCGTCCTGTGAGAGCTTTCGACATCGCTTAGCTTGGTAAATCCAAAGTCTTAAGCTGCGTTCCCCGGAGATCAGATTCATTCCAAGCGTAAACTGCGGACCATCGATCACACCACGGCGACATCAAACGTTATGGATCATCGCTGCTGGATCTGCTATTATTAAGACTGTCTGAGTGAGCCTTCAGTGCCTCTCATTCAAATATCCGCTACGCTCGTATGGCGAGTATAGATCCGAAGCCCGCAGGCAACTGCGGGCTTCATCTCTAGGAATTCACATTTTGAGTAAGAAGATTACGGTACTTATTGACGGGGGCCATCTTCGAAGCTACCTCAAGAAGGCGAACAGGCCGATCGAAGCCGCGTACATCGAACGAATCGGTCATGCTTCGGCGTTGGCGAATGAGGAAATCACTCGGATCCTCTATTGTGATTGCGCGCTCTTTAACGGGACCACCAGGTTGCCAGTCTCTCGAACGATCCAAGAGCACAATCAGACCACGCCCTACCTGCACGAACTTGCGCAAAAAGATCTCTTCGCCGTTCGCAGAGGAGTTCTCAAGTTTCGTGGTTATGTCATCAAGAAGAATCATCAGCCTTCCAATCCACCGGTTGACGAAGACTTTGTTCCGAAATTTCAACAAAAGGGAGTGGACATGCGCATTGGAATCGATATGGCCACAATTGCCGCAAATCGCTCAGTGGATCTGATTGCCCTGATGACGAACGACACCGATTGTATTCCTGCTATGAAACTGGTTCGCCGCGCCGGAATTCAAGTCGCACTTCTTTGTGTACCCAATTGTCGGCCTGCCCCGGAATTGCTTGTTCATTCGGACTTTAAAAGAGGCTTGGCCTGGCCTTAAGTAAAGAATGCAGGCCGGGTCTCGCAAAGTCCGCATTGCCAGGAAATCTCGCGCATCAAGCCACCCGATGAAGATCGATGACGCCGTCATCCACGGCGGTAGCTGCAAATAGCAAAGCTTGGCTTAGGTCTTCTTCCTCGAGATAGGGGTAATCCCGAAAGATCTCGGCGCGATCTTTGTAAGTCGCCAGGATCTCCAGCACGCGGCGAACGGTAATTCGCATGCCGCGAATACAGGGCTTTCCGCCACATTTTCCGGCTTCCACGGTGATGCGGTCCAGCGCGGGCAGTTGCTGCGTCATGACCACAATCATAGCGGCTTCACGCCGCCAACCCCATCCCCACCAAATTCGCCGCCAGAATAATAATTGCCATCCCAATCCAAAGCACTGCCACCGGCCTCCGGTCCACCTGCTTCCACTCGCCCAACCCCAAGCCCACCAGGCCCCCAAACAAAACATAACCGCTCATATGCAGCATCCAATTCAGGAAGCTCAAATGCTGCGGAATGCTCGCCGCGCCCCAGGCATAAAAGAAGAATTGCAAATACCACATCGTCCCGCCAATCGCCGCCATCGCCGCATTGCCGGCGTTCCCGGAAGACCCTTGCGCTAAGTCCGCCTGCAGCGACAACTCCGGCCGTGTCGCCAGCCGGTAAAAACAGTAAACGAAGTTCACCAGCCCCCCCGCCCCCATAATCACCACATAGCTCGGCAACGCCGCATACAGCGGATGAATCCCCAAGCCCAACGCCGCCGTCTCCATCGGCTTGGCCGACTCAATCGCAAAGCTCATCCCCGAAGAAAACAACCCGCACATCACCGCCAACAACAATCCCTTCTTTAAATCGAACTGCTCCGCTCTTACCCCCAGTTGCTTCTCTTTCTGATGCCCCGCGTAAGTAACCACCGCCACCCCCAGCACCGCCACCACAATCCCAGCCAGCGAATACAATCCACTCTTGGACTGAAACAAGAAAAGGAAATCGCCCTTCGCAAACGGAGGCAATAGAGTCCCCGCCACCAGCGTCGTCCCGATCGCAATTCCGATCCCCAGCGCCAGCCCCATATACCGCATCGTCAGCCCATAGCTCACGTTCCCGATCCCCCACATGCAGCCAAAGAACGCCGACTTCCAAATCACGTCCGCATCGATCGACGAATAAAAAGCCCCAAAATCCGGCAAGAAGTAAAAGCTGACGAGAATCGGCCAGAGCAGCCACGAAAAAATCCCCGCCACCGCCCAGGTCGTCTCCCACGACCACCGCTTCACCTTGCCAATCGGCGCATAAAACGCCGCCGCCGACAAAGCCCCCACCATGTGCCAACCAATCGCGCCGATAATCGAGTTCACTCTGTAAGCCCTTCCCTAATGCAAAACTGACAAACCGATACTCTATTCCATCCCACCGCAACCTCGCCACCAAAATCGTTCCGGAGTCCTCCTGTGTCTAGGTGCTTTCTCCAGTACTGTAGTCCCGCCACCCTGGAACCAAAGCAGCAAAAGTCCTGCGACTATCCCGGCATTTCCCTGACAGGATTCCATTTTCGGGCATCCTATAATCAAGTCGATCTACCGGTCAATCGGTACTCGATAGGAGTAATGAATGTTTCGTCATCTTGCCTGCGCCGCTATTTTGCTGGCAGCCATAACCTCCAGCCTTAGCGCTCAGTCCAACGAAGTTCCCAATGAACTCCTCGTCCAATTCCGCCCCGGCATCAACGCCTCGCAGAAGCTCCGCGCTTTGGGCCGCGCTAATGCGACGGCTGTCGAAGTGGTCACCGCGCAGGCCAACCGTCGCGATGGCCGAGGCGACCTGACCCTTGTCCGCATTCCCTCGAACGCGAATGCCGCCGTGGCCCGCCAGGCCATCCTGGGTGACGCCGGTGTGCTCTTCGCGGAACCCAACTTCATTTACAACCACCACGCCACTTCCAACGACACCTACGTCACCAATGGCTCGCTTTGGGGCATGTTGAGCGCCCCGCAGAATGCCTTCGGCTCCCAAGCCACCACCGCCTGGGGTAACGGCAAGACCGATTGCGGCAGCGTCTATGTCGGCATTATCGATGAAGGCTACATGTATACCCATCCCGATCTAGCCGCCAACGCCGGTGTCAATCCCGGAGAAATCCCCAACAACGGCAAAGACGATGACGGCAACGGCCTTATCGATGATGTCTACGGGTGGGACTTCGACGGCAACAACAACACCATCTTCGACGGCAGTACCGACGATCACGGCAGCCACGTCGCCGGTACTATCGGCGGTGTCGGTGGCAACGGCACTGGCGTTGCCGGCGTCTGCTGGAGCGTGAAACTCCTCGGCGCGAAATTCCTCGGCAGCCGTGGCGGCACTACCGCTAACGCCATTAAAGCTGTCAACTATTTCACGAATCTCAAGCGCAAGCAAAATCTGAACATCGTCGCCACCAATAATTCCTGGGGCGGTGGCGGATTTAGCCAAGCACTCAAGAACGCCATCGACGACGCGGGAACTGAAGGTATCCTTTTTGTCGCCGCCGCGGGCAACTCCGGCGCCAATATCGACTCCACCCCGAGCTACCCCGCCTCTTACGACAGCGCTAACATCATCTCTGTTGCCGCCATCACCATAAACGGCCAGCTAGCGAGCTTCTCCAACTTCGGATCTAAGTCGGTCGACATCGGCGCCCCCGGCACTTCCATCGTTTCCACCGTCCCCGTACGCAGCGGCAAAACGGTCGTCCCCGGCTACGCCAGCTACAACGGCACCTCCATGGCCGCCCCGCACGTCACAGGTGCCGTCGCCCTCTACGCCGCCCAATACCCAGGCGCCTCCGCCGCCACCATAAAGGCTGCCATTCTCAACAATGCCAACTTCACCTCATCATTGAACGCAAAGGTCGTCACCAACGGCCGCCTGGACTTGGCGAAGATATTCTAAGCCTCTTTACTTAACCCTGAAAATCAAAGGCCGCGATCTCTTGTGATCGCGGCCTTTGTTCTTTCAATCCTTCAATTCAACCCCGCAACGGATTCCGCCAACGCAATCCCGAAAACCTCACAAAGTCCGCATCCGCCGAACAAAGCTCCGCCCCATGCTCCATTGCAAGCGCCGCCAGATGCGCATCCGTAGTTAAATTCGCCGCACTCCCCGATTGCACCAGCAAACTTCGCAACCTCGCTGCATGCCTCGGCGAGGCCTCCACGATCCGCACGTTCTCGCATCCCAGCCAAGCGTCCACCAAATCAAACGCCTCCTCGACACTTAAAGGCTTTTCAAATAGTCCCCGGCGCGTCGTCAAACGGAGAAAGGCAAGTATGGATACCCAAGGCAACCCTACAATTTCCTCGCCATATAGCGTGGCTAGCCACCACGTTTTGGCTCTAGCGTGTTGCTGCGAGGCCTCATCAACCACCTAAATCAACAAATTGGGGTCGACGACAATCACTTCCCTAGCGCCAGCTTTATGATGAGTTCCTCATCCTCCAAAGCAGCTGCAATCGCAAGCGATTTGCCCCATTGGAATCCTTCTTCGGCGCCTAAGCGGTAGGTCTTCTGCACGAATTGAGCCTGGGGCCGTCGTCCCTCTACAATGCGGCTTCCTGCAGCGTCACTTCTGTGAGCCTCATCTGCGCCGGGCTGCTTCTTTAGCTTCACGAAACTATCATTTCACACCCCAAGAAAATAAATTTTCGTCTCAATATCTCTTGCCACCCCAGTAACTTACAAGCTCGCCGTCTTTCCTTCGCCCCGGTTCCCAGCGCCGCCCTCATGCTACATCTATTCACGCAGGTGGGCCGCGCATCCACACCGGATGTCGAGCCCGCCAAATTCATTTCCAGAAAGAAAAAAACACCATGAACAAGCAACAGACCAACAACCCCAACCACTCCACTGGCCCCACCACCGAAGCCGGCAAATTCGAGAGCAGCAAGAACGCCCTCAAGCACGGCCTCACTTCGGAATCCATCGACCGCTTCCCCGCTGCAATCCGCGAGGAGTACCGCGCCTTCCTCGCCCAATGCTATGCAGAGTTCCAACCCCAAACCTTCACTGAAACCGACTACCTCGAACAATACGCCTTCAGCCGCTTCCAGTTCCAACGCGGCCAAGTCATGCTCTCAACCGTATACAACGATCTTGCCGCTGACCCCACCAACGAGCTCCTCGAAAAACGCTACGCCAAACTCTTCCGCCACGTAAAGGCCCTCGAACGCTTGGCCAACAACGCCCTCAAGGAATTACGAATCTTCATTTCGGATCGCCTCCAAGCCGTCGAACTCGATGCCCAACTACCCGATTGCGCCGCCGGAATCAGCTTTCCCGTCACCTTTCCCGCCCACCGCCTCCTCGAAAAGAAGCAATTCCGCAAAACCGCCAACCAACTCACACTTCGTTTTGTACAAGATTTGATCGCCCGCAACGCCCTTGTGCCCGTTCCGCAAAATCAGCCCGAACCGCAGGCGGCCTAAACGGAAAACAATGGTCTCGCAAGGAAATCAACGGCTTAGCAACGTTACTTCTACGTTACTAAGTAAAAATTTGGCGAATCCCCATTGCAGCCACCCAAAAATCTTCGATACAACTCAACCCACTATGCGGTCTCTATCTCTAAGTCTCGCCATTTTTCTGCTCACTCTCGCTTGCGCCTTCGCCCAGGAAACTCGCGGCACCATCGTCGGCCGCGTCCTCGATGCTTCCGGTGGCGTAATCCCCGCCGCCAAAGTAGAAATCCTCAACCAGGCGCAGGGCACCAAGTTCAACGTCAACACGAACCAGGACGGCCTCTACCAAGTCCCCTTCCTGATTCCGGGCCAGTATACTGTCACCGTCGAAGTCCAAGGCTTTCGCAAATTCCGCCGCGAGAACATCGAGCTCCGTATCAACGACCGGATCGAAGTCGAGGCCCAACTCGAAGTCGGTTCCCCCGACCAAAGCGTCACCGTCTCCAGCGAGACCCCTCTGCTGAACACCGAATCCGCCTCTCTGGGCACCGTGGTGGATGGGAAGCGCGTCACGGAACTCCCTATCCCCCACGGGAATGCTTACTTCCTCATGGGCCTCGCTGCCGGCGTCAGCTTCAATCGCGACCCCCGCCTCGACCGCCCCTTTGAGCCCACGCACATCGTCGGTTATTCCATCGATGGTACCCGTGCCAACCGTTCCGACATTACCCTCGACGGCGCGGCTTCCACCGCCACGGCCAACGGTGGCGAGGTCATCGCCAGTTACGTCCCCCCAGCGGACCTCATCGCCGAGTTCAAAGTCCAAACCGCCACCTTCGACGCCAGCTTCGGCAACACCGAAGGCGGCGTAACCAACATGTCCATCAAGTCCGGCACCAACCAACTCCGGGGCACTCTCTACTACACCTCCATGTCGCCGGAAACCAGCGCCAACGACTTCTTCGCCAATGCCAACCGCGTCGCGCGCCCGGACTTCTTCTACCACCGCTACGGCGGCACCGTCAGCGGACCTGTCCGCATTCCCAAACTCTACGACGGCCGCAACAAGACCTTTTTCACCTACGGCTATGAAGGCATCCAGGAAGGCCGCCCCCGTAACAACGGCACGCCCACCGTCCCCACCCAGGAATACAAGAACGGCGACTTCTCCCGCCTCCTCGGCGTCGCCAGTACCTACCAGATCTACAATCCCTTCACGCGCCGCGCCATCGCCGGCGGCCGCATCCAGTCCGACCCCTTCCCGAACAACATCATTCCTTCCAGCCTCTTCAACCCAGTCGCCAAGCGCGTCCTCGATAACTTCTATCCCACGCCGCGCGCTGCCGGTAACGCTGATGGCACAAACAACTATCTCCGTCCCGAATTGCTGGAGCAAGCCGACTACGGCTCCCACACCATCCGTCTCGATCACAACTTCTCCGAGAAGCACCGCATGTTTGGCCGCACCTCCTGGTACGACCGCGATTCGAATTACAACAACTACTTCGACAACAACGCCACCGGCGAATGGTTCCAATTCAGCTCCCGCGCTGCTGTCCTCGACGACGTCTACAATCTGAACGCCACCACCGTCCTCAATCTCCGCTACGGCTACAACCGCTTCATCCGCGTCACCAGTGGCAACCCGGCTTCGCAAGGCTTCGATCTCACCAGTCTCGGCTTCCCCGCCGCCTACAATAACTCCATCTCCCCGGACATCCGCCGCTTCCCTCGCTTCGACATCGCCGGCTATCAAGGCACCGGCGTGGGCGGCGAGTATCGCCCCAACGATCTCCACAACTTCCTCGCCACCATCAATAAGGCCTCCGGCGCGCACTTCATCAAGACCGGCGCCGAGTTCCGCTCCTACCGCGAAACCGCCATCTTTTCGGCGAACAACCAAACCGGCCAGTTCAACTTCGATAGCACCTGGACTCGCGGCCCCCTCGACAACAGCCCGAACTCGCCCAACCAGCTCGGCCAAAGCGTAGCCGCCTTCTTGCTTGGCACTCCCACCGGTTCCAGTTTCGTAGCCCGCGCCGCGGACTACGCCGAGCAATCCACCTCCTGGGGCTTCTTCGTCCATGACGATTGGAAGGTCAACAAGAAGCTCACGCTCAACCTCGGTGTCCGCTGGGAATTCGAAACGCCCCTCACCGAACGCTTCAACCGCAGCGTGAGCGGCTTTGACTTCGCCGCCACCCAACCCTGGCAGGTCACCGCGCAGCAGCGCTACCTGCAAAACCCCACTCCCGAAGTCGGCGCCTTCTCGCCTCTCGGCGGCCTTCTCTTCGCTGGCAACAACAGCGCTCGTGGTCTCTATCGCACGCCCAAGGCAAATCTCCTCCCTCGCTTTGGCTTCGCGTACAAGATCGATCAAAAGACCGTCCTTCGCGGCGGCTTCGGTCAATTCATGGGCTTCCTCGGTCAGCGCCGCGGCGACGTCATCCAAACAGGCTTCAGCCGCAACACCACTTTGGTCCCCAGCTTGGACAATGTAAACTTCATCGCCAACCTGTCCAACCCCTTCCCCAACGGCATCCTCGAACCCGTTGGCAACTCCCTAGGCACGCAGACCTTCGTCGGCCAAAGCGTCACCTTCTACAACCAACGCCCCGTCCCCGCCAAAATGAACCGCTGGCAGATGGGCCTCCAACGCGAACTTCCCGGTGGCTTCGTGTGGGAAGGCAGCTACGTAGGCAACAAGGGCACCAACATTGAAATCAGCCAAAACATCAATGTCACTCCCCAGCGCTTCTTGTCCACCAGCCCTGAGCGTGACAACCCTCGCATCAACTACCTCAGCACCAACATGCCGAATCCCATGTCCGGACTTCTCCCAGCCGGCGCCATTGGCGCCCTGAACGGGAGCGTCATTTCGCGCGATCGCCTCCTTCGCCCCTTCCCGCAGTTTGACGCCGTCAACACCACCCGCTTCGACGGCTACTCTTGGTACCACTCCCTCCAGACCGGCATCGAGAAGCGCTTCTCCAAGGGCTACACCGTCCAGATGAACTACACCTGGTCGAAGTTCATGCAAGCCACCGAACTCTTCCAGGCCGACGACCTTCGTCCCCAGGAAGTCATCTCGGACTTTGACCGCCCGCACCGCTTCGTCGTCTCAGGCATCTGGGAAATCCCCTTCGCCCGAAACATGAGCGCCCTGCCCAAGGCTATCTTAGGCGGCTGGCAGTTCAGCGGCGTCTACACCTACCAAACCGGCGCGCCTATTAACTGGGGCAACATCATCTTCCGCGGCGATATCAAGAACATCGCCCTGCCTTCGGACCAGCGCTCTCCACAGCGTTGGTTTAACACCGACGCCGGCTTCGAGAAGAGCGCCGCGTTGCAACTCGCCTCCAACATCCGCACCTTCCCGCTCCGCTTCTCCGGCATCCGCGCCATGTCGATCAACAACTACGATCTCGCTCTCTTCAAGAACACCCGCTTCAAGGAACGCTACAACGCGCAATTCAAAGCCGAATTCTTGAACGCGTTCAATACGCCGCTCTTCCCGGCCCCCAACACCGGCCCCACCGTCGCCGCTTTTGGCCAAGCCATCGCCGCCACCCAAGCCAACTACCCCAGGAGGATTCAGCTCACCGTCAAGTTCCTGTTCTGATCTCGACCCCAATACATACAACGAGACTCTAGGGCCCGAGCCGCCTTGCGTGGCCCGGGCCATTTGTTAGTCTGTTGGGGTTGGATAGCCAGCGTGCGCATACGCAAATCCGCATAGGTGCCTTCACCTTGGACCCTGTCGCGAAAGTCCTCTTTCGTGACGGGGAAGCTTTGCCTTTGTCCCGAAAAGTCGTCGAAACCTTGATACCGCTTGCCGAGCGTCCGAACGAGATCCTCACCAAGCAAGAACTCATGGCCGCCATCTGGCCGGACCGCGTTGTCGACGAAGCGAACCTGACGCAGAATATCGCTCAACTGCGCCGCGCCCTATCCGCCAACAAGGGACAACCCGGCTACATCGAGACTTTTCCCGCACGGGGCTACCGCCTCGAGATGGGATTAGCTGCTCCACCGAAAGGCTCGCGCATTCCGTTGGCTTGGATCGCCCTCGCCGTTATTGCCGCCGGAGCTTTGTACTTCTGGACCAGGCGCCAGCCCGAAAGCAACGCCTGGACGACCACACCGCTTACCCGCATGCCGGGCAGGGAAGTCCAGCCCGCCCTTTCCCCCGACGGCCGCCAGGTAGCCTTCTTGCACTTGGAGCAGGAAGCCGCTATCTATGTCGGTTCCGTCGAAGGCGGCGAGCCCCGGCGCATTAGTAGCCCCGGACTCCAGGCTTCCAGCCCCGCCTGGAGTCCGGATGGCCGCCAGATTGCTTACTTGGAGTCGGCGGGGGCTGCCTCTAACTTAGTAACATTTGATCTGGCTTCGTCCACTCGGCAGGTGCTCTGTCCGGTCGGGACGAAACCCTTCGGAGAAGAGTCGAGGCTGCTGGCCTGGTCTCCCGAGGGGGCTCGCTTCGCCGTGGTCGCGCCCCACCTGGGCCTGGTCATTATTGAGCGAAATGGCTGCGCTGTCCGCCAGCTAACCGACCCCCGGGATTCCGCCCGCCTCGATTCCGACCCCCGTTGGTCTCCGGATGGCAGGCTAGTCACCTTTCTTCGTGGCTACCATCGCCTCAAGTCGGAGATATTCTCCGCCGATGCCCTTAGTGGTAAGTTGACTCAACTTACTAATTTCGGTCGCCCCATCGCGAGCCACGACCTCGGTTTCGCCGCCGGTGAGCTGATTTACGCCGCCAGCCACAACAACGCCTACGAGCTCTATCGCCTCCACGAAGGCCAATCGCAGCCGCTCGGTCTCCGCGTCATCTCTCCCCTACAGATCAGCACCGTTCCCCAGCAGCGTACCGTTGCCTACGCCCCTCTCACCATCGACCGCAATATCTGGCGCTTGGATCTCGACGCCCTGTCCTGGAGCCGCATCGCCGCCTCCACCGCCCAGGACTCCAGTCCCCGCCTCTCCCCCGACGGCAAGCATCTCCTCTTCCGTTCCGACCGCTCCGACACCGAGCGCCTCTACCTCGCCGCTGCCGATGGCTCGAATCCACAGGTCATCGTTCCCAATGCCCGCGCCTCCGTGGCCAGTTGGTCGCCCGACAACCAAAGCCTGGTCTTCAATGACCCCCTGAATCTCGACGTCTACACTTACAGCATCGCTTCGCGGCAACTCACCAAGACCGGCATCGTCGGCCTCCACCCCATCTATTCCAAGGACGCCCAGAGCCTCTTCACTGGCGGCAACGGCAAGCTCCAACGCTGGCCCCTCAGCGGGGGCGCGCCCGAACTCCTCGCCACCACCAGAGCCCTCAGCCTCGGCCTGGACTCAAGCGGCGACTACCTCTACTTCGCCAAGGAATTCAACGACGGCAAGCTCTATCGCCTCCATCTTCCCACCAAGAAGGAAGAGACTGTCTTGACGGACTTGCTCCCTGCCTGTAGCAGTTGCTGGGCTCTCTCCAAGCGCGGCGTGATCTACCTCGCCGCTACTCCGCAATCACCCGACCACCAGGAACTCCGCCTCAAGACCCCCAATGGTGAATCCAGGCTTCTTTTGCCGTACCCCGAACCCCTCTGGCCCGAAGGCAGCGGCCCCTTCAGCTTGACCCCAGACGAACGTTTTCTCTACACCGTCCGCCTCAGCCCGCCCTCCGGCGCCGATCTCGCCTTAGCCAAGCGCTAACCAATTCCTTACAGTTTCGAGTAAAGGAAGGTGATTGCTCCGATCACGCTGGCCAGCAAAACGGAGTGCCCAAACGTAAAGCGGAATAGCTTCGCCTGATCTTCCGTCGACATCTTCGTCGCCGCCGCCGCCACCGCTATGGTCTGCAACGAGATCATCTTGCCCATCACGCCGCCCGAAGAATTGCTGGCCGCCATCAACACCGGGTCGAGTCCCAGCTTCTGTGCCGTCACTACCTGTAGGTTCCCAAACAACGCGTTCGCGCTGGTATCGGATCCAGTCAAGAATACCCCCAGCCACCCTAACAAAGCGCTAAAGAACGGGAACAACACGCCCGTCGCCGCGAAAGCCAAGCCCAAGGTTCCGGTCGCGCCGCTATAGTTCATCAAAAACGCCATTCCCAGCACGCTGCAAACCGTCAACGTCGGCAGCCGCAATTGCATTGCGCTCGCCCCTAGAATCTTCAAGAACGCTCCTGGCCCCAGCCCCAACGTCAACGCCGACAACACCGCGGCGATCATGCAACTCGTCCCCGCCGCGGCCGCGAAGTTGAAATTAAACACCGCCGCGTAGTGCGCCGGTTGGTTTAATACTGGAGGCATCCGGTCCACCAGATTGTGCAGGCCCGGCCACTCGATCTTGATTGCCGAGGAATTCAAGAACTTCGAAATCGGTTCGTACCCCCACAACAGCACGCAACCCACCAGCAGCAAGTACGGGCTCCAGGCCGCCAAGACATCGGAAGCCTTCAGCGTCATCCGCGAAGAATGCCGGACCACCAGATAAACCAACAACGCCACGATCGCGCTCAAGCTCGAAAGGATATCCACCAACTGCGGTCCCAGGTAGTTCGACACGAAGAACTGCATCCCCGCGAAAGCCCCACCGCAGAGGAGGGAAGGGAACCACACCCGCTTTAGCGCCGCCCAACCTTCCATCGCCGCAATCAAGTATGCGGGCACGATCAAGCTCACCGGCGCGCAAATCCTTCCCACGCTTCCGCTCAATTCATTCAACGGCAATCCCGTGATACCCGCCAAGGTCACCACCGGAATTCCGATCGAGCCAAAAGCCACCGGCGCGGTATTGGCTAGCAAACAAATCGCCGAAGCTTCGAAGGCCCCAAAGCCCACACCCGTCAACATCGCAGCCGCCACTGCCACCGGGGTCCCAAACCCCGCCGCGCCCTCCAGGAAAGCGCCAAACGCAAAAGCAATCAATAGTGCCTGCAGCGGACGCTCCGTGGTCAACGAGGCGATGGACTGCTTGATCACCTCGAACTTGCCCGTCTCGAGCGTAATCCGGTACATCACGATCGCCCAATAGATGATCCAGGAAATCGGAAACAGCGCAAACGCCGCGCCATAGAATACACTCGAAACCGCCATGCCTGCTGGCATCCCATATCCAAACAACGCCACCAGCATGGCGCTCGCCAATCCTGTCAGCGCCGCCATCCAAGCGGGCTTGCGGAGCACCCCCAGCATAAGGAGAAGCACGAAGATCGGGATACCCGCGATCAGCGCACTCACTCCCAATCCCATTCCACCGATTTCGTATTGTTGAGCCCAGACGGTTGGCATAGCGAATTCGCTATTCCATCACAATTTGACGCTCCTATGGAATCCTAAATTTATGTGGATTCGTTGGGGCCTGCGCCTCGCCATCGCCGCCGCCCTCTTTTACGTCTCTTGGGTCTTCTACAATCGCGCCGCATCCCGCCGCGCCACCCAAGCCGAGAAAGAAGCCAAACAGCTCGACCAGACCCAGGACGAACTCAACCGCGCCGGCGGCTCGGACCTCAAGATCACCCAGTTCTACGCCAACCCCGCCCAAATCAAGAAGGGTGAAAAAACCGAACTCTGCTACGGCGTTATCTTCGCCGATACGGTCACCCTCACCGCCAACCCTGCAGGCAACCCCATCGAATCCATCTGGCCCTCCCTCATGAAGTGCATCCCCGTGGATCCCAGAGTTGACACCGAATACACCTTAACCGCCAAATCCAAATCCGGCGCCATCACAAACCAAACAATTAAGGTTGAAGTCCGCTAGATGCCCCCGATTTCGTCCTGGGAAGACGCGAAACGCCGCGTAGCATCTGGCATGGCGAACGAAGAGGAACTTCTTGACGCTTGGCTAGCCCTTGCTACTTTGGCGCCCCCACTCGAAGTCCACGAACTCTTCAGCTCAGGTCAGGCTCCCGAGCGCCCCTACCTAATTTGGCAAAGCAGATACGACGAAGCTGCGGCGAGAACATTGCAGGAGCGTGCAACACGCGAAGTCGATGATTGGAAGCTGTACAGGACTGAGGACATGCTGGCTGCTTTGCGAGACATTGCCCAACCACTTCCGCGCCGCCTCGCCGCCATCAATTCCCTCGCTCAACTTCGCTTTCGCCCCGCAGTTAGGCCCCTTCTTGCCGCCATGCGGGAGGAGCCTCTCGCCAACGCATGCTCCCACGCCATCATTGCTATCGGCAGCCGACGTCACCTTCGCCGCCTGGTAAGTCTCTTGACGCCCGCCACCCCCGATTACCTGAAGCAAGAGGCGATCTACTGCCTCTGGATGCTCAATGATCGCCGCGGCGCCGGCACTCTCGCCAAAATCGCTCTCGACCGCAAGCGAGAATCCGATCGGACTCGGCTGATGGCTACGGAAGCTCTGGGCAACAACGTGCACAAGTCTTTTATCCAACGGGTTCTCGCCCAAGCAATGAATGATCCCTACATCGGCGTCCGCATGTCCGCGCTCTGCGCCGCCGGCCGGCTCCATGGCCATATCTATCTCAAAGCCCTTCAATCCGCCATCGCATCCCGCATCAATGATCCCGAAGTGATCTACGATGAGCCCTTCGGCGCCCATGTGCGGCGGAGTCTCGAGAACCATCAACTCTCGCTGCTGGGCAAACCATCGCGACGCCGACTAGCGCCGACCCGAGCCACCACGAAATAAATCCGGCTGATCCCAAATTCCTGGAACACGATTTCTCTTGCCTTCGTTTATCAAAATGATATCATTCCAATAGGAGAAAGATTTCACATGATCAAAGAGTTCGACTTCCCAACCCTGCCTGGCGTGGGAATGCTCGTTCTAGTGCTCAGCGTTCTGGCGCTCAGCATCTACGGCGTTATCCACTTCGCCCGTGGCGAAGAGCGCGATATCCCTGTTGTCCTCGCGCTCGTCTTTGTAATGATCCTGGACTTCATCGCCATGGCTGGCTTCTTCACCGTTGCCCCCAATCAGTCGATGGTCCTTACTCTCTTCGGTAAGTACAAAGGCAGCGTCCGCAAGGACGGTCTGCACTGGGCGAACCCCTTCCTGTCCAAGCAGAAGGTCAGCCTCCGCGTTCACAACTTCGAGACCCAGAGGCTGAAGGTCAACGATCACGACGGTAACCCCATCGAGATCGGCGCCGTGGTCGTCTGGAAGGTCATCGACGCGGCCGAGGCCGTCTTCGAAGTGGAAAGCTACGACAACTACGTCAAGGTCCAATGCGAGTCCGCGCTCCGCAACCTCGCCACGGCCTTCCCATACGACGCTCACACGGAAGGCCAGATGTCTCTCCGCGGCAACTCCGCCGAGATCGCTCTGCAACTGAAGAGCGAGATCGAGGAACGCCTGCAGAAAGCCGGCGTCCAAGTGATCGAGTCACGCATCTCACACTTGGCTTACGCCCCGGAGATCGCTACCGCCATGCTCCAGCGCCAGCAAGCCTCGGCCATCATCGCCGCGCGCCAGAAAATTGTCGAAGGCGCCGTCGGTATGGTCGAAATGGCTCTTGGGATGTTAAGCGAGAAAGGCATCGTGGACCTCGACGCGGAACGCAAAGCCGCGATGGTCTCGAACCTCCTCGTGGTCCTCTGCGGCGAACGCGCCACGCAGCCCGTCGTTAACACGGGGACCATCTACCACTAAACTCATGGCCGAAAAAAAGTCATTCCTGCTCCGCATCGACGCCCAGACGCTTGACCAACTCAAGCGCTGGGCGGACGATGATTTCCGTAGCCTGAATGGCCAAATCGAATACCTCCTCAAAAACGCCCTCCGGCAAGCGAAACGCGACACAAATTCCGCCACCAACAATCCGCCACCATCAAATCGAATCACGGACAATAGGAGCTGATGCAACGTCGCAGTCTTCTCTCCCTGCCACTCTTCCTTCCCGCCGTTCCCGGCATCGCGCTTGCTAAGCCGAAGGGCGGCAAACCCAAGAACATCATCTTCTGCGTTTCCGACGGCATGTCCAACGGCGTCCTGATGATGGCTGAATACTATTCGCGCATCGCGCGCCAGAAGGGCACCCGCTGGGCCGCCATGATCAACGACCAGAACGCCACGCGCGGCATACAGGACGTTGCTTCGCTCAATTCGCCTGTCACCGATTCGTCATCTTCTTCATCCGCCTGGGGCTCTGGCAGCCGCATCTTCAATGCCGCCGTCAACATCCTTCCCGACGGAACGAAGCTCACCCCGATTCTCCATCTCGTCAAGGACACCGGTCGTCGCACTGCTCTGGTCACTACCGCCACCGTTACCCACGCCACGCCCGCCGGCTTTGCCTCCAGCGAGCCCAAGCGCGACAACGAAGAAGGCATTGCCCTCCAATACAAAGGCAAGGTCGACTTTATCCTCGGCGGCGGCCAGAAGTTCTTTCTCCCCAACAAGCGCAAGGACAAGCGCGATGTCGTCGGAGAATACCAGCAGGCCGGCTACCAATACGCTGCCACGAAGCAGGAGCTAATGGCCGCCTCGAAGTCCAAGCCCCTCCTCGGCCTCTTCTCGGACTCGCACGTTCCCTACACCATCGATCAGATGCAGATGGCGACACCGCCGCCGACGCTCGCCGAGATGACTCAGTTCACACTCGATGCTCTAACGCAAGGCTCCTCTAAGGGCTTCGTCATGCAAATGGAAGGCGCACGCATTGACCACGCCGCGCATGATAACGACATTGCCGGGCAGCTTTGGGACCAACTCGCTTTCGACGATGCTCTCGGCGTTTGTCTCGACTTCGCGCAACGCCGCGGCGACACGCTCGTCGTCGTTACCTCCGACCACGGCAACTCCTCCCCCGGTTTCAACGGCATGGGTACCGAATACGTCGACTCGGCCAAGCACTTCGAAAAGATTGCCGGCGCCAAGGCGAGCTTCGACGGCCTGAACGCGCAACTCGGCAGCAAGCCCAGCCCCGAACGCATCCGCGAAGTCTTGAAGGCCTACCGGAATCTCGAGTTCAAGGCATCCGAAGCGGAGATTTTGTCTCAATCGATCAGCGGCAAGAAGGGCTATGTGATTAACGCCCAGCAGGACAAGCCCAAGGGTGTCCTCGGCCAGTTACTCGCCAATTACTACGGCGTCGCCTACACCGGCATGAATCACACCGCTGAGTACACGGCCATCTCCGCCTACGGACCCGGCGCAGCGCCCTTTGAAGGCTTCGTCACTAACACCGATATTTACCCGCGTCTCACTGGCTACTTAGGCATCAAGCACAAGAACCCGTTCATGTCGCCCGAAGTCGCGCAAAAATACATGTCCTAGTCGGGAACCGTAAGGCTCTACCCGGTGTCTTAACGCCACATGGCCGCCAACTTCGGCAACGCGCTTCTCTTGCATGCCGCCGCTGTCCTGGCCATCGCAAATCAACCATGGCTTGCGGCCTGCTGCCTCATTCTGGCGCTGACCTCTTCACTTCTCTATGCACGTTATGCGGGAGCCGCCTGGAGCAGCCGGCCGGAACGCTGGCAGCCTGCTGTCGCCGGAGTCTTTTGCCTGATCTGGCTCGTCCTCTGCCTGGTGGCTGTTCTTCAATACAGAAACCCGGCAAAGGCACAAGCCCAAGTCATCGCCACGCAGGAGCCCACCAGCCGCGGCATCATCCTGCGGCCCAAGTTCGACAAGGTCAAGCTCGTGCCGCCACGGCCTAGGCTTATCAACCTCCAAGAGCGCCGCCAAGCCGCGGCTCGAAAGCAGCTGATGCCATTCCGCGGCTTCTATTGGATCTTCCAGCCGCCGGACTTCATGCCGCCGCCAAGTTCCCCATTGCAGACTGGCAGCCCAAGCGAATTCCGCTTCCGATCCAATGATAGGAGCCCACTCCGCCTCAGCGCCGACGAGCGCTTCGAGAAGCCAGTCTACTTCTCGGGCGCCACAGCCATGGAGTTCGAGATTGAGAGTACTGAGGATGGGCTCCCCAGCTTCGGCGCCCGGCTGATTCTCCGTGATAGCACCGTTAGGCCACCGGCAACGATCCGTCTGCCGGAGCGGTCCTTCGTTCCGGGCAACGGAACCTACACCGTCCGCTTCGACCTTCCACGCTCGAAGTACATGACCAAGTTCGACCGCCTCACCGTGGACTTCGTCAGCGAAGTCCATCGCCTCGACATCGCCCCCCGCGTCAACCTCTTGGGCTTCCGTTTCCTTTAGGGCGTTTTGCGCTCTTGCTCCTTGTAGCGCTGCAATAACTCCTTCAATGGCGGCACTCCGAAGCGCTTGCGCTCTTCATCGCTGGTATTCCGGTCGATGGGAATAAGAAGCTCCTCCTCCGTCTTTTGATCGATGATGCGATTCGTCCCGTACTTCTGAACCCCATCGGTGAAACTAAGGTAGCGATCGATCGATGCCGCAGCCAGATACTTGGCCGCTCCTTCTCCTTCCTCCATCGCCTGCAGGAATAGATAATGAGCGAGCAAGTAGTTATCCGGACTCTTGCTCACCACTTTCCCGTCACGCACCTCAAGCGGCGTATGTTGCAGGATGAGCCCGGCGTGGAGCCGGTCCTTGCCGCTCTTTACTTCGCCAGCGGCCAGCCGCTGCAAAACGATCCGGATACGGTCCTCGTCGCTGCGCGCCGGTCTCGAGCCGCCACTCCGCTGCTCTTGGTCTTCTTTAGCCAGCTCCGCCAAGCTGGGCTCTTGCGCCCAAGCCAACAACGACAGTAAGCCCAGCAGGCAAATCCTATTCATATTCCGCTCCTCTCTATCAATTCATCTGCGATAGCCAAGCTGGCCGTTGCGCCGGGGCTGGGAGCGTTAAGCAGGTGCAGGATGCCAGGACGCTGCTCGATGGCGAAGTCCTGCAAGAGCGTACCATCCGGCGCCATCGCTTGTGCCCGCACGCCCGCTCCACCTGGCAGCAAATCGCGGCGAGAGAGTTCCGGGATCAAGCGCTGCAGGCTCCGGGTAAACTCCGCCTTGCTCAAGCTGCGCTTCACTTCATACCAGCTCATGCCCGGATACTTGCCCATGAATTTCCAGAGGCCTGGGTAGCTCAAGGCCTCCCAAGTATCGGCCAACTTGAAGTCCCACCAGGAATAACCTTCGCGCTCCATGGCCAGCACCGCGTTTGGGCCACATTCCACGCCGCCGTTGATCATGCGTGTGTAATGCACGCCCAAAAAGGGAAAGGCCGGATCGGGCACCGGGTAGATCAAATGCTTGACCAGCTTCCTTGCCTCGGAACGTAAAGTAAAGTACTCGCCCCGGAAAGGAATGATCTTGACGGGCGCCCGCTCGCCGGTCAATTCCATGATTCGGTCGCAATGCAGCCCCCCGCAGTTGAAAACATAATCGGACTCGACCTCTTCCATGCGCCACTTCGCGCCGGCTCTTCCGAGCTTGCGCACCGCACGGCCTTTCAGCACTTTCCCGCCCAAGCGTTCGATCTCAGCGGCCATCGTACGGCAAACTGCCGGATAGTCGACGATGCCCTCCTCGGGCACTTCGACTGCGGCGACGCCCGCTACATGAGGCTCGCGCTCCCGGAACTCATCACGTGCCATCCAGCGCAGGCCCTTCAGGCCGTTCGCCGTGCCGCGGTTCAGTAACTCTCGCAGCCGCTCTACTTCAGCATCCTCCACGGCCACGACGAGCTTGCCGCATACCTCATGGGGGATCGAGTGCCGCTGGCAGAACTCAACCATCCGGCGAATGCCGCTCGTCGCCAGCTTCGCCTTCAAACTCCCCGGCTTATAGTAAAGACCCGCATGCAGCACGCCACTGTTATGACCGCTTTGGTGCTGCCCAACTTCCGGCTCTTTTTCGAGTAACCGAATTGAAATATGGGGCCGCGTTTCCAGGCATCGCAAGGCCACGGCCAAGCCGATGATCCCGCCGCCGATCACCG
>VFQP010001222.1_pt1 | contig 36082 bp, 35 predicted proteins | sample 3512351 | NCBI WGS metagenome assembly VFQP01 (sample SAMN10412372, study PRJNA504923) | tailings metagenome | isolation source: Relicate 1 Philex TSF1 revegetated site | place: Philippines: Tuba, Benguet | collected 2017-08-29
AATCTTCTTCTACAGGTTACGGAAGTTAAAACGGAACAACCAAACCGTACCAGGGAAGTCCGTATTCTCCGAAAGACCTGGAACAGGGAAAAAGCAGCAGCGAAGGTGATGGCGGAACCGGAACCATCGAAGAAGATCCGAATATCGAACCTTCCCAACCGGTTGATGTACCGGATTTCGATGCTCCTCAAACTCCGAATCTCGACGGACCGGATATTTCCGGAAACTTCTGGATGTGGCTGGGAATCATTGCCTTGATCATTGCTCTTGCGGTATTGATTTACTACATGATCAAGAACAGCAGCCCGAGAGTCAAAACCATTCCGTTCGAAGCGTTGGTTGAAGATTTGAATCCGGCGGAAATTACCAAAACAGAACTGGAACTACGTTTGGACGAAGCTACCAATGCCGGAAATTACAAAGAATGCGTCCGGATTTATTTCCTGTTCGCAATGAAGGAATTGATTACCCGCAAATGGATTTTCTGGAAGAAGGAAAAAACCAACATGCATTACATCATTGAAGTTCAGGGAAGACCCGGAGCAAGAGAATTCGAACAGATTGTTTCCATTTACGACCTCGTTTGGTACGGTGATTATACCATCGATGCGAAAAGCTATGCCGTGATCGAACCAAAACTGAAAGCTGCCTTCCAAATAATTGAAAACGCACGATGAACAGAAAAGTAATCATATCCTTTTTGGCATTTGCACTTTTCATGGGGCTGGTGGTTTGGTTTTTGGACGGATCAGGTTCGGACGCATCCAAACACAAACCGAAACAATACAGTTCGGACTGGAAAAAGACCTATGATCTGAAAGACCGGAATCCGCGAAACATCTCTTTTTTCATGGATTTACTGGATGTTCATGTGAAAGATTCCATTTACAACCTGAAACACTGGGCCGACCTGGAAGAAATTCCAAATCACGAAGAAGCCACTTATTTGTTTATCGGTGATGATTTCGGATTGAGAAACGATGCCTACGATTCCATCATGCATTATGCAGACAGCGGGGCCACTGTTTTCATCAGTTTCAATCAACTGACCAGCAATCTATACAGCAAACATTTCAACGAGAATGCCTTTTACTGGGATTACAACAAAGTACTTTTTGCCTGGGTCGGAGATACGACTTTGTCTTTCTATCACGTGTATGAAAATGACACGATCAGTGAAGACTGGTACGCTTTCTCGGAAACGGAAATAATCGACACGAATTACCGTTCCTACCTGTTCGCGATGAAACATCCGATCGCGTTCTACGAAAAACATCACAAAGGGAAAGTGCACTTCCACTCCGTTCCCAACCTGTTTGAAAACTACCAGGTGATCCAGCCGAACGGATACGCACATACGCGTTTCATCCTGAATAAAATCCCGAAGGACAAACCCGTTATTTTCCTTACCTGCGGAATTAATTCCAACGAAGCTCAGATCATTTCCGAAGAAATATCCGACAACGATGGTGCTGAAAAAGAAGATAATTCACTCATCCAGTTTATTCTCAAAAATCCCGCACTGCGCCTGGCATTTTTGTTACTGATCTTCCTGCTTTTACTGTATGTATTCTTCCGCGCAAAACGGAAGGAAGAAGTATTGGCCGGTTATACCGAAAAGAGAAACATGTCACTGGCTTTTGTGGAAACACTCAGTTCCATTTATATTTCAAGAAATTCTCCGATCGGGGTCTTACAAGTGATGCGAAAGAATTTCTATGCGACTATCAACAAGCATTTCTACATCGATCTTTCCCGCAAGGAAAACCTGGAGCAGAACCTGGAAAAACTGATTGCGAAAGTTCCGTATGATGCTGAAAAAATCACGGATATTGTCCGCAGTTTGGATTCCCGTAAAAATCACGTAGACAACAGGCATTTGGGGATGGTTTATGCCAAAATCAGGGAGTTTTATATCGGAACGGGAATTATCCATCCGACGGAAAAATTTGTTGCATCCGACAAGGAAATTTCATTGGATAAATCCATATACGTGGGAGCATTTATCCTTCTGAACGGCTTGCTTGCCTTAATGCGTGGATTATATCTCCTTACCTTAGGAGGAGGAGTCGGAATGCTTTTCGTGATTCCGGCAATTTTCCTGATTTATTTTGCTTCCCGGTATATCCGTATTCCGGTGGTGACAATCAAAGCGAATGAAATAGTGGTGTACGGTATGATAGCCGGGAAACGGGTTATCTCACTGAATCAAACCATTCGCTGTACTATTGAAAAAAACCGTGTTGTCTTCGAATGCGAGGATGGAAACACGTTTATTATACGCCAGAATCTGCTTTCACAAAGAGCAAAATCTGCTTTGAATCAATTTGTAGAATTCATTAAACTTCATAAATCATGATCCAGGAAGGAAATGACGATTTAGCGGCATTCATGCCGGGCAACGAAGATCATTCAAACGAATCTTCAACGAATTCAGCTCCGCAAGAGCAAGAGAGTCCTTTGTCTCATGAAGGATCTGCACTGAGAACGGAAGAATCTCCTTCTTTTGTTCAACGTGATCAAACCGAATTAATCTGGGTTGCAGAAAAAGTAAACCGCGTTCGCGAAGAAATGCGCAAATACGTCATCGGGCAATCCGAAATGATTGAATTGCTTTTGGCAGGGATTTTCTCCAACGGACATATCTTGCTTGAAGGTGTTCCGGGAGTTGCAAAAACCCTGTCTTCCAAAGCTCTTTCAAGAGTACTTCATGTAGATTTCTCCCGCATCCAGTTTACCCCGGATCTGATGCCTTCCGACGTGATCGGAACATCGGTTTTCAGTATGAAAGACAGCTCGTTTAATTTCAAAAAAGGCCCGGTTTTCTCCAATATCGTACTGATCGATGAGATTAACCGTGCCCCTGCGAAAACACAGGCTTCGTTGTTCGAGGTAATGGAAGAACGGCAAATCACTTATGACGGAACACGTTATGACATGTCATTCCCGTTCCTTGTGGTAGCTACGCAAAACCCGGTTGAACAGGAAGGAACATACAATTTGCCGGAAGCGCAGTTGGACCGTTTCCTATTTAAAATCAAACTGGATTATCCGACTTTGGAAGAAGAAACATTGATCCTGACAAGATACAAGGATCAGATCAAAGCTCCGGATCTGGAAGAAATCAAACCGGTCTTTACAGCTGATGAGCTTCGCAAAGTACAGACCGTTGTTGAAAAGATCATCGTGGAAGATCGCCTGATCCAATACATTGCTCAAATCGTCAATAAAACACGTAATCATTCCAAATTGTATTTGGGAGGTTCACCACGTGCTTCTTTGTCTATTTTAAAGGCTGCGAAAGCTTTTGCTGCAATTCGCGGAAGAGATTTCGTCACACCGGATGATATCCAGTTCGTGACCATTCATGTGTTGAATCACCGTTTGATCCTGACTCCGGAAGCTGAAATGGAAGGCACGCATATCGAAGATGTGATTCGTGAAATTGTTCAAACAATCGAAGTTCCACGTTAATGAAATTACTCACAAGTCTACACCTCACACGTTTCTTTTTCCTTGTTGCAGGAACAGGAATTGCGTTTGTCGGAGGAGCATTTTTCGCGCCCTTCCTGGGAATCATTGGTAAAACAATCCTCTTTGTATTGCTTTTTGCCCTGGTTCTGGATGTGTTGCTTGTGAACCTGTTTAAAGAACCGATTCGTGTGCAGCGTAAGTACCTGCAGCGCATGAACCTGGGCGACGAAAACAAAGTGGTTGTTTCTGTTTTGAATCAGACCGCTCAACCGCTCCAGGTAGGGATTTATGAGGGCTACCCTCTTTTTATGCAAAAACGCTCCAAAGTTTGGAACGCTGTTTTGCTTCCAAAGAAAGTAAAGGATTTCACGTATTCGTTTATTCCAACCGAACGCGGCGAATACGAATTCCGCGATGTGGTTATTTTCGTGCGCTCTACCCTTTTCCTGGCTCAGCGACGCATTGTGATTCCATTGGTAGAAAGCATCGAAGTGTATCCTTCTGTTCTGCAAATGAAGCAGTACGAATTGAAGGTCTTCAATCAGCAAACGGTTTCCCAGGGAATCAAGAAAGTACGCCGTATCGGAAATACCAGTGAGTTTGAACAAATCCGCAACTATGTACAAGGCGACGACGTTCGGACCGTAAACTGGAAAGCAACCAGCCGGAAAAACGAGCTGATGGTGAATCAATACCAGGAAGAACGTTCACAGCCGGTTTATTGCGTTATTGACAAAAGCCGCCCGATGCAGCTGGCATTTAACAAAATGACCATGCTGGATTATGCGATCAATTCAACCCTGGTTTTCACCAATATTGCGCTTCGCAAAGGAGATCGCGCCGGACTCATTACTTTTTCAGACAAAATGGGGACGATTGTTCCTGCAGAACGAAACGCCGGACAGTTGAAACGCATTCTCGAAAGTTTGTTTAACCAGAAAACACTCTTCAAGGAAGCCAATTTTGAATTGTTGTACCAAACAATCCGTAAGCAAGTCAAAACGCGTTCCTTGTTGCTTCTTTACACCAATTTCGAAAGTGAATTTGCGATGCGCAGAGCTTTGCCGATGCTTCAGCGTTTGAACAAACGGCACGTGTTGGTCGTGATCTTCTTTCAGAACAACGAATTGCAGGAGTTGGCTCAGCAACCGGTTCATACACACAAAGAACTCATCGAAGCAGCTGTTGCCGACAAAATGTCGAACGTGAAGTGGAATATTGCCCGCGAGCTGCGCCAGAACGGAATCCAAACCATTCTTTCCAAGCCGGAAGATTTGTCGATTAATTCCATCAATAAATATTTGGAACTGAAGGCCAAGGGGGTGATTTGACAGGCTTTCTACCTCTTATAGCTTAAGGCTATTCATTCCTTCAGAGCATAACTTACTTTATCTTTCACGATCGTAACATTTACCTTTTGTAAATACGCTTTGATCTCTTCAAGCGTAAAGATTGCGTTACAGGTAAATTCTACCGAGAGAATTTTACTCCAATCTCTGTTCAAATTCAGCGCATAATCAATCATTTCGGGAGCTTCAACAATATGAACATCCAAATCGCTTAGATAATAGCCTATCGGACCTTCAATTTTAAAAACATGCTTCGCCACAATTCCCGACAATGGGTTTTCACCATGCTTTTTATTCTCGTCCATCTTGTTTCGAACTTCCTTTGATGCAACAGAATAAACCTGTTCAGGTGTTTGTGCTTCTACCGAAAACACAGTCAATAAATTTAGTAGCGCTGAATAGAGGATCTTTTTCATTGGATATAGATTTTAAATTTAGGATGATACAAGACTTCAAAGTTAGACTTTTTCACTTTCCAAACAGGATAGTTTGTCTATCAATACCCAATATTGGTATTTTTATAGAAATTCATTTGTCATGAGCAAGAACACCTGGAAACTCTAAAAAAGCAAAAATGAAGAATCGCATACCATTTCAACTTTTAATACTGTTAGTACCCTTTGCTTTGCTTTTAAGTTGCGATAAACATCGTGCAAAAAAATGTTCCGGAACTTATTCCTGCAAAGTAGACTATCATTATTGGGACATGACACCATCCACCAGTGATTCTGCCTATCAGGAAGATCTTGAAATAAAACAGGACGGTAAACATGTCATTGTACTTGGAACTTCCATTCACATTGATTCGCTGTGGAAAGAAAAGGAATACTACATCGGTTATGTTCACAATTACATGAAAGTATTGTTTAAAAAAGACAGTATCTACATCACCCGTTCCAGTGGCGGATTAGGAGGAAATGCTACCTGGAAGTACCGGGGAGTCAAAAAATAGAATCCGGACAGAAAGAAATGAAATGATATGTCTGAACGAACGATCTATATCAGCATACTGATCGGATTCTTCATTTTATCAGGAATCGGAGTTTATTTTGGAAATCCTGAAGATGTAAGCTGGACAGACTGGATTACTGAAAAAGGACGGTGGGTACTCCTTCTTGCGAATTTGCTGTTTCTGATACTCGCTTTCCGCCAATTGTATATTTGGAATATTTTCGTTGGAGAAGGTGAAATTTACCTCAAACGATTTTTAGGGTCAAAAAAGATCACCCTTCGTGAAAAGGATTTAATCTCGTTCGCCGTTGAAATCGACAAAGATTCCTGGTGGATGAAAAACCCCCGCACAACGATCATCATAAAACTTCGGACAATACACGGAAAAGCAACCTTTAACTCATCTGACTATAAATCATTTGACAATGAAATAGCTAAATTATTTTCACAGAATAAAGACATGCACATACGCTGTCTCCAACAAATCTCAAAGCTAAAATCCAAAGCCGGGATTTAACCTTTTTTGTCTGTCAAAACTTTATGAGGTATCTCCTTTTTTTTGTGTAATTTTGCACAAACTAATCGAAAAGGAATGTCAGCAACAGCAACAGATCTTGGAATACAAGAAACATTAAGAACATTAGGGATTGAAGCAGTCAATCGTGGTGCTTCAACAGGAGGATATTGGTTTAATACACGCGGAGTTCAGATTGATTCTGTTTCTCCGGTAGACGGACAAATTATTGCATCCGTTTCTTCAGCAACAGAAACAGAATACGAAGCAGTTGTTTTGAAAGCTCAGGAAGCGTTCAAACAATGGAGAATGATCCCTGCACCAAAACGTGGTGAAGTGGTTCGTCAATTGGCAGAAAAAATCCGCGAGAAAAAACAAGCTTTGGGCGAGTTGGTTTCTTACGAAATGGGAAAATCTTTGCAGGAAGGTTTGGGTGAAGTTCAGGAAATGATCGACATCTGTGACTTTGCAGTAGGTCTTTCCCGCCAGTTATACGGTTTAACAATGCACTCAGAGCGTCCCGGACACAGAATGTATGAGCAATACCATCCGCTTGGAATCGTAGGAATTATTTCTGCGTTCAACTTCCCGGTTGCTGTTTGGAACTGGAATACAGCTTTGGCTTGGGTTTGCGGAGACGTTTGTATCTGGAAACCATCCGAAAAAACACCTTTGACAGCAATCGCTTGTCAAAAAATCACACAAGAAGTTTTCGAAGCAAACGGAGTTCCTGAAGGAGTTTCCTGTTTGTTGATCGGTGATGCCGAACTAGGAAAATTGATGTCAAACGATACTCGCATTCCGTTGGTTTCTGCAACGGGTTCTACTCGTATGGGGAAAGCAGTTGGTGAAGCAGTTGGAAAACGTTTGGGTCGCCACTTGTTGGAATTAGGAGGAAACAATGCAATCATCATTACAGAATCCGCAGATTTGAAAATGGTGGTTCCGGGAGCTGTATTCGGTGCAGTAGGAACAGCCGGACAGCGTTGTACTTCTACACGTCGTTTGATTATCCACGAATCCATTTACGATAAAGTAAAAGATGCCTTGGTTAAAGCTTACGGACAGTTGCGCATCGGAAATCCATTGGATCAGAATAACCACGTTGGACCGCTGATCGATAAAGATGCAGTTGCAGCTTATCAGAATGCATTGGTTCAGGTTGTGGAAGAAGGCGGAAAAGTAATTGTTGAAGGTGGAGTGCTTTCAGGTGCAGGATACGAATCCGGATGTTATGTGAAACCGGCAATCGCTGAAGCACAAAACAGCTTTAAAATCGTTCAGCACGAAACATTTGCTCCGGTATTGTACCTGATGAAATATTCAGGTGGTGTTGAAAATGCCATCGCACTTCAAAATGGAGTTCCTCAGGGATTGTCTTCCGCAATTATGACAAACAACCTGCGTGAAGCAGAAGCATTCTTGTCTCAGGCTGGTTCTGACTGTGGAATTGCAAACGTAAACATCGGTACTTCAGGAGCTGAGATCGGTGGAGCTTTCGGTGGTGAAAAAGAAACCGGAGGTGGCCGCGAATCAGGATCTGATGCATGGAAAGTTTACATGCGCCGTCAGACAAATACCATCAACTATTCTGATTCTTTGCCATTGGCACAGGGAATCAAATTTGATTTGTAAGAAAAAATCATTTTAAAAAAGTCGGGGTGAAAAATTTTTCACCCCGACTTTTTTTATTCATTAAAATCAATCCACTTCTCCATCCACGATCTCCACTACCCTTCCCACCAGTTTATCAACTGTCATGATCTTGATTCCATGCGGATGAGATGGTGCGCTTGTCAAAATGGATTTGATAATTCCTTCCGTTAATTCTCCGCTTGCCTGGTGTTTCTTCTGAACAAACAACACCAGCATTCCCGGTTTCAATTCTTTTCTTGTCGGCTTCATGTTCCAAAAGTACTGAAAACAAAGGCTTACAGACGACTTCATCCTTTCCAGGCCGAAAAAAAAGCAAAAAAGTTTTTGCGCAACCAAAAAGTTGCATATATTTGCAACTAATTGATTGCATTTAATTCCAACATGTATGAAACGAGATATTTTTCAAGCAATTGCAGACCCGACCAGAAGAGCAATCCTGGTGCTTCTGGCAACCCAGGCGATGACACCGAATGCCCTGGCCGAGCATTTCGATACGAGTCGTCAGGCCGTCTCCAAACATATTCAGCTTTTGAATGAATGCCAGGTGCTCACTACGAGCAAACAAGGAAGAGAAATCTATTACCGTTTAAACGCACACAAGATGAAAGAAATTGATCAGTGGTTGGAACAATTTAAACAGTTATGGGAAGACCGTTTCAATCAGTTAGACGAAGTATTAGCTCATTTAAAAACAAAAAAAGATGAAACCGACAGGATTATTTGACTTCACGGTCGACAAGGAAAAAAATACCGTAAATATCAAGCGTGAATTTGCGGCAAACCTGGAACTGGTTTGGGAAGCGTGGACAAATCCGGAAATCCTGGATCAATGGTGGGCACCAAAACCCTGGGCATCCAAAACAAAGTATCTGAATTTTGAAGTTGGCGGCCGAAGATTTTACGCCATGGTAAGCCCTGACGGAAACGAAAGCTGGGCAATCCAGGAATACAAATCCATTCATCCGAAAACCAATTTCTCCTTTTTCAATGCATTTGCAGATAAGGATGAAAACCCGCAATTACCCGGTTCTGATTGGGATTTGAAGTTCAGCGAACAAAACGGAACGACAACCGTGAATGTGACGATTTACAACGAATCGCGCGAGCGAATGGAAAAGATGATTGAAATGGGCTTCAAAGAAGGATTTACCGCAACTCTTGACAGCCTGGATGAATTATTCACGACATTAAAAAAGTAAAAGATGAAAAGCAGCTTATTATTGAATTTCACCGCAGACAAGGTGAACAACAAAATTTTTGTAGAACGCGAATTTGCAGCTCCGGTGGATTTAGTGTGGGACGCTTGGACAAAGCCGGAAATCCTGGATTTGTGGTGGGCTCCGAGACCCTGGAAAACCAAAACTAAATCCATGAATTTCGTTCCCGGAGGAACCTGGTTGTATTCCATGGTCGGACCACAGGGAGAAGAACATTTTTGCAGAGCAGATTACAAAAAAATCGATACACACCAGGGATATACCTGCCTCGATGCTTTCTGTGACCCCGAAGGAAATATCACTGACGCATTTCCAAGAACGGATTGGGATGTTCAATTCACATCGAAAGAAGAACAAACAATGGTTCATGTGACATTGAGTTACGCCAGGCTGGAAGATCTGGAATCCATTATCCAAATGGGATTCAAAGAAGGATTCCTTGCTGCGATGGAAAACCTGGACGAGTTTATCCGTGCACAATTCCAATTGCGCCTGGACAAAAAACCCAACAACAATACACGTGTTTCAACGTATGTCAATTTCCCGGGAAATACAGAAGATGCCTTTTCGTTCTACCGCAAAGTATTCCGCACCGAATTCGTCAACGGGATGCAGCGCTTCGGAGATATTCCGGCAAGTACCGAAGACGCTCCACCGTTGGCAGACAACATAAAGAAAATGATTTTGCATGTGGAACTTCCCTTACTCGGAAACCATGTACTCATGGGAACGGATGCGCCGAAAGAAATGGGTTTCACCCTGACACAGGGAAACAATATGCACATCAATCTTGAGCCGGATTCCAGGGAGGAAGCAACCCGCATTTTCACTGAATTGTCGGAAGGAGGAAACATCACCATGCCGCTTCAGGATATGTTCTGGGGAGCATATTACGGAAGTTTCACCGATCAGTTCGGAATCAACTGGATGGTGAATCACCAACCGAAGAATTAGGTCCGGAAAAGCACAAATTCCGAAACAAGGATAAAAAAAGAGGGTACGAAAACTATGTGCCCTCTTTTTGAATACATTTACAGCAACCTAAAAGTAAATCAATGAAGTCCTTTTTTGCCTGTATTTTAAGCTTCGGAATCTCTCTCAGTGCTTTTGCCAACGACGGAGCATACTTTTCCGGAGGCGGCACCATCTACCCGATCAAAGAAAGCAGCATTTTCATGGAAAAAGAAATCCTGTCTTTCCAGGTCATTGACAGGCAATGCTATGTTACCATTCATTTTGAATTCCTGAACCCCGGAAAAGAGACTAAAAAATTGCTGGTTGGTTTCCAGGCTCCTCAGGCCGCAGGAGATGTAACGGACGACGAGATCAGCTATCCGCAGATCTTCGATTTCATGGTGAGCCAGGATCAAACCTTACTTCCCTATCAGCTTAAAACCGCGGATTGCGAAGATTGCGAATTATCCGACAAACAAACCATCGATTCGCACCAGGCAGGAAGCCACGTTTTCGTTTACCTTTTTGAAGTCGAGTTCAAACCCGGAATCACCAAAATCGACCACAGCTACCGGTTCAAAGCCGGCTCTTCCGTGATGACCAGCCAGATTTACAATTACATCCTGAAAACCGGTGCGAAATGGGCGGGCGGCAAGATCAAAGATCTCACGGTTAATATTGACATGGGAGAAAATACTTATTTCTATGCAAGTGATATTTTCGGGAAAGAGGCTGCCTGGAACATTCAGGGAATCGGCAAAGTAACCAATACTGTCTACAACAATTTCGAAGTGGATTGCAAAATGATCCGCATACTGAGCGGCTTCCTGCAGATTCACGTTCAGAACTGGAATCCGGTTCAGAACCTCGAATTCGGAATCATCCACGAGAACTGCTTTGATTTCGAAGGTGAAAATCATCCGATCAGCAGGTTAATGAGAGCTGTCAGCAGGTTGAGCCTCGACATAGTGAAAACCCCTTATTCGAAACAAGAACTCAAACTGATCCGGAATACGTTTTTCGCTCAAAAGGGTTATGTTTTTTCGGATAAAGATCTCGATTCCTATTTCCGGGGTTTCGACTGGTATATTCCCAATCCGAATTTGAAATTAAAAGACATTCATCTTCCTGCCGAAACCGAAAATTTCATAGAAGTCATTCAGCAACAGGAAAAACGTTAAAAGGCGACCTTTATGAAAAAATGGATTTTCTTTTTCCTGTTTACCACCCTGGTCGTGATCGGTTTTTTCGTTTACAGGAAAAACCCTTTGCTTTTCAGCTCGTACAAAGTCGGAGACCCGATCGACAGCCTGAATCATGTGGTGGTTTACTACAATTCGGGAACCGGAAATATTTCAGGTCGAAACACTGCTCCCGACGGCTACAACATCGGTTTGAAGTACCAATGCGTGGAATTTGTAAAGCGTTATTATTATCAACATTACCAACACAAAATGCCCAATGCATTCGGGAACGCCGTTGATTTTTTCAATAAATCCCTGAAGGACGGAGATTGGAACGCAGACCGCGGATTGATTCAGTATTCCAATCCAAGCGCTTCAAAACCCCAGGTTGGCGATTTGATCGTTCTTGATGCCACTTCACTGAACGGTTACGGCCATGTTGCCATCATTTCCGATGTAGATGACAATTCTTTGGAGATCATTCAGCAAAACGGAGGAAAATACGCTTCCAGTCGTCTTAAATACGGTTTATCTGCCGAAAAAGGATCCTGGAAAATCGAAAACTCACGGGTTCTTGGCTGGCTCAGAAAAAAGAATCCCTAAAAACCACCCGATCATGAAAATCAGTTTTTTAAACCAGGCTAAACGTTTTCCCAAACACCTCCGTGAACTGAAAAAAGCCGCAGTAATGCCTTACGACAAAACCTTCCTGGTTGAAAAAAACAGTTTGATTGAGATTGAAGGAATCAGCAAATTATCTGAACTTGACGCTTCTCATTTCTTCGATTACCGGATCTTTCCCGAATACATTCTGAATGCCTATGCACAGTGGACAGATGAAAACAGAGAAATGCAGGTTGGCGACACGATTGTTCAGCAGGTTTTCCTTCCGCCCTTTCCGGCATTTTCTCAAAAAGCCATTTTTGGTGTGCGTATCAAAGAACTGATTCACGAAGACAACCAAATCGGATTCAGTTATGAAACGCTGGAAGGACATGTGGAAAAAGGAATTTCTTACTTTCTCCTGGAAGAAACAGATCGGGGCCTTGTTTTCAGAATCCGGACTTTTTCCAAACCCGGAAATTTTCTGAGCAAACTGCTTGGGCCGATTTTTTCCATTCCCTATCAAACGTATTGCACCCGGAAAGCCTTGCAGCAGGTGAAACGGAACCTGCTTTCAAACAAAAAACCATCCTGAAAATGCTTAAATTCTCCGATCTTATTCCCACGGAAAACTACTTAGTCCTGACCAATCTTTCCGAAGAAGAAGTACTTATGCGTCTGCGGAAAATTATCGGAAATCAAGAGCGAAAATTTCACAATTCATTCATGGGTATCGATTTACGCCAACACTCCGATTCTTCCTTTGATTACGAAGGCTCCATCTCCGATAAGACCTTTAAAATTTCGAGGGTGATCCGATACCGCAATTCGTTTCTTCCGGTCATCAAAGGAACTGTATCTTCCTTCGTCAACAAAAACGGAAATCCATATTTCCATGAAGATGTCCTTGTTTGTAAGAATAGGCATGATCATCTGGCTTTCACTGGTAGGAATTCCGGCTCTCCTGGTGCTTTTTGCAACATTGATAGCCTTGATAAACCAAAATTTACAGGCAATTAATCCCATGATGTTTATCCTGATAGGAATGTTTCTCTTCGGTTATTGCCTGATGCTTTTTGCATTTAAAGCCGAATCAAAAAAGAGCAAAAAAGAACTGAATATTCTTTGGGAAGCCGAATCTGATAAGCTCTTCTAAAATTGTTTCAAAATATCCGGTAGAATGTTATATTTGATTGAATGATAGATCGAATACTTAACAACGGAATTTCGGTTAACAACACAGACTCGCTGAATCGGAAAATCCGCGTGAGCAACCTCATCGTTCTGCTGATTGCAGTGGTGATGATTGCATACACTCCCGTTTATTTCTACTTCGAGCAACCGGTCGGGATAACAATCAACTCGCTGTTTTTTCTTTCGGCTTTAACCACTTTCTTCCTGATCCATCAGAAAAAATACAGCGTTGCATTTCCCCTCCATGTCTGCAGCAGTTTCCTGTATTTCATTATCACAACGATCGTCTATGGCACAGCCGTCAACCTGCACTTCTTCCTGCTGATTCTCTGCCTGATCAGCATTGTCATCTTCAAGAATCAGAAAGTGGTTCACCTGTTCATCATTCTGGCCATCATTTCCTTTTTCTCTTTGGTAATCTGGGCACAGTTTCACGATCCGCTAATCCGGATTCCAAAGCAGACAAAAACACTTGAAATCCTGCTCGGCAATATCAATCTCCTGCTTCTTTTCGTGATTTGTTCCTTGTTCATCCTGTTTCTGAAACGCGAAATGATTGCAGGACAAAAACGCATTACCGAACAGAAAAACCTCATCGAAGAAAAAAACCGCGATCTGACAGACAGCATTCGTTATGCACAACGCATTCAAAATGCCATGCTTCCGAGCAAATCGAGTATTGAAACCATTTTCCCGGGACATTTCCTCTTTTTCAAACCCAAAGACATCGTAAGCGGTGATTTTTACTGGGTTTTCGAAAATGAGGATTATCAGTTCATTGCTGTGGGCGATTGCACCGGACACGGTGTTCCCGGCTCCATGATGAGCATTTTGGGAATCAACCTGCTGATCGAAATCGTGGAAAACAAACGCATCGTCAACCCGGATACCATCCTGAATGAACTTCGACATGGAATCCTCCTTGCTTTCGATAAAGAAGGGAAAAGCTCAGAATACAAAGACGGAATGGATATTGCCCTGGTGCGCATCAACCGCAAAACGAAAACCTATTGTTTTGCTGCTGCCAATAATGCCATGTATCATTTAAGCACTGACGGCTTGCAGGAACGAAGAGCGGATAAACAACCGGTCGGATTTTCACACGATCTGAGCCCGTTCACCCAACAGGATTTTGCTTACGAAAGCGGTGACACCTTAGTTCTTTTCACTGACGGATTTGCAGATCAGTTCGGCGGCCCGAAGAACAAGAAATTCCGCTATAAATCCTTCCAGGAATTGTTACTGGAATCACACGATGACAGCCTGGATAAAATTCTCGATAAAACCTTTCATTCCTGGAAAAGAGATTTGGAACAGGTGGATGATGTCTGCGTTTTCGGAATTACACTTTAGGGTCAGTTCCAGAGCGTATCTTTCAAAGTCAACTGATCATGCTGTAAGGTATAGCGCATATCGTATTCCTTAAAGTCTACCTGCTGCCGGGTTTCTTCGTCCAGTTTCTTTTCCTTTACATGGACAGATAAAATGGCATCCTTCAGTGAATAGGAAAAAGTGCGTTCGTAGCAAAATGCTACATTATCCAGTTCTTCGAGGCAATTCCAGGATACGAGGTGAAAATACTCATCCCGGGAAAGCTCCTTTCCTGCAAGCGTAAAAACATGCGGATAATCGCCGCAATAACCGTTTCCGTTTGATTTACTGGAAATAATGACATAATCTCCCACCAGCGTCAGCAATTTCTCCAGTTCGTAATCGCATTCCCCGAAAGCTTCCTCAAACGTTCCGCTTTTAACCAATTTAAACTCCTTGTCTTTGGTTTGTTTCAGGCAAAAGAACGGATTGTCATCATCACCAATGTAGCAGCTTGCAATCCAGGTATAAGCACCAGCGTGAACAAAACGTGCCAATGTATCTTCTTCGTCGAATCCGGAAAGGTCGTATTTATCCAGCAATTTCAAGGAATAATCGTACTCGAGTTTATGCAGCTCCGCACCATTCAGGTAACCGCTGCTCTTCTGCAACTCGTCAAAAAGGTTCTTTTCTGAAGCCTTCTTTTTTGAACCGCAGGAAAACAGGAAAAACCCCAGGAAACAAATCAGCACTATGTTACTCTTTCTTCCCACCTGCCAATTTGAAACTGATGCGGTAATAGAAAATCGGTAAAAAGCCCAACTGCGTTTTTTCAGCCAGCGGTTCCTTGTTCGGATTCGCCAAATCCGGCGCATAAGCCAAACCTAAGATGTTCCGGGTGTTGAGTACATTCACCAAATCCAGCCCGATCTCATGCGTGATCTTGCGCGCATTCATTTTCCAACTGATCTTTAAATCCAGGCGGAAATAATCCTTGAATTGCCGTTCGTTAAACAATGAATCACTGAAAACCAATTCCTTTTGCAGGGTCGTTTCTGCCAGGTTGATATATCCGTAGCGTTTTCCACCCGCAACAGTTACTTTTCCGCCAAGTCCCAGGATTTGTTTTTTCCCTAGTTTGAATTCCTTCCCGAACAATACATTCGCAGTATACAAACCGTTGTAACTCGTATTTCTCGTGATTCCATCGCTTCCTTTGTATTTACTGTCATAAATCGAAACGGTCGTCAAGACATAGAAACTCTTGTCAAAGAATTTCTGAAGCGTCAACTCCAAACCATAATTCACACCCGTTCCCGTATTCTGCAACGAATCCGGGAAGAAACGCGCAAATCCGCTTCCCTGGTTGATAATCGAAAACGACGAAGGTTTCACCGTTACCGGAACCTGGTACAAATACTGGTAATAAATTTCCGTTTTGAACTGGAACCCTTTCTTGAAATTCTTTTCGTAGCCTAAAGCAGAATGCATCGACTTCGTAAAGCCCATGTTTTTATTCTGGTAAACCTTGTTTCCAGCTCCATCAAACTGATGATAGGTATAGATGTAATACGGCTGTGTTTGACTGTGTAATCCGGCTCCGGCAAATAATTTCTGGTTTCCTTTCATCGACCATTTCCAACCCAAACGCGGTTCAACAGGACTCAGGGAATTGCTGAACGAATAATACTGCGCATGCAAACCTGCGGTGAAATCCATGTTTTCGCGGATGCGGTATTTCCACTGAACGAACGGCTGAAGCAAAATTCCACCCTGCCCTTTGTAGTCCCAGCGATTGATAAAAGCAGTTCCTGCTGTATTCAACACGCTGTCCGTCATATTGAATGTGAAGAAATCCGCATTCAGCCCGGTTTTTATTACGTGTTGTTTTCCGATCTTGTGATTGATGCTGAACATCCCGGAATAACGGGCAATTTTATAAGAATAACCCATAATCTGGTAAATACTGTCGACACGGATATTGACAGTCGGTTCTCCACCGTTGTAAGTTGTATCGAGGGAACGAACGAGGTAATTGTGCTTCGAATGCTGATCGTCGATGCTTCCGGAAAAAGTCGTCGTTAAAAAAGTACGTTCCGAAAGTGACTTCTTGTAAGTCAACCCGGCAACTGCCATTCCTGTTCCGAAATACTGGTCGCGGTCGCCTTCTCCGTACAAATCGGTCGTATATTCCGTTTGCTCCGAAATGAGGATTTTGATATCGCTTTTTCCTCCCAATCCCCAAAGAGACAACTGGCCTCCTTTTTTGAGCGGGAAATTGAACTTAAACGCTCCGTCGCCATAAACCGGCACAGCATCTGTCCCGATCCGGATTCCCATAAACTGGAACAAACTCAAGGTTGAGTAACGCCCCATTACCAGGTAACTCGCATTCGATTTTTTGCTCAATGGCCCTTCTGCCAGAACCTCTGTTCCCAGGAAACCGAACTGCCCGGTGAATTCGTGCTGCTTGGAGTTTCCGTTTCGCAATTTTAAATCGAAAATTCCCGAAACAGAGTTTCCGTATTCAGCCGGAAAGGCCGACATGAAGAAATCGGAATTCGCCAAACTCTTATTGTTGATGATCGATACCGGACCACCCGAACTGCCCGAAATGGCAAAGTGCGACGGGTTCGGAATGTCGATTCCTTCTACTTTATACACAATTCCAAGCGGGGAATTTCCACGAACCACGATGTCGTTCCGGGAATCATCTGCTCCCTGGACACCTGCAAAGTTACTGGCCATTCGCGCCGGATCTCCTCTCGATCCTGCATACCGCTCGGTTTCTTCCACCGAAAACTGCTGTGCAGAAACAGTCGCCATTTCGTTTTTCACTTCTCCAGGCTTCTGCGCCACAACAACCACTTCTTCTACTTCGCTGATCCGTTCCTTGATCTTGATTTCCAAAACGGTTTGTCGCCCGGAATTGACTTCAACGGAAGAAGAATAATTTTCATACACCGTTGATTTCACATCCAGAAGATGTTTTCCCACCGGGACATTCAAAAACTCGAAAACACCATCGTTATTGGTCATTGTTTTGAGCTTCGAACTATCTGAAAGTGTGATGAAAACCTGTGCTCCGAAAATAGGAAAATCAGACTCGGAATCCAGGATTGTACCGCGCACGGTTTGGGTAGGCTGCGCGATCAATGCGGATACAAACGCGCAAAACAATACGGTAAGGATAGCTTTCATTCTTTGAATATATCAAGCGGTAAATATACACTTATTGAATAGACTTCAAATATTCTTCCTTCGTCCAGTCTTTGATATACACGCGGCGCAAATCCAAAAATTCCATCGGGTTATTCTTCAGGTTCCGAACCCGCGAATAGCTCAGTGTGAAATCATTGGCATACCAAAGCGGGATCATCGGCGGATCTTTCAGCAGTTCAATTTCAGCTTTCGAAAACAGTTCCAGTCTTTTTTTCTGGCCGGCTGCCCGTGCCTGTTCAAAATAACTGTCAAACATTGGGTTGATATATCTTGCCTGGTTGACACTCGACGCCATATTTTTATCCTTCGGAACCAGCTTTCCATAGAAATTCACCAGGAACGTTTCCGGGCTTGAATAATCTGCAATCCAGGCAGTACGAAACAAATCTCCCTTCCCCATATTTCCGTCTTCGTTGCGCTGCTCGAAATTCGAACCGTCAATGTTTACATTGATTCCCAAAGTCTGGTAAATCTGGTCCGCCAGCTCTTCTGCAACCGCCGTGTTCAAATCGCTGATGTCCAGTCTCAGGTTCACATTTCCGAAACCTTTTCCACCCGGATAACCTGCTTCCGCCAATAATTCTTTCGCTAATTCAGGATTATAATCGTATCCGTATTTCTTGATTTCGGAAAAATTGTACCCCTTGAAAACCGAACTGATCGGAGGAGTCATTCCATAAACTCCGTATTCGTAAAACTGGTTTCGGAGTACATTATCCGCCAGTCGTTTCCGGTCTATTGCATAATTGAATGCTTTTCGCACCCGAACATCCTTGAAACGCGGCTCCTCCATATTGAAAAAGTAATACTGCGTCGTCAGCAAAGGATTATTATACAACAACATCAACGGAGGTTGCGCATTGAAATCGGAAATCCTGCCTTCCAGCATTTCTGTAATCCGGGAAGTTGGCAAACCTGAAATAATTGACGTTTTACCTTGCTCGAACATTTCCAATTGCTCCAGTTTTCGCGTTTGTACATAAAACACCACCGAATCCAAATATGGAAGTGCATTTCCTTTGTTATCGACCATGTAATAATCCTGGTTTTTCAGCAAAACATAGGACTTATCATCACCCGGCTTTGTAAAGCAAAACGGCCCCGTTCCTACAACATCTGTTTCCTTATTGGCTTCGACCACTTTTTTGGAAACGATACTCGCACTCAGGTTTGCCAGTTTATTGATGTATGTCTGATCCGGGTTCAGAAGCGTAATTTCAATCTGGTTTTTTTTGGTTTTGATTCCACTGATTGACTTTGCTTTTCCTTCGTAGAATTGTTTCGCCCCTTTCACCTGGTTTGCCAGCAAAGCCAGATATGCAGCTGTCGGGTTTCCGTCTGCATTGGGTTTGCAGGCTTTTTCAAAAGTAAACAAGACATCCTTTACTGTCAGTCTCCGATCCTTTTCAGATTTGAAAACCTCGTTTTCATGAAACAGGATATCATCACGGATGGTAAATGTAAAAACAGTTCCGTCTCCGCTAACGCTCCATTTTTCAGCAATTTGAGGCTGTAAAGAAAGGTCTTCCGGATTAAAACTCACCAATCCTTCCATGACCTGGGAAAGCAATTCGAACGAGTAAACATCATTGACTTCTCTTGCAATAAAAGTCGTAGGAGTGTTATCTAAAGCCATTTTAAAACTTCCTCCCGCGTGCTCGAATTGTTTTTTGTCAGAACCACCGCAAGAAGTTAAAACAAGAATCAGGAAGGTAACAAGAACTAATTTCATAGTAGAAGTATGCGTTTATCACTACAAGAATAGAAAAAATCTTTTACTAAAATAGCTTAAAAAAACAAAATTAATGTATTGAAAATGTTAAGTTAGAGGGTCGTGTTATCGACGAACGTATATTATTTAATGACAAATTAACTCATTAGATAGTTGAAATGGAAAAAAAATTGTACTTTCGTCGTGTAAAATGTTGGTAATGTAAAAAATAGCTATTATACTTGCCACAGTTTTTAGTGTAGCTACTAATAAAAATGAAACAGTTGAAATTAATCCTACTTTGCTCTTGCGCATTACTGCTAAGCTTTTATAGCTCAGCGGTTCTTTCCATTGAAGGCAGCTATCAGGGTAAAAACTTATACGTTCAAAATCCGGAAGATGGAGATGGTTTCGGTTTCTGCGCAACAAAAGTAACTGTCAACGGCGATATCTTACCTGGAGGAACAGCGATATCAGCATTCGAAATTGATTTCTCTCTTTTTAACATCGAAATAGGCGAACCGGTATTCATTGTTATTGAACACAATGACGGTTGCAAACCAAAAATTTTAAACCCCGAAGTACTTCTTCCGCGAAGCACATTCAATACCCTCGATATTCAAATCCAGAACAACGGAATGCTTACCTGGAAAACGAATAACGAACAAGGTAAACTTCCTTTTATTATTGAACAATACCGCTGGAACAAATGGGTGAAAGTCGGTGAAGTTCAGGGAAAAGGAACCTCCGGAACAAACTCGTATGAATTCCTTGTAACACCTCATTCCGGTGAAAATACGGTTCGCGTGGTTCAAATCGACCATTCAGGCACCAAACGAAATTCGAAAGACGTGAAATTCACCTCTTCCGTTCCTGTCGTAACAAAGAACCCGGTCAAGGTCAAAGATCAGATTAACTTCACGGCAGCAGGAAAACCGATCGAAACGAAATACGAGATTTACGATGCATACGGAAACATTGTCAAAAAAGGAATCGGGTCTTCAGTACCATGTTCAAACCTCCTGAAAGGAGCATATTACATTAACTTCGACAATAAAACGGAAAAGTTCTTCAAAGGATAATCTCCGATAAATGGATATTCAAAACCGGCACTTCGACTTCGCTCAGTGGCCGGTTTTTTGCTTCAACAAGCAATCATATTTCATTCTGACATACAAAAAGGAAGGTTATTTACAACCATTTTTGCTGTCCAGGATAAATCCTTTTTCTTAAAAAACACGAACCTTCTGCGAGCATCTGCGCCCTTCTGCGGGAGAAAAAAATTCGTAATTGGGAATTCGTAATTTTACCCAATGAACAAAATCGAACACATTGATATTTTTAAAAAAGCGAGTACGGTAGCCGAGCTAAAAATCTGTGCATCTGCGGGAAAAGAGAAAACATAGTGTTTCAAAAATGGCTTTGGTACGAACAATACATATATCCCGATGCATCGTGTGGCCCCTACTTCTTTTCAAACAATTCGTAATTGGGAATTAGGAATTCGTAATTTTACCCAATGAACAAAATAGAACACATTGGTATTGCAGTCAAAAACTTAGACGAAGCCATCCTTACTTACACTGAACTTCTTGGTACCGAATGTTATAAAACGGAAGCTGTAGAAAGCGAAGGAGTAAAAACAGCTTTTTTCCGGGTCGGTGAGTCAAAAATCGAGTTGTTGGAAGCAAGCAACGAAAGCAGTCCGATTGCCAAATTCATCGAGAAAAAAGGCGAAGGAATCCACCACATTGCCTTTGACGTCACAAACATCGAAGAGTCCATGAAAGATCTTTCTTCGAAAGGATTTCAATTACTGAATGAGCAACCGAAAAACGGAGCCGACAACAAACTGGTTGCATTTTTGCACCCGAAATCTTCAAACGGCGTTTTGGTAGAACTTTGCCAGGAGAAAAAATAGTCCGTATCCGGCGGAGGATTGGAAAATTATCCCTGAAAAAAGGGTAAATCGAATACTTCTTTGTTTTTTTCAAGCAAAACAGCATCTATTCCGGCTTTCTTAGCTCCTTCCACGTGTTGCGGACTATCATCGATAAACAAAGTTTTTGCAGGATCCAGGTTGTTTTCCGAACAAACAAACTCAAAGATAGTGGAATCCGGTTTTCGCATTCCGACTGCGGAAGAGAAATAGGTCTTTTCGAAATAACGCTCTAACTCCTTGTGTCCGGCAGTTTTCTCCAGGGATCTTCTGACCGCATCTATGTGCAGGTCATTGGTGTTGCTCAATAGGAACAAACGGTATTTTGAAGCCAGTTTTTCCAGTTTTTCCAAACGTTCGAGCGGAAAATCCAGGATCATGGCATCCCAGGCATGAACCACCTGGTTGGCGGTTGAACCTGCCGGCAAACGATCCAGTAACTTGTTGACGAAATGAAACGAAGAAATTTCTCCCCGTTCAAACTTGTCAAATAATTGCGTTTGCTGTAATTGGGAATAGGATTCTCCGAAATTTTCCATTCCAAGGGAAAGGAAGGCTTTTTCTGTTAAATCGTAATCCAAATTCAACAAAACCCCTCCTAAATCAAAAATGATTGCTTCTTTTGATGTATCGAACATGCTGCAAAGGTAAGAAGTTCGCGTAGAATGTCCGGATTATGGCAGAAAAAGATTTAAATACACTCGTTCGGAAACTGCAGCTTCAACTGAGCCCTGCAGAACTTCTTGAAAAGGTTCAGAACCAGGTCTACAAAGATTTTGAGCGTTCCGGAATTCGGGATTTCAAGCTGAAAAATGCCGATCCGACTCTCTGGAATGAAGAAATCCAGGCACTTTTGAAGAAACTATCTTCCGGTGAATTGAGCCATCTGCTCTATCTCATCGATGTTCCCGAAATCATTCTGATTCAGGCAAACACCAGTGAAAACAGCTTATTCCACCTTGCAGATGCCATTCTCCACCGCGAATTACTGAAAGTATTCTACCAGGTTCAGTACAGATGAAAAAGAAATGATCCATGGATTAAGCAGCGATTATCAATCTAAAAACAGCACCCGTTTTGACAATTCATCCATTGATAACGGATCATTCCGATTGCCTTTAAACAATATATAGCAATTTTGCATTTTTTTATAGCAAATTCCTACCTCCGCTTGCTATAAAAGTTATAACTTTACCCACCATTATAGTGCACAAACATGGATAAAGTGACGTACGTCGGAAATGCAGACGTGAATGCAATAGAGCATTTGTATCAATCATATTCAAAAGACCCTGAAAGCGTTGATATTGGGTGGCAAAAATTCTTTGAAGGATTCGATTTTGCCAGAACAAACTACGAAGATGGCGGTGAAATTCCTGAAAATTTTCAAAAAGAATTTAAAGTTCTGAACCTGATCAACGGTTATCGTACGCGTGGACACTTGTTCACGAAGACGAATCCGGTTCGTGAAAGACGTAAGTACGAGCCGACTTTAGCTATCGAAAACTTTGGTTTGGAAACTGCTGATATGGAAACTGTTTTCCAGGCAGGTGATCAGGTTGGAATCGGCCCGGCTACTCTGAAAGCAATTATTGAGCATTTGGAGGAAACATACTGCCAATCCATCGGAATTGAATACATGTTTATGCGTGAGCCGGACAGGTTGAACTGGTTCCGCGACAAAATTGAATTGAAAAACAGAACCAAATTTGATTCTGAAAGAAAAACTCACGTTTATAAAAAATTACTTCAAGCTTCCAACTTTGAAGCCTTTTTGGGTAAAAAATATGTCGGTCAGAAACGTTTCTCCATTGAAGGTGGAGAAGCTTTGATTCCTGCTTTGGATGCCCTGGTTGAAAAAGGAGCGGATCTGGGTGTAGAATACTTCGTAATGGGGATGGCTCACCGCGGACGCTTGAATACACTGACAAATATTTTCCAGAAAAGACCACAGGATATTTTCTCCGAGTTTGAAGGAAAAGAATTTGATGCAGACGATGCATTCGACGGAGACGTGAAATACCACCAGGGTTATACCAGCTCCATCAAAACAAAAGAAGGAAAAGAAATCGGTTTGACATTGGCTCCGAACCCTTCTCACTTAGAAGCTGTAGACCCGGTAGTTCAGGGAATTGCACGCGCAAAACTGGATCACCACCTGAAGGACGAAAGCAAAATCTGTCCGGTAATGATTCACGGAGATGCTGCGGTTGCAGGTCAGGGGATCGTTTACGAAGTGATCCAAATGGCTTTGCTGGACGGTTACCGCGCAGGTGGTACAATCCACATTGTGGTGAACAACCAGGTTGGTTTTACGACAAACTTCCACGATGCACGTTCATCTACATACTGTACTGACGTTGCAAAAACAACACTTTCTCCGGTATTCCATGTAAACGGAGACGATATCGAGGCAGTCATCCAAACGATTGAAATCGCGATGGAATACCGTCAGAAATTCAACCGTGATGTCTTCATCGATTTATTATGTTACCGTAAATACGGTCACAACGAAGGGGATGAGCCGAAATTCACGCAGCCGAATTTGTACAATATCATTGCAAAACATCCGAATCCGAAAGACATTTACCTGAAGCAAATTACTGCTGAAGGAGCTTTGTCGGGTGATGCTGCGAAAAAATTAGAAGACGAATACAACGATTACCTGGAAAATGAATTCGAAACAGCACGCAAGAATGAAAAAGCGGTTGTTTGGGATTTCTTAAGCAAAACCTGGGAAGGATTCAGACACAGTAAATCTGAGGACTTTGATTCCAGCCCGGAGACAGGTGTTAAGAAAGAGAAATTGGTTGAGCTTGGCCGGAAGTTGGCGACTCTTCCGGAAGGGAAAAAATATTTCCGTAAAATCCAGAAAATTTTCGACGACCGTTTAGCGGCTATCGAAACAAACAACCTGGATTGGGGAACTGCTGAGATGTTAGCTTATGCTACCTTATTGGAAGAAGGAATTCCGGTTCGTCTTTCCGGGCAAGATGTGGAAAGAGGAACCTTCTCTCACCGTCACGCAGTAGTAAAAACAGAAGATAACGAAGAAGAAATCGAAACATTGAATTTGTTGTCTGATAAACAAGCGCGTTTTTCAGTATACAACTCCTTGCTTTCCGAATATGCGGTATTAGGATTCGAATACGGTTACTCATTGGCAACTCCGAAAGGATTGACCATCTGGGAAGCGCAGTTCGGAGACTTCTTCAATGGTGCTCAGATTATGATCGACCAGTTCATCACTGCAGGAGAAGACAAATGGTCTACTCAAAGCGGGTTGGTGATGCTTCTTCCTCACGGATATGAAGGACAAGGTGCAGAACACTCAAGCGGTCGTATGGAACGTTGGTTACAGCAATGTGCGGATGACAATATCCAGGTTGTGAACACATCCACTCCGGCAAACCACTTCCATTTATTGAGAAGACAGTTGGTTCGTCCGTTCCGTAAACCATTGGTGGTATTCTCACCGAAAATGTTGCTTCGTTACCCGGCTGCTACTTCCACATTGGAAGAAATGGCAAGCGGATCTTTCCAGGAAGTAATCGATGATGCAACTGCAAAAGTAGGCCAGGTAGATACCTTGGTATTCTGTTCGGGTAAATTCTACTACGAAATGAAAGAGAAAGCAGCTGAATTAGGTGCTGAAAATATGGCTTTCGTTCGCGTAGAACAATTGTATCCGTTGCCGCAAAAACAAATCGAAGCCATTGTTGCAAAATACAATGCGAAAAACATTTTGTGGGCACAGGAAGAACCGGCAAACATGGGCGCATGGACATACATGGCAATGAGCTTAAGACACATTCCGTTTATCGGGATTACAAGACCTTCATCTGCAGCAGCTGCAGAAGGTTCCAAAAAGCTTCATGAGCGCCGTTTAAAACAATTATTTGCCGATGTATTCCAATATGCATCCGTAACAGCTAAATAAGATTATTAAAAAACTAAATACGATTCAATTATGTCAATCCTTGAAATGAAAGTACCTAGCCCGGGAGAATCAATTTCCGAAGTGGAAATTGCAACGTGGTTAGTTTCGGACGGTGACTATGTAGAAAAAGATCAGGCTATCGCAGAAGTAGATTCCGACAAAGCAACGTTGGAATTGCCCGCTGAAGAAGCTGGTATCATTACCCTGAAAGCAGCTGAAGGCGATGTCGTAAAAGTTGGACAAGTAGTTTGTTTGATCGATACATCCGCTGAAAGACCTGCTGGTTCTGCAGCTCCGGTTGTGGAAGCAAAACCTGTTGAAGCAGCTCCGGTAAAAGAAGCGGCTCCTGCTGCGGAAAAACCAAGCGCTCCGTCTTTGAATCCGAATCCGGTGAGCGACAGCTATGCAAAAGGAACTCCGTCTCCGGCTGCAGCTAAAATCATGGCTGAAAACGGTGTTTCAGGTGCTAAAATCAACGGTACTGGAAAAGATGGTCGTATCACCAAACAAGACGTTATCGAAGCAATGGCTGCAGGGATTCCTGCTGACGCTGTTCAGGGATGGGGTGGTACACGTGATCAGAATCGCGAAAAAATGTCCATGCTGCGTCGTAAGATTGCAGAACGTTTGGTTTCTGTGAAAAACGAAACAGCGATGCTGACGACTTTCAACGAAGTGGATATGAAACCAATCATGGATCTTCGTGCAAAATACAAAGACCAGTTTGCGAAATTCCACGATGTGAACCTTGGATTCATGTCTTTCTTTACAAAAGCTGTAACAGAAGCATTGAACCTGTTCCCTGCGGTAAACGCACAGATCGACGGAAATGAAATCGTATTCCACAATTACGCAGATATCGGTATCGCAGTATCTTCTCCGAAAGGATTGATGGTGCCTGTAGTTCGTAATGCTGAGCAAATGAGCCTGGCAGAGATCGAAAAAGACATCAAGCGTTTGGCTGTGAAGGCCCGTGACGGGAAAATTACCCCGGAAGACATGACCGGTGGAACATTCACGATTACAAACGGTGGGGTGTTCGGTTCCATGATGTCCACTCCGATTATCAACCCGCCGCAATCCGCTATTTTGGGAATGCACAACATTATTGAGCGCCCGGTAGCTATTGACGGAAAAGTGGAAATCCGCCCGATGATGTATTTGGCATTGTCTTACGACCACCGTATTATCGACGGAAAAGAGTCTGTTGGATTCCTGGTTAAAGTAAAAGAAATGATCGAAAATCCGGAAAGAATCATCTTCGGAGGAAAAGATCCTTATGCAGTTCTGTTAGGATTGTAAGAAGTTCTTCATAAAAAAGGAAAAAGTCGGGGTGAAAATTTTTCACCCCGACTTTTTTGTTCTAAATCCACCACTCTCATAGATATATCAATGAGTTCATTTTAAGGTGTCATGCAACTAATTTTGACATTTGAACATCTAACTACTGAAACTTACTAATCAATAACTTTCAAATGAAGTTAGCTGCTACACTTTCGATTTTATTAATCGGATATACCGGTATGTCCCAATTGGCGGGAACGACCGGTTCGACATTAAACACGAATTGCAACGGAACCGACTGTAATTATTCGGGTCCTACTATTCTTATCAACGAATTGATGATCAGTCCTACGAACAATGATGGTTCCATTTCCGGCGACGGTGGAGTCTCAGCGGGAAGAGGAGAATGGATTGAATTATACAATCCGAATATCTGCGAACCGATCGATATTTCCTGTTATTACCTTGGAAATAATACGGCCGAAGGAAACGGCGGCTTTGTCATTCCGGCCGGAACCATTGTACCGCCTGCCGGTTTTTGTATGATTCGCGGAGCAAACGTTCCTGCGGTACCATCCAATTTACTCGTTCAGAACGGTGGAAATGTCGTTGAAATCGTGGTTCCCGCAAATGTCAGTGATCCCGGGGTTTGTTCCGGCGGATTGCGTTTGTGGTTTCCAAATGCCGGCGGATGGTTCGCATTCTATGATTCCAACGGAGTTCCCCAGGATGCTGTTTCCTGGTTAACTGCTGCCGGAGCAAGCGGCTCACCTTGTGTCCCGACATTAACAGGTTGCAACAACGTGGTATCTTTACCAAGCTACAATGATATTCCCGCAAACCGGAAAAATGTACTCAATGTTCCTGCCGTTTTACTTACCGGAAGCTCTGTGAGAAGAATTCCGGACGGAGGAAACTGGGACACACAAGGTCCGCCGAGCTACGCGACATGCAACGCTACGTGCATCCAGGCCGGAAGTTCAAGCTGTACCGGAACGGCAACAATTAACGTTTCGGGCGGAACTCCTCCTTACACTTATTCATGGGATGATTCCCAGGTGCAAACCACTCAGACGGCAGTAGATCTTTGTGCAGGAACGTACAATGTAACTGTAACCGATAACGACGGAAATACGCAGGTTTTCCAGGTAACCGTACAGGATTTCGTGCCATCCGTTTCAGTGAACCTGCCTGCTGAAATCTGTGTAAATGCCAATCCGGTAGCAGCAGTTGTGAACCCCGTGGCTACAGCAGGACAAACAGGAACTCTGACGGGTCCAGGTGTTAGCGGCATGAATTTCAATCCGACAACAGCAGGAGTCGGGAATCACACGGTCAACTACTATTTCGAAGATCAATTCGGATGCAGCAACACCGCAAGCGATGCCATTATCGTTCACCCGCTTCCGGTTGTTTCTATTACGAATAATCAATCTCCCTATTGTGTTTCAACCAATCCTGCCGGATTGGTTCTTTCACCGGCCGGAGGTCAGCTGACAGGACCGGGAGTTGTAAACAATCAATTCATTCCTGTTCAGGCTGGTGTTGGCACACATACATTAACGTACACATACCAGGATGCAAACGGATGCTCTAATTCTACGACGATCAGTGTCCAGGTGACAGCTCCGAATCCTCCTTCCTTAACCGTTCCTTCGGATTTATGTATCGATGGGGCAACAATAACGATGACTGCGAACCCGGCAGGTGGAAATTTTCAGATTGACGGAACGGCTTCCACCGATCAATTTTCACCGCAAAACGAAGGAATCGGAAACCATCCGGTTACATATACCATTACCGACGCAAACGGATGCATTGCAACAGCATCGGAGTTTATAACGGTACACGGTTTGCCGGCTCTTCAAATTCCGGTAAACAACTATTATTGCTACGAATCCGGTTTTCATAACGTTTCTCCCACACCTGCAGGTGGTGTGTTTTCAGGAAACAACGTTACCGGTACAGGACTTGATCTCTCAGGAGTAGCCCCGGGCGCTTACAATGTAAGCTATACCTACACGGATCAATTCGGATGTTCCAATACTGCAAGCCAGGCTTACAACGTAACAAGTCCTCTTGCGCCGAAATTTATCTCAGAAACGGATTGTTTCCAGGGTGTTTCTCTTGTTTCACAGGTTCAGAATCCGAATTATACCTATCAATGGAATATTCAGAACATTCTTACCGGAAACGGGATTTCCTACGGTGCTACTCTTCCTGCCCCGGGAACATACACGCTAACCTTTACCATCACGGATAATTATGGCTGTGCTTACGACACAACCGGGGTTATTGTCATCGAAGAAGGAATTCAGATCGAAACGGTCACACTTCCGAATATCATTACACCAAACGGTGACGGAATCAATGACCGCCTGGAAATGCCGCTTGAATTGAGCGAATGTTTTTCGTACCGGATTGTTATTGCGAACCGCTGGGGAAATCCGGTATACCGCATGGAAACTATGACTGACTTTTTCGACGGCCATGCTAAAAACGGAGCAGAATTGGCAGAAGGCGTATACTTCTATTACCTGGAATCGGATGATTTTGATTGCGATGATGACAAGTATAAAGGGGTTTGTTACGGAAACATCACCATTGTCAGGTAATTTAAAAACTGATATCTGATAAAAGAGGCTGCTAAGATTCACTTAACAGCCTTTTCTATATACAATATGAAATAGGTTCCAGGTTGATTAATTACTGGTATTTCTTCACTTTCGTTCCGTCTTCATAGATATAAATTACAAACCCGGGAGTGTTTTCATTGACCCGCTGCCCCATCAGATTTACAATCTCTTTCAAAGTGTTTTCCTTCATACTGTTGTCCACGACCGTCATTTCATCAAAGATTCTTCGCGTGCCGTCCTTATCCACCTGGGTAATCCGGTAGTAATTCTTTTTGCCCATGGCAGGGTTTGAATGAACAGTCGAATAACTTTGCTTCGCATCTGAGTTTCCGGTTCCATAAGCAGAAATATTAGAAATGGTTGTCCAAAGCTCTGCTTCCGGGCTCACCGACCATTCAACATCGAAATAGTCGTTATTTCTTTCCGATAAAGTAATCCAGCTTAAACAGTTGGTATTCTCTAATCTTTTAGCTGTAAATGAAGTCATTTCAACTGGCAGAACCACATTACAAGCGATATCAAAATCAGTTATTTTCACCCCTGAAGTATTCCCCGATCCGTCAGAGATAAAAGTAAACCGGAAGCGGATATTATTCGTTGCATTCAAAATAATAGGAGAAATAGTGGTTCCCGGTGATGATCCGAAACTCCCCGTCAATCCGACACCTGCTCCATAAGGATTAATCCAGGTAGCAGCATTGTTTAGGGAATATTCGAAATAAAGAAAATCACGTCCTGATTCAGTATTTCCATACGCGGTAAATGTCACCGCTATCGTACTTGCATCTCCACAAGTAGCGTTAATGACCGGAGAAATATAGGATGAATTCAGGTTGTTACCATATTGACCGCTGCAATTCGTTGTAACGGCTGAGCAGCCCGAACGCCATACCAACGGGCCATTTGGTGTATTCCAGCCCGGGTCCGCATTGGGAGTCCAGGAATAAGGTAATTGGGAGAAAGCAGCAAAGCCCGTTGCTACCATCACGCAGGTCATTAATGTTTTCATAGCTTTTGAAGAGTCGATTAAGGAACTATTTTCTTGGGCAAACAGGACAATTGTAGCGGCCTGTCCGGTAGTAAATAGAGAAACCGATGTTTTTCCAATGTATCATCGATTACGCAGCAATCACCATTTCAGAATGTGATTGCTCCCAGCTTTCTTTGCGTCATTCGCGCAAGCTGTTCTCCCGGAAAATGTGTTGAATATTAATCCCTGGCCGTGAAAGTCGTATTACGACCAGGGATTAAAAACGCAAGAGTTAGAAGAACATGAAATGATCTGTTAATCACTTCGTTAAGTTTCAGTAAAGTGAAGATAGGTTGTTTAATTTGTTTTTTATCGTTAGATGAATAAAACTAATTTGTCGACGAATATATTATTTTTTTCGTCGAAAATTAAATAACATATCAATTAAATTACTCCCGGAAGGGAAAGGGAAATACCTGTTGGTATTCCCCCTTCTTGCACTACTACACTACAGTAGATCATAGATCAGCATTGTTGATTACTGATATTTTTTCACTTTCGTACCATCTTCGTAAACATAAATGACTAAACCGGGAGTGTTTTCATTCACCCGCTGCCCCATTAGGTTCACAATTTCTTTCAAAGTGTTTTCTTTCATACTGTTATCGATGACCGTCATTTCATCATACGTTCTTCGCGTACCGTCTTTATCCACCTGGCTAATCCGGTAGTAATTCTTTTTGCCAACTGCAGGATTTGAATGAACCGTCGAATAACTTTGCTTCGCGTCTGAGTTTCCCGTTCCATAAGCCGGAACTTCTGCAATACTTGTCCAGAGTTCGGCTTCCGGGTTCACAGACCATTCAATATCGAAGTAACTGTTGTTTTTTTCCGATAAGGTAACCCAACTAAGGCTATTTTCATTCCCCACTCTTTTTCCCGTAAAGGAAACCATTTCAACAGGGAGCACGACATTACAGACCACATCAAAATCAGTGACTTTGTACCCGCTCGTAAAAGAAGAATTATCCGATTGAAAATTCAGTCGAAAACGGATATTGGATGATGTCGGTAAGGTTATTGCCGGAATAGTCGATCCGGGAGAAGACCCGAAATTCCCGGTCCATCCGAATCCCGTCCCATAAGGATTGATCCATGTAGCTCCGTTATCCAATGAATAATAAATAAACATGAAATCATACGTGTATTCTGCATTTCCAAAAGCCGTAAACGTGACGGAAATAGTTGATGCATTGGCACAGGAAGCATCAATGGAGGGAGAAGTATAAGTCGTATTCATGTTATTACTGTAATTTCCGTTGCAGTTGGTTGTAACATACCCGCAACTGGATCTCCATTGTAATCCGTTACCATCACTCGTCCATCCGGGATTTACTCCGGAAGTCCAGGTATAAGGTAATTGTGAGAAAGCAGCAAAACCCGTTGCTGCAATCAAACCGGTCAGCAGCGCTTTCATGGCTTCTGAAGTGTTGCTTTCGGCAAATATTTTTCCTTCGCAAAAAGCGTGATAATCACTCCCTGCTCATTGGCAAAAGAAAAATCCACAAATTCCCTTCTCAATTCTTCGTATTGAGAAACATCAAAAGAATAGATATCAAATCCAATTGCATTTGAGTCATCGACAGAGTAGCTATTACAGTAATAATATGTAATTGCCTTCAGTTTTTGCTGCGGCATCTGCCCCAGCTGTTCTTCTGTGAAATGAGCCAGAAGCCTTTGGTCATAGGTATCCTGACCAAAGGAGTAAGACGCAAGAGTTAGAAGAACAATAGGTAGTAATTTATTGTTCATCTTATTAAGTTTCAGTAAAATGAAATTATGAAACTCAACTAAAGAATTCATTTAAATATGTGTGGTTATTTATCTGAAATGAACATTTGGTTAAATTTATCGAGTATTCGGATTCACTCATAATCCATTTATCCCGTTTTGTCGAAATTCCAACGTTTTCGGAGAGTTCAACGTTTAGGTAGTCATAGCTAAACAACTTGGGTTCAAAAAGCAATCTGGCAAGATTTTTATTCAAACTCAAGTTAAATACATTTCCTTATTTTTGTGACTCAGAACCAATTTCATATGCGCATTCTATTTTCGATCGGTTTTCTTCTTGTTCTCCTGACTGCTTGTGGGGGCAAATCCACCAACAAGAAACAAAAAGAACTTTCCATTGATGAACTTTATAAAAAGTACCCGGACAGTGTTCCGATTCTGATCAAGCACGGAAACCTGATGCTTGAAAGATACGACTACGACAAAGCACTTCAGGATGGAGCCAAAGCATACCGTATGCAGGAATCCAATATCGAAGCACGCTTCTTGTATGCAAATGCGCTGAACAATCGTGCCAACCGGACTGCAAGTGATGTGATGTCTGCTCAAAATCACTTTAAGTTTGTGGTCAAAAAACAACCTAAAAATACCCAGGCCCTGGTTGCGCTTGCTACAACCTATGCACAGCAAGGGGATAATGAAAAAGCATTTTACTATATCAACGAAGCACTTCGTGTCGATAAAAAATACCGGGATGCCTACATCCTGAAAGGAAGTATTTACCTGAGCCTGGATAACCGGAAACTGGCTAAATCTTCTTTCCAGACGGCAGTTGAACAGGATCCTGAATTCTTTGCGGCTTATATCAAGCTTGGATTGATTTACCAGGAAGAAGGTGATCCCTTATGCATCCAGTATTTCATTACGGCAACACAGCTCCGTCCGAACAATATTGAAGCGTACTACAACCTCGCTTATGCTTACCAGCAATTTGACAAAATTCCGGAGGCACAGCAGACTTACCGCGAAATGCTGAAGAAAGATCCTACATTCACTCCGCCGCTTTTCCAGCTTGGATGGATCAAGCAGTTCAAACAAAACGATATCGACAGTGCGATCTATTTCTATAACGAAACCTTGCAAAAAGAACCCCGCTATGTAGAAGCATGGCATAACCTGGGACTTGCTTATGAAACAAAAGGCGAGAAATACCAGGCGATTCAGTATTACAGAAAAGCTTTGAAATACAATCCTAAATTCTCAATTTCAGAGGACGCAATCGAGCGCTTGGCAAAATGACCCCGAGAAATGCAATTATCTTTCAAACGGGCATAGAAGCTCTTCTCCCGATCCTGGGGTATTTTTACTGGAGTTGGGACGCAAGCTTTATTTTGATGTTTTACCTGATCGATTGGCTGTTATTTTGGGTATTGACACTTTTCAAAGCAAGAAAGCGTATCGATTTCAGCGGAAACGAAGTGGAAAAGCAAGTTGCGGTCAAACACCTTACCATTGCGTTTTGCTGCATTTTAAGCACTTCTCTGGCCGTTTTCTTCACGCTTCCCAATATGCACACCGATTTCTCCTGGACAGAGCGAATCTGGGCTTTTTTATCCTATAGCGATATGGGAATTCAGCAAGGGTTTATTTTAATTCCGTTGATGATTCTGAGCGGATACCTGACTTACAAGCAGCAATTCCTTCTCCCGCAATTGTTCCGGAAATACCCGGTCAATCAATTTACGCAGGAAAGTGTCAAACAGGGAATAATCCTCTCCTTCGCCTTCGGAATCACCTTCGCGGTTTCTTATTTCGTGCAGATTCCGGACGAAGTGATGCTCTTCGGAACAGTCCTTGGTGTTGTGATTTACCGCTTCATAACGAGGGGTAACCTGCTTTTCCGTTAAATGACTTTTTCCAGTTCATGGAAAACAACTCCAAGACGTTCCAACTCATCCAGGATAGGATTATAAATTTCCGGCTTGGTAGGAAGTAAAACACCACGTTGAGAAATCTTCTCCTGCAAAATCAGTTTTGCGCAAATCCCTACAGGATATCCAACGGTTTTCGACATCGCAGTATGAACCGGATCATCACCGATATTCACCATCGAAGATTCGATGAAACGCTGTTCGCCGTTCAGGGAGTAGGTAAACTGGTGAACCATTACCAACATGTCTTTATCTCCGGGTTCCAGAACCCATTTATTTACCAGGATTTTTTCCAGGATTTGAGCCGGTGTGGCATCTTTCAAACCGATTTTTACCGAAGAATCAAACAAATCCAGCCATTCGAATTTATGCAGGTCGTTTACCCCCAATTTCTTACAGGCATTCGCCCATTTTTCTTCTACGCTTAAGGTTTCATCGAAAGGTAAAAATGCATTGATGAAAGATCTCGGTGTCAGGTTTTCCGAATCCTGGAGCACAAAACTGTCATCCGTAAGTCCAAGCTGAACAAACACATTCCATGCTTTGCAAAAACCGTCCTTACGCAAAGTTCCGCGATACATCGTCGGGATTTCTTCCAATCCGTAAATGGCCCGGTAAGACAGGGAATCGCGGTTTGCATACCCTTCAAACTCCCCGTAACCTTCTACTGTAATTCTATCCAGGCGATTGAAAACCTGTGTATACGGAATGTATTTGTATTGATGCTGATCGATGTAACGGGCTGTTCCGCCTTGCGCAGCCAAAACCACGTTTCTCGGATTCCAGGTAAATTTGTAATTCCAGGGATTGGTATCACTTTCCGGTGCCATCAAACCACCGCAATAGGATTTGAATCCGGAGATAGTTCCACCCTGGTTTCTGATCGAATCGATGATTTTCATCGCACTCATGTGATCAATTCCCGGATCTACCCCTATTTCATTCATGAAGATCAGTCCGGCATTCCGAACCTGCTCATTCAATTCCTTCATTTCAGGAGAAACATAAGACGGAGTAATCAGGTTTTTCTTCAACTCCAGGCAGTCTTTTGCAATTTCCAGGTGAAAACGGGCAGGAAGCATGGAAATCACCAAATCTGCATGTTTCAACTCTTCCCAGCGTTCATTCCGATCCAGGGCATTAAACGAAAGTGCCACACCAGCCGGATGCCCGGCCAATTTAAACTTCACTAAATCCAATGATTGATCCACCACACGCAATTGCCAGTTGTTCTCTTCTGCATGATCAAGCAAATACTTAATCAAAGTTGATGCTGAAAGACCGGCTCCCAAAAGCAAAATTCGTTTCATACCCTTTTAATCTGTTACGAAATTAACTCAAATCACCGAATTCAAATACCGAATTAACCTTATTTAAATTGAAAAGCTAAAAGAAGATGTGGAAAACAAAAAAGCCTCTTAAAAAAAGAGGCTTCGTGTTTAATATTTCAAAAAATGATTTATTTCAATTCAGAAAGTTTGAATGATTTTCCGTGCATGGAACTGGTAACTTTGAACCACGTGTTCCCGCAGTTACTTCCTTCCAAATGCTTGATCTCAGTACCTTCACTGTAGCTGAATCCTTTTGATGCACCTGCACTGATGTAGTTGTGTCCACCATTTACACAATACTTATACTCCGAAGAAGTATCATTAATAACTTTAAACTCAATATTTCCAAGGACTTTCTCCGTGGAATCTGAAGTCGCCGAAGTAAATGACTGAATTCCCAGTGCCCCAACAAATGCCAATGTTGCAAACGCAGAAATTTTGATTAGTTTTTTCATAGTAAAAATTTTTTGGTGTATAAATATATGAAAACTGAACTTAAAACTCTAAAAAATTTATTTGGTTGCGTCTACTGCAAACATTAATACCAATTTTCCGGTAGAATCGTAAATATTCATTACCTGTTCAGCAAAATCAACTGTTAATCCCTTGCTGTTCAGGATCTCCATAAAACGTCTTTCAATCGTTCCGGCCACGTCCGCACAAAGCATTTTTGTCGACATGATCTGTGAAAACTCAACCGTGTTTCGGGTTGTAGTCATCGTTCCCGAAATGCGGTTACAACCGTTGCTTCCCGTGAAGGAATTCGTAGCCATATCCATTTTAATTCCTGCTTTTGAATCATTCACCGAAGCACCATCCATCTGGATCAATTTCATTTCTTGCTGATTGAAGTAATTCCACGGTGTTTTTTCCGGTCTTCCTCCTGAAATTGCTCCGGTATCTTCCGGGTTCGGTTTGTT
>VFQP010001223.1_pt1 | contig 36061 bp, 33 predicted proteins | sample 3512351 | NCBI WGS metagenome assembly VFQP01 (sample SAMN10412372, study PRJNA504923) | tailings metagenome | isolation source: Relicate 1 Philex TSF1 revegetated site | place: Philippines: Tuba, Benguet | collected 2017-08-29
GGCGCGACGCGGCGGCCAGCAGCGCCTGCGCGCCGGCGTCGTGCAGCCGGTTGTTGTCGAGCTTGAGCTCCTGCAGGCCCGGGTGCGCGCGCAGCAGCTCGACCAGCGCCTCGGCACCTGCGGCAGCCAACACCACCACACACGCCACCACACACTTCCCTTGGTCGCTAAGGCGCTGTTGTGTGGCGCCGACCAAGTGCATAGCAAAGGCGCGCTCAGGTGGGTTGCAAGGAGCAGGGGGGGCTCCTGCTGCCATATCCTGAGAGAGGAGCGTGTGATGTGCCCCGTGCGCTCACCGTCGGGCCCGACTGCGTTGCCGCTGAGGTCGAGCTGCTCCAGTCTGCCGGGCACGTGCGCCAGCGCCGACTGCAGCAGCCGCACGCCGGCGTCCGACAGGTGGTTGCGCGCCAGCAGAAGCGTGCGCAGAGGCGCGCGCACGTGAGACTGCATCTCGCGCTGCGCCGCGCGGCCCCCGCCGCCCGCCTGCTGGCCGGGCGGGGGGTCGGCTGCGTCGTGGGACGCCAGGGCGGCGTCGCCGCCCTGCCCGGGGGCGGAGCTGCGAGGAGAGCTCCCTGGGGACCAGCCCACCAGCTCGGAGCCGCGCAGCCAGTTGCCCTCGAGCTGCAGCCGCTGCAGCGGGGGGCCCGTGTAGCCCTCGGCCGGGGCCAGGTCGGCGTCGTCGGCATTGGCGTCGGTAGGGCGTGCGGGGGCTCCGGGCGGCACCGGCCCGCAGATTGCATTGAGCAGCGCCAGCAGGCCCTGCGCGGCAGCGGTTCAGGGATGTGGAAGGAACGTGCCTCTGCGTGCTGCGTTTCACTGCGTCTTTGCTCCTGCCCTCACGCAACCTCACGCACAACCCAGTGCGCCAGGGGGGTGTGCGCGCACCTGCGACCCGACGTGGTTGTAGTCGAGCGCCAGCACGCGCAGCGCCGGGTGCGCGGCCAGCACGCCCGCCAGCGCGTCGCACCCGCGCGGGCCCACGTCGCAGTGGCCCAGCTGCAGCGCGCGCAGCGTGCGGTTGCGCGCCAGGCCCGCCGCCAGCTCGGCCGCGCCGCCGTCGCCCAGCCCGCCGTTGTTGTCCAGGCTCAGTCGCTCCAGCGCGCAGCCGGGGTGGGCCAGCAGCGACGCCACCGCGCGCGCCGTCTCCACGCCCGCCCGCCCGCCGTCCAGCACCAGCGTGCGCACCGCCGGCGCCACCGCTTCGCCACCACTAGTAGCCGTCAGCAGGCCCTGGGAGACGATCAGCGCGGCGCGGGGGCCGGTGAAGACGCACTCACGCAGTTCAAGGTGCGCAGCGCAGCGCAGCGCCGGCAGCCACGCCGCCGCCGAGGCGCCCAGCGTGCAGCGCGTGAGCGTCAACCGCGTGAGGCGCGGCTCCCTGGTGGCGGCCAGCGGGCCCAGGGCGGCGCTCAGCTGCGGCTCGGAGAAGCCGGCGAGGCTGAGCTCGTGGACGCGGCAGGCGGGCGCGGCCAGGCCCTCGCCCAGCAGCGCGGCGGCGGGGACGCCGCCCTGGCAGCTCTGGATGGCGAGGCTCGAGGGGCGGCTGGTGGGGCCGGCGGCGCTGACGAGGAAGTCCTTGAGGGCCCTGCCTCCCTCTCCGCTGTCGAGCTCGTAGAGGTCGAGGTGCTGCAGCGCGGCTAGGCGGCCGCCTGGCGGGCAGTGCGCCAGTGCCTGCAGCAGCGCTGCGGTCTGGGGCGGCTCGTGGTGGAAGAGTCGGAGGTGGGTGATGAGGGCGTCGGGGCTGACGGCGGGCTGGCAGAGCTCGGCGAGCTGCTGGCTGAAGCGTGCCGGGTCGGTGAAGAGGCCGGACAGCTCCTGCGGGAGAGGATGGGAAAGGGCGCGCAAAGCGAGACGTCGTGCAGCTGCGTGGGGGTGAACATGTGGCTGCGTCAGCGCAGGCGCCGCTCGCATGCCAGGGCGTGTCTGCACAGCCCTGAGCAGCAGGCTATCCTCCTCTGCGTGTGCCTTGCTTGCTGCACGCGAAGAAGAGCGTGTGTGCGTGGCAGAAGGAGGGCCGGGAAGAAGGGGGGGGCGCGCAGTCACCTTCTTCACGGCCACCGCGGGCACGGCGTCATGCGCGGCCGCGATTGACATCGTGCTGCCGCTCGCCGCTGCTGCGTGCGACGCTGCTCTCTCGCCGCGTTGGTGCGCTGGCGAATCCGTGCACGCCTCCCTTGGGGTCCCAAGCTGGCCCTGGTTCAGCGTCGAGCGCGCCGTCCCTTTGAGCGTGCTGCAGCGCTGCGGCTGCTGCGCGCCTCTCGTGCTCCGAGGAGGAGTGGTGCTGACTTGGAAATCTGCGGGCGCACACGGCGCGTGGCTGCGAGCGCGACGCTGCAGACACACGCCGCGTTCGCTCAGGTGCGTCAATGTGTTGTGCGAGTGCTGCGCCGTGGCACGGCACGGCTTCGAGCGGATGACGGATGAGAAACCAGGGCGGATGAGAAACCAATTCAGGGCAAGCGAGCGCTCGCTAGCGCGCTGGCGAGCGCACGTCAGAAGCACACCATCGACCCCTCTCGAGGTCCTCCGTCAAGTTCATCGCCATGGACTCGGGCGCCTGGTTCGGCGTGGGCTTCGGCGTGGGCTTCGGCGTGGCCGCTCTCATCGCCGCGTTCCTCGTGTACCATATGCTCAAGACACGCAAGGTGCGCGCAAGCGCTTGCTCGCTCGCGCGCTCGACAGGGCCTCGCAGCCAGCAGCCCGCGTGGAGGAGCGAGCACCCACATCGGACAGGTGGCGACAGGTGGCGCATCTGCGCGCGAGGAACCGCCCCGGGCGAGCGGGGTGGCGTGCCTGAAGTGCCTGCACGCGCGTGCCAAGCGCAGACCGCGAACCGCTGGGAGCTGGCGGGCCCCGCTTCGCGCACCGGCGCCGCGCCGGGCGCCGCCCCGGGCACGGCCGCAGCAGCCTCCCAGTGGCAGCAGGGCGCTCCCAGGACCACGGCAGGTTCCGCCATCATGCAGCAGCCGGGCGCCCTGCAGGCCAGCCTGGCCAAGAGCACGGCCGCCGCCCCGCGCCCGTACGGGCGCGCCGACGGGAGCAGCGACCTGCATCCCATGGGCGACAACAGCAAGCAGCAGCGCAGCAGCGCTGCGGCGGCCCTCCCCTTCGCCAGCCCGTCGAGCGTCAGGGTGGACGTGGGCGGACCTGGCGGCCCCGCCACCGGTGCCGCCGTGGTCGGCCTGGCAGCGCCCGCCGCCGCCGCCACCGCCGCTGCTGGCCCCGCCGCCCACAAGCGCGGCGTGTCGACCGCCAGCGTGTACGACACCGACAACCTGGACGACGACTGGACGGCGCTGCTGCAGGCGAGTCGAGGCTCTGGGTCGTCCTGTTCTTCGTCCTCCCTCGACCTGCAGGCCGGCGTGCGCCTGATTGCGGTGCTGCTGCCCGCACTCGCTGACCGATGCCACAGGGCGTGGACGAGCGCCTGGCGACCCTGGGCCAGGAGCCCATGACCACCAACGAGAGGAGCGTGGCCGTGCGGCGCCTGGTCGCCGGTGCGTGAGCTCACCTTTACAAGGCCGGCCGTGGCGGGTCCACGGCAACAGCTCACGGATGACACTTACGCGTGGCGCATCTTGCCCGCCATCATGCGCACGCAGTCACGGCGACGCGCGGCGTGGACGGCGCCCTGCAGGCGGCCGTGGAGGCTGTGGTGCGCTTCAGGTCCTGGGAGCCGGCCGCCGGTGGTGCCGCTGCCCAGCCCTGACCGCCTTGCTGTTCTTCTCTCTCTCCGCACTCTGAGCTGTCGCGCGCGTTCGAATGAGAAGTACGGCCGGGCCATCCGTGAAAGCAGCCATGAGAGCGGCAGGCGCAAAACGAGATCGTGGAAAGGAGGAGGATGGGGCGCCCAGCGAGTGCGCAGGCCGGTCCTGGGGTGGCGCAGCACCACGGCGCCCAAGGTGCGCACGCCTCTACTGCCTCGCACGCGAGAGGATGATCGCTTGCGAAGGCAGAGCCAGAACAGAGGAGCACGTCGTCACCCGCAGCAAGCTTTCGTCGCAGCGCACGCCTGTTGTGCGGCGGGGGGCCGCGTCCTGACCAAATCATGCCTTCCCGCATCCCTCGACGAACGCAGGCCACCAACAAGGCTACCAGCAAGGCGTGCAGCAGAGCTTCAGGGTGCGTGTGCCTGCCATGCGGCATGCGGCGTCTCGTTGCTTGGATCACGCGCGCCCGCCAACATGTTGACCCGTGTCACGCTCGCAGGCGAGCAGCGCAGGCCCACAGCAGCAGCAGCAGCATACAGGCAGCCTATCACAACAGCAGCACCAGCAGCAACAGTCGGGCGTGAGCAGCCTCAGGAGCAGCGTGAGCCGCGGGAGGCGCCCCGTGTCGGCGCCCCCCGCCTACGCGCCAAACGCGCAGTGGGCCGACAGCAACACCTTCAAGGTGACGACGCGCACGCTGGACGCCACCGTCATGCTGGGCCACGACCACCAGCCCGCCCACGTGGCGCTGCTCTCGGCGCACAACCAGTACCTGCGCAGCAAGGCGCGGCCAAAGAGCGCCTGCGTCAGTGCGGCGGCGTGGAAGGCGTACGGCAGCCCCCGGGCGCGCGGCATCGTGCGGCCCCCGCCGGCGCCCTCGCCGGCCCACCCCAAGTCGGCGGCGCAGGGAGGCGACGCACTCGGCGGGTGAGTGCGCTCTCTGGGCCTGAGCCGCGGTGGCGCGCAGGCGCCTGGCCTTACCCCGCCACCGCCGGCGAGCAGCGTCTGACCACGTTCTTGCTGCCTGTGTGTGCGCAGGTGGCAGCCCACCACGGGCGTGCTTGGCGGCGGCTACAACTACCCGCCCGCCGGGGCCAACCACGCTGCGGCGCAGGCGGCCCAGCAGCACACGCAGCACCACGGGGGGTCACGACCCACCACGCCCTCGGGCCGCCCCGCCTCGCCCTCCTTCCTGGGGCGCATGATCCCCGACCCGCCCGTGCCGGCGGCGCCGCAGCTGCTGCAGCCCTTCCAGGGGCGCACCGTGGAGATCCTGGCGGCCGTCAACGAGGGCGTGGGGCTTGAGAGCGACGAGTACAGGTGAGGGCTAGGAGGGTAAAGCATTCCTTTGCTTTGGTTTTCCTTGTGGGTGTCAGGAAGGCTGTGCTTGACAAGCTTCCAGGACAGGCGGTGGTGGTTGGTCAACTTCCGCTCGCCACCACACTGGCCGCTGGCAGGTACCTGCCCACGCGCCCCACCGACCCCAACGCCCAGCGCCAGTGGGGCAGCATCCTGGCCAAGTTTGAGGCCACGCGCTCCTCCACCACCCGCCTGCACCACCACCGGCCGCGCTCGCCGGGCCCCTCGCACGCCGGGGGTGGCGCCAGCAGGCCGCAGTCGGCGGGCGGCGGCGTGGCGTACAGCCTGGTGCGCGCCAGCCACCACCAGCCAGAATACGGCGCGTTCCCTGCCGGGGCAGGCAGCCACGGCGGAGGCGGCGGAGGCGGCGCCAGGCCCGCTTCCGCCCGCATGCGCTTCACCTCGCTCAGCGTGGGCGAGGTGCAGCGGCTAGGCGCGGGCTACGCCCCCGTGGCGGTGAGTGCTTGCGGCCACGAAAGGCTGGCAAAGCACCACGCCGCTGCGCCATGAGCCACCTCGGACTCACGCTTTCGCGCTGTCGCCCTGTGCACGTCCCCACCTGTGCTTACGCAGCTGCCGGGCGCCGCGCCGCCCCAGTCGGAGAACGTGCTCCCGGCCGCGAGCGACGACCGGTGGACGTGCAGCCGCATGGGCGCCAGCGCGCTCACGCGCCTCCATGCAGGGCTCAAGCTGCCCATGAGCGCCGCCATGCACACGGGGTCGCCCAACCGGCCCATCAGCCCGCACCACCACCCCGCGCCCGCAGCAGCGGCAGCGCCACCCGACCCGCAGTCGCCGGGGGCCACGCAGCGCCCGGGCTCGGCGCCGCACGCCGAGACGCTCTTGCACAGGCAGCAGGCCGAGCTCACGGCCCTGCTCGAAGCGCAGGGCCTGGCGGCGGGAGGCGCGCCCAGCGACGCTGGCGCAGGGACGGCGGAGCCCCCCGACGACCATGCTCAGTCAAGCGTTGGCGCCGGCGGTGGTGAGCTGCCGGCAGCGGCCGATCATCTAGAGGAGGGGAGCGGCGGCGCGGCTGCTGCGGAGCACGGGCAGCCGGCCGCGGTGGCGGTGGTGGGGTCCGCGGCGCCGCTCCACCGACACGGCAGCCGCCGCCCCTCCTCGGCCTCTTCCTCCTCACACGCAGCAGCAGCAGCCGGGAACGGCAGCAGCACTCTGGCGCAGCAGGACCCTGACGCAGCCGCAGGCGCGCTCAGGGAGCCCGAGCGTCCCCTCCCAGAGGAGGCAAGCGATGGCGAGCGGGGCCTGCCTCCGGACGCAGCCTCTGCGGGCGCCTCGCCACCTCGCTCCCTGCAGGGCGGCAGCGCAAACGCGTCGCTGCGCTCCAGCCGCGGCCGCGCTGACGCCGCCACCCCAGCCGCGGCGGCAGCAGCACCCACGGTCGCCGCCGCCGTGCCCCCGCACGAGGTGGACGCGCTGCTCCCGCCACTGGCCCACGCACCCAGGGGCCAGGAGGCGCAGCACTACGTGGCCGCCTCGCCTGACCCTGCCGCAGCGCTCAGCCTGGGGGCGCCAGATGGACTGCAGGGAGAAGACGCGCACGCTCCACCAGACCACGCGCCGGCCCACCTGGAGGGCGACCGATTGGAGCCAGGGCCCCAGCATGACGAACCACTCGCAGAAGCCGTTCCCGCCGACAGCGTGCTGCCCCCGCCCCCCGACCTGCTGCAGCCACCGGACCTGCCCTTGGCCGAAGCACCTCATCTAGAGGCACAGGAGGAGGAGGAGGAGGGGCAGCCCCTGTCGGCGGCGGACGGCGCCGATGCCCCGGCAGAGTTCGTCGTGCGCCGGCCCGCTTCCTCGCAGCCCCGCGTCATGTCGGCGCGACCCATGACGGCCAGCCACGGCTCTCCCAGCGGTGGGGCGGGAGGCAGGTCCGCTGCGGCGGCCGGCGCGCTGGCCGACATGCACATGATTGAGGAGGGCGAGGACGAGGACGTCATGACGGGGCTCGACGAGGAGGAGGAGGAGGAGCTCGCGTGACGATGATGATCCTCCCGAGCCGTTGCTGTGCTTGCTTGGACATAATGAGACGAGAGCGAGGTTTCGTTTGCTCCTCTGTTTCTTCTTGCTGGCACCTCTGCACCTGAACACACTTTGCGCATGACTGGCCACCAGGGCGAAGTGTTCGGACTTGCAACCTGGCAGAGAGGCGCATAGGGCCCACGGCAGCATGGGGCTCTCCAAGCCAGAATGCACGTGTGTCAGTTCATGATGCGAGGGCGCGGGGCGTGCGGCACGCACGCACACGCGCTCTTGAGCTTGGTTCCATAGAAATCTGCGGGTTGCCCATAGGCGGGCGGGCCAGGGCGTGGATGAGCTCCTGCCCGCCCCACACAGCAGAGGGCGTAGTGTTGGCAGAAGAAAAGCTGCTGCGGCGCAACCCACGCCACCCGGTGCTCGCGCGCCACGTGCATAACGCGACACGAGGCGCGCGCCACGCACCGCCGATGCAGTGTGCAAGAGCCACAACCTGCCCCGTGGCCACCGCTACCTCTGCACTGAGAGTCCACCAAACGACGCAAAACGCGAACGAGTCCGAGGAGGCCAGCCCCTCCTCAGGGCATCCTGAAGCTGCCGCCGCGCCACGACTGGTTCTTTTGCCGCCAGGACTTGTTGGCGTCTCGCGTGACGGTGTCCACGCCGTGCCAGTTGAGCAGCGCGCGGTCGACCCGCCACGGCCCGCACGGCGGCCCCTTGGCACGCGCCATGACCATGTAGCCGCCCGGCTCCACGTTGTCCACGTCCAGGTGAGGCAGCACCTTTTTGACGCCGCTCAGCACCGCCTGCGCTTGGTCCCAGCAGCGGCCAACGCACGCCGCGTGAGCCACTCACGTCTTGCCACACAGCCTCCTGCAGCCCGGGCCCGCTGCCAGCCTCGACCACCTCCACACGACGACGCAGCCCGTGGCTGCCTCCAACGGGGCCCACCGTTCACGGCGGTGCGACTCACGTCTCCGTGCGTGATGAAGAGCACGTTGCCCGCCACCTTGCTGGGCCAGTAGTCCATGGCCTTGGCGAAGCGGCTGCGGCCCTCCACCTTGTCCTCGGGGTAGCGCGGCCAGCCGCGGTGCGCAAACTCGAGCGTGAGGCCCTCGAGCGCGCCCAGCACCTCGAGCGCGCGGCTCTTCCACTTGCCCTGCCACCACCACCGCTTCCACACTTGCATGCAGCTGGGCCGCTCGGTCAGGTGCAGCAGCGAGGGGTTGTACACCTCGGCCAGCTGCGTGTCAATGATGACGCGCAGGCCCGGCGGCCGCCCGGGGCCCCAGGAGCTGAGCACGCTGCGTGTGGGCATGGCGTGGGCGCAGGCACGCAGTGGCTGATGTCAGGAGCACGATGACCCAGGTGGAGGAGGGAAGGGGGCTGGAGGGGGCCCTGGGGAGCGGCGCCGGCGCAGGTGCGGCCGGATCGCGGGCACTCACGCGCGGGCTGTCTGTATGCACCGCGTGAAGGGGCTGACGACCACGATGGCTGGCTGGAGGGGCTGGAGCTTGGGCCCCACTTGCTCCTCGATCTGCGAGCACGCAAAGGGACGAGGGGCGCGACGTTCGCATGCCGCCCGTGCTGCAGGACAACGGTTGCAGCCGGCAGGCAGGAGGCTCGTGCGTTGGGCCAGCCCCACGCAAGAACCACGCCGTGCGCAGGGCTCTCACCTCTCTCGTCCCTCGTTTGCTCAGCGGCGTGTCCCACGGATGCGGCGCGGTGTACGACCACTGCGGGAAGTCGCTGTCATGCCGTTTGCCTGCAAGCCACGGCGCCCAGCAGTGAGTGAGTGGAGCAGCACCCTGGCTGCCAGGCTCCACGTTTGCCGCTTGCCGGCCCACGCTGGCCCCAGCGCCGCTTGGGCGAAGGAGGAGCACAGCAACCCGCCCCACAGCGGGCAACCTGCCGGATCGATTTCTCGTGGAGACGCACGCTCCTCACCGTGCCGCATAACGACCACGCGCTGCATGTCGAGCGTCTCAGAGAGCGCCTCCATGGTTTCTCCCTTGTCCGAGCCGCTGGGCACCACCGCCGCACCCGCACCCTGCTGCGCCGGCACGATGCGAGGAGCAGGGTGCATCGAGAGACTCCTGAACCTGAACGCGCTGCGTGCAGCGCTTGCGTCTTCCTGCAGCAGCGGTTTCTGTACATCGAAATGTCGTGGGGCACGGCACGAGCAGCAGCAAGCAGGCAGCAGGCAGCAGGAGCAGGAGCACGGCTGTAGGATTCCCTACCAGCGGGCGGGCCCCACGGCGACGACGTGCATCGGCCCGAGGCGCGACTCGGATAGGCCCGTCTCCATCACGCCGTCCAGCCACGCCAGCGACGGCGCCTGGACCTGGGCGGGCGGCGGCGCCCACGAGGCTTGCGCAGGCTCCCCGCCGCTGTCACGCCAGCCCTGGGCGGCCCCCAAGCGCTGCGCGCGCTGCCGCCCGGGCGACAGGCCTCCCACAGCGGCAGGGGCAGCCACCGTGTCGGCGCCCAAGTGCTGCTGCTGGTGCTGCTGTTGTTGGTGCTGCTGGGGTTGCGCTGCGGCAGCGCCCTCCTCTGCGTCCGATGAGGCGACGCCCCGGCGGCGCTCCGCGACGAAAGTCTGCAGGCAGGCGCCGCCCTGGGCGATGAGGGGCGTGATGAGGACCGTCTGGAGGAAGATGCTGACGGAGGCGCCCAGGACGCAGGCGCACCCCACTTGCACGTTGGGGCTCGCCCTGCAGGGAGCGTGCGAGCATACTCAAGGGGTGAGCGCTTCGTCACTCCCCACCGCCAATGCGTGCCGCTCGAGGGGGCCTTGGGGGCGCTCACCACTCCTCTGTCCACAGCCGGATGAGCAGCGCCACGCTGCTGAAGCTGCCCATGAGCACCAGGACGAACAGCGTGTGCGCGAGCACCCTGCGCCCAGGTCAGGTGGGGCCAGCGCAGAGAATGAGACAGCCTTGTCGGAGCGCAGACAAGGGCAAGAAGACGTGCGGCGCAGACCGTGGCCTGCTCACACACCTGGACGGGAAGACGACCCAGTGGATGATGGTGAGCGTGCTGAGGCCCAGGGCGACGCCCATGGTGGTGCCAATGTCCGCCAGCATCACGCCTGCGCCGCACGAGTGGGTGGCAAAAAGAACCGTGTGCACCTGCTCGTCCCTGGCTGGCCCTCGGAACCTCTGACGGCGGCGCGTGAGGCTTTTCTGCCCACTCACGGTGGCAGAAGAAGAGCGTGGACAGGCTGAAGAGCATGGCGGGCAGGAGGCAGAAGGCTGCGTACTGTGCGAGGTAGCGCCCCGTGTTGGCAAACGGCTGCGGCGCTGGCGGCACGACGGGCATGGGCAGGATGCTTGACGGCCCGCCGCCTCCGCCTCCTGCACCGTCCGCGCGGTCCCTGCGCCAGTGCAGCAGCAGCCACGCCGCGCGGGCCAGCGTGCCGCGGCTGGCGGGCGCTGTGGCAGGTGGGCCTAGCGCAGCCGGGGGCGCCCTTGACGGTCCTGCTGGGGATTGGGGCGGGCCGGCGGGCGCCGCGCTGTGCTGGAGCGCCGTCGCTCTGCGGCGTGTTGATGATGGTGCGCAAGGGGCACAGCGTCCCGTGAGCACGCCGTGTGCTTGTGTGCGTCGCGGCACTGCGCCAGTGAGACGAGGCCACCTGGCTCACCTGGCCTGCAGCTTGACTTGGTGGGGCAGCGTGGTGGCCTCCGCTTGGCACACCTCGCACACCGTGGTGCCCCGGGCGCCGAACCACTGGGCGGCACAAACGCTGTGCATGGCGGCCGCACGGCACCTGCACACCATGCGTGGAGCCAGGTTGTGGAGGTGCCCAGGTTTAGCCAAGGGACGTGCGCGCTCGGCGCGGCGAGTTGGGCTGGCGCTCGCCTGCAGCCCAGCCAGCCCCAGCCCGCCTGCTTGGCTTGGGGCTGCGCGTCTTGCGGTTGGAGCTGCGGCTCCGTGGCTGCCGAGGCGCCGAGCGGCTCCAAGCAGATGCGGCAGGCCGGGGGCTCCGCCATCCTGGCGCGCAGGCTGCGGCTCGCGGTCCGAGAAGCTACGGTGCTGGCGGCGTGAGCGAATGCGCCTCTACCCGCGTGCGCGGCGCGGTCGCGAGTCGGCGCTGGCTCTCCCGCTCCAAATGTGCGCGCGCAGGTTGCGACGCGGCACCCATCAAGGTCTTGCAGGAGGTCGCAGCGCGAGAGAGAGTAACGGCGCAGCGTCTGGCGATTAGTAGGGCGCGAACACGGCCTGCACGGCTGCCGCAAACTCGGTGCGCGCCTCCTGGAGCGACTGCAGCGCGGGCTGCAGCTTCTTGGTCGCCTCGTTGCCGCTGCTGCCCTTCTTCACCAGGTCGCTGCGCGGTGAAGGAGCAGGAGCAGCAGCAGCACGCACACGAGAGCGAAGGATGAACAAGGCCACGCTGCTGGGAAGCAGACTTGGAGTACGCGCGCCCCAGGAGCCACCAGGAGGGGCAGGCCAACCTGGCGGCGCCCCACCGTGCCCGCAGCAGGCGCACCTGCGGTCGGCCAGCAGCTTGACGGCGCGCTGCTGCAGCGACCTGGCCTTGTCTTGCAGCTCCCTGACCTTGTCCGCCGTGCGCGGCTGCACCGACGCCACGCCCGCCACCAGGCTCTTGATCTGCTCGCGCACGCGACCAAACAGCACGGCGACGCCGCACATGCCTCAGACGTCACGCAGTACACGTCGAGCCCACCACGTGCGCGCGGTCGCAGCGGGCACATGCACCGCGCCCCGCACCTTGTTCTCGAAGCTGGTGAAGGTGCTCTCGGCGCCTGCCTTGTCGGCCTGCACCGAGTCGGCGTCCCGCGCGTCGGCGATGCTGCCGGCCAGCCGCAGCGTCGTCTCCACCACCTCGTCCTGCTCTGCGCTCACACACAGCGTGCGGCGCGCGGCACGCAAGGAGCGTCACGGGCCGCGTCACGCTCCAGGCCCACGCCAGACGCAGCCCACGTGCCCTGCGTGTGCTCAGCCAGCGGCCAGAGGTAGGCCAGCTGCCCTCACCGTCGAGCAGCGAGTTGATGGCCTGCATCACGGTGGCCACCTTTTCGGCGTCCTGGCCCGCCTGCCACTTCTCGTCGCGCGCAATGGTGAACTCGAGCCGGTTGTACAGGATGACCAGCACAAAGAGCACGGCGAACGCTGCGAACCACAGGCGGGCCACAGCAAGCAGCAGCACGTTTAGGGGGACCGCCCTGCTGAGAGGCCTTGCGCCTGCGCTCCCCCGGCGCGGTGGAGCCCGAGGGTCGCGCCCTCGCCTCCCTCAACAGACAATGCCCGTGCGCCCTCTGCCCGCGCACCTGCCACGAGCAGCAGCGGCTCCCTGGCCTCGCCAAAGGCGGGGAAGCTGTAGTCGACCGTGAGCTTGGTGGCGTGCTCGGGCACCACGTGCGCCTTGCGCAGCACCAGCACGGGCCGCCCGCTCACGTCCAGGTACGTGTACTTGACGCTGCGCGACGCCTCCACGTCAAACGGCAGCGAGTACGTGATGTCCGACGCGCCCTCGGGCAGCACCACCTGTGGCACAGAGGGCACCCCAGCACGGCGCACGCGAGCACGGCATGAGTACGCCACACTTGCCCATGGCGGGTGGGGTGGCGCAGCACAGGTGCAGGCCTCGCATGCGTGGCGCCGCTGCCCTCGGCAGGGACTGTCGCTTGCGCTGCCGGTCAAGAGGCGCTAGGTGGGTGCGTGCGCGCGGTTCGTGTGCGCGCCCTCACCTTGACCACCAAGTCCTCGACGTACACGCCCTCAATGGGCGTGCTGAAGTCAATGGTGAGCCGCCGCTTGCCGCTGCGCAGCTTGCCCAGGAAGCCCGTCAGAGGCACCGAGTAGCCTGTGGTCAGGGCACGGCGCGGACGGACAGCGCTCACGCACGCGCTCGCACGTTAGTGCCGGCCGCGTGCAACCAACCGGCGCTGCCCAAACAGCAAACGAGCGCCCTGGACAGGGATGCGCGATCCTTTGCAGGTGGGCGGCAGACCCACGGTGCCACGACCGTTGAGTGCGACGGGCTGCTGCAGCGAGAGCAGGCAGCCCCTGCGCTCACCGAGCTTGAAGTCCACCTTCCATCCGCCCAGCAGAGGGTAGCGCGTGCTGAAGTCAAGGATGGTCTGCGCGGGTTGCAGTCGGAGTGGGCGGGGCGCAGGGCAACAGCGGCACCACGGGCCCATGAGCGCCGGGACGGCCGCGCGCAGCCCACCGAAGGGCATCGCAAGCGGACGCCTCTGCCATGCTCGCCACTGCTGCCAACTCATGTCACGCCGACCCTTGTGCCCTGGAGCAACGAGGCGAGCCAGGGGACATGGGGGGGGGGGGGAGCGCACCTCGGTCTTGGTCTTGCGCACGTTGGAGGTGCTGATGTTGCCAATGATGTCCACGTAGTAGAGAGAGTGCGCGCTCTGGGGCAGCTTGGCCTTGAGGTCCTGCACCCACGGGGGGGGCAGGCAACACCACCACAACCGTGACGCGTGTGGTACAGGGGGTCAATGCGCACAGCCACTCGGGACAGTGTGCTCTCTCCCAGTGCCTCCACCTCCTCCTCCTCCCAAGGGCCAGAGCGGGAGGCCGATGCTCGCACTCCCCCCCCCAAAAACGTGGCGCAGCGCGGCCCCCGCACCTGGAAGGCGTTGCCCTTGCCGTCGAAAGAGTGCGCGTAGCGGAGGCGCGAGAAGACGCCGGCGTGCTTGGAGCCAGAGTTCTTCTGCGCAGGCCAAGGGGTGCACGCGCCGCACAACAAGCTCCTGCTCCTCCTCCTGCTGCTGCTCGAGGCGCCGTGCCCCACCCCAACCTTTCCCACAGGCCCCTCCCACCCCGCGCCGCGCCGCGCCGCTCACCAGCTCGTACTGCTCCTCCACGTAGATGTTGCCCCAGTGCGAGACCTCGATCTCGCGCGCCAGGCTCAACGCCTGCGAGCAATGCGTGCGTTCGCCCAGTGGCACGCCTCCTGGCCGCCGCTCCGCACATTGCCCTTGGGCGCCCACGCAGTGGGACCAACCGTCGGGAGCTCGCTCACCTTCCTGAAGGGCTTGTTGTTCTCGAAGTGCACCCTGAGCTGCTCCAGCGTGAAGGGCTTGATGAGGTCGTACTTGCCAAACGTGACCTTGTTGTCCGACTTGGACACGGGCTTGTGCGCGTCCGTGTACGACTTGACGTTGGAGGTGGGCAGCAGCACCTGGACAGACGAATGAGCATTGGGGAGGCTGGAGCGCCAGTCCTGGGAGCAAGCCCCCTTGCCGCCGCTGGTTGCAGCTGCTTGAAGGGGGCAAACCTCGGCGCACCTCGGTGGTCTGCGCCGAGACGCTGTAGGGCGACACCGTGTAGAGGTTGTCCAGGTACAGCATGAGCTGCTGCTCGCCCTGCTTGATCTCTGCGGGGTAGGCCTGCTGCGCGTCGGCCAGCACGGCCAGCGACTCGAGCGTGGCCACGTCGCCCTTGGGCAGCGCCTTGGCCAGGGTGGCCTCCCAGCATGAGACGCCCTGGGGCACGCCGGCCGGGGTCACGGACGCCAACTGCGCACACGCATGCACACGCAAAGCCGTGCGTGATGCCGCTGTTTGGGCGCCGATCCAGAGGCAGGCTGGGCAGAGGACGAGCTGGGAGGGCCCCTGCTCGGTGGATCACCTTGAGCTTGGTCTTGGTCGAGTCCTGCACCTGGCTGACCTGCGGGCACGTCGAAGCGCGGCGTCGAAAGCGTCGCGCGGAGCTGCTGAAAACACAAAGATCTCCCGGCGGGCCCCCTCCGCGCCTCCCTCCAGCTCGTCGCAGCGCCTCGACGCATGCTGCAATAGCACGAGCGATCGGGGCGCTCGCCTTGATGTGCGCGACGACCGCCTTGCCGACCAGGGCCTGGCACACGACCACGCGATCTATCGGCTTGGACGCCAAGTTCTTGAGCTTGATGACCTCTGTCACGCGCGCGAACTGGGAGTTGAGGTTAATCTGCGGTCAGCGGTGGCGCCGCGGGGGCACTCGGCTCTCTTCCTGGGCCCGAGGCCCTGCGCGCCCTGCGGCCTGCTCTCGCCCCCGTGCCTTGCGGTCGACTTGCTGCAGCTTGATCTCCTCCGCCGACGCCCCCGCAGCCAGCAGCAGCGCCAGCAGCAGCACACGCGTCGCCATCCTGCTCACGCGTCGCTGACTACGCACGCACGATCGCTCGATGGGCAATCAGTCAAGCCCCAGGACCCATGACCCAGAGTGGAGGGGAAGGAGCAGCTCCGTGCAGGGAGGAGGCACCGATGCGGGCATTCGCAAGCTCAAGGAGTGGGCGGATTGGCGGCCGGCCATCATGTCCTTGGCACCAGCGCGGCGCGCCCCGTGATGGATGGCGCCACCCACGCACGTCCCCCTGGGCCAGCAGTGGCCCAAGGCACAACCGCGGGAGAGGCACAGCGGCGGTGGTGGTTCGTGCTAGCGCCGACGACCAGGCCCTGGCGCAGTTTGCTCGCCTCTCCAACCGCTCGGTGCTGGACGAGGCCGCGCGGCGCTTCCAGCAAGGCGAGCTCTCTCTCCCTGGGATTGTGGCTGCAGCACCACGACGCAGATGCTGCCATGGCGGTGGATGCAGCACATGCTGCCATGGCGGTGCTGTTCCACGGAACGCACGGGCGGGCGCGCAGGCCTGGAGGAGGGCCTTGACGAGGACTGGCTTGCCGCGCGCGAGATGGGCGTGCGGGACATGACGAGCATGAACGACCTGCAGCTCAAGTACAAGGACAAGGTCAAGGCGCAGCTGCAGAAGCGGGCCGAGGAGATCAAGAAGGAGGACGAGGCGCTGCGCAACCGCCTCAGCCGCAACCTGCAGCTGGGCAAGGACGCCTACGGGTGCGTGGCCTTGCGGCGCCGCCTTGCACAGCGGGTGGCTTGGGCCTCTGGGCGTGTGCCATTTGCTGGCGGTGGCTCCACGCCCGCCGCGTGCATTGACTCAGCGCAGGTGCGGCGAGTACGTTTCGGCCGTCAAGCTGCTGGAGCAGGCGGTGGAGGAGCTGGGCGGCACCTCGGTGCTGGGGGGCGAGGCGCAGCTGTGGCTGGCGCTCTCCTACCAGGTGCGTTCTGCTCACGCATGCTTTGTGAGGCACCTGGGTGTGCGGGCCGGATCAAGCGGCGCGGCGACGCTTGCCCCGTTGGGCGGGTGCTCGACGCTGCTCGTCATGCGCAGGCTTGCGGGCGGGAGCAGGACTGCCTTGACGTGTACAAGTCTTTGGAAGCCAACCACCCGGTCAAGAAGATCCGCAAGCAGGCGCGCGATGGGGGGGGGAGGCGGGGAGGAAGCGGTGGAACGCTCACTCGGACGAATTGCGTTGCTGCCCCTGACGCGAGCACTGCACACGCACGCGCTCCCTGCAGGCGGCGGACCTGCGGTACATCCTTGAGGCGCCCAAGCTGGAGATCAGCGAGGAGGAGCGCGTCAAGATCCCCCTCATCTCGAGCGACACGTGGCGGAAAGAGTGAGTGCCAGGGAACAGGTGCACTGCGCTTGGGGCTGTGGCAACGCCCTGGGACTGGGAAGTTGCGCACCTGGTACAAGCCATGCGAGCTCGAGTTTTGCACGCCCTGCGGCGCCGCTCAGGGGCCGCAAGACCGGCTACTCGTCGCGCCTGGCGGCGCCGCCCAAGCCCAAGCAGAGCTCGTACTGGGACAGCGCCTCGTGGAACATGCCGCCTCCGCCCTCGTTCCTGCCCGATAAGTGGTATGTGCGCGTGGCGTGGGTCTGCGTGCTGGCCCTCCTGACCGTCTACGCCAACCTGCAGCTGACGGCGGGGACCGGGCCGCCCGCGTGAGGGAGAGCGCGCTCTGGAGAAGCGGCCGGATATCCTGAGTTTTGGAGAGAGTGGGGCCCGCAGCCGCCGCGGCGCCAACCATGGCATTTCGTTCGATTTAATCGGATGAGCCGCCTCCTGTTGGTGGTCGCGGTGCGCCAACTGCCCAACCTGTCCTTGGGATCCATCTACAATTCGTGCCGCCGAGTGAGGCGGCGCTGCCAGGTGTTGGGTGTTGGCAGGCGTGATCGGCACCAGGTGCAAGCTAGCCCAAGTGCAACGGTGCGCAAGGCGTGCAGCTCGCTCCCATGCTGCTCTGCGCTGTGAGAGAAGTTTCGCACGTGCCTGGCCCCTCATGGAGCTCGAAAGGGCCCTGGGAAAAAGTGCATCCCCAGTGCGCACGGGGGGGAGCCCCGTGGACGTCTTTGGCGATCGCCCGGGATATTCAGCGCCTGCACAGCGCGCCGCTCAGGAGACTGCGCCAGCGAGCGCACAGCAGGGCCAGGGACGGGCCCGTCTTGCCCCGGTCTGCAGCAGCCGGCAGTGCGTGCCCATACACCAGCGCCAGAGGAGGGAGCCTCTCGCAGAAGCACGCTGGCCGCCGCGCGGCCGACGAAGGTGCGCAGTGCGAGCGTCGCTGCTGCAGCTCTCCGCTGCGGTTGAGCGCGGCGTGGGGAGCGCTGCGCGGGGGCTGTAGAGGAGGAGGAGGAAGGCGCGTGGCGCCCAGGCACCCACAGCCGCTGCCGCGCAGTCTGAGCAGCACATTGGCTGCTCCAGTAGTAGCAGCGTCAGCGCCAACGTCGGCCCGCAGACGCGCGGGGCTTCTGGCGCGAGGCCCTCCATCGCGCGCCCACAACAGATCGAGCCCCCCGACTGTTCACATCGCACCGCGCGCAGGCCCGACGCTGAGCACAAGGGAATGGAGCCCGTGTGGACGCCTGACGCCTACGCCTGGAACGGATACGCCCTCGCCGCTCGCCCGCTCGAGATGCTCGGTGCGTGTCGGCGCTGGGAGCGCGCTGCGCCAAGAGCCGCCGGACGCTCGGCGGTGTTGCCTCCTGTACATGCCACGCCGTGCACGGCGCCACATCTCAGGAAGATCTCCGCTGCTGCGCTCAGGATCAGCCTCTGAGACGTGATGCGGTGGAGGAGAAGCGACGGATGGCTGAGGATTCGCCGTGCGAGGGATGTTGTCCCGACCGTACGCGCGCTCGCCCTCGACCGCTCCCCCCCATCGCAGACGACACGGTCGACGCCATGCCCCTGCCGCACCTCAACCTGGGAGCCTTTTCGCTGGACGCCGACCCCACGCAGCAGCCCGCCGCCATGCACATGATGAAGGCGGCCATGATGCACGCCGGCGGCGCCCACGCTGGCGCCGGCAGCGGCGGCGCGCCCAACGCCAACAACAAGCGCCCGGCCATGAAGACGGCCAAGGCCGTGCACAAGCCCACCTGCCAGGTGAGCAGAGCACGTCCCGCGCACTGTTTGTGTCTCTGAGGCGCTTGCCACCTCCCGTGCCGAGCGATGCCCAATGCATCAGTTTACCTAGCCTCGCGGCGTCACCAAACTCTGCCCCCACTACGCAGGTGGCGGGCTGCACGTCGGACCTGACGCACAGTCGCGCCTACTACCGCCGCTACCGCATCTGCGAGCAGCACTTCCGCGCGCCCAGCATGGTGTTCAACGAGGTGGTGTGCCGGTTCTGCCAGCAGTGCGCCAAGTTTGAGCCCATCACCGAGTTCGAGGCGGACAAGCGCAGCTGCCGCCGCCAGCTGGTGCGCCACAACGAGCGCCGCAAGGGCCGCAAGAAGGCCAAGGCCGCCGCCATGCACGGCGACGCGCTGCTGGGCGGCGGCGGCGGCGCGGGCGGCGCCGAGAGCGACGACCACAGCGGCGACAGCAGCAGCCCCAAGGAGCCGCGCCAGCCGCAGTCGCAGCTGCAGCAGCAGCAGGCCATGGCGGTGCTGGCCAAGCAGCAGCACATGATGCAGGCCGCCAAGGTGGCGGCGGCGGCGGCGGCGGCGGCCGCCAACGTGCCCGGCGCTGTGCAGCAGCAGCAGCAGCAGCGCATGCAGCACCAGGCCGAGGGCATGCTGGTGGAGCAGCTGCAGAGCTCGAGCATCCAGCGCAGCTCGGCCGGTGAGTGACCCGCAGGATGCCCCCCTCCTTCAAGCGTCCAAAGTCCCGCACCGCCGTCAGTCTGACCGAGCGTGCCGTCTGTGCGCTGCTTGTGCGCTGTGTGTGAACGCAGGCGCCAACAACCACAACGCCACGTGCGATGCCCGCACGCCCTTCCAGCAGCACATGGCCAGCATGGGCTACGGCAGCGGCGGCGCGCCCTCGGGCAGCCACGGCAACAACATCAACAACAACAACGCCATGCCGCCCCACCAGCAGCAGCAGCCGCCGCACGGCGGCAACATGGGCATGATGCACGCGCTCACGCACGGCGACGCCGCTGCCCCGCCCGCCTTCCCCGCGGCCCCCGGCGCCGGCAAGCACGCTTTGCAGCCGCTGCCACCCCACAAGCAGCAGCAGCACGGCGACCACAACGCCAACATGATGCTCGTCTGCGCGGGCTCGCCGCCCGCCAGCGTCTCCGAGGTGACGGTCGAGGTGGGGCAGGGCGGCGCCGGCGGCAGGCACCACCGCGACGCCAGCGTCGACGTGGACGATGGCCTGGACGCCGTGCTGCTCGCCGCCGCCGCCAACGACCTGCTCGCCGCCTGGGCGCCCGACGTGTCTGCCGCGCCGCCCGCGCTCGCCGCGGCGCCCTCGCCGGCGCCCTCGCCCAGCGGCGGCGACGCGCCGTCGCGCTCCATCCACGAGGCGGCGGGCTCGTCGGGCAACAAGGGCTACGCCGCGGGCCGCACGGCCATGGCGGCGGCCGCCGCCAACCAGCTGCTGCACCCCGGGGCCGGCGGCCCCACGCGCTCCTCGGCGCACCAGCACCAGCCGCTGCAGCCGCAGCCGCAGCAGCAGCACTTTGCCACCAAGCAGCAGGCCGGCGGCTCGGGCGCGCACGTGGAGCCGCCCTCTGCCGACAGCTCGGTGCACGGGCCCTGCACCATGCAGCACATGGTGGCGGCGGCGGCCGACGCGGCGGCGGCGCACCAGCAGCAGCACCAGCAGCAGCAGATGCACGTGATGATGGCGCGCGGCGACGACGGGTCGGGCACGGGCAGCGGCCACGGCGACGCCGACATGGACCGCGTGCTGCAGCTGCTGGGGCAGAACGCGCGCTTTGACGCCGTGCGCGCCGACGCCGAGCCGCTGGTGCGCGAGCACGCGGCGGCGGCGGCGGCGGCGGCGGCGGCGGCGGCGGGCGGCCCTTGTGGCAGCCTCCCGCACAGCGCGGGCGGGCTGGGCACGCCGGCGTACGCCGCCGCCGGTGGCCCGGCGCACGGCTCGCAGGGCATGGCCCGCGTGCCGTCGGCGTCGCACCTTGGCTACGGCGGCATGCCTCAGCAGCAGCAGCAGCAGCAGCAGCACATGGCGATGATGATGCCGGCGCCTCGCCCGCCCACGTCCGGTGACCTCTTCATGGAGCCGCCGCCGCCGCAGCAGCAGCAGCTGCTGCACGCCTCGCTGCAGCAGCAGCAGCAGCCCATGCCCATGCCCATGCCCGGCGGCGGCATGATGGGAGGTCTGACCTCGGCGCTCCGCGGCGGGGCCATGCCTGCGCCCTCAGGGCTTGCGGCGGCCGGCAAGCCGGGCTCGTCGCCCCCGGCGGCCAACGAGGTGCTGCACTGGATCCACAGCAACTGGAAGTCGGCCGTGGCGGCAGGGCCCGAGCTGTCGAGCGCCAGCAACAGCATGCTGCAGGACGTGCAGATGCCGCAGCACTGGCAGATGCCGCAGGCAGTGCTGCCGGCGCCGCAGATGCCCTTTGCGCCGGCGGCGGCGGCGGGCGGCCTCGGGCAGCAGCAGTCGGAGCCGTCGGGCCAGAGCTTCAGCCCGCCTCCCCAGGTGCGCCGCCTTTCTCCGCTGGAGGAGTCGCCCGCCTCGCACCTGCGCCGTCCTAGCTCACCACCCTCCCTTGCTGCGCCGTGACGGGCATGTCTCTGCAGGTGCCGCTGCACCCACTGCTGGCCAACCTGCCGGGTCTGCCGCCGCCCTCGCACGACGACCCCTCCAAGCTCGCCGCGCCGGCGCACCCCATGCCCGTCCCCAGCGCCCTCCCCGGCGCCGGCCTGCAGCCCAGCCCCTCGGGCAGCCTCATGGACCACCAGCAGCAGCAGCAGCAGCAGCAGCACACTACGACGAGCCACTACCCCAACATCTTCACCAGCACTGCGCCCGTCATGCCCCCGGGCTCCTCCTCGCAGCAGCAGCAGCAGCAGCAGGGCGCCTGCGGCGGCCCCAGCGGCAGCCACGCCGGCGCGCCCAACGCCTCGCAGACCACCTTCCTCAACAACAACGTGGGCGGCGGCATGTGGGGCGGCGGCGCGTCGGTGCAGCAGCAGCAGGGCGGCGGCGCCGCCAGCGGCAGCCTCGGCTCGGCCGGCGCGCTGGGCGGCGGCGCGCAGCACGCGCGCTCCAACTCTGGCGGGCAGCTGGGGATGCAGGTGCAGCAGCAGCAGCAGCAGCAGCCCAACCTGGCCAAGGTGTCGAGCCAGAGCGTGGCGGCGGCCGACCTGGCCGTGGGCGGCGGCCCGCAGGCGGCCGTGGGCACGGGCACGCAGCTGGCGCGCAACCTCAGCCAGGTAAGGACCTTTGAATTTGTTGCCTGTTGCTTTCTTTGCAGCCTGGCCGAGCTGACGCGTGACGCATGGTGACTAACTGCGTTCTCGCATGCGCTTGCAGGCCAACTACCTGCTGGCGGAGCTGTCGCTGACGCGCCTGTCCATCAAGCTGCACGGCGTGACGCCCGACGCGCTGCCCTCGGACCTGCGCACGGCGCTCACCGACTGGCTGGCGGCCACCGACGTGCGCCTGCTGCAGGGCTTCATCCGCCCCGGCTGCGTGCACCTCTCGCTCGACTGCTTTGTGGTGCCGCCGAAGGGCGCGCTGGCGCCGCCCGAGCTGGTGGCTTCGTCGGACCTGCACGGCAGCAGCGCCGGCGCCGGAAGCAGCAGCAGCCAGCAGCGCTTCACCGGGTCGTTCGGCGGCGCCGCCGCGCCCGCGCCCGCACCATCGGCCGCGCCCTCCATGGCCAGCGGTGAGCGCCGCACGCTCACTTCTTCTTGCACTTCACCGTTGCGGCAGAGCCGAGGCCAACGGAGGCGGTCCGCTCGCCCTGTGCGTGTGCAGGCTGCGGCAAGCGCGGGCTGGACGGTCTGCTGCAGGCGGGCCTGGCCACGGCCGGCGTGGCGCGCATGGCCTCTGCGCTGCCCGCCTCGCTGGCTCGCCTCTTCAGCAGCTGCACCATCGTGGAGCTGCAGTCGCCCAACAAGCTGGTGCTCATGGAGGGCGAGGCCGTGTGGAGCGTGGTGCAGCTGGACAAGCGCCCGCACACGCCCTACATCGAGTCGGTGCAGCCGCTGGCGCTGCTGGCCGGCAGCCGCCTGCCGCAGGCCGTCTACGTGCATGGCGCGCACCTCGAGGGCCGCGGCGCCACCACGTCGGCGCCCGGCACCGACCCCGCCGCCGGCGCCGCCTCAACGCCCTCCTCGCATCAGCAGCAGCCGCCGGGCGGCTGCCAGCTGCTGGTGCGCAGCCAGGGGCGCTTCCTGCAGCAGGGCTCGGCCGTGCCGGTGCCGCACGCGGCGGGGGCCGCGGCGGACGCCGGCGAGGGCCCGAGCAGCGGCGGCGGCAAGGCGGCGGCCATGGGCTGGTGGCGCGTGGGCGTGGACGCGTCGGCGCTGCAGCCGGGCCTGGCGGTGGTCGAGTGCCAGAACGGCCGCACGCTGAGCAACTGGCGGCCGGTGCTGGTTGTGGACGACCCGGGCGTGCACCACGAGGTGCTGCAGCTGCAGCCGCTGCAGGCGCAGTTTGGCGAGCGCGTGCAGGCGCTGGTGGGCGACCTGGCGCTGCTGGTGCAGCTGCAGGGCGTCGAGGCGCAGCGCCAGCAGGAGCACGAGCTGGAGATGGAGCGGCAGAGGCTGCAGCTGCTGCGCGGCCGGCGCTGGCAGCAGCAGCAGGCGCGCGGCAGGGCGGCGGCGGCGCGCGGCGGCGGCGCCGCCGGGGCGGTGCGCGGCGCCGCCGTCGCGCTGTCGGACGATGACGACGACGAGGAGGAGGAGGACGAGGACGTGGTTGGCACCGAGCTCGAGGACGACGACTGCGACTCCCTGGTGCGTCTCTTCTCCGTCCTGCCCCGCCTGGTGGTGCAAACGGTGCAAACGGTGCTGTAGGAGTGTCTCACCGCCTGGTGGTGCAAACGGTGCTATAGGAGTGTCTCTCCGTCCTGGACTCGCGCTGAGACTCTTGTCGCGTGGCGGTTGTGTGCTTGCTTACTTGCGCAGACGGCGCCGTCGGTGAGCAGCGGCGGCGACGACGAGACGGAGGCCGAGTACGGCGACGAGGCCGAGGGCGGTGGCGTGCAGGAGGAGGAGGAGGGCGAGGCCACCAAGGAGGACGACCAGGTGTCTGGCCTGGGCGGCCACCAGGCCGTGCCTGTGGCCCAGCAGCAGCAGCAGCAGCAGGCGCCTGGCCGCGCGCGCCCCGCCCGCGCGTCGAGCAGCGTGTCGGGCTTCAGCGGCAACCACCCTCAGGGCGACGTGCAGGTGCGGGGCGGCCGCGCGCCCTCGCACATGGTGTCGTGGGACAGCGAGACCTTCACCGAGCTGGGCGAGCACATGCAGGTGAGGAGCGCCTCGCCCTTCGCTCGCCATGTTGTTTCCTGCTTTGCCTGCTCACGGCGCCTTGCCTCACCAGCGTGCGGACGTTCCACCGGGTTCGTGCGTGGCGCGTGCAGGTGCACAGCAGCTTTGGCAGCACGGCCAACGGCTCCTCCAGCCTGGCGCAGGCGGCGGCCGCCGCCGACATGGACGTGGCCATGCACAGCGCCGGCAAGCTGGCGCAGCTGCCCGCGCACGTCGCGCCGGCGCGCGCCGCGCCGCAGCCGGCGCCGCGCCGCGCCGCCAGCAACAGCGCCAGCGGCACCACCACCACGCACCTGGCGGCGGGCGGCGCCGGCGCCGGCAGCGTGGCGTCGCAGCCCAGCAGCGCGCTGCGCCCGCTGCACGGCACGGCGGCGGCCGCCGCCGCCGCCGCTGCGTCGTCCCGCGAGGCGTGGCAGCACGCCGACGAGGCCTTCACGCCCGAGATGCGCGCCAGCCTGGCGCAGCGCGGCCTGCGGCTGCTGGCCTTTGCCTGCGACGCCGGCTGGCCCTGCACCACGCGCATGCTGCTGGACCTGCTCACCAACGTGCCGCTGGTGCCGCCGCCGCACCTGGCGGCCGTGCCGCTGAGCCTGCTCACCTCGTCGCAGCTGGTGCCGCTGTCGCCGCGCGCCGTGGTGGCGTCGGCGCTGCCCGGCGGCGACGGGCTGACGCCGCTGCACCGCGCCACGCGCTCGGGCAGCGCGGCCACGGTGCGCGAGATCCTCAACTTTGCGCGCGGCGTGCCGCTGCTGCTCAACCCGGCGGCGCGCGGCGCGGCGCGCAGCTCGGCGCTGCACCTGGCGGCAGAGGCGCCCGAGGGCGGCCCGGCGGCCGTGGCGCTGCTTCAGAGCGCGCGCGACGCGCCGGTGCAGTGGTTTGTGGCGCGCGACGCGGCGGGCGACACGCCGGCGGTGCTGGCGGCGCGCGGCGGCTGCCGGCACATCAACGAGCTGGCCAGGATGATGGTGCAGCAGCTGGCGGGCGAGCAGCGCGACGCGGCGGCGCGGGGAGGCGGCAGCGTGCGGCGCGGCGGCCACCACCACCTCGCCGCCGTGTTTTGAAGAGGAGGGCGGCGGCGGGAAGGATGCCTTGGCGTTCGTGGGTGGACAAAAGCGCGGATGAGTTTTGGCGTAGCAAGCAAAGCGCAAAAACGGCCGCTGTTGCTGGCGGGAACACAGAACTGCGTGCATGAAGATGCGGATTCGCGGCGAGGCTTCCAAGGCTCTTGGTCCTTTCTGTTCTGTTCCGTCCCGCTCCTGGGTGGACCGTTCACCGCCGGATAAGGTGTGGAGTGCTCTAAACTTGCTCTGGGCCGCATAGCAGCAACGCCACCACCCTGTATGGGTGGGCGCCGGCGGCTCCCTCTCTTGGACATATCGCGATGGTGGTGCAGGTGGGAGTGTGCAGGCACAGCATGTATGGCGTGGCGAGTGAGTGCGAGTGTGTGTGCATGATGGACTGATGATGGTGGGGTGGCGCTGCACCAGAGTGCCACCGGATTGCGGTGCGCACACTTTGCGGGCACGGTCCCCCCTCCCCCCGGCTTTCCCTCCCCCCCCCTGCTCCCCCATCTTCTTTTTGCCTCTGCTCCCCCGAAGCGCATTTTCTTCGTTTCCTTTTGGCTTCCTTGCTCCTTGCTGCACTCTGGATGCCTGCCTTCAAGCTCCCCTCACCTGCGTGCACCTCTTGGCCAATCCTGCAACACCATAGCGTGCTGCTCCACGATGGACGTGATCCACAGACCTTTCAGCGAGCTCTCCCACCGCTCTGGCGCCAGCTGTCGCAGGCATTCGAAATCTATACCGGAGAAGCACGGCGAAAGGGCGCAAACGCGCTGCAGAGCCGCACAAGTGCCTGCAGGATGTCGGCGAGCCGGTGGCCCGACTACGTCGAGGTCGTTGCGCAGGACGACGATGAGCTCCCAACGCGCATCGCCAGGACTGTGCAGATGCAGGACCTTCACAGCCCCTGGGGCCCGACGCGAGTCCGCTGGGTGGCTGGCGGCCATCTTATGCGGGGCTCGAAGTGAGAAAGGGCCTCTGGGGAGGCAGGGGCACGGCGGGCCGCCGGGTGGACACGCGCCACCATGGAACGTGCGCAGCGGCGGATGCACCTTGCACGCCATCTTGCACGCCATCTTGCATCTTGCACGTGCGTGATGCATGCCCCGCAGGGTCATCCTCAACGTATACGACCTCTTCCCGCCGTGGCTGAACAACCTGATGACGTGCTGCTGCCTGGGCGGCGCTCACCACAGCGGCGTCGAGGTCGACGAGCGCGAGTACCAGTTTGGGGGCCACTGGGACGACTACCAAGGTGGGCAGCAGCAGGCGGGAAATTTTTCGTCTGCCTGAGCCGCACTGTGCGAGAGCGCGCCATGGTGCGGCCGCACACGCGCACGCAGGCATCATGCAGCTCCCCCAACCGCTGCACGTGCTCAAGGCGGACGCCCTGGACAAGCTGAGCAACCCCAAAGGCGAGCAGGCGATGATCAAGCAGGCAGCTCGCGCGCCGCGCCCTCGCCACCCTGCTCAGCGCGCTGCTCCACCGCGCCCGGCCACGCGCTGCCCGCCCTCCCTACACGCCCTCCCTACGCAGCGACGCAGGAGGAGAAGCGCAAGGCCCGGCAGGAGGCCCTCTTCATGCCCACGCTCCGGCAGCGCCACGTGCTGGGCTTTTGGCTGGGCTCCCGCGCGGAGTGGAACGTGCTGATGCACCAGCTCAAGGACGAGGTGTGCACGCGCCCCCGGCAGCGCTGCCGGTGCCTGGACCTGTCACGTCTCTCCCAGAGCTGTGCCCACCGTGTCGCTCTTCCCCCCGTGCGCGCCTTCCTGCCCCCTGCAGGAGCAGTGGCTGGGGCCGTCGTACAAGATGCTGTCGCGCAACTGCAACCACTGGGTTCAGTCGCTGAGCGTGCGGCTGCTGCAGCACGCCAAGTTTGCGCCGGCCTCCAACTTCGACGCCCTCATGGAGCAGGCGGTAAGAGTGCTAAGCGGGGCGCAAGCCAGTCACGCACGCGTTCCTGGTGGCCACCACGCGAGCGCGGCTTGCCTTGCCCCCGTGCTCTCCCGTCGCCCCGCAGACGCACACCACGACCAAGCTCACTGAGCTGGCCAAGTGCTGCTGCTGCCCCTGCCTCACGCGCCTGCTGGACATGCGCATGCGCCCCGCCGCGCACCAGCTGGACGTGTGGCGCGGCCAGGCGCACAAGCTCGGAGGCACGCCATGCCCCGCGGCCGAAGGCGGCGGCGCCAGCGCCGCAGCGCAGGCCGCCGCCGCCCGCGCCCTCGCCGCCGCAACGCTGCACGCCGCGCGGTCGACCGGCAGCCTGGCTCACGCCAACGGCGACGCCTCCCACAAGGTCCCACTCCGAGCAGGAGCGTCACTGGCCGCTGACGAAGAGCAGCAGCTGCTTGGTGGGGCAGGCGCCGGCGCCGCTGAGACGGCACCGCTCCTGCTGCACCCTGACGGTGGGGAGATCGTCGCCGCTCAGGCGGCTGCCACGCAGGCGCCGGCTCAGCAGGTCATGGATGCGGGCGAGGGCAGGGCAGGGCTCCAGGCGCCGCAGGTGGTGGTGCTGGCGGGTGACGGGAGCGGGGCCGGAGGCGCCGTGGTGCTGGTGGGGGGCAGCAGAGGTTCGGGGTCGGCGGCAGGACCCGGCGCGGTGCAGTTGGCCGCTGTGGGGCAGGCTGCGCCGTTGACACTCAATGCCGCCCCATCCCTGCTCTGAGATTTGCTCACTGCACCAGGTGGCTCTGCGCTCTGCTCGCTTGCACTGCATAATTCATGCATTCATCGCGTGTTCAGCATCCCGGATGCCTTCTTCCTGACGCGACAGCGCCCGTGCAAGGTCGGGCCGCGTGGTGCTCAGCACGGCCAAGTGCGCGCGCCGCGCCGCCGCGCCCTGGCTGGCCCACCGCTGCTGCAGCACGCCAGGCCTCTGCTCCAGCTCCTCGGCGCTGGACGGCCACCGCCAGTCCTGCCCCAGCACCAGGGCGCTCAGCTCGCTCGCCGCGCCCCACTGCTGCTCCTCGGCCGCCGCGACCAGCAGCTGCTCCAGCAGCATGCGCGACACACGAAGGCTGGACCGCAGCGCGCCCCACATCTCCCACGCCTGCAGCAGCAGCAGCAGCGCCAACGGTACCACGCACCAATTGCTGCGCATCGCATGATGTTGCTGCGTTCGCCCGTCTGTGCTCCGCCTGCCACGAGTGGGTGGCGACGGGTGGCTCACCTTGAGGGCGGCGGCGTACTCGCCGTGCGCGCACAGCAGTGTCATGACGGAGCGGTGCGCGCCCTCGGACAGGTGCAGCTGCGCCGCCGGGGGCTGCCTGCCCAGCGCCTCCACGGCCTGCACCACGGCCTGCACCGCCAGGCGCTGCGCATCGCCGGCCACCTGCCCGCCCCGCACCGCCGCCGCCGCCCGGTTCACAAACATGATGGCGGCGTCCAGCACCGTGTGACGCGCGCGCGAGGCGCCGAGCCCGCCCGCCGCCGCTGCTGGCTCGGGCTGCGCGGCCCGCAGCACCGCCCCGCTGCGGACGACGGGCGCCAGCGCCGCGCAGACCACCTTGCCGTCCAGCCCCAGCTCGACGGCCGCCGCCGCCACGCTCAGCCGCAGCCACGCCGCCTGGCGAGGCGAGCACTGCGGCGCGCACGCCAGCGCCACGCGCGCGGCCACCTCCTGACGCTCCGCTCCGGCGCCGCCAGCCGCCTCCAGGTGCCGCAACGCGGCGGCGCCGATGGTGGCCCACACGGCCGGCGCCAGGTGCGTGGTGCTGTGCGCGGCGTGGGGCGCCACGCCTGGCCCCAGCGGCAGCGGAGCCGACTGCTCCCGGTCAAACGCAAGCCAGGCCTCCAGCAGCGACAGCGCGGTGGCGGTGGGCGGCTCGCGCAGCAGCAGCAGCAGCGTGGACGCGAACGCCTGGCGGCGGAAGCTCCCGCTGCGCACCAGCGCGCCCAGCCCGCCGCCGCCGCCAGCGCCGTGCGGGTGCGGGTGCGGCCGGCCGGGCGGCCGCTGCTGCTCCTGCACCACGGACAGCGCCGCCTCGAGCAGCGGCGTGCTGCGCAGCTGGCAGGCCTGCTGCACCAGCGCCACCAGCACCGCCTGCCGCAGCGCCGCGTCGTGCCGCTTGCCGCCGCCTCGCCGCTGCAGAGCCCCGCCGCCGCCGCCGCCGCCGCCGCCGTTGCCAGCAGAGGTGCCGCGCAGCTGCGGGCAGCCCAGGAGGAAGGCGACGAGCGCAGCGCTGCTGGCTGGCGGCGCCGACAGCGCCACCGACGTGGCCTGCTCCAGCTGCCCCAGGCCCTGAAGGTAGGCCTCGCACACGCGCAGCAGCGTGGCCGCCGGCAGCGCCTCGGCCAGCGCCAGCCCGCACACGGCCAGGCCCTGCTCGTAGACGCTCGTCAGCAGCAGCGCCGACGCCTCGTTTCCGCCGCCGCCAGCGGGCCCGCGAGCACGCGGCGGCCCAGGCGCGCGGCCGATGGGTGTGAGCGGCAAGCGCCCCTGCCGGAGCGGCTGCGTGGGCCCTGACGCGGCGCCGGCGGAGGGCTCCCTCGCCGCCAGCAGCGTGAGCAGGTCGGCGCACGCGTTGGCGCGCCACTGCTCGTCCGCCACCTCCTCTCCCGACGGGCCACTTCCTGCGGCGGGTGACCGCCCTCCGGCCTGCCGCTGCCGCCCCTCGGGCACGTGCCCGCGGGGCCAGCGCCGCCGCCGCTGCTGCGCCGCGCCGCCGTCCCACGGCTCCGCCGCCCGAGCACCAGGAGGCGGGGGCGCCGCCGTGGCGGCCCAGGCGCGCTGCAGACGGTCGAACGCCAGCAGCGCCATGGCCAGGTGGTGCGCGGCGGGGCGGGCGCCGGCCGCCGTCGGCGGGCTGCTCTCCGCTTGCGCCAGCCGGACCGCGGCGCCCAGCACGGCCCAGAGCGCGTGCGGCGGGGCGGCCTGGATCCAACGGCTCAGCGCCGGCGCCACCGCCTGCCCTGCCGCTGCTCCGGCTCCTGCGCTTGGCTCCTCTGCACCCGTGCGGGTGGGGTGCCGTCCCGCCGGCGCCCCGTCTGCCACACGCCACGAGTGCCGGACGACGCACGTGGCCGCGTCGACGGAGGGCGCGAAGCGGCGGTTGGCGTGGGGCGCGCCGGACAGGGCGTCGAGCACCGCCCAGGCGCCGTCGCCGCCGCCGGTAGCATCGGCGGGCGCTGGCGGCGACATGTCTGCCTCGCTCAGCAGCACCAGGGCGGCGTTGAGCGCTTGCGAGCTGATGGCTGCGGCGGTGGGGGAGGAGGAGTCCTGGCCCCGCGGGAAAAGTGCGTCGTCCAGGAGCAATGCGAGCAGCGGCGGCACGGAGGAGCTGGGTGCGAGGCTGGCGCCAGGCGGAAGGGCCTGAGTGGCGGCGGCGAGCAGCGCGGCGGTGAGCGTCTGTCGGCTCACGGCGCGCGCCTCCACGGCATCGTGCAGCACCTGCGCAGGCACCACCAGAGCCGCACCAGGCCTTCATCAGGGCACTGAGCAAGCAAAAGGGAGAACACGTTCGGTACGCGCTGCTGCCCTCCCCCCGCCCAAAGCACCAGTCACCATCGCACCTGCGCGATGCACAGCTCCAGCTGCGCCCGCCAGCACGGCGCGGCGGCGCTCGCCGCTGCCTGCCAGGCCGGCAGCAGCACCTCCTCCACCATCCTCCCAAGCAGCTCCGCATCACGAGACACGCCCCGCTCGCCGTCTGGCGTTGCGGGCGATGAGGCTGGAGCGCTGCGTGCCCCGTGCGCCCGAAGGCACGCCTGGGCCAGCTGCGTCAGCGTGCGGCCCGCCCCCTGCTCCTCCTCCTCTGCCGCCTCCCCGTGCTCCACGACGCCGTGCTCGGCCACCACTCGGGCGAGCTGCAACGGCAAGGCGGCGCGCCCCGCCACATGCCGCTCCCGCTGCGCGGCCCCGCCGTCGTAGCCAGCGCGCAGCAGCGCCGGCAGCGCGTGCCGCGCAAGCCACGCCGCCGCGGCACCATCGAGGGCAGCAGTCCCCGGAGGCCAGCGGCCGCACCGTTCCAGGCACGCCGCGCACAGCGCGTCTGCCACGTGCTGCGCCGCTGCGACGGCACCCGCACCGCCCTCGCCCACTGAAGCCCGCAGCGCAGCGACTGCCACGTCCAGAGCCGGCTGCAGCGCCGCCCGCAGGGCGTTGAGGTCCGATGCTGGCGCCGCGGCGACGGCGCGCTCCACGGCGAGCTGCAGCGACACGGATACCTCGTGCAGGCGCACTGGGGCCGTGGGCGGCGGGGCCTGAGGGCCAGCGTTGCGCACGCAGGCCTCGGCGACGGCGAGGGCAAGCGCCAGGGGCCCGGCCAAGCTCTGGCTGCCGCTTTGGTTCACCAAATCGGTGAGCAAGGTCGCCGCGGCGCCGCCCCAGAGCTGCCCTGCCTGCAGCGCTTCCAACGCCACCTGCGGCGTCCCCACCGCCGGCCACACGCAGGCGGGCAAGTGAGAAAGATGGCAGTGCAACCGTCTGGCCCTGAACTGCACAGCTCGAGCAAGGCGCACCTGCACCGCCCGCTCCAAGCGTGATTGCGCCGCCTGCCCGGCCCCTGGAAGCGTTGCGTCGGGCCCAGCAGGGTGCGCCAGCACAGCGCGCAGCACGGCTGCCTGCGACGCCGCGCCCCCCGGCCCCAGCTCCCAGCCCACGCGCAGCGCGCCCGCCGCCGCCCTCCTCAGCGCGGGCGCCGGCAGACCCGCATCAGCCCCGACCCCAGGCCCAGCAGCGCCGCCAGCAACCTCAAGCAACGCCCTCAGCGCCGCCTCCGCGTCGTGGGCCAGGTGAGCCTCCAGCTGCCGCCGCTGCTCCGCCGCTGCCGCGCCCAGCGCCCGTGCGGCCCGCGCCTCGCCCAAAAGTGCGTCCAGCAGCGGGCCCTCCCACAGCGCCAGCGCTGCGCCCGCGTCGCCCGCCCGCGCGGCGTGCGCCACGTCCAGCAGCTGCGGCATGCTGCCCAGGCTGTGCTGCATGCCGTGGTCCCCAGACGGCGCCCCCGCGCCAAGGCGGACGCCGCGTTGCTGCTGCAGCAAGCGCGCGCTGACAGCCACCAGCGCCTCCGCCAGCGACGGCAACGCCCCAGACTCGCCTGCCGCGCCGCCTCCGCTGCCGCCGAACGCACACGCAGCGCCGGCTCCCAGCGCCGCCTCCGCCAGCCCCGCCTCCACGTCAGCGCCGCGGGCCGCGGACCCACGCATGGCTCTGAGCCTCTGGGCCGCCTGAAGCGCCGGCAGCGCCCGCTGCACGCTGCCGGCCAGGCCGCCACCCTGCACCACCACCGCTGATGCGTCCTCAGCAGCAGCTGGCCCGCCCGCCGCATCCGACTCGGTGTGGCGCCCTGCCCACCGGGCGGCAGGCACCAGCCACGGCGCGCCTGTCAGCAGCCCCGCCAACGAAGCCTCCCGCCGCCCAGGCTGCCACTCCGCCGACGCACGGAGCCCATACGAGCCGCCCGTGCCGTGCGCTGCTGACGCCGCCGCGACGGCGCCCTCCCACGCGTCCACGGCGCCCACCACCTCCTCAGCAAGCTGCAGCGCCGCGTGCAGCTCGCCGCCAGCGGGCGCGGCGAGCGACCTTGTGCTGACTGGCCGGCTGGCCCACGCGTGCAGCAGCGTGCGGCAGGGCGGCCCCAACAGCCGCAGCACCTGGCCGCCGCTGAGCGCGTTGTCATCGCCGCCGCCGCCGCCGCCGCCGCCCAGCCGCAGCGCCGCGCCGACGCGCTCCACCGCCTGCTGCAGGCGCGCCGAGGCGGCCTGCGCGTCCCGCGCCCGGCGCTGCGCGTGCTGCGCCAGCAGGCGCCCCGAAAGCTCCGCCACGCTGAGCCCCGGCGCGGGGCCCGACAGCAGCAGCGCCATGCCGTCCGCCCCTCCGCCCGCAGCGCCGCTGGCGGTGCCGCCGCCGCCGCCGCCGCCGCCGCCGCCGCGCCTCCCGCTGCCGCGCCCTGCACGCTCTGGCGCGCTGGCGTGCTGAGCCTGCTGCGCTCGCCTGACCAGCTCGTCCACTTGCGAGGCGGAGTGCAGATACTCCAGGGCCAGGGCGGCAGGCGTGCACTCCTCCTCGTCCTCCTCATCCGGTGATGAGCTGGTGATGGGAGTGGCGTCGCCGGCACCGACAGCGTCGGCGGCGTCGGCGGCGTCGGCGGTTGCTGACAGGGCGGTGGCGGCGGAGGAGAGCAGCGCCGTGAGCACGGGCAGCGTGGCGCTGGCGCTGGCGGAGGCCCAGTCGCGCCCGGGCCCCGCCTCGGCGTCGCGCAGCGCCGGGTCCTGCCAGCGGCGGGCCGTGAGCAGGTGCAGGATGCACCGCAGCCGCTCCCTGCGCGGGACGTGCACCACACAGCAGGGATGGAAAACAAGCTCACTCTGCGGGTCATGAGCTGCGCCGGGCCGTGTGAGGGCTGCTGCTTGTGGGCATGCTGCTGTGCCGCACCTGTGGAGGAAGGCAGCGCCAGGCACGGACTGCAGCCGGTTGCCGGGCGTCAACGCTGCGGGGCTGTTGGCGGTGCTGCTCGTGGCGGTGTCGAGTCGCTCCAGCAGCTCTGAGTCCGACACGTCGCGCCACCACCGGTGCAGCGCGCACACGGACAGGTCGTCAGACCACTCCTGCACGCAGCGCCAGGGCCCCACGCCACACGCACCCTCACTGACGAGCAGCCATCGCATGCGTGCCGCGCCTGAGCCGTGTGCTGAGGGCTGGCGAGGGAGCAAAGCAGATCCAGGGGCCGCTGAGAGGCGAGCAATCGTGCCGCACCTGCATGGCGTCTGTGGTGCGTGCCTCGCGCGCCCTGAAGGCAGCCAGTGCCTGGGTGAGGTGCACCTCGGCCTGGGCATAGTCGCGCGTCACGCGCAGGTGGTACTCACCCAGGCTGCATGATCACGGACAGGGTAGGGTCATCACGAGCGCGAGGAACGAGTGGAGGGCGTGTGGGCGTCAAGGAGACGTGTGTGCCGCAGGCAAGCGAATGACGTGCTGCTGGGCGAGTGTGGTGGATGTGCGCACCAGTGGCAGGCGTCAAAGAGCACGAGCATGCCCGGCTGCGCGGCGCGGAGCTCGTCCACCAGCTCCGCCATGGAGGCGGCCAGGCTCGCCAGGAAGGCGCCCTGCGGCGGCGCGCGCAGCCAGGTTGCACGTGGGCGAGCAGCCGCGCACGCCAACAGCTGGCAGCGGCAAGATGCATCTGTTCTGACACGTCAGCGGGGCGCAACTGCCAGGCGCATCAGACGTCTCGCAGCGCAACGGCGCACGAGCCAAGCACAGAAGCGCAGAAGCATGTCCCCTGCCGCTGCTGATCCACACCGCGCAGACCCCGCGTGCCGCCTCACCTGGTCGACGCCCAGCTCGTGCAGCTCAACCGCCAGCGCCATGCGCTGCGTGGCCACGTAGAGCTGCATGTGCCGGGCCAGGGGCAGCCGCGCCTGCGCCAGCACCTCGAGCCCGTCAGCCAGGTCCGCCGCCACCTGCACCCGCGGTGGCACCAATCAGGACGTCGCAGCACCCGCTTTGTGGTGCCTCTGCCACGGTGTCCTGCTCCGCACGCAATTTGGTCTGGTCCCCCGCCTGCCAGCTGCATGGCGGGCAACGCGCGGACGCAAGGGGCAAAGGGTCTGCAGCGCACCCCGTGGCAGGTGATGATCATCTTGTCGGGTGAGCTGCGCGCCGCGTTGCCCAGGTAAAACGTCATGCACGCAGTCACCACCTGGTGCAGCCAGCCGGCCAGCACCAGCCCCGGGCCCAGGTCCGCCGACTGCGACCGGGAGAGCAGCAAAGGAGCGGGCCGCCTCTTGTCAGCGCGCATCGCCCCACACCCCAGGAGCAAGCAGCGGCCATTGAGACCGGGCACGTGTGGGTGCGGTGGGTGGGGGGAGGGAGGAGGGGGCTCAGGCACGCGGCCTGACGCTGGCTGCTGCACCTGAACAAGCTGGTGGGGCGCTTGCGTCGGCCACTCACCAGCGCGTCCTTGAGGGGCATGTAGACGGCGCTCTGCAGGAACGCCAGCCCGTCTTCACACAGGTCCACCAGCAGCAGCGCCTGATCGTGGGGCGCCTCCGCCGCCACCGCTGCCCGCCCCGACGGCGCTGCCGCTGCCGCTGGCCCCGCGCCGTCTTCCCCGCAAGTGAGCGCCCGGCTGGCCGCCGCCACCTGCAGCGCCGCCGCGCGGAGCCACCCCGGCTGCGGCGCCGGCGGGAAGGGCAGCACGCGCCGCTCGGCGCCCGCGCTCGCCACCATGGCCAGCACCTGCTGCATGGCAAACGTGTGGCCCTCGCCGGCAGACGGCAGCGCTTCCGGCCCGCCCGCGCCAACGGGACCGCCTGCTGTGCTTCCACTGCCGCCGCCCGGCGCTGGCTGGGAGAGCCAGGCCAGCCAGGAGCTGGAGCCCACGGCCCCCGAGAGCTCCGGCACCATGACGAGGCTCACTGGGTCGGGCAGCACGCCCGCCATGGCCTGACGCACGTCGTCTGTGCTGCTGCTGGCGGCGGGGGCGGCGGCGCGTGGCGGCGAGGCGCCGGCCTGGTGCTGCAGGTGGTAGCGCTCCTGCGCCGCCCGCCAGCCGCGGGCCAGCGCGGCGAGGCCCTGCTGGCGGACGCCGGGCGGCAGCGTGCGCTGCTGCTGCGCCGCCCAGGCGTCGAGCAGCAGCACGAACTCTGCCTGCAGGAACGAGGGCAGCGGCGGCTGCGCCGAGGGCTGGGCCAAGGGGGAGGAGGAGGACGAGGAGGACGCCTTGTGCAGCAGCGCGGCGACGCGGGGCGCCATGGACCACAGCAGCTGGGAGGACGCCCTGGCCCACCACGACGGCGGCGACGGCGCAGCAGGGGGCACGCTCGCGCCCGCAGAGGGAGCCTGACGATCGTCGTCGTTGCTGCTGGCCCTGAGGCACGTTGCAGCGCGGCGCGTGCGCGTCCAGGGGCTCTGCTGGCATGATGGCACGCGGCGGCGGCGATGCTGACGCAGGGTGGCGGCCGGAGGCGGCACGTTGGAGCCCCGCCGGCCACCACTGCTGCTTGTGGGTGCCAGGCCAGCATCACCGCTGCGGCCGGGCACCGTGCTGCTCCTGGTGCTCGCCATCTCCTGGCTGTGCACTGCTACATCACGGCGCCCGGTGCGCAGCCGAGGGCGCAGAGGGCGCACGTACGTACACGAGCAGAGTGATTTGCTGAACTCGGCTGCTCCCACTGGCTGTTTGCGCGCGCCTCGCACGCCGCCGGCGCGAGCGCAAAACTTCGCTTCGGCAGCTCGCGAGCCATTCTTTCTGCCTTTGCAGAACTCCTCCAGATGCTCCAGATGCAAGAAGCAGCGCACACCGACAGTGATGCTAAGCCTGCTTGCCCATGGGCTGCGCGGGCGCCTGGGCGGGGACGAGCGGCACGACCGGCTCCCAAGCCGCGCTGTCGCTGAGCTTCTGCGGGGGCACAGAAGCCTTCTTCTTGTGCTTGATGGCGAGGGCCACCTGCGCAGCGAGAGGGTGGATGT